>Ga0310822_100381_pt1 | contig 22725 bp, 22 predicted proteins | sample P4_ome_2_FD_201313 | JGI IMG/M metagenome (GOLD analysis project Ga0310822, IMG submission 201313) | Sorghum-adapted microbial communities from Joint BioEnergy Institute, Emeryville, California, United States - P4_Day56_Rep2 | ecosystem: Engineered > Bioreactor > SSF (Solid state fermentation) >... | reverse complement strand
CTGCCCGATGTGCATTTTACCGATAATGAAGTCAAAGCGCTTTTTATTGCCTTTATGGCGACAAGGAATCAACAGCTTCCTTTTTTAAAAAGCCGCCAGTCTTTAGCCGAAAAACTGCTCGGGCTCATCTCGGAAACCCAGCAGGATGATCTACTTCTTTTAAATGAAATCTTTATTTTTGAAGGGACCAACCCCAATCATCCCGACTTGCTTGAGCTATCGGACCTCCCTCATCCTATTCTCGAAAAACTAATCCAAAACCTGCTTTTGGATCGCTATTTATTGATTACTGTCGAAGAAGAGGGAGCACTAAAGTCTTATCCTATATATCTTTTGCACCTCTATCGCGAAAAAGACCTCTGGCTGTTGGAAGGCTTTGACCTGGAGGAGGAAAAGAAGAAAATCTTTCCCGTCGACCAACTCTCCGATGTTCAACCTTACAAAACGAAAAAACGAATCAGTAAGAAAAAGATTTTAGAAAGATTAAGGACGCAAGGAAAAGCCATCAATCTGATCCTTGAACTCGGCCCAAAAGCGATTGCCCAGTTCAAAAAGTACCATCCACTAAAAGCTTCCATCTCCTATACAAATCCTTACCAAACGACCGCCATTTTAAAAGCGTTTATCGATGTCAACCATCCCGATGAAGTGACCGAAATCATAAATTGGTTACTTTTTCTTGGTGAGGAGATCAAGGTCAGAGAAATGCCGGAAGAAGTCATGAAAGCTTTACATGAGCGATTGAGCTGGCTGAAGGCTATCTTAAATCGGCCAAAAGTCAACGGATAAAACCGCCTCTTTTGGCCCACAACGAAACACAGGACGAATAATATTGGTAAGAGTAAGTTTCCAAGATGAAGTACCTCTTTTTAGAGTAGCAAAACTTATAGATCCTACATTCATGTAACTATTGCGTACAATATATGTCCAATCCATGTAAGGTGCATCATAGAAATAAGTATTACTACTTGGATAGTATGTCATATCTTGAGCTACGAAAAGACCATTCTTTTAGTTAGTCCCAGTTCTTAGATATTTATTTGTTTAATTTCGCAACATTTTTATAAGTTCTTACCGTCCTGTGTATTCAAATCAGATTTAATATTTGAAACATCCTTTACTGATCTTGAATAAATATAAATGATTATTCCGATAATAACAGAACCTAAGCAACTGTAAATAATGACCTGAGCGGGGCTAACAAGTGAAATAAGCATTCCTCCTAAAGCTATTCCGATCGGTCCGCTAATTTTGGACATATATTGAACGAGTGCCATACTTTTCCCATAGTGCTCTTCCGAGATAAGCTCCTGCATCTTTGTTATATAGATCGGTCCAACCGGCCCTAGTAATAATCCCGAAACAAATATAAAGAACAGGGATAAATAAGAATGATTGATAACGGCTAACCATAGAAATGAAAAATCACTCAGAATAACTAATAAAAGGCTGGTTCTGTATTCACGCATTTTTTGAAGAATTTTTTCTGAAAATAGGGTACCCACCATTAATCCTGCGACAAAACAAGAAGAAAATATGCCAAATTGTAAAGCATTACCTTTCAGGCTATTATTAACGAACAATGGTAAGGCGACATCGTTGGCCATAGCCATAAACATGTTAGATGAAAAAATAATTGGCAAGAAAATCTTGATCACGGGTTGTGAAAGGACGACCATGTAACCGGTTTTAATTTGTGATAACATTCCTTTTTGATATATCGACTTTCTTTCTTTACTTTTGTATTTAATGAATATAAATAAAATACTTCCTAGTAAGTACAATATTCCTACTAGCAAAAGTGATACGCTTGTTGAAGTTTTAGCGATGATTCCCCCTCCAATGACTGGCCCAATAAGAGAAAATGATTGTATAAATAAAGATCTATATTTATTTGCTTTTGCCAGTTCATCTTTAGATACAAGACTAGGTATTATAGTTGGAACAGCCGGTGAACGAAAAGAGTCAACAATACTTGAGAAAATCGTGAAGATTGGTAGTAAATAAAAGCTTCCGAAATAAAGGCTAAGTATCAGATAGATGAAAATTAATATGGATTTTACAATCAGGAGATTTCGTAGAATACTAAAAACATTAACACGATCAACCAAAATCCCGCCTAAAATTAAAAAAACAAATCGGGGAACTGTCCAACAGCCGAGAATAAAGGATAAATAACTCCCCCCGATATTGGCCCCAATCCACGTAATGGTGAGTAAGAACATTGTATCAGCTAAGGCAGTAAATATTAAGGTGCCGTAGTATGCTGTTAAGTTCTTATTCTTGAGAAAAAATTTAATAGACATTTATCTTCCACCAGTTTCTTTCTATATGACTTTTATTAGGATGTTAAACAAGAGGGGATTCATTTTCTAATTCCATCAGTTTAGGAACAAATTCTCTCATGAATTCTTTTTTACATTGGCGTGTTTGGAACTTCCCGGTTTCCACATAAGAATCAAAAGCACAACCTCTAGCACAAAGCGGAATGAATGGCTTCATCACCGTCTAAGGATATTTGTGCGCTTACCAGACCTAAATCTTTTAGCTTTTTAGTCTTTTCTCGATTAAGGTTTAAGCCATTTGTTAAGCACCAAATGTAACCGGCTTATTTATCCTTTCACAAACCTTTGGTATTTTTTCCATTACTTTATATGCAATTCTAATAGGAGCAAACGGTTCTCCCCAAACAAGATTGGATGTATTTTATGGTAAAATAGAGTTAACCCTTTAACAAACATGAGGAGAGATCTAAAATGAATAACAATAAAATTAAACAACTTTTAAAACAAGCTGAAATAGAAACTAAAAAAACAGGAATTCAACCAAGAAGATTTGAACGGACACCAGATGGGAAACTGATTCTTGATCCTAATAAAGAATTTGATAGAGATTGGTATGAGAACGACGATGCCTACGATCTCTAATAAAAATTCATCGAATGCTTTATCAATCTGCAAGTATGTCGTGCCTCAAGTTTTACACCCCTTTTTTATATTCTTGATCCATATCCCGTTACTTTTGTATAAGTCGACTAGGCGACAAGTGTTTTTTTATTAAGTTTTCTAGTGGTTTGGTATCATACACAGATTTTATCGATGCGTTCATGTACTCGTCACGGGAGATTTTACGCCAATCGATGTCATATCCAGAAAGAAGGGCAACTTCTCTTATAAATTCACGTTGTGTTCGACCATTTCCCTCCCGAAATACATGGAGAATGTTTATTTCAGCAAAATAGTAAGCCAATCTTTGAGATAATTCATCTTTATCCAAGCCTACAAGATCGTTTTCATTTTTTAACTCTTGAAATAATCTTTTCGCATTCTCCTCTATGTATAGAGGATTAGCAAAACGGACATTCCCTTTAATTATCGATACGTCCCTAAATTCACCAGCGAAAGGGTAAATATCACCAAAAATATATTTATGGATTTCTTTTAAATGATCAATATTAAATTGACCTTTTATCGGTTTGGTTCGCAATTCACCGATTTTAATAGATGTCATTATTTTCTCAATAGATTGCAAGTGTTTAGCATCATGAATATTGAATTTATTAATTAGGACATCTGTCCCCGGATAGCAATATCTAGACGGCAATTTCATCACCTATATCCTAGGGATTTTAATGTACGGCGAATCAGTTCATCATAAGAGATTTTTCCTCTTAGACAATCTGCAACGAGTTTTTTTTCTTCCTCTGTGAATTCAAATCCTTCCAATTCGCAGGAATGGATGCCTTCTTCAATGGCAATTTGAATGAGTTCCTCTTTAGACATAAAAATCACCCTTTTTATTTATTTTACCAAATTCTTGGTGTTTATTGCCATTTATCTAATTTTTCAATTTAATTGATTAGTTGGATTAAAAAACAGGAGCATGCCGCAGATGCCCCTGTTTGTAAATATATGCCGAAACTTTTCGGCTTAAGCTGTTTCCTCTTTCTTCTTTTTCCCAATACCAAAAGCATAATAACTGATAGAAATAAGCGCGAGGAAAACAACCCCTACAACGAGCGAAACACGCGTATCTTGATTAAACCACATCGCGATTAACACCAGAACTAGGAAGGCGATCGTCAAGTAATTGGATACCGGTGCAAATGGCATTTTGAAAGGGTGGTGGTCCATTTGCTCACCCTTCATTTTTCTGAATCGAATTTGGCTGATGAGAATGACAAACCACGGAACCATCCCTGGAAGGACACTGGCACTGTATACATAAACAAATAAATTTTTCGGTGCAATGTAACTTAATATAATGCCCACTGCCAAACCAAGGAGAACACCAAATGTACTGAAATATGGCACACCATTAGGGGTGAGCTTCGTAAAAATTTTGGGGGCTTGTCCATTAACGCCCAAGGTGTAAAGCATTCGCCCCGCACTGTATATCCCGCTGTTACAGCCCGACAGCGCGGCAGTGATCACCACAAAGTTTATGATTCCGGCGGCTGCTGTAATGCCGATTTTCGCAAACGTCGCCACAAACGGACTGCCGATGGCATGGAGCTGATTCCAGGGATAAATGGCCACAATCACAAAGATCGCTCCGATATAAAAAATCAAAATCCGCCAAATAATGCTTTGCGTCGCTTTGGTTAACGTTCTTTTTGGATCTTGGGCTTCCCCGGCCGCAATCCCAATGAGCTCGACACCTTGATATGACCCAATAACAATTGACAGAGCAAAAAGGAACCCTGACCAACCGCCTGTAAAGAAGCCGCCATGTTTCCAAAGGTTAGAAAGCCCCGTAGGCGTTCCCCCATTGCCAATTCCGAAGATAATCAGGCCCAATCCGGCAATGATCATTACGATAATCGTGACAATTTTTATCAAAGAAAACCAATATTCAAACTCCCCAAAGGATTTAACCGAAATTAAGTTAGCGGTTCCAAGTATCATAAAGGCAATTAAACCCGGAACCCAAGCGGGAAGATGCGGAAACCAAAACTGCATGTACGCCCCAACCGCAATGATTTCCGACATTCCGACAATCACCCATTGGAACCAGTTGCTCCATGCCGTTAAATACCCAGCCAGCGGATGGATATACTTGTGGCCGAAAACCGCAAAGGAGCCGGTTATTGGCTCAAGATATAGCATTTCTCCCATGGCCCGCATAATAAAAAAAATGAAAATGCCTGTAAGCATATAAGCGAGCAAAACCGATGGGCCCGTCCATTGTATCGTGCTTGCTGAACCCATGAATAAACCAACGCCAATTGTGCCACCCAGCGCAATCATCTGAATATGACGAGCTTTTAAACCTCTTTTTAACTCTTTTCTCTCCACTCTGTTTCCCTTCTTTCTAAGATGCTTAATCTTTTATCCCGAAATAATATTCAATAATAATATTATTGCAAGAAAAATACAAATGCATTTTTTGGGAAACATTCACTTATTTATCTTATTTTGTTTTATTTTTGCAATTTCCTATCATCTTCCTTAACCGTAAAAAATAAAGGCAAAATTTTATAAAAAAACCCACTTACTTATGGTGCGGTTCACATAGAAAGATTAAAATGAGGTAACGAAAAAGGTCAGCCTAGTCAAGCGAATCAGACTGACCTTTTTGCTTTTCATCAGATGGGTAAAAGAGTGCCGAAATGAGAATTTAATAAATTAAATTAAAACAAACACTAACCAATGGAAATCATTCGTTCAATAGCACGCTTTGCCTTTTCAGCCGTATGAGTGGGCACCGTGATCACATGCTTGTTTTCTTTCAAAGCAGCCAATACTTTTTCAAGTGTGATCATTTTCATAAAAGGACAAACGGCGTCCGGGCTGGCGGCGAGGAATCGCTTTTCGGGATTTTGTTTTTGTAACTGATGGATAATCCCTACTTCTGTTGCGATGATGAATTCATCTGTCATTGAATCCTTAGAATGCGTGACCATTTTGCCTGTGGATAGAATATGCGTTTTTTCCTTTGGCAGGACACCCTCAGACATTAAATACATGCTGGAAGTCGAGCAGCCGCATTCCGGATGGACTAGCAATTCAGCATCCGGATGCTTACTCAGCACACTTTCTACCTGGTAAGGCCGTATTCCTGCGTGAACGTGACATTCGCCCATCCAGATATGCATGTTTTTGCGGCCGGTTACCCGCTCCACGAATGATCCAAGGTACATATCCGGCAAGAACAGAATTTCTTGATCTTCGGGAATCGAACGGACGATGTCTACAGCATTCGAAGACGTGCAGCAATAATCGCTTAATGCCTTGACTTCCGCGGAGGTATTGACATAGGCAACCACAACAGCGCCGGGATGCTCGGCTTTCCACTCACGAAGTTGGTCTGCCGTGATCGAATCAGCTAAAGAGCAGCCTGCTTCAAGATCGGGAAGCAGCACGGTTTTCTCCGGGTTCAAGATGGCAGCCGTTTCGGCCATGAAGTGAACACCACAGAATACGATGACATCTGCCGTGGTATTCACCGCAGCACGTGCGAGTGCAAGGGAATCACCCAGCACATCTGCGATATCTTGAATTTCTGGAATTTGATAATTGTGGGCAAGTAAAATCGCATTGCGTTTTTCTTTCCATTCTTGAATTTCTTCAACGATGCGGCTTTTTGTTATGGTATTTGTCATGTTAACATTCCTCTCTATGATTGATAACGCACCAATGGTTTTTTTCAGAAACCTATTTATCTCTCATTCGCTCATTGAGACTTTGACACTGATATCAAGCGCTTTGTATGAATGGGTCAAAAAACCAAGAGAAATATAATGAACACCGCAATCGCGATAGCTCCCCAAATTATTTAAGTCAATCCCGCCTGATGCTTCCGTAATAATATGGTCAGGGACCAGCTTGATCAATGCTTTGATTTCATCGGGAGTGCGATTGTCAAACATAATCACATCTACTCCTGCTTCGACCGCTTCGATGACTTGATCTTTTGTCTCTGTTTCAACTTCGATTTTGACCATATGACCCAGTTTCTCACGGACAAGGTCCACCGCACGTGTGATCGAACCCGCAAAAGAGATATGATTATCTTTAATCATCACCCCATCATAAAGGCCATAACGATGATTATAGCCGCCGCCGCAGCGGACCGCATATTTTTCAAGCATGCGCAAACCGGGTGTCGTTTTTCTCGTATCGCAAATTCGAGTAAAAGAGCTATCCAGCGTCTCGACAGCCTTTCGCGTTAAGGTGGCAATGCCGCTCATGCGCTGAATGAGATTCAGGATCACTCTTTCTCCTTTTAATAAAGTCGAAATTTCTCCTGAGGCCACTGCCAACCGTTGACCTCTTTCAATGGGATCGCCGTCTTTCACAAACAATTGAATATTAATTTGCGGATTTAAAAGCTGAAAGCCTGTTTTAATAATGTCCTCGCCACAAAAAATTCCCGTTTCTTTTGCTAAAAAAACGACTTCTCCTTTTGTATTGTCTGAAAAAATCAAATCGGTTGTGATATCTTGTTCCCCAATGTCTTCGATAAAAAATTGCTCAATTAACGAGCGCAGCTTCAATTTGTTCATATTTGATAGCCACTTCTCCTTTGCGCTTTTGAATGATTATTTTCTTATACCAATTTTGATCATCTTCAAATGGAAAATCACTTCGAAAATGGCCGCCACGGCTTTCCGTCCGGCATAAGGCGGCTTCAGTAATCAAAGAAGCTGTGATGTACATAAAAATTCGGGTAATATCCTGAACGGAATAAGCATCAAGGTGAGTAACATCATATAAGTGAAACTGATCAAGCCAATGCTTTTGTTCTTCCAAAAGTTCTTTAGACCGAACAATGCCAACTCTTTTCATCATCATCTCCTTTAAGACTCGAACATCTGGAAGTGAACCTCTTTTTGTTGAAATAGAAGGACAAGGTTCAGGTAAATCTAGAATGGAATGTTTTTTAAAATTTGCATTAATCCATTGCGAGAGCTTCTTCCCTTGATATAACCCTTCCAATAACGAATTACTGGCCAGTCGATTGGCGCCATGAAGGCCTGTACATGCCACCTCTCCGATCGCAAATAATCCATGGATCGAAGTTCGGCCCATTAAATCCGTTTTGATGCCGCCCATTAAAAAGTGACTGCCAGGAACGACTGGGATTTTCCCTTCTGACAGATCGATGCCGTTTTTCTCGCAATTCGCTGTAATGGAAGGAAATCGCTTTCCAAAATTTTTTATGCTTCTAATATCCAGATACACTTCATGACCGTTTTCTATATAGTTATAAATCGTCTGAGAAACAACATGCCGCGGCGCAAGATCCTTTAATGGGTGAATACCCTCCATAATCGGCACGCCATCTCCAGTGACCAAAATCGCTCCTTCACCCCTGACAGCTTCTGATATGAGCCCTTTCGCTTCTCCGTCTTTAAATAAAAGCGTTGGGTGAAATTGGATAAATTCCATATCCGCTATTTCCGCACCGGCTAAATAGGCCATGGCGATTCCATCCCCCGTTACAGTTGGGGCATTGGACGTTATGGGATATAATTGACCACAGCCACCGGTGGCAAGAATCACATAATCTCCGTAAAAATAACGGGTAATGCCTCTTTGATCTTTCGCTTTTACACCCACACAACGTTGCTGTTTATGGTCAATCATTAATTCATAAGCAAACATGTTCTCTTCCACTTCAATATTGTCTGTCAGTTTACTAATCAAATGCTCTATGATATGTTTACCTGTCGCATCACCACCGCTGTGGACAATCCTGTTTACACTATGCGCCCCTTCTTGCCCAAGCAACAAATGCCCATGTTGATCCTTGTCAAAGATTTCATAGAAGTCGCTAATCAGTGCTGGAGCTTCGTTCAATATTTCACGCACAGACTCCTCGTTATTGTGAAACCTTCCCGCCTGAAGGGTATCTGCTAAATGCTTTTTGGTGTCATCGTGATCCCCAATGGCAGCAGCAATCCCGCCTTGTGCTAAATAAGAATTCGCATTTTTTATATGTGATTTTGTGAGAATCTTCACATTCTTATCATGGCTTAACATAGTGGCCAGCTGTAAAGCCGCAACACCACTACCAATAATTATGACATCACCCATTTCCATGATGAAAGCCTCCAAAGAATACAGGTGTCTTGACACCTATATTTACACATTTTTAAAATAAAAACAAGTTTTTTCGTATTAAAATTTGATTAAGATCAAAAACCATTGATTTAAAGGCATTTTAATAGATTTGTTAAATCTCCATAAGGAATTAAATGGAAAGGGTAATATTACAGTGGCTTTTTGACCTTTTACAGTTCGCCGCAATTAATGGGGATTGATAACTTAATTATTATGCAGATAATTGGCAGGCATCAGGATGGTTAAAGCAAACAGTACCTGCCATTTTTTTATTATGCACTTGACAATCTAATAATTGATATATTTTTTAGGTTCTACGTCAAATGTTGGGGTAGGAGCTAAACCTCCTACTCCTTAAACAACCGGAACATTGTTTAATTTAAACTGATGGTGTAATAAAACACGTAACCGTAAACGGTCATAACGTTTAAATCCAAAGGCATTACGTTTTATCACCTTTGTTTGATTGTTGAGTCCTTCTAGGAATCCGTTGTTATAGCCAAAGGCAAAGCTGTTTAAAATTTCGACTTCCCAGTTTTTAAAGGTTTTTATTACCTGAATAAACTCGCTTATCCCTGATTTTAAGGCAAGATCATAAAATGTATGCAAACCTTTCTTGATTTCCACTAACTTATCTGCGCCTGCCTTTTTCGCCTGCTCAAACCATAATCGATAGGACTCTTTCAGTTGATAAGCTATTTCTAATTCTTCGGATTGCTTAAGAAATCTTTCTAAATACCAGCGTTGTGAATCACTCAAGTGATCATGAGGCAGATAAAAAATATGCCTCATGTGCTTACATTTTTTACGGTCGTACGCATGAAATTCTTTCTGGATTCGCCGCCTTACACGATCCAATGCCCAGTAGATATAACGGGAGAAATGAAACCGGTCCGCGACAATAATGGGCTTTCCAAGTGACTGTTGGACAGCCGACTTAAAAACCGGACTCATATCCATAACGAGGATCTCTACCTTCGCCCCTTTTTGGCGCAAATAACTTTTAATCGTTTTCATCGAACGATTAGGAAGAATATCTAGAGGCTCTCCCGTTTCCGCATCGGCGATGATCAGTTGATACTTTCCTTTGTCCGTATCCCCCTTATATTCGTCTATCGCAATGGCTTTAGGTAACTCCTTGACTTCCCTAAGATACATGGATGATATCCGGTCAAACCGACGAATGGCTGTGGTTTGTGAAGTACGAAATTGCGCGGCCGTGTCCTTGAAATTTTTACCTTGGATCACCCTTAAACCAAGGGCTTGATTCCACTCAATGGTATGTCTTTGATATCGCTCAACGATCGAATTCTTCTCCGTAAATCGTTTCCCACATTTCGGACACCGCTGAGGTTTTTTTGGTAACTGAATATGTAAATGGTAATCACCATTAACTTCTTTAGCCTCAGTAATTACTGCCTCTTTTAATCCAGGTAAAATCATGTTAAAATTCATGTACACGCAACCCCTATCTTTAACTTGTTTCTGCACAATTCAAGTTTAAAGGATATAGGAGGTTGCGTGTATTATTTTGTCTGAATTTTTCTCATACCCCAACAAATATTATAGAGCCAAAAGTTTAATTAAATATATTCCGGAAGCAACCAAAAAAGCGGTCGTTTGAACCCGATTGATGACACCTTGAAGTGTTTGTATCGTGATCCAAAGGATCGCTTGAGTTTGTTAATTCCTCTTCAAACTTAATCAGTTGCAAACGGAATAATAAAAAAATGAAGGTTACAACTTAAATATACTAGAATATTTTACCAACAACAATACTTTATTAAATATCAATTTTTAGTGGTTTTCTTACATCCCATTCTAGGTATTTATATCCTTTATCAAGATAATGCGCTCGTTTTTGCCTTAAATGATTTACATAATCAATATTGTTCATTAATCCCGCTACTTCAATTATCACATTCGGCTTTTGTTTATCGAGGATAAAATCGGGCCTGTAAACTTCATCAATAGGCATTAACAGGGGTTTTTTAAAATTAATCTTTTTTTCTACAAGATATTGAAGCATAGTTCTCTCATATGAAGAATCTACCGGTATGAATGTGTTTTCTTCGGCTGGAACGAAAATAAGTTGATCATCAGCCAACTTTCCATTCTCCCGTTCTTTGCGCCAAATTACTACATAACCCGTATCCACACCAGCTTTAGTTAATGCTGCTTTATCGTAAATCCAGCTGGGAATAGAATAATGCATATTCAAAATGGTACTATCATCTATGCAATATAAAGGAATCGTCCAAAAACCTCTTTCATTCTGAGCAAAATCTTTTTTGTTGGCCATCCTATAATTAATTTGTGCTTTTTAAAATTATATTTATACTTTGTATGGGTTAAATACCCAACCGTCTTAAGGGATTCATTATCTACGATAGCTTCACATATAGCTTTATAAAGCCTTCTACCAACATTCCTTTTCTGGTCTAGCCGGTAGCAGTGCACATCATATTTTTGCAAGAGGGCAAAAAATAAAGTTCGTAAAGAAGCCTTCCTATGAGTACCCGCGTTAGGCAATGAATGAGGCTTACTATTGGGATTTTTACTTCCTATTATTGATGCCTTTGTTTTTACTTCTTTTTTTATTCCTTTTAATTTACAAGATATGGTCCCATCATCGAGAATGTTTATCCCTTTTTTACTTAAAAAATTACGATAATAGGTATTCAATATGCAGTCATCAGCATGCTGTATGCCATTTTTGCTATTAGTAGGATTATTGACTGGAAAATATTGATGTCTCTTTTTGATGTGTAAATGCGGAAAGTGTCCGTTACTTTCGTTGCAAAGACATTCAATGGATGGCCGTTCCTCGTACAATCTTTTGTAGAGTTCTGTTCTTTCTCTCTCAGTTAGTTCGCTAACATTGTACTCTTTATCTTCAACTCTCCATTTCAACTTTTATCACCTACCAAAATATTTTTTTAGAAAATACCGGGCGGCCTTTAACAGAATCCCATACAATATAAGCGTCAAAAGTCTCTTTATTTTTGGTTTGAAATCCTTTTATGAGTGATGTTGACCCTTTATCTAAGAACCTTCTAACATCTTCAATCGGTATCTTTTTCCCGCAGTAAATTTTATTAAAAGTAAAAGTGCAGCCTGTTGTTTTAAAAGCACTACATCCATAAAAGTCTTTTCGTTCAACAACTGGGGAACCGCATTTATTACATGGAGGGGTAGCGCCAGCTTTTTGACGTAAAACCCACGCTAAGACATATTATGGAGTAAATAACTGAAATATACTACTCTTAGAAGGATTTCTTCTATATAAATATATAAAAAAGGTCATGGATTTTTGTTATTTCACAACCGCAGGACAAGCAATAAATAAACCTGAATATAAAACGTCTTGTAGAGAGACATGATTACAGCATCGCCGTAGATTCTTCTTTATTTAATACACCTTTTCCCAAAAAATAAGAGAACAGGAATCAGTATGCAGCCGCGTAACGCTCATTACTGACCCTGTTCCATTCTATATTGTTTGGTTAAGCAAATTACAGTTTTGTAACTACTCTTGTTTTAATCCACTCGTAAATGAAAAGCGATGAATCAATCTAATTCCCTTTTACTGTTAAAACTTCTATCTTTCCATTATTAGCAGATTTCCCTTTGCAACCTTTTAACATGTAAACTGTAGTTCCATTTTCCACGTTTCTGACAATACCGGAGCATGTGTTTGAAGTTATAGATTTGGTACCTGCGTATTTGTCATTTGTTGTATTTTTAATAAATGTAATATTTATGCCATTATAATCGATTGTATAGAAAATAGGATCGCCTTCGTTTGTGTAATTAACCAATTTAATGGATGATTTATGTTTGTTTTGGTAGTCCGCGAAAAACCTTTCCATTATTTTAAGGTTGCTAACCTGTCCATGCTGATCTACAATATAACCCTCTTGCTTTAGTTTTTTTGGAGAAGGGGTCGTAGGGGTTGCCGTGCAACCCACAAGGACCATGAAAAAACAGTTAAAAAATATTATTATTTTAAGTTTTTTCAAGGAAATCCTCCTACTTACACCGATTGTTTGACTTTGGCCAATTCAGAACTAAAAAACTAGTTTTTATATTGCTGTATTTCCTTCTTATATTTATTCAAAGCACTATTCTTTAACTCCGAATAATGCTTTATACCTTCTGCTAAATCCTGCTCATCTTTATCTTGCCCATCAATATTCATCTTACCTTGATTAAGGCCTAAGATAGAATACTGATCATCACCAATCTTGGCGAGAAATAGTAAATAAGTTGCTCCATCTTTTAACACTGTGTACTCTTCGGGTTTTATTAAAATATTTCTTCCTTGCTCATCTTTTTCATCTAAAATTACCGCACGTTGGAATATGGAAACTTTTGCATTTCCAAGTTGCTTGTCTCCTTTAATTACCTTAAGAACTTGGACTGGAGAAATCGTGTGGTAATCTATAATATCATTGGTGTCTTTGAAACGTTTGATATATTTTTTATCATTAGTTATTTCCGTGTAAGGTTTAGCAATTACAATTAAATCAGCTTTGGCCGTCAGTTCATCTAAATTGCCATACTTGATATAGTTAGCATGTGTATTTAAAACTGTATATTTACTTTTAAGGTTCCCTGAGTTCTGGGTGATATTATGACTGAATGTCTTAAAGGAAAAAACAAGAACCATTATTACAGTTACAATGACCAAAAATATAACCCGTTTTGAATACCATATTTTTTTCATAATTTTAATACCCCCATCTTTTTCTTAAGTTACTTTTATCAAGAGATTGAGGGCCAATGCTTTGAATACCTTGATGCATTACCGATGCGGAGCTTTCACTTGGATGACCTAGACTGAGGGAATGTCCAAATTCATGGGTATAATTTGAGATAATTTGGCTATCTGTCATATTATTCTTGTTCATGTTATCATAATACCCTATAAGATCACCGCCCCCGTTCCAAGTGTGACAATAACAAGATGTGTCACGATGTCTACCAAAATTATCTGTGTAATATGGGATAAACTCTCCTAATAAATCTGGATCACTTGTTGTTTCCGCATAGACTTCTATTGCTGCTGCACTATTTTGCCAATTACTAAGTGTCACTTTACTAGATATGCCATTCCAATTTCTAGCAGCCGGGACTATATAATTGTTTTTATAGGTATCATTAGTGTGAACGTTATAATAAATCGGGTTCACACTACTAAAACCACCAGACCAAGTATCAGCTGCATGTGAGGTAACAGGGCTTAATATAACGGTTAATAGTAACACAGGTAGAAAAAACAAGTACTTCTTCATGTTTTACCTCCTCGTTATTTTAGATATTGAAAGAAAATAGTTAAAACACCACCTCTCCGTATATTTGCCATAATTCTCTAATAATTTATATTCACTGTATTTCTTGAAATTCCTTCAAATTTATCTAAAAATAGTTCTTTATTCCCAACACTTTAAGAAATATTAAGAAAAAATGTATCTTAAGACCTATATGGGTAGCGCCAGCTTTTTGACCCAAAACCCACGCTTACTCCAAAATTATTAACCATAGACTCGTAAGCATCCATATAAGGACGGTTAGGATCAAATGGATTCCCCTATTTGTAAAGAACCTAAAACGTTCGTTTTTGGGAAAACTTCTTGTTATACCAAAAATAGTGGTTATGTGAAGTTTTTCTTTTCCCTAAACTCATCCCTTTAACAAGTTCCCTAAATTTGACCTATCAATCTATTTAGGGAATAATTGTTTCAAAGGAGATGGAAAAATGGGAAAAATTTTTGGATATGCAAGGGTTTCAACCCAAGACCAAAATTTAGACCTTCAGATTGATGAATTGGAAAAGTACGGTGCAGTTGTTATTTATAAAGAAAAAATATCAGGAGCCAAAAAAGAGCGCCCTGAGCTAGACCAACTTTTGAAAGCCATAAGGTGAAGATGATACTGTCGTCGTTTATAAGTTGGATCGTATCTCAAGGTCAACTAAGCATCTTATTGAGTTAGCCGAGACCTTTGAAAAAAAGGTGTCCACTTTGTGTCAATCCGGGATAGCATTGATACCTCTACAGCGATAGGTCGATTTTTCTTTCGTACAATGGTAAGTATAGCTGAATTGGAACGGGATATAATCAGTGAACGTACAAAATCCGGATTGCAATCTGCAAGGATGAGGGGCCGAAGTGGAGGAAGGCCATCTAAAGACTTAAAACTAGTTGAACAAGCTTCGAGATATTCTTGCCAGTTTTCCGGAAGTTGCTCATAAAACGTGCTGTATTTCAAGGCCGTTGGCCTTTTGGCCATTAAAGACAATTACGGCTGCCACTTCATTGATTTCGTCTTTTCACCATATAGTCTTTCATGTTGAACAATGATTTCACCGTTGTCGGCTAAAATGTCAACCTGATTATAAGTGATCCCAACCAATACCTCTTGATTGGCATATCGAGGCGATGTCGAATACTTCTTGGCATCAATTTGTACATAGCCATATTTATCGGCTTTTAAAGTTTCATATCGGATACAAGCGTATTCCTTTGCCGGAAGGCACAGTAGGGCGCTTCATGTAATCTGGCAATCTCAATCTTTTTCTCGTAATGCAGGCGTTGGTGATCGGCTTCACATTCCTTCCATAGCTGTTGATTAAAATCATCCGGATTATAAATAGTGCGTTCCAGCAGGAACAAGTTATTCCTAAAATATTTTACTTTGGATTCGACATGCCCCTTTTCGTTTCCTGAAGACGGGTTACAAAATTAATAGATAAATCCATAATGAAGGGCAAATGGTTGAATTCCCTCAGTTAAAACTTGTTCCCCATGCGTAAGGATTTTCTTCACAGCCGGTGCTAAATTATCAAAACGTATTCGGCGAGGGACTCCTCCAATGTGATGAAAGAAATACTTTAATCCTTCCAGAAAACAATCCTGGTTTTGAGATTCAAAGACTTGCACATAAGCGGCATTACTATATGGGAACGACATGACTAAATACGGAAAATCAATGACCCTGCTCATATATTTAAAAGGAGCTTCCCCAAAATCGACTTGAGCGTCTCCTGGCTTCGAGTCGAGTGGAAGGGCAGCCTCTTCACTTTCTTCCAGCAGTTCCTTCCTACGTTTAGAAACATAAGCCCGAACGGTACGATCAGAGCCTTTGAAATTCTCTTTTTCGACTAACAGCTGCCAAATACGTTTGGCCGTTCGACGGTATTTCTTTTTCTTCTTCATATCTTCCCTAAGCCATTGATCCACGATATCTTTGACGGGATCCATAACCGGTGTTAAAGCCGATGATAAAATCCCCAATATAGCCGGAATAAAATTCCCCACTTACAATAGAACCATAGTGTCAATGAGAGGAGCTATGGTTCGTGATTACGAGAGGGGAATTTTTTGTGATCAAAGAGATGTATGAAAGGGGAATGAGTATTTCCGATATTGCGAGGGAATTGGGGATCGATCGGAAAACCGTTCGAAAATATATTCACTCCCCCAATCCCCCTTCTAAATCCAAGCGAAAACAAAGAAAAAGCAAGTTAGATCCATTTAAGCTATATCTTCAAAAACGAATGTTAGAGGATGGGGTGTTCAATAGCGAAAAGTTGTTTTTCGAAATTCGACAACAGGGCTATACAGGAGGAAAGACGATTTTAAAGGACTATATGCAGCCTTTCCGAGAGACGGCGAAAAAGAAATACACCGTTCGTTATGAAACGCTTCCTGGTGAACAAATGCAAGTCGATTGGAAAGAAGTCGGGGAGGTGATAATCGAAGGGAGAAAAGTCAAGTTATCGCTATTTGTGGCCACATTAGGCTATTCGCGGATGAAATACGCGGTATTTACGACCAGCCAGGACCAGGAACACTTAATGGAATGCCTGATTCAGAGTTTCCAATACTTCGGCGGAGTTCCGAAGAAGGGGTTATTTGATAATATGAAGACCGTTACAGACGGCCGGGAACAAGGAGTGGTGAAATGGAATCAACGATTTTCTGAATTTGCGAGTTACTACGGATTTATTCCAAAAGTGTGCCGGCCTTACCGGGCCCAGACAAAGGGAAAAGTCGAACGAGCCATTCAGTATATCATGGATCACTTCTATGTGGGGACAGCGTTTGAAAGCATCGAGGAATTAAATTTCCTTCTCCATCGTTGGCTCGATCAAGTGGCGAATCGGAAGCCTAACGCCACTACTGGTGTATCTCCGCAAGAGCGTTGGGCAGAGGAGTCCCTCAAACCTCTTCCGTTGAAAAATTACGATACGAGCTATCTTTCCTATCGGAAAGTGCATTGGGATGGCAGTTTCTCGTATAAAGGGGAACAGTGGCTTTTATCGGCGAAGTATGCGGGGAAAGAAATTCTGGTAAAGGAGCGATTAAATGGGGATATTCGATTGTATTATCGAGGGGAGGAGATTTCTTACTTGAACCAACAGAAAAAAGTCATGGCATTCGCCGAAAAAATAAAGAAGAAACAGACGGAAATGGCGGCCACCATTTCGCCTGTTTCAGTGGAAGTGGATACTCGTCCCTTGTTCGTTTATGACGCATTCCTGCGAGGGGAAAGCTCATGAAAGAACGCATACACGAGTATTGCCACCGACTCCATTTGCCTGTCATGGCGGAACGATGGTCGTCCATGGCAGAATACGCATCTACTCATAATATACCATATTCGGAGTTTTTATTCCGCTTATTAGAGGCAGAAATCGTCGAAAAACTGGAACGATCGATCCAAACGCTCATCAAGTTGTCCAAGCTGCCCTATCGCAAGACGATCGATACGTTTGATTTTGCCGCGCAGCCTTCAGTGGATGAGCGTCGGATTCGAGAGCTGCTTACGTTGTCTTTTATTGACCGAAAAGAGAATATCCTTTTTCTCGGTCCACCGGGGATTGGAAAGACGCACCTGGCGATTTCGATTGGAATGGAGGCGATCGCAAAAGGATATAAAACGTATTTTATTACCGCCCATGATTTGGTCACTCAGTTAAGAAGAGCCGACCAGGAAGGAAAGCTGGAAAAAAAGCTTCGTATGTTTGTAAAGCCAACCGTTCTCATTATTGATGAAATGGGGTACTTAAAACTGGACCCGAACAGCGCCCATTACTTATTTCAGGTCATCGCCCGTCGGTACGAACATGCCCCGATTATCCTCACTTCCAACAAAAGCTTTGGGGAATGGGGAGAAATCGTGGGAGATTCGGTTCTTGCGACAGCGATGTTAGATCGATTACTGCATCATTCTATTATTTTCAACCTAAAGGGGGAAAGCTATCGATTACGGGAAAAAAGGCTCCAACAAGAAAAACAGAAGGATCAATGAGGTCCTTCTGGGGAATTTTAAACCGGCGATTTTGGGGAAAAAATAATCGGCCTTGACATGCCCCCCAGTATCTTCCATGCATATAAGGATTTCTATTGTTAAATTTAAAAATTACTTTATATAATTCTTTATTTTCTTATAGCATTATTATTACGCGACAGAAATAAAGTATAAAGTTTCCAGCACTCCATTTTTTACCGTGTTTAAGGTATTCATTGTAGCACAAATAATTATTTAATTTTTGGGGTATTAAAATAATTATTATTATGTGTTATTTGATTATATCTTTATTAAGTTGTTTTGTTCAAATGCTGTATTTTATTTATAGGCATACTTGCATTTTGTAAGAAAATAACTTGCAAATTCGCTCATATTACTTAGTTTTTAACATAAGTGCTTCCTACAAAAAATTAAATAAAGTTATTTAATAAATTGGAAGACCAATGTCAAAAAAGCTCTCAAGCATCACGACAAACAAAATGGTCGTGTTGTTACTTACGAAAGCCGCTTAGAGGATTCTAAACAAATCGAGAAGCTGAAGAATTTTCGGTCATATATACTTGGGAATTAGCCCCGCATCTTTGATTGGCATAACCGAATGTACAAAGCGCTTAAAGGCGCACGAGCTTTTTGGGCTATGGAATCGAATCAACGACGCGTCACTTTTTCGGTTGAAGAAGCGTGGTATGCATTGGAGTTCGGGGGGCTCTAGGCGATGATCAAAATCATTCAAGGTGTGGCGAATCGGGCAATGAGAAGCGTTTATCTCAAACATCAGAGGAGAACCATAAGGAAGCACCGTGTATTGAAGAAGGTCGTCCAAAAAGGCTGAGATTCTCCATCAAAAGACGCGCCCTTCCATCGGTATGAAGCATGGGCGTATCCCGTTCGGCCAAAGTTGATCCGCTATGGGACAGCTTATAAAAGGGTTCCAGTTTAAACCTAAAATATCGACATGTGTGATTTTGATTCATTCTTTGAATGAACAAAATCACACGAGATACGAAGCGATAGCGAGATAGGGTAGGCGTACAAAAGTAAGGTGCCGGAGATATTGATCTATAAAGGTTGTCGAGAAAATCTTGGCACATACTTTAATACCACTTCACTTGAGTTTACCTAATGTTTATAATATGTAGAAGAAAGAGTACAAAGGCCCTTTTATGAATATTCACAAATCAATAAATTTTCAGCTATATAAATTGTACCCTATCAAATGATTCTACCTTTGTTTTTATATTATGAAAAAGAAATTCCTTCTCCTTTCTTTTTTTATTTGCTGAATATTGTAATTGATATACTTTTGTGGGCAGGCCCTTGTAAAGTTCTTCTATGTTTTTATTAAAATCATAAGTCGTTATCCAATGGCTATCTTTAATTCCTTTTATTGTATAGTAGAGTTCTTTATGATCATCGTGACTATAAAAATTTGTATATAGATTCTTCCCTTGTTCATAATAAGGTGGGTCAAAAAATATAAAAAGCCGATTGCTTGGGAAATTGGGAAGTACCTTTTTTATAAAATAAACAGCATCGTTATTATAAAGATGAATCCTATCTTTAAATTTAGATATATTCCTTATTTTATTAATTAGATCTTTTTTATTAAACCGACAATCTAGTGGATATTTACCATTTACTTCTCTATTAATCGGTCCTCCCTTTATAATCCCAGAGCGGTTTGTTCTATTTAAGAAAAAGGTTGCAAAACCTAATTTTAAAGGATTATTATATAGACTATTGTAATTATAAATGTTTTTTTGATTTTTCCATTCTTCAATAGTAATTGGAGTAGTTTCTATTAAATATATGAAATCCTCAGTATAGTTTAAAATTGACACCCAAAAACTATATATTGCTGGATCGAAATCATTTATTACAATTGAATCTACCATTCCCTTTAATAGTAGTTCCAATGCTAACCCGGCGCCACCAGCAAAAGGTTCCACATATATGGGGTCTTTTATATTATTTTTAACTATAATATGATTTACAAATTTAAATAATTGGGTCTTTCCTCCGGGATATCTAAGTGGAGAAAGTGTTCTAGGCAAATATAGCCCCCTCTTTCTATTTTTGCAAAGTTTTTTTGTACAGAATATCATCCATACATTTTAAAATTGAAGATACCTTTTTCCATGCATCAAGTAGTTCTAGGTAATCAGGAACCTGTGTTTGAGAATGAATATAAAAATTAATAATTTTGGTTATTGAGGTATTATTATTTTCTGAAAACATAACTTCTATTAGCTTAATCTCTTCATCAAATTCTGCATAGAATTTTGTCAAATGGTCTTTTATATTATTATATATTAGATCTCTTAATTTTTGATTTCTCTTCGACCTTACTTTTGCGACACCTTTTATTCTTTGTTCTTGGTCACTGCAATCCACAAAATGGTCTATGTATTCATGGGTATATGTCTCTAACAATGAACGTATTAGATACATCGCTGCCATTCTATATTCTTTATACTTGATATTTTTTAACTCATTAAGCAGTACATTGATCCTTTTGTTTTTTTGATATTTGTTTGTAAATGGAAATGCGCCTGTTAAATTTACATAACTCTCTATATTTGTAGCTAACCGATTATGCTTTCTTTCTGAAACTTTATTTTCCTTTTGTTCTCCATTAAAAATGGCATTCCCTTTATTATGAGATGTAAATTCATCTTTTCCAAATGTTGACTCAGTTTCTTTATTATCTCGAATATTTTTTTGGTTTTTATTCCATTTTATATTCTCGGTTACTTCAACCATTTCAACATTTTTTATTTTTCCACTTGCCATTAACGAATCACTGGAGCACATTTTAATAATCTCATCATTAAAGACATCATCCATGGTAGAACGAGTATCAATTTCTTCCTTTATAAATATTCGTTGAATAATATTTTTAACTGCCATTTTAAACGTTTCAATTGGCAGTTCTGTTTTTATTGTTTGATCATGTGAAAAATCAATTTTTAAAACTTCTTTTGCCTTTTTAGAAAAAGGCAAAAATCTATCCAATTTCGTGGTTTCTAATCTGTAAATTTCTAAATGTTTTTTTTCCTCTTCAGTCCACTCAATATCGTTTCTTACGAACTCTAGAAAAAAGAAAAACCGTATCCCTTTTCTTACAACAGAAGGTTTTTCATCAAGAATTCTTGCTATATGGTTTATTGATTCACCCTTTCTGTATCTATTAACAAATCTTTTCGCAACCGAAATAGTTGACCACTTTTTTACGCTTTTATCACCTGAATGTCGAATTGTTATAAATGCTTCTGCAGAATCCCTATTAGGTACTAGTACAACTGGTAAATTTTTAAGATAACTCTTCATTTCGTTATCTATCTTGGGAATCTTTGATTGCTCATTTTCATTAAGTATTTGTGGATTAAGTAATATTTTACAAGCAGATATTCTTCTATTTCCTTCAAGGACGATATATTTACCATTTTCCTCGGTTATTACAGGCTTTTCTGCCAAAGGTAGTCCTCTATTCAAATATATTTGGTTAGCTAATTCAATTGAATCTTCTTCGTCTATTAAAAATCTTAACAAATTCTCCTGTGTGGGATTACTTATAAAAACTCTAGGATTGTCATAATCAAGTAAAATATCAGATACATCTACAAATATTTCTTTCCAATCAGAGTATGCCACTTTTTACACTCCCTATTTTAAAAATAACAATTTTACTATAAATTATATCATTTATGTTAGATTTAATAAAAGACTCACTTATTTATGATACGGCTCACCCCTATTGATTTTAAAAGCCCTATAGATTTGCTCGATCAAGATTAAGCGCATGAGCTGATGGGGGAAGGTAAATGAGGAAAAAGAGAGTTTAAGGTCGGCACGGCGGAGAACGTCTTCGCTCAAACCGTTAGAGCCGCCGATGACAAAAGCAACTTTGCTTTTGCCGTATGTTGCCAGACTCTCCAGCTCCGCCGCAAATTGTTCTGAGGTAAAAGTTTTGCCCTTTATGGCCAGAGCGATGACATATGTATCCGGGGCTATTTTTGACAGAAGCCGTTCCCCTTCAATATTTTTTACAGCTTCAATTTCTGCGGCACTTAGGCGGTCTGATGCCGGTTCATCGGGAACTTCAACGATTGATATTTTGGCGTATGGCCCAAGGCGTTTGATATATTCATCGATCCCCTGATTGAGGTATTTTTCTTTCATTTTACCGACCGCAAGAATCGTAATATGCACAAGTTATCCTCCTATAATCACAGGTTATCCCCAGAACTTATCCACATATCCACATTTATTGTCCACATTCTGTATGGGAATGGCTGTTTGTCACAATATATACGGCGGGTGCTCCGCAGTATTCACA
>Ga0310822_100380_pt1 | contig 22746 bp, 17 predicted proteins | sample P4_ome_2_FD_201313 | JGI IMG/M metagenome (GOLD analysis project Ga0310822, IMG submission 201313) | Sorghum-adapted microbial communities from Joint BioEnergy Institute, Emeryville, California, United States - P4_Day56_Rep2 | ecosystem: Engineered > Bioreactor > SSF (Solid state fermentation) >... | reverse complement strand
CTGAACAAATACGGAGATTCCTGGCTCAAGGAATTGGCCGGCGCTCCGCTGAACAGGGACGGTTATCACAAGCTGTGCTATTTTTAAGGATGAGATAGGAGGCGGTGTGCATTGAGCACCGTGAAGCAGAGCATCATTGCCGATATCAGCCTGGCCCGCGACGGGCATTTGAAGATCGATTGGGTCAATGCCCATATGCCTGTGCTTAATCGCATTCGCGAGCAATTTGAGAAAGAACAGCCGTTCAAGGGACTCAAGGTTGCCATCTCGCTGCACCTGGAAGCGAAGACGGCGTACCTGGCCAAAGTCGTGCACGCCGGCGGGGCGGAAGTCGCCATCACCGGAAGCAACCCGCTGTCCACCCAGGACGATGTCTGCGCTGCCTTGGTGGAGGACGGGATCACCGTGTTTGCCAAATACAACCCCGATCCCCGGGAATACAAGGAGCTGCTGATCCGCACGCTGGAAACAAAGCCGGATCTGATTATCGACGACGGTGGCGATCTGGTCTCCATTCTCCATTCCGAACGCCGGGATCTGCTGACCCAGGTTCGGGGCGGAGCGGAAGAGACGACCACGGGTATTCTCCGTCTGAAAGCGATGGAGAAGGAAGGCGAATTGCAGTTCCCGATGGTGGCCGTAAACGATGCGTACTGCAAATACCTGTTTGACAACCGCTACGGAACCGGCCAGTCGGTTTGGGATGGCATTAACCGCACCACCAATCTGGTCGTCGCCGGCAAGACGGTCGTTGTGGTCGGATACGGCTGGTGCGGCAAAGGGGTAGCGATGCGGGCCAAGGGATTGGGCGCGAACGTCGTCGTTACGGAAGTCGACGCCATCCGGGCCGTTGAGGCCTATATGGACGGCTTCACCGTTCTTCCGATGCTGGAGGCGGCCCGGATCGGCGATTATTTCGTTACGGTTACCGGAAACCGCGACGTCATCCGCGGCGAACACTTCAAAGTGATGAAGGACGGGGCGATTCTCTCCAATGCGGGTCATTTCGATGTGGAAGTGAACAAGCCGGAGCTGGAAGCTTTGACGGCATCACGACGGACGGTTCGCCGCAATATCGAGGAATACCGCCTGGAAGACGGAAGGAAGTTGTACCTTCTGGCGGAAGGACGGCTGGTCAACCTGGCAGCGGGGGACGGCCATCCGGCGGAAATTATGGACATGACCTTCGCCCTCCAGGCCATGTCCCTGAAATATGTGAACGAGCATTGCAAAGAGATCGGCAGCCGTGTCGTCAATGTGCCCTATGAGCTTGACGAGCAGGTCGCCCGTTTCAAACTGGAGTCGCTGGGGATCGGTATAGACCGGCTCACCGCTGAACAAAAAGCTTATCTGGACAGCTGGACCCAGCATTAGCACCGGCTTTGCCGCGAATTTTTCCCTGTGCCATGGGCACAGGGCTATTTTTTTGCCCAAAAACAGAAAAATTCGATGCGAAGAAGGATTTTCCCCCCGTTTGTCGAATACCAAGTAGCTAGTGGTGCAAAGTGGGGAGAAGTGGGGAGTATGGGTGGGAAGGTGGTGAGCGGCGATGTTTATGGGGGAGTACCAGCACACCATTGACGAGAAGGGAAGATTGATCATTCCCGCCAAATTCCGGGAAGCCCTCGGACCATCGTTTATTCTCACCCGCGGACTTGACAACTGTCTTTTTGTCTACCCCAAGGAGGAATGGGCGATTCTGGAGCAAAAGCTCAAGTCATTGCCGCTCATGAAATCCGATGCCCGCGCATTTACCCGGTTTTTCTTCTCGGGTGCTACCGAATGCGAATTGGACAAGCAGGGAAGGGTAAATATACCGGGCAATTTGCATGAATATGCCAAACTTGAGAAAGACTGTGTTGTGCTCGGTGTTTCCAACCGCGTGGAAATTTGGAGCAAGGCGGTATGGAGCAGGTATTTCGAGCAATCCGAGGCTTCGTTCAACGAGATTGCCGAGAAGCTGGTCGATTTCAACTTTGATCTGTAGGCAGGAGAACCATGCTCTGGGTAGGAGGATAACGATTTTGTTTCATCATATTACCGTGCTCAAAGAGGAAGCAGTCGAAGGACTGCGCGTAAAGCCTGACGGAATTTACGTGGACTGCACGCTGGGAGGAGCGGGCCACAGCCTTATGATCGCCGGAAAACTGGGCGAATTCGGCCGGTTGATCGCGATCGACCAGGATGATGCCGCCTTGAATAACGCCAGAGAGCGGCTGGAATCGTACATGGACCGGGTCAGCCTGATTCGCGGCAACTTCCGGCATTTGCGGGATGCGCTTTTGCGGGCATCGGTGCCGGTGAAAGACGGAATTCCCGAGGTGAACGGTGTATTGTTCGATCTCGGTGTCTCGTCCCCTCAGCTCGACGAGGCGGAGCGGGGGTTCAGCTATAATCAGGACGCGGAGCTCGACATGCGGATGGACCGCAGCCAGCGGCTGACCGCCCGCGAGATTGTCAATGAATGGCCCGAGGCAGAGCTTGCGAGAATTTTGTTCGAGTACGGGGAGGAACGGTTTTCCCGCAGAATTGCCGCAGCGATTTCAGCGGCCCGTCAGAAGGGACCGCTCGAGACAACGGGACAGCTCGCCGAACTGATCCGCGACGCCATCCCCGCCCCGGCGCGCAGAAGCGGACCTCATCCGGCCAAGCGGAGCTTTCAGGCACTGCGTATCGCGGTCAACGACGAACTGAATGCTTTCTCCGAGGCGCTCGAAGAAGCAGTCCGCTGCCTGGCCCCGCAGGGAAGAATCGCGGTCATCACCTTCCATTCGCTGGAGGACCGGATTTGCAAGCAAACCTTCGCCAAATATGTGGGCAAATGCACCTGTCCTCCGGATTTCCCCGTTTGTGTCTGCCATAATGAAGGAATATTGAAATTGGTCAACCGGAAACCGATATTGCCCGGCGAAGAGGAATTGGCGCAGAATCCGAGGGCCCGTTCGGCCAAGCTGCGCATAGCGGAAAAAATTTAACGGACAGAAAGGAAGATGATGGCATTGGCGGCATACATACAAGGCAACCTGGCGGTGGAACGGAAGCTCCCGAACCCGCAAAAAACGGAAAGAGACCCCCGGAAGAAGATTTACCGCCCCAAAGGACTTTCCGTTCGGGAAAAGCTGTTTTACTTGTTTACTGTGGTGATCTGCGTAGCGGTTGCCTGTGTGATTGTCTGGAGATATGCCCATATTTACAAGATGAACAGCGAGATTCACCAGATTCAGAAGCAAATCAGCCGGATGGAGGCAAGCAACAACGAGCTGAACCGGCAAATCAGCAAGCTGCAGAGCTACGACAGGCTGCTGACTGAAGCCAAGCGGCTGGGCATGGTGCCGGTTGACGACAAGCAGATTTCCCGGATCGAACCAACCGCCGGCGGCAAGAAACCGGATTCCGCGCGGTAAAACTTTGAAGCTCCCGGAGGGCGGCATGAGTAAACGAATAAAATTGCGAACACTACTATTCGGGGGGCTGTTTACCCTCTTTTTTGTTATTCTGGCAGGACGTCTTTATTATGTACAAGTCGTAGAAGCTTCGAAGCTGCTGGGAATGGCGCAGAAAATGTGGGATACCGACCGGGTGTTGCCGGCCAGGCGCGGGGCGATTCTCGACCGGAATGGCGCGGCGCTGGCGATCGACGCCGATGCGTATACCGTTGCCGTGCTTCCGCAGATCGTGATCTCCAAAGGTCTGGAGAGCGAAGTTTCTCAAGGTCTCGCGGAGGCATTGAAAACCTCGGATGACCCCGGCGAGGTGGAGCGGCTCCGGCAAAAAATTCACGACCGGATTACCAGCAGGAATGACAGCGGCAAATACTATTCGGAAGTCGAGATCCACAACGAGGGATGGAAAATTGACAGCGATACGGCAGGCAAAGTAAAGGAACTAATCGCCAGGCTGCAGCAGGAGCTGAAGAATCAAAAGGAAGCGGCGGGTCAAAAGACGGACAAGGAAGACGAGAACGTCGGCATTTATTTGCGGCCGGAGCAGAGCCGCTTTTATCCGGGCAATCAATTGGCCTCCCATCTGCTGGGCTACATGAGCAAGGACGGCAAGCCCGGGATGGGTTTGGAGGCGGCTTACAACGATGTTCTGAAGGGCACGGACGGATCGTTATCCTACGAAACGGACCGGGTCGGGGTCGAGCTCCCGGATTCCAAGGTGACCTACAAGCCTGCGGTAGACGGCAAGGATCTTCAGCTGACGATCGACAAAAATATTCAATTCTATCTCGAGAACGCGCTGCGCAAGGCTTACGAAAAATATCACCCGAATACGATCATCGGTGTGGCCGTCGACCCGAAAACGATGGAAATTCTCGGGATGGCCAATCTTCCCGATTTCAATCCCAATAAATACTGGCAGGTTCAAAATCAGAAAAATTTCATCAATACGGCGATCGCCTCCCAATACGAGCCGGGCTCGACCTTCAAGCTCGTTACGCTCGCCGGAGCGGTGCAGGAGAATTTGTTCCATCCGAACGACACCTATATGTCCGGGCATATTGCCGTTCCCGGCCGGGTGCTGCACGACTGGGATACCAAATGGGGCCGGATGACCTATCTGGACGGGCTGAAGCGTTCCAGCAACGTCGCTTTTGTCAAGCTGGGCTACGAGATGCTGGGAAAAGAGCGGTTGATGGATTATATTTCCAGGTTCGGCTTCGGCAGCAAGACCGGAATTGACATTCCCGGTGAAGTTCCCGGGGTGGTTAATATGAAATATGATGCCGAATTCGCCACGGCCACCTACGGGCAGGGGCTGACCGTTACCGCGATCCAGCAGGTCGCGGCTTATGCGGCGATTGCCAACGGGGGGAAGCTGATGTGGCCGCATGTGGTGAAGCGTATTCTCGATCCGCAGACCCATCAGCCGCTCCAGACCTTCGAGCCGAAGGTGGTCCGGCAGGTGGTATCGCCGGAAACAGCCCGGAAGGTCTCGGGGTATTTGGAGCAGGTCGTCTCCGACCAGAAGATCGGTACGGGACGGTTGGCCTATATTGACGGCTATCGTGTGGCGGGCAAAACCGGAACGGCCAATATCGTCGTTCCCGGAGAGTCCACCTACTCGAAGGACCAGTGGGTCGTGTCTTTTATCGGATACGCCCCCGTGGAGGATCCGAAAATTCTTGTCGCCATCATCGCTGACCGGCCCGATATGGGAGGCGATTGGCACGAGGGCAGCCAGGTAACGATTCCGCCGTTCAGAGAGACGGTCATCCAGACGCTCCGTTACATGGGGGTTCCGTCTTCATCGGAACAGAGCCATGTCGTGCAGCCCGAGGCGGCTCAACAGACGACCGTCCCAGATCTCGCGGGAATGACCCCGGGAGATGCCGGCAAGCAGGCGGAAAAAGCGGGATTCACCGTGGTAACGCTGGGATCCGGAAGCAGCGTGCTGAAGCAATATCCTGCGGCAGGGACGCTTACGGCACCTTCGCAGCGAATTTATATTGTGACGCAGGAGCCGGGGGACGATGTTCCCGTGCCGAGCCTGAAGGGGAAGTCGCTCCGGGATGCCATGGAAATTTGCAGTCTGCTGCAAATTTCATGCCATGCCTCCGGTGAAGGGTATGTGGCGGATCAGACGCTGAGTGCCGGCAGCGGGGCCCGGGTGCTGGAGCTGCGGCTGCTGCCGGCGGATCAGCTGGCCGCCGCGGACAAAACCGCGAAGGCCGATGACAGCCGGGATCAGGCCAGGGGGAAGGCCTCCCCTGGTACCGGCAGTACGCAGGCGAAGAAACAGCAGGACCCGTCCGGATAAGCTTGTTCTATCCCCGGTTTGTCCTGAATAGTCATGAGATGAACGAACTTGACTATGCAGGAAGGAGGGAACAAGCGTTCATGCGCGTGTCCAATGTCACGGTTCGCCGCCGTCTGCTGATTGCTCTGCTTGGGATGGGCCTGTTGTTTCTGGCGCTGGTGATCCGTCTCGGCTACGTTCAGCTAGTGATGGGTCCGAAGCTTTCCCGGATGGCGGAGGATTCCTGGAGACGCAACATCCCGTTCACCGCCAAGCGCGGAGAAATCTGGGACCGCAACGGAGTCAAGCTGACCTACAACGTAAGCACGCCCAGCGTCATGGCCATCCCGGTTCAAGTGAAGGATCCCCAGACGACCGCAAGCCGGCTGGCAGCGGTTCTGGGAGCTTCCAAAGACACGATATACGCCCAAATTACCAAAAAACAGCTGATTGTCCGCATTCAGCCGGGAGGCCGCAAGATTTCCCCGGAGAAGGCCCAGGAAATCCGGCAATTGAATTTGCCCGGAATCGTCGTGGCCGAGGATAACCAGAGATATTACCCATTCGGTTCGCTGGCCGCCCATATTCTCGGCTTTACCGGAATTGACAACCAGGGCCTTACCGGTGTGGAAGCGAAATATGACAGCCAGTTAAGCGGAATCAGCGGCAGCGTATCCTTTCTTTCCGATGCGGCAGGCCGCAAAATGCCGAATTCGTCCGACGAATACGTGCCGCCCAAGGACGGGCTCAATCTGGAGCTGACGATCGACAGCCATCTCCAGTCCGTCATGGAGCGGGAACTGGACCAGGCCATGATCAATCTGAAGGCGGAGCATGCCATTGGCATCATGATGAATCCGAATAACGGGGAGATCCTCGCGATGTCCGGCCGGCCGACCTTCGAACCGGGCCACTTCCGGGATTACCCTCCGGAGGTGTACAACCGCAACCTGCCGATCTGGATGACCTACGAGCCCGGTTCCACCTTCAAGATCATCACCCTGGCCGCCGCTCTCGAGGAGCACAAGGTGAACCTGAGCGATCCGTTCTTTGACCCGGGTTATATTGAAGTCGGCGGAGCCAGACTCCGCTGCTGGAAACGTGGGGGGCACGGCAGCGAGTCATTCCTCGAAGTGGTGCAGAATTCGTGCAACCCCGGATTTGTCGTGATGGGACAGCGGCTCGGCAAGGAAACGCTGTTCGACTATATCACCCGCTTCGGCTTTGGCCGGAAGACCGGCATCGATCTGGGCGGCGAAGAGAACGGCATCCTGTTCAAGCTGAACAGGGTCGGGCCGGTGGAGCTTGCGACAACCTCGTTCGGCCAGGGGGTATCCGTTACTCCAATCCAGCAGGTGGCTGCGGTGGCGGCGGCTATCAACGGCGGCAAACTGTACACGCCGCATGTCGCCAAGGCCTGGTACAACCCGGAAACCGGCCAGCCTGTGGAAGAAGTGCAGCCGAAGCTGGTCAATCAGGTTATTTCGGAGGAGACGTCGAAACAGGTTAGAGAGGCGCTGGAGACCGTCGTCGCCCAGGGCAGCGGCAAGAACGCGTTCATCGACGGTTATCGGGTGGGCGGCAAGACCGGTACCGCGCAGAAGGTTATCAATGGCCGTTATTCCTCTTCCGAACACATTGTCTCCTTCATCGGCTTTGCGCCTGCGGACGACCCGCAGGTAATCTGCTACGTGGCGGTGGACAATCCGCAGGGCATCCAGTTCGGCGGGGTCGTGGCGGCCCCGATCGTCGGCAACATCCTGCGGGATACGCTGACTTACCTGAAAGTGGAGCCGCGCAAGGACCAGGTGCCGAAGGAAATCGGCTACGGCGATACGCCGATCGTCGAGGTGCCGAACCTGGTCGGAATGACGGTGAACGATATTTATGAAGAAATGCGGTCGGATTTCCGCCTGGCCAAGGCGGGCGCCGGCAATTATGTCATCAGCCAGGTTCCGAAACCCGGAACCCGCGCGGAACAGGGCTCGACGATCCGGATTTACATGTCCGACACTCCGCCTGCCGGGGACGGGAGCGGGGAGCCGAATCCGTAACCTTGCGGGCCGGGTGCCGGCGTCCGGGCCCCCGTTCCCCGAACGGAGCGGCCGATCCAGGGAATTTCCGCTTCTCTTTTACCCTTTTTTTGTTAATAATAAGGGATGTGTAAAATCGGGCGGTTTAAGGAAAACTATAAAGTTTGTCCGACAGGGCCGCCTTCCGACTTGCAAGATTAGGGGGAGACTTTCATGAAATTGCAGGAATTGGCGGAATTGTTCCGAATCGCCCGGCTTGAAGGCGACGGAAATACGGAAGTGACCGGAATCGAGATGGATTCCAGGAAAGTGAAGCCGGGAGACCTGTTCGTTTGCGTATCGGAAATTCCCGGCCTCATGCGGGACGGCCATCCATATGCCGCGGATGCGGCAGAACGGGGGGCGGCGGCCGTCGTAGCCGAGCACGATGTCGACGCGAACGTGCCGAAGCTTTTCGTCAACGATTCCCGGCGCGCCCTGGCCGTAATCGCAGCCCACTTTTACGGATATCCGAGTCACGGAATGAAGGTCATCGGAGTGACGGGGACGAACGGGAAGACAACGACGACCTTTCTGATTGAACGGATTTTGCGGGATCAGGGTTTTACCACGGGGCTAATGGGAAATCTCGGCATCAAGATCGGTGACGCCTATGTGGAGCAGGAAGGCAAAAACAATACCCGGGACGTCCCCGACCTTCAACGTGCCCTGCGGAGCATGCGGGATGCTTCCGTGGAGTATTGCGTAATGGAGGCCACTTCGGTCGGGCTGGAATTCGGGCGCGTACTCGGCTGCAATTTCCGCACCGCCCTGTTTACCAACCTGACGCAGGATCACCTGGAAACCCACAAAACGATGGAAAATTACCGGGCCGCCAAAGGGCTGCTGTTTTCCCGGCTGGGCAACAGCCTCGGCCCGCGGCGCGAGGACCGGAAATTTGCCGTATTGAATGCCGATGATCCGGCATCGGATTATTACCGCAAACTTACCTATGCCGAAGTCATCACCTACGGCATAGACCGGCCGGCGGATGTCAGGGCGGCGGAGATCCGCCTGACAAACAGCGGAACGTCGTTTGCGGTCCGGACCACCTTCGCCGGATCCGCGCAGATCGAAATGAAGCTGCTGGGCCGGTTCAATGTCTACAATGCCCTGGGAGCGATCGCCGCGGCGCTGGCCGAGGAAGTTCCTCTTGAGAATATCCGCCGCAGCCTGGCGGGGATGGACGTGGTGGCCGGGAGGATGGAAGTGGTTGATGCGGGACAGGATTTCCTGGTAGTCGTCGATTACGCCCATACGCCGGACGGACTTGAGAATGCCCTGTCGACCATCAGCGAATTTGCCGAAGGAAGAATCCTCTGTGTATTCGGCTGCGGCGGAGACCGGGACCGCACGAAGCGCCCGGTGATGGGCGGCATTGCGGCGAAGTACAGCGACTATGTCATTGTCACCTCCGACAACCCGCGGACGGAGGATCCCGAAGCGATTCTGCAGGAGATTGAACCCGGCATTCGCGAAGCCGGGTTTCCGCAGGAACAGTACGAGCTGATCGTCGACCGCCGGGCGGCGATTCAAAAAGCGGTTGAAATGGCAAGCCCGAAAGATGTAGTATTGATTGCGGGAAAAGGCCATGAAACGTATCAGCTCATCGGCGGCAAAACCCTTCATTTCGACGATCGCGAGGAAGCGAAAGAAGCGATAAGGAGACGAAAAGATTGATCAGACGATCGCTTGGCCAATTGCTGGAAATGATCCCCGGGGCGGTACCCGCTGCCGGGCATCCGGATCTTCAAATACACGGGGTTTCCAAGGATACGCGGACCCTTCGGCCCGGCATGCTGTATGTGCCCCTGATCGGGGCGAAATACGACGGACACGATTTCCTGGCCGACGCCGCCGCCAAAGGTGCGGCCGCGTCTTTATGGCAGAAGGACCATCCGCTGCCGGACACGGATTGTCCGCTTCTGCTCGTGGACAACGTCCTAAAGGCACTGCAGCAGCTGGCGCACTGCTACCGCAGCCAGCTGCCGGTAAGGGTCATCGGCGTCACCGGCAGCAACGGCAAGACGACGACGAAGGATATGATTGCCGCCCTGCTGGGAACAACCTTCAAGGTTCACAAGACACAAGCCAACCTGAATACGGAGATCGGGCTTCCCCTGACACTGCTCGAGATGGATGAGGATACCGAGATTGCCGTGCTGGAAATGGGAATGCGCGGGCGCGGCCAGATCGACGAACTGACGATGATCGCCCGCCCGGACGTGGCCGTCATTACCGTCATCGGGGAGTCGCATCTGGAGCTTCTTGGTTCCCGCGAGGAGATCGCGCGGGCGAAAACGGAAATTTTGCACGGCCTGAAGGAAGGCGGCCTGTTTGTTTACAATGGTGACGATCCGTTGATCGATCAGGTGCTGGGGGAAATGCCGAAACCCGCCGATCTGCGCGTCTGCCGGTTCGGCGCCCGTTCCTCCAGCGACATCTATCCGACAGGGATTATGCAGGAGGAGGACGGGACCCGCTTTACCGTCAATGTGGACGCTTCGCACAGTTATTATATCCCGTTGTTGGGCCGGCATAACGTCCTGAACGCCGTCGCGGCGATCGCGGTCGCCGAATATATGGGAGTCAGCACGGCGAACCAGATCAGAGGCCTTCAGCATCTGAAAGTGACCGGAATGCGGCTGGAGAAGGTGGTTTGCGCGAACGGTTTGACGGTGCTCAATGATGCCTACAACGCCAGCCCCACCTCTATGCGGGCCGCTCTCGAGCTGCTGCAGGAGCTCAAGGGGCACCCGCGGAAAATTGCCGTCCTTGGCGATATGCTTGAACTGGGGGAGAACGAGGCCGCCCTTCACGAGGAAATCGGCAGACGGCTCGATCCGGAGAAGATTCATGCCTTGTTCGCCTTCGGTCCGCTCTCCGAACATATCGTCCGCGCGGCTTCCGCCGTTTATCCGAAGGGAACGGCCAGAGCCTACCGGGAGAAAGCGGAGCTGATCCGCGATCTGGCCGCCTTCGTCCGGCCGGGAGATCTGGTGCTGGTCAAGGGATCCCGCGGAATGGCTCTGGAAGAAGTGGTTTCGTCCCTGCAGACGATTGAAATATTCGGGCACAGCCATTCGGAAATTGACCGGGTCCCCCCAAACGCGGGCGAATCGGAAACGGGAGAATGATCGGACTTTTCGGGGTTTCTTAGGAGGTTGCAGTCGTGGAATTCAGAGTAGTCATGTATACAATGGGGGCGGCCTTTCTGCTCGCGGTCATTATGGGACCGCTGTTTATTCCCTTGCTTCGCCGGTTGAAGTTCGGCCAGCAAATCCGCACGGAAGGGCCCAAGGCCCATCAGAAAAAAGCCGGCACGCCGACCATGGGAGGCATCATCATCATGCTGGCTCTGGCATTGGCGGCTCTCCGTTTTTCCGACAAGACGGCGGAATTTCTGCTGTTGATGGTGGCCACGCTCGGCTACGGTCTGGTCGGATTTCTGGACGATTACATCAAAATCGTCTTTAAACGGTCACTCGGTCTTACCGCCAGGCAAAAGCTGTTTGGCCAGCTGCTGGTTTCTGCCGTCGTCTGTTACCTGCTGATCCGCATCGGCCACAGTACGGATCTCGCCATTCCATTCCTTCATGCTTCGCTGCCGCTGGGATGGCTGTATTTTCCGTTCGTGGTCCTGCTTATGCTTTCCACCACGAATGCGGTGAATCTGAATGACGGGCTGGACGGTCTGCTGGCCGGCACAAGCGCTATCGCTTTCGGGGCCTACGCCGTGATCGCCATGAACCATACCCAGCCGGAGGCGGCGGTTTTCTCGGCGGCCATGATCGGAGCCGTTCTCGGCTTTCTGGTGTTTAATGCCCATCCCGCCAAGGTTTTCATGGGGGATACGGGCTCGCTCGGCATTGGCGGGGGCTTGGCCGCCGTGGCCATCCTGACCCATTCGGAGCTGCTGTTGATTATTATCGGCGGGGTATTTGTCGTGGAAGTCCTTTCGGTGATCATTCAGGTGACTTCCTTTAAAACGCGCGGCAAACGGGTCTTCAAGATGAGTCCCATTCACCATCATTTCGAACTCGTCGGATGGTCGGAATGGCGCGTAGTCGTGACTTTCTGGATTGCGGGCCTGATTCTGGCCGGCCTGGGACTTTATATTAACGAGGTGTTATAAGCAGATGAATCATCCCAGCACGTATCGGAACAAAGAAGTGGTAGTCCTGGGCCTGGCTTTGAGCGGGGTCGCCGTGGCAAAGCTGTTTGACCAACAGGGCGCGCGGGTAACTGCCAGCGATAGAAAGGCAAGGGAAGAATGCCCGGAGGCCGATGAATTGGAGGCCTTGGGTATTTCTGTTCTATGCGGGGGACATCCGGACGGGCTTATTCACGAAGGCGTCTCGCTGCTAGTCAAAAATCCGGGGATTCCTTATTCGGCCCCGCCGGTTCAGAAGGCGCTGGAGCTCGGCATCGAGGTCGTCACCGAAGTGGAAGTGGCTTTCCATATCTGTGAAGCGCCGATCATCGGCATTACCGGTTCGAACGGGAAAACGACGACAACGACCTGGGTCGGGAAAATTCTCGAAGCGGCAGGCCAGAAGCCGGTTGTGGCCGGTAACATCGGGGTTCCCCTCTGCGATGCGGCACAGACCGCCAGGAAGGAAAATATCATGGTTGTGGAGCTGAGCAGCTTCCAGCTGAAAGGAACCCGTTCGTTCCGTCCGCATATCTCCTGTCTGCTCAACATCTACGAAACGCATTTGGATTACCACCGTGATATGGACGATTATATTGCTTCCAAAGCAAGGATTTTCGCCAACCAGACGAGTCAGGATATTGCTGTGCTTAACTGGGATGACGAGATTTGCCGGCGGCTTGCGCCGGAGATCCGGGCGCACATTGTGCCGTTCTCCATGAAGGAGCCGCTGGATTACGGCGTTTATGTCCGGAAGGAAGAGGAAGGGGAGGTCATCGTAGGCAGGGTCGGGCAAGGGGAGCCCGTCCGGATCGTCGAGGTGTCCCGGCTTGGCATTCCGGGATCGCATAACATCGAGAACGCCCTGGCGGCTACGGCGATTTCGCTTGCCGCGGGGGCGGACCCGGAAGCGGTCGCCCGCATGCTGCAGGATTTCCGGGGAGTGGAGCACCGTCTGGAATTTGTCGCGCAGAAGGAAGGAGTGGCTTATTACAATAACTCCAAAGCGACCAATCCGGCGGCGACCCTCAAGGCGATCGAATCGTTCGGCAAGCCGATTGTTCTGATTGCCGGAGGCCAGGAGCGATTTTCCGATCTTTCGGTGCTGCTCCCGTATTTTCGGGATCGGGTCAAGGCGGTCGTGGCGCTCGGCGAAACCCGGGAAAAAATCTGCCGCATAGCCTGCGAGGCAGGACTTGCTCTTGTCAAATCGGTCGATACTGGGAATAGCGCCGCCGATATATTGGACGAGGCCGTCCGCGCCGCCCGCGATTTTGCCGAGGCCGGGGACATCGTGCTGCTGTCGCCCGCCTGTGCAAGCTGGGATATGTTTTCTTCGTATGAGGAGCGTGGACGAATGTTTAAGGAGTCGGTGCATAATCTGTAAGGAGGGGGATTTAGCCAAGCCCCCTACTTCTAACGTAAGGGGTGTCCCTGTGATGGCCAAAGCCCGGTCTGCACCAGACATTCTGATGATCATCGCCACCCTAGCCATTCTGACGATCGGCATTGTCATGGTTTACAGTGCCAGCGCCGTATTGTCATTTCACGAATTCGGCGATTATTACTATTACCTGAAGCGCCAACTGCTGTTCGCCGTTTTGGGGATCATTGCGATGTATTTTACGATGAATGTGGACTACTGGATCTGGAAGAAATACGCGAAAATCGCCCTTCTTGTCTGCTTTGCTCTTTTGATCATCGTGCTGATCCCCGGAATCGGCGTCGTTCGCGGCGGCGCGCGGAGCTGGCTTGGCATCGGCTCCTTCGGCATTCAGCCTTCCGAATTTATGAAAATGGGCATGATCATCTATTTGTCCCGCCTCCTTTCTGAACACCAGTCCAAAATTACGGAATTCACCACAGGCCTGCTTCCGCCGCTGGCGATCATGGGAGCAGCTTTCGGCCTGATCATGCTGCAGCCGGATCTCGGAACAGGCGCTGTTCTGCTCGGCGCCTCGCTGCTGATCATCTATACGGCCGGCGCCCGCATACTGCATCTGTCCATGCTGGGCCTGGTCGGCATCGCCGGGTTTGTCGGGCTGATTATCGCCGCGCCTTACCGGCTGCAGCGCATAACGGCTTTTCTGGATCCCTGGAAGGATCCGCTGGGAGCCGGTTACCAGGCGATCCAATCACTCTACGCCATCGGACCCGGAGGCCTGGTCGGCCTCGGTCTCGGCATGAGCCGGCAAAAGTACAGCTACTTGCCTGAGCCGCAAACCGACTTTATCTTTTCCATTATTGCCGAAGAGCTCGGTTTTATCGGCGGAGCGCTCGTGCTGTTTCTGTTCGCGCTGCTTGTCTGGCGGGGCATGAGAACGGCGATTACGGCTCCCGATACGTTCGGCAGTCTGCTGGCCGTGGGCATTGTGGGGATGATCGCGGTGCAGGTGATCATCAACATCGGAGTCGTCATCGGCATGATGCCGGTTACCGGAATCACGCTTCCGCTGATCAGCGCCGGAGGGTCCTCCCTGACGCTTATGCTGACCTCCATTGGTGTGCTGCTGAATATATCCCGTTACTCGAGGTGACTCCATGAAGACGATTGTTTTTACCGGGGGCGGCAGTGCCGGACACGTCACTCCCAATGTTGCTCTGATTTCCCGGCTGAAGCGGGAAGGCTGGAAAATCGACTACATCGGCTCAAGGGACGGGATCGAACAACAAATCATCGCCGAAACCGGCGTTCCCTTTCATCCGGTCGCATCGGGCAAGCTGCGCCGGTATTTCGATCTCAAAAATTTCAAGGATCCGTTCAAGGTCATGCAAGGAGTATTGCAGTCTTACATGTTGCTGAGGCGCTTGAAGCCGAGGGTCGTTTTCTCCAAAGGGGGATTCGTTTCCGTCCCCGTAGTGGCCGCCGCCTGGTTGCACCGGATTCCGGTCGTCATCCACGAATCGGATATGACTCCCGGACTGGCGAACCGGCTGTCCCTGCCGTTTGCAGCCAGAATCTGCGTGACATTTCCCGAAACGCTTGAGCATCTTTCCGGAAAGAAGGCCGTCCGAACCGGGCTGCCGATCCGGGAAGAAGTGCTGGCCGGATCGCCGGAGAAGGGGCTCCGGCTTTGTGATTTTACGGGGAATAAGCCGGTACTGCTGGTGATGGGCGGCAGCCTGGGCTCCAAAGCGATCAACGAGGCGGTCCGCAGCGGATTGCCCGGGCTGCTTGACCGGTTCCAGGTCGTTCACCTTTGCGGAAAAGGCAATCTGGATCCTTCCCTTGGCCGTGTGCGGGGATATAAGCAATTCGAATACGTATCGCGCGAACTGCCGGATCTTGCGGCGATGGCCTCCCTTGTCGTCTCCCGGGCCGGCTCGACTTCACTTAACGAATTTCTGGCGCTGAAGAAGCCGATGGTTTTGATACCGCTCACGCTGCAGGCCAGCCGCGGCGACCAGATCCTGAATGCCCGTTCGTTCGAAAAGGCCGGATACGCCATGGTGCTCCATGAGGAAAATCTTACGGCGGAATCGCTGCGGTCCTTCGTATGGGAGGTCTATGAAAACCGGCGGGAATTCATTCTGCGAATGGCAGAAACTCCTTATGGCGACGGGCTCGAAAGGGTGATCCGCGTCATCAGGGAGACGGCCGGCGTATAAGGCGGCCTGCGGGAATCCGGCCTTTTTCCCTGCGGATACAAAAGATTGGGCGATTGTCACACTCGATTCCGATTTACATACAATACACTATAACCGTGACAGACAACAGGATGCCGAAGGGGGCAGAAGGAATTTTCCTTTGTTCCCGCTATGAAAGCTCCTGAAGTTTGTGAAGGAGGTTACCCATGCAACAGGTGGTTTCAGAACTGCAAGCCGCTCGGATTGGAGACATTTTATTAAACGAACCGCTGGCCTCTCACACGTATTGGAAAATAGGCGGACCTGCCGATGTGCTTGCCATTCCCCGGGGAAAAAAAGAGCTGATCGAGACCGTACGCATTGCAGGCCGGCACGGGGTTCCCGTCTTTCCCTTGGGCAGAGGCTCCAATCTGCTGGTGACGGACAAAGGCATCCGCGGAATTACGGTGAAATTGGGTAAAGAGCTGGATTATGTCCAGTTCGACGACCATTGGGTCCGTGCCGGCGGAGGGTTCTCGCTGATCAAGCTGTCGGCGGTGGTCAGCAAAAAAGGTTTGAGCGGTCTGGAATTTGCAGGCGGAATTCCCGCAAGCGTGGGGGGAGCCGTATTCATGAACGCAGGGGCCCACGGTTCCGATGTGTCACGCATTTTACACCAGGCTGAAGTTTTGTTCCTGGATGGTGAATTGGCGGTCTTGAAGAACGAGGATATGCGGTATGCCTACCGGCATTCCATCCTGCACGAACGTCCGGGCATTGTGATTGAAGCGGTTTTCCGGCTTAAGCCCGGGGACCCGCAGCAAATTACCGAAGCAAGAAATGCTTTCCGGGAGAAACGGCTGCGCACCCAGCCGCTGCAGCTTGCCAGCTGTGGAAGTGTCTTTCGCAATCCGGAAAACCATTTTGCCGCACGCCTGATCGAGGAAGCCGGTATGAAGGGCCGGCGGGTGGGCGGCGCCGAGGTGTCCCCTCTGCATGCCAATTTCATCATCAACACCGGGAAAGCGACAGCCGCAGACGTCATTACCCTCATGAACGAGGTACAGGAAACCGTATTCCGGAAGTTTGGAATCCGGCTGATTCCCGAAGTCATGGTGGTAGGTGAGCGGTAAATCGGAGGTGAGACATTGGAGAAGTTGGTTATCGAAGGCGGGAGACCACTTACAGGGACGATCCGGATCCACGGCGCCAAGAATGCGGCGCTTCCCATCCTCGCAGCCAGCTTGATGGCCGAAGGCGTCCATATCATTGAAAATGTCCCCGACCTGCTGGATATTCGGGTCATGCTGGAAATTTTGTCGGCACTGGGCTGCGAAGCCGCCCTGCAGGATGGAGCCGTTCGCCTGAACACCGCGACGGCCCATTCGTATCATGTTCCCGAACACTTGATGAAGCAGATGCGATCCTCGATTTTCCTGATGGGCCCCTTGCTTGCCCGTTTCGGCAAGGTTCAGGTCTATCAGCCGGGAGGGTGCGCCATCGGAGAACGCAAAATCGATCTGCATCTGAAAGGCCTGGCCTCCCTCGGAGCGTCCATTGTAGAGTCTCCGGAGACGATTGTATGCGAAGCGGAGAAGCTGAAAGGTACGGAGATCGTTCTGGATTTCCCCAGTGTGGGGGCGACCGAGAATATCATGATGGCCGCCGCCATGGCGGAAGGGCAGACAACAATTTATAATGCCGCAAGGGAACCGGAAATCCAGGATCTGCAAAATTATCTCAATGCGATGGGGGCGAGAATTTTCGGAGCGGGTACCGATACGATTACCATCGAAGGGGTGGATCATCTCACTCCCTGCACGTATCCGATTATCCCCGACCGGATCGTCGCCGGCACCTTCATGATCGCCGCCGCAGCCACGCGGGGAAGCATTACGCTGGAAAACGTGTGCCCCTCCCATCTGACCTCGGTCACCCATGTGCTGCGGCGGCTGGGAGCGCAGATTCAAACCGACGGCGACAGCATGTATCTGAGCTGCTCGTCCCGACCGAAATCCATCGAACGGATTGTAACATCGCCGTATCCTTCCTTTCCTACCGACCTGCAGTCTCAAATCATGGTTCTCCTCTCTCTATCAGAAGGTCTGAGCATAGTCAAAGAAACGATTTTCGAAGGCAGATTCAGGCATGTCGACGAATTGAACCGGATGGGTGCGGATATCCGCACAGATTTGAATACGGCCTTTATCCGCGGGGTACCCAGACTTTACGGGGCCGTTGTGGAAGCTACCGATTTGCGGGCAGGCGCCGCATTGGTGATTGCCGGCCTGGCTGGTCATGGCCGTACGGTGGTGGAACAAATTCATCATATCGATCGCGGGTATGATAGAATAGAGAAAATGTTCAATCTCTTGGGCGCCAGGATCATCCGGACCGCGGATGTGCCGGATGAAGCGAAGCACCTGCTTACTTGACGGGGACCGCGCACCTGATCCTCTCCGGGGTCGCAGGGAGGGGATCGGGAGTTTTTTTATTCAGATTTTGCAAGATGGGGGAACGAAGATGACGGAGAATCAACCGAAAGTCCCTGCGATCAGGGAACCGCACATAGGACGAAAACGGGGAAGCCGCAAGCTGCTGGCGCTGCTTTTCCTGTTTTTCATCACCGTTCTGGCCATCCTCTTTTTTCAGTCTTCCTTGAGCAAAATTTCCAAAATTGAAATTGAAGGGAATCAGCTGGTCCCCGCCGCGGCGATTGGACAAGCTGCCGGCATCCATACGGGCGGCCAGTTCTTCGGAGTTCCCTCCCGGGTAATCGCCTCCCGGGTTTCCGGGCTGCCGGCTGTGGAATCCGTGAAGGTGACCAAACATTTTCCCGGTATCATTCACATTCGGGTCAAAGAGTATGTCCGTGTCGGGTTTCAATTTTCCGCTTCCGGGGGAGTTCAGGCGCTGTTGGCGGATGGCAGCGCCATTGACGTGGAAACCAGGGGACTTGTATTGGACAAGCCCATCCTGAATGGCTGGCAGGGGGACGACCCGCTTAAAGTGCAGCTCTGCCGTACCCTTTCGGCGATTCCCGACTACCTCCTGGCCGATGTCTCGGAGATCCGCCCCGAGCCGTCGGCATCGTACAAGGACAAGATCAAAATGTATACACGTTCGCAGTATGTGGTTTACACCACCATCAGCTATTTGCCGGACAAGATCAAATATATGGGCGCCTTTATTGATAATCTGAAGAAGGGAAACAGCGTCGGCGGGATCATCACTATGCTGGAAAACGATACCTATACACCGCCGGATGCCGGCCAGGACGCGGGAAAAACGCAATCCGCCGGGAAGCCGCAGCCGTCCGGAAAACCGTGAACCGCGGCAAAATTGGACTACTCAACCACTTGAAATAATGTTAAAATTGTAATTATGGGTTAATAGGATTTTTTTGCCGAAACGTAGACGGGAAGCAGGGGCTGACCGCCTGTTTCGCTGAAGGTTATGGCTTTTTTTTCCTCATAAAAAATCGCAGAAAAAAGAGGGAATGAATGGCCCATGTGGAATTAATAGAGGGTATACATTCATTCATGTCCTTCATTTTGATCACTGTCACAGGAGGTGCCACGGGTTGAGCAGCAATGACATCATTGTTAGTTTGGACATCGGTACATCCAAGGTTCGTGCTATTATTGGGGAAATGAATAATGGAACCATTAATATAATTGGAGTTGGATCTGCCGACTCCGAAGGAATTCGCAAGGGAGCCATCGTCGATATCGACCAGACGGTACAATCGATCCGCAACGCGGTTGACCATGCAGAACGGATGGTAGGAATTCAAATTTCCGATGTGTACGTGGGAATACTGGGAAACCACATTGCCTTGCAAACGAGCCATGGAGTAGTAGCCGTCTCCAATGAGGACCGGGAGATCGGAGAAGAAGACATCGAAAGGGTATTGCAGGCCGCCAAAGTTGTCGCTCTGCCACCGGAACGCGAAATCATCGGAATTGTTCCCAAGCAATATCTGGTCGACGGGTTGGAAGGCATTCAGGATCCCCGCGGCATGATCGGCGTCCGTCTTGAAGTCGAGGCGACCATAATTACCGGGGCCAAGACGGGTATACATAATCTGCTTCGTTGTGTGGAGAAGGCCGGGCTGAATGTCGGGGGTCTGATTCTCATGTCGCTCGCAGCGGGACAACTGGCCCTTTCCAAGGACGAGAAGACGATGGGAACCTGTCTAGTCGATATCGGAGCGGGAGCTACGACGATTGCCATCTTCGACCAGGGCAGCCTGGTCGCAACGTCAACGCTCCCGATCGGCGGCGAATTCATCACGAACGATATTTCGATCGGGCTCCGGACCCAGCTGGAAATTGCCGAGAAGATCAAGCTGAAATACGGCTGCGCAGTGATTGACGATGCGGCGGAAGATCAGGTGTTCAAGGTAAACCGGATCGGAAGCAATGTGGATAAAGAATTTACGCAGGTGGATCTGGCGCACATTATCGAGCCAAGGGTAGCGGAAATTTTCCAATTGATTTCGCAGGAAGTTCACCGTTTGGGATATGCCGAATTGGCCGGGGGGTATGTATTAACGGGAGGAACGGTTTGCATGCCGGGGATTCTTACGATTGCGCAAAGCGAATTGGCCACATCCGTCAGAATAGCCGTACCGGATTTTATCGGGGTACGGGACCCCTCCTTCACAGGCGGCGTCGGGATCATCCAATACGTATGGAAGCATTTCCGCAACCGCCCGGTCGGCTACACGAAAAAGCCAGCAAGCAAGAAAGCCGTGACGGAGACAAAGCCGGCGCAGCCGGGTCTGTTCGAACGTTTCAAGAACTGGCTGAGCGAATTCATCTAATGACTTGCTTCACGCCTTCGCTGCCGGTATCGGTCGCGGCAGGCCAAGGAAAGTACGAAGAGAGGGGAAAGCGACTCTATGTTGGAATTTGATCTGGATTTGGACCAGTTGGCTCAGATAAAAGTAATCGGTGTCGGCGGAGGAGGAAGCAACGCCGTCAACCGAATGATCGATTTCGGCGTCCGGGGCGTCGAATTTATTACCGTCAACACGGACGCCCAAGCGTTGCATCAGGCGAAGTCCGAGCATAAGCTGCAGATTGGGGACAAGCTTACCCGCGGTCTCGGGGCGGGGGCCAATCCTGAAGTCGGCAAGAAAGCGGCGGAGGAATCCCGCGAGCTGATCATGAATACACTGCGCGGGGCTGATATGGTGTTTGTCACGGCGGGTATGGGCGGCGGTACGGGTACGGGCGCCGCTCCGGTTATTGCCGAGGTGGCGAAGGAAATCGGCGCTTTGACCGTCGGCGTCGTCACCCGGCCGTTTACCTTCGAAGGACGCAAACGAGCCATGCAGGCCGAGCACGGCATCCTTGCCCTGAAGGAGAAGGTGGATACGCTTATCGTGATCCCCAATGACCGTCTGCTGGAGATCGTCGACAAGAAAACCCCGATGCTCGAGGCGTTCCGCGAAGCGGACAATGTGCTTCGTCAGGCCGTACAGGGGATTTCCGACCTGATCGCCCTTCCGGGACTGATCAATCTCGATTTCGCCGATGTCAAGACGATTATGACCGAACGCGGATCGGCGTTGATGGGAATTGGTATCGCTACAGGGGAAAACCGCGCGACCGAGGCGGCCAAGAAGGCGATCTGCAGTCCGCTGCTGGAGACGTCCATTGACGGGGCCCGAGGCGTGCTGATGAATATTACGGGCGGAGCCAACCTGAGCCTGTACGAAGTGAATGAAGCTGCCGACATCGTGGCATCGGCTTCCGATCCGGAAGTCAACATGATCTTTGGCGCCGTCATCGACGAAAATCTGAATGACGAAATTCTCGTTACCGTCATTGCCACGGGATTCGAGCATAAACCGCTTGACTTGCCGTCGGCAAGCGCCTCGGCCGGCAATAACCGCAGACAGTCCGGTTCAAACGAACCCCCGGCGGAACAGCGGACGTCCAGCCTGCGTCCGTTCGGCAGCTCCCACGCCTCCAGCGACCAGCTCGATATACCGACGTTTCTGAGAAACCGGCGCAATACAGACCGCTAACACGAATTCATCCACAAAGGAACCCGTTCCTTTCCGACCCGGAGAGGCGCGGGTTTTTTGCATTCAGGAAACCGGCGGTATAGGAAGCGGTTGCGCATTCGCTATCCGTTCCGGCGAGTTCGACAAAAAAAGTCCTTGCCCGCTGGCAAGTTTAGACAGACTTCATAATAGAATTTACTATATACTAGTCTCAATCGGAACGGAGATACCGGTTGGCCGTTATTGGAGCAGGAGTGCCGCGCCGATCGGGGGGATGTCTTTGATTAGAGTTAGCGGAGGACAGACGGGCCGGCTGGCTGCAGCCGCTGCGGAAGCTGCGAGGAGCTTGCCATGATCGTGTACGTCGATCTCGTTTTTTTCCTGAACTTCCTTATGGACGGGGCAATTCTTCTGGCTGCCGCCTGGTCCCGCAGGGTCAAGGTGAAGATCTGGAGAATTGCTGCAGCGGCCGCTTTGGGCTCGGGTTATGCCGTTTGGATGCTGCTGTCGTCCCAATGGGTATGGTTCACATTTGTTGTCAAATGTATATTTTCCCTTTTGATGATTATGACCGCTTTCGGGTTCGGAAGTTTGCAAAATTTCCTGGCGAACCTTTCGGTTTATTATTTTATCAATTTTGCGGTCGCCGGCGGAATTTTCGGAATTCATTATCTTTTCCAATCATCCAACGAGGTCCTTAACGGGCTCGTTACAACGCGTTCCGAAGGGCTCGCCTACCAGATCAGGATCGGGCTGCTGTTTATCGGAATCACCGCATCAGGGCTGCTGATTTATTACCGTTCCGTTGTACGCGGAATCTCGCAGCGCAGGAAGATGGGCAGCTTTCTCGCCGAAGTGCAAATTTCTGTGGGTACGGTAGAATCCCGCTGTGTAGGATTGATCGATACCGGAAACCAGCTGTATGATCCGCTAACGCGCACCCCTGTCATGATTGTCGAAGCTGCGCTGTGGGAAGGAATTTTGCCGGAGACCTGGCTGCGAAGTATCCGCGCGTCCCGGGTGGAACAGCTTGTGGCTGCCATGGATGGCGAGGATTTCGCTTGGCGGGACCGGCTCCGGCTGGTGCCTTACCGCGGAGTGAACCGGGAAACGCAATTCATGCTGGCCTTCAAACCTGACAAAGTGGTGATTACCCACAACGATCTGAAGGTGGAAGCGGGCAAAGTTCTGAT
>Ga0310822_100376_pt1 | contig 22883 bp, 14 predicted proteins | sample P4_ome_2_FD_201313 | JGI IMG/M metagenome (GOLD analysis project Ga0310822, IMG submission 201313) | Sorghum-adapted microbial communities from Joint BioEnergy Institute, Emeryville, California, United States - P4_Day56_Rep2 | ecosystem: Engineered > Bioreactor > SSF (Solid state fermentation) >... | reverse complement strand
CAGGGGGTCGCATGTTCAAATCGTGTCGTCCCGACCACTTAACGAATACGCGCGGGTGTAGTTCAATGGTAGAACTCCAGCCTTCCAAGCTGGTAGCGTGGGTTCGATTCCCATCACCCGCTCCATAAATGCAGAAGCCAAAAAGCCTTGATGCATAAGGCTTTTTTATTTTTGTTTGTTTGACAAATGGATCTACATTGTGGCCTTATGGGGCAGTTATGGGGCACCGGAGCCGGTTCAAAATCAAAATCGGAACGTTGCGGCATAATCAGGCTTTATGGTGCAAAAGGAATCAACAGACGCCCGCGCGATCCGCGGCCTGGCGGCGCAGGAGGCGCCGGAGGGGGCGGTGGAGCTGGCGGAGTGGGAGGCGTCGGAGGTATAGGCGGAGGCGGAATCGGGATTGGAGGAAAAAAGGGAGGGAATGGGGGAAACAACGGAAACGACATGCTGCATCCCTCCTCCCAGAGCATTTTGTAAAACAGCTTATTCAAACCTTTGCGATTTGCAAGGGCGCTCAAGAAAAGTTCCAGGATGACGTTCCTTCTCCCCTGCTCACTCATCCCCGAGCATCAGAAGTCCCACTCACTTTTGTTTTGGAAACAGACGAATAAGGGCTGTCCCGAAAGCCATCGCAGATGGCCGAGGACAAGCCCTTGGATCTTGGATCGTTATGACGCGGAAGCGGACAGGTCGTACGTAAAGATGAGATCTTCTTTCCCGTTGTAATACGTAAACGTAAGCCGGTCGCCGTCTCGCCCGGTGAACCGAAGATGATCCCCCGGAAACAATGGATCGTACTGCTCCACCCTCTGCTGAAGCTCTTCATCGAAAAACACCCGATAAAGCGGAACTTGTTCGCCCGTGCCTCGATTGACAAGCGTCAGGATCCCGGTGTCCAACGGCCGAATCAGCGCGAAATCCGGGAAAAATCCTTCAACATTATAGTAAGACGCAGACGAGTCGTCCTCGCCCATGAGTTCCGCAAGATCCACCGTTTCCGCGACTTGTCCGGTCCCGTCCTCAATCAGACGCAGCGTTATGCCGTCATTCATCAGGATTTTTCCGTCCGACCAAAGGGCAGGCTCGTTAAACGAAGCGCGAAAATAGGTAGAGGTTTGCCGAATGACGCCTCCGTCTTTCAACAGAAAAAGAAAATGCTCGTAATTGATATGCGGCTCGCCGTAAACATTTCGAATCCGCAGCAAAATCAGGCCTTTCGGAGTCTGTTCGAATTTGAAATCGACGATGTCCAGCTTGGTGCCCAGATTGGCGATTTTGCGTTTTGGGCCGTTTCCGGCCGAAACCCGCAAATCCCCTGTTTCATAAGAAAGCGAGTAAACGGTGCCGTTGAATACTTCCGTATGTCCGCGATAGGTATGCAAGCCGTCGGCTATGATCGTTTTCGTCTTGGGATCCCAACGGAGGGACTTGCCTTCGAGCGTCTTGACCATGAAAGAGGCCGGGAGGAAAAGCGTGTCCCGATACACAAAAGGAACGCCGCCCAGGTCTGTTTTTTGGCCGTCCAGGATGCCGATGCGGCTTCCGGCCCGAACGGCGAAGCTTTTTTCGAAAGCTTTGAATTCGGCGCGGGTTTTCGTATCGTTCCAGTGCATCTCAAAACCGAAATTCGCAAGGACGGAGGAATCCAGGTAGGAGACGCCGTTTTTGACCCAAGCATTGCCGACGGACAACGTTCCTCCGCCGATTAAGTTCAACTGCGCGTAAGCAGGGGTTGCCGCCTTCGCAGGCGCTGGATCAGGAAGCAGGGCGGCAGCGGAAATCAAGCTGACAGCCATCAGTACGGAAAGAAACCGTCCGGATTTCATCCTTAACTTCTCCCATCATTTTTTTGTTTGTCCATTTGACGCTTGGAACAACCTTGCGCGCTTATTCCCGATGCCGGTCGTCAGGACTTGTTTTTCTTCGAAGCGATCCAGAAAGCCAGGATCACGAGAGGAATGACAATAAACCACGGAATCGTAATCGTCCCTCCGATTATGAACGCCAGAACCATCAATACGATAATGCCGATGATGATGTACAAACAACCTCTGCCGAACGTCTCCAGTTCATTCGCCTCCATTCCTTTTTTTATAAACGCCAAACACGGCCGACTTGATCGCGCTCCGCAGGACGCTTGGAAAAAAAACGATTAAAAACGGGGCGGAAAGGGAGGAAAAAAGAAGATGTCGAAGAATTATTTTTCTTAAAGAGCTATATTTTGAAATTTTGCTCCACCCATGGCTTTTGCCGTTTTCCGTTTCCTTTATTGTAATGCAAGATCGTCAATTATTTCCAGATGTTGAAATTCCTTTGAACCGATTGACTCCTTTGGAAACTGCCGAACGCTTGCTTACCGCACACGTTTAACACGGCTTTACCGAAACCAGAATTTGTCTTTACATTTCTCCGTTATGATGATGGCTGTATGCTTGTACGGAACGGAATCCTGTACGGCAAGCCAGCAGATTAACGGAATAGGGGGATGCAGTGCGATGAAGAGGCAGTTGCGGCGGAGGCAGGTTTTATTACCTTTTTTTCTTGCGTTTCTGTTTGTCGTTCAACCGTATGCGACTCTTTATGCGGCTATGACGGAAGCGCCGGCCACCGGGTTCGGAAAAGTGGTGGATGCGCGCAAAACCGAGCTCGCTCCGGGCGCGGTTTATACCTGGTACAATATGGAGATCGAGCGCGGCCTGGAAAAAATGCATTTCGTGGAGTTTGACCCGAAAAATCCGAATCTTGAGCTGAGAGCGGGAACGAAGTCGGGGAAAGTCTACGGGATGCAGGGCGTGACGCAGATGGCGGCTTATGCCGACGCGCCGGGCAACCGGGTCATCGCCGGCATCAACGGCGACTTCTACGATCTGACGGGATACGCGACGGGGGTGCCCGACGGGTTGTTTATGGATGAAGGGCGGATTTTGAACAGCAACAGCAGTTCGTTTGCCTTCGGCTTGAAAAGCGACGGCACGTCGATTTACGGAACGCCGAAGCTGACGATGACGGTCACGATCGGAGGGGAGACGACGAATCTCACCAGCATTAACCGCTACCGGGACACGAATCATCTCGTCCTCTATACGCCCGATTACAGCACGTCGACGAAGACGACGGCTCTGGGTACGGAAGCGGTTTTGAAGGTGTTGGAAGGCGAAGTGAAAAGCGGACATACGATGCGGCTTCAGGTAACCGAAATTCGGGCCAATCAGGGAGACGCTCCGCTGGCGGAAGGAACCGTCGTATTGTCCGCCTCCGGTACGAAAACGGCGTTGCTGAGCGGCCTGAAGGTCGGGGACGAAATTACGGCCAGCTTCGCGCTGAGCGGCGAGTGGCATGACGTGAAGGTCGCCATCGGGGGCAAGGGGCCGCTGATCAAGGACGGCGTCGTCCAGACGAATGTAGGCCCGGAAGGCGTGCATCCGCGTACCGCGATCGGCACGAAGGCGGACGGTTCGATCGTGCTGTTTGAAATCGACGGGCGGGCGCCGGGCTTCAGCGAAGGCGTGACGACGGAGGAATTGGCCCGCATTCTGAAGGATATCGGCGTCGTGAACGCGATGAATCTCGACGGGGGCGGGTCGTCTACCTTCGTGGCAAGAATGCCCGGAACGGCGGGCGTCAAGATGCTGAACCAAGGCTCGGACGGCGGCGAGCGTTCGACCGGCAACGCCCTGCTGCTCGTGAATACGGCGCCGGAACAAGCGGCATCCAGGCTGGTCGTCACGCCGAACGAGGAGCGGATTTTGGCCGGTTCTTCGTTCAAGTTCGAGGCGGCCGCGGTCGATGCCGCCGGGCATCCGGCCGCCTGGAGCGGTCAGCCGGTTTGGAGCGTCGAACCGGAGCTGGGAACGATTGACGCAGACGGCGTGTTTACCGCCGGGCAAGCGGCTGCAAGCGGACAGGTGGCGGCGGTGTCCGAAGCTTTGCGGGGGACGGCGGAAATCGAGGTCGTCGATCGGCTGACCGGACTCCAATTCCCGGATGCCATCAAGACGTTCCATTCCGGCGCGTCCGCCGTCCTGTCCGTGACCGCGCTGCGCGACGGGCAAGTGATTCAGGCAAGCAACGACGCGTTCGAATGGCGGGTCGAAGGCGATATCGGTACGATCGACGGCAACGGCGTGTTTACGGCCACGACCGAAAGCGGCAAAAGCGGCAAAATCCATGTCAGGTACAAGGATGTCGAAACCTCGATGGATGTGAATGTGGGCCTGCCTCCGGTTGTGCTCGAGGACTTCGAAAACGGGATCGACCGCTATACGGCATCGGGTGCGGCCTACAATTCGGCGGCGATCGCGCTTGAGACGGACCCGGATTTTGTGCGTTCCGGCAATGCGTCGATCAAGCTGACCTACGATTTCGTCGGCAAGACGGGAACCTCGGGCGCTTACATCGCGACGAAATCCGCGGACGTCCGGATTCAGGTGCCGGGCTATCCGGAGAAAATCGGCATGTGGGTATACGGCGACGGGAAGAAGCATTGGCTGCGCGCGCAAATGCGGGACGGCGGCGGCTCGGCGTTCCCTGTCGATTTTACCGATCAGACGACGGGCGTCGATTGGACGGGTTGGAAATACGTGGAGGCCGCCGTGCCGAAAGGGAAAGCTGCGCCGCTGACGATCGATTTGCCGGTCCGGTATATGGAAACAAACAACGCGAACAAAACGTCGGGAACGATTTACGTCGATCAAATCCGGGCGATTTACGGGCCGCTCGAAGAGGACCGCACGCCCCCGATCATCAAGGACGTCCACCCTGCGGATAACGAAACGGTCAAGACGGGCAATCCGGACATTTATGCGTATGCCGAAGACGACGGGTACGACCCGGTTTCGCATCCCGGCACGACCTTGATCGATCCGCATACGATCCGGCTTTATATTGACGGAGTTCTGGTGAGCCACAGCCTGTACCCGCCGGAAGGACGCGTAACGTACAAGCCGGCCGTTCCGCTTGAAGACGGCTATCACCGCGCGAAGCTGGCCGTACGGGATTTGTCCGGCAACCAGACGATCAAGGAGTGGAATTTCAGCGTCGATACGGGCATGGCCAAGCTGAAGTACGATACGCCCAAAGAGGTCTACGCCGGTCATCTGTACACCGTCGACATCACGGCCGATAAGGCGTCTACGCTAAGCGGCGGCCATCTCGAACTCCAATTCGATCCGAGCGTCGTATCGGAGTTGTCGGTCATCAAGGGGGATAAGCTTGCCGACGGCCAGATGGAGCCATCGGTCGATCCGGCGACTGGGGTTGTGCGCGTGGCGTTTAACGGCCTGGAGTCGTCGGCGCTTGCGGACAGCGACGTCTTGGCCCGGATTGCCTACAGGGTCAACGGAACCGCGTCGGGCACCCATACGATCGGCTTTGTATCCTCGTCGCTGCTGCTGGCCGGCGCGGACGAGCCGAAACCTTACTTGGGCGCGCCGCTTCAGTCCGCGATCTTGCATGAGCTAAAGCTGAGCTGGGATGAAAAGATCGGACAGGGCTTTACCACGACCTTCACGGTTACGGATGCCGAAGGCCGACCGGTCGAAGGCGCGATGCTGGTCGCGGACGGCGTCCAGGTCGGCGACGGAACGCTGGTGACGGACGCGAACGGCATCCTTCGCACCGATGCGCTTACGGCGGCGGTGAAGACCTATAAACTTCAAGCGGTAAAAGGCGAGAAGCACAGCGAGATCGTCTCCTTTACGACGCTGAAGCTGGCCGGATCGGAGACGCCGAGCAACATCAGCGTGACGATGGGACAGGACCCCGCGACTTCCCGCGGATTCACGTGGCATACGCATCCGAATACGGAACCGTCGGTTGTGGAACTGGCTAAAGCTTCGGAATTCGCCGGTTTCGAGTCATCCAACGTTTTGCGCGTGACAGGCAACAGTTACCTATTTAATACGCTCGATCTGGGAACGATTCGCGTTCATAAAGCGGCAGTGGAGAATCTCGAGCCCGGAACGGCCTACGTTTACCGGGTCGGCGACGGCGAAGGCCATTACAGCGCGCAAGGCGTTTTCGAGACGGCGCCGTTAACAGGAGAGAGCACGAAGTTCCTTGTGTTCGGGGATTCCCAGGCGGCGGATCTGCCCGGGTTTACGATCTGGGGGAATACGCTGAAAAAAGCGATGGACGAAAACCCGGATGCGGAATTTGTCGTCCATCTCGGCGACATGGTCGACAACGGGTTCAAGGAGCAGGAATGGAACTGGTGGTTCTCGCAGGCTCAGGAGCAGCTCATGCGCACGACCGTCGTAACGGTTGTCGGCAACCACGAGGTGACGGGCACGAAGGGGAACGGGGATTTCCTGGCCCACTTCAACCATCCGCAAAACGGTACGGACCGTCAAAAAGGCACGAACTATTCTTTTGATTATAAGGATATTCATTTTGCCGTGCTGAACAGCGAATACGATTATGCCGAGCAGAAGGAGTGGCTGCGCAGCGATCTGGCCGGAACGGACAAGAAGTGGAAAATCGTCTTTTTCCACCGCGGTCCGTACGGGAGCATCTACGACACCGAAGTCGTGCGGAACGAGTGGACCCCCGTGTTCGACGAATTCGGCGTGGATCTCGTCATGAACGGGCATGATCACATTTACCTGCGTACCTATCCGATGAAAGGCAACGCGCCCGCCGCGGACGGGGACGGGACAACCTACATCATTCCGGGGGCGACCGGGCCGAAGTTTTACGATTTGACGCCAAGGCCTTGGCAGTACATTTATAACGACGAGGATGTCCAAATGTTCTCCTCCGTCGTCGTCAGCGGCAGCAAGCTGACGGTAGAGACGAAGACGATCGACGGGCGGGTTGTGGATACGTTCGAGCTGGAAAAACCGGCGATAACGGTCGATCCGGCGGAGGCGGAGCTGCGGATGGGCGAACGGCTCCAATTGAACGCGCTCGTGACGCCGCCGGGAGAAGTGGTCTGGTCGGTGGCGAGCGAATCGGCGCCGGGCGTCGTCTCCGTATCGGAGGACGGAACGGTTGTCGCGCTTCGTCCCGGAGACGCCGTCGTCCGAGCTTCCAGCGCACAGTCGGCGCGTTATTACGGGGAAAGCGTCATCCACGTTCCGGACGAATTGGCGTCCCTCGAGCTGTCCGGCAAGCCGGAGCTTGCGCCGGGCGAGTCCGACCGGTCGGTGCTGGTCGCGGTATACGCGTCCGGACTGCGCGAGACCGTGACCGAAGGTGCGGTTTACTACAGCAGCCGTCCGGAGGTTGCCACGGTGGACGCAAGCGGGCGGGTCGAAGCGCTGGCGGAGGGCACGACCGAAATTTCGGTGACCTATCAAGGACTGACGGCTGCGTATCTGCTGCGCGTTGCGCCGGAATCGCCGGGAGCCGGGGAGAGCCGGCTGCGGCTGACGGGCCCCGAATCGCTGCGGGTCGGCGAAACGGCGCCGACCGTGGCGGAGCTGGTGTACGGGGACGGCAGACGCTTCACGCTCACGGAGGGCGTCGTCTATGACAGCAGCGAACCGTCTGTCGCCGCAATCGACGGCTCCGGCATCCTTCGCGCGCTGAACGCAGGCACGAGCGTCATTTCCGCCGTATACGAAGGAAAGACGGCGACCGCCAACATCCGCGTAATCGCCGATCCGATCGCTGTTCCTCTCCCGGCCGGCGCAAGCGATGACGGCGGCAAGCAGTCGCCGGGACGGCTGACCGTCACGAAGGAGCAGCTGGACGGGCTGCGGACTTCGGACGAGATCCGGCTTACGCTGCCCGAAGCGTTGACGGAGCTGGTGCTGCCGGGTAGCGCGGGACAGCTCCCGGCCGGCAAATCGCTGGTCATTCAGGCGAAAAATATGACCGTCGTCCTGCCGTCCGAAGCGTTGGCGCCGCTCGCGGGCAAGCTGACCGATGAGGAGCTGGCGGACAGCGTGATCCGGTTCAAGGCGAATGCGGTGACCGAAGAGCGGCTGCAGCAGCTGCTGAACCGGGCGGAGACGCAGAGCGGGGCCGAGCTGCGTCCGGCAGGCGAAGCGTTCGAATTCTCGCTGACGCTTACGGACAAGCGCGGCAACGTCGTGGAAGCGGACGCGTTCGAGCGGCCGGTCGTCATCTCGCTGCCTGTGCCGGAAGGCGCAGACCTCCATTTGGTCGGCATTTATTATCTGGACGGCAGCAATGCCGAGTATGTCGGAGGGACGGTAAAAGACGGGACGATTACGGCCAGGCTGAATCATTTCAGCGTGTATGCGGCGCTGGAATACGATAAGACGTTCTCCGATCTGAAGGACGGCCATTGGGCGGCTCAGGCGGTCAAGCGGCTTGCGGCCAAGCACGCGGTCAAAGGCGAGCCGGACGGCCGGTTCGCTCCCGAGCGGCCGGTCACCCGGGCGGAATTCGCGGCCATGCTCGCAAGAGCGCTGGGCCTCACCGGCGAAGCGGGCGCAGCCTTCAAGGACGTTGCCCCCGACCAATGGTTCGCGGGCGAAGTCGCGCGTCTGGCGCAGGCAGGCATCGTGCAAGGCGGTCCGGACGGAACGTTCGAGCCGGCAAAGCGCATCACCCGCCAGGAGATGGCGGTCATGATCGTCCGGGCGTACGAATATGCTACGGGCCAGCAGGCGGCGTCCGGCGGCGAGGCGAAGGCCTTCCGCGATATCGCCTCCGTTCCCGAATGGTCCCGGGAGGCGGTTCTATCGGCCGGGCGGCTGGGACTTGTCAACGGAAACGCCGGAGGCGAGTTCCGTCCGATGGGCGAAGGCAGCCGCGCGGAAAGCGCGCAAATGATTTATAACCTGATGCAATTAATGGAATCGAATCGGGACTAAACGGGCCTACGGCGCCCCTCCAAGCCCCGCCGGGACGGCGGCTGCGCAAGGAGGGGCGCCGCTTGCGATGGGGAAAGGGAAAGAAAAAAGGAGATTTTCGGGGGGCTTTGTAGTATGATAACAGTTAGAGTGTTTTAGCCGAATTGTAAGGTTTGAGGTGAAACGTATGTCAGACTTGGCCCCATCCAACCGTTCTTCTTCCAATCACCTGCTGCGACGCGATGTTCGTTTTCTGGGGAATATTCTTGGCGAAGTGCTGGTGCATCAGGGCGGACGGGAACTGCTCGACCATGTCGAGAAAATCCGCGAGATGAGCAAGGCGCTGCGCGCCGACTTCGTTCCGGAATTATACGAAGAATTCATCAATACCATCAGCAGTCTGAACCCGGAAGTCCGTCATCAAGTCATTCGGGCTTTCGCCATTTATTTTCAGCTCGTCAACATTGCCGAACAAAACCACCGCATTCGCCGCAAGCGCGACTACGAGCGTTCGGCGGGCGAGAAGGTGCAGCCGGGTTCGATCGAGAGCGCCGTCCAGGAGCTGAAGCAGCGCAACCTACCGATCGAGGAAGTGCAGGAGCTGCTGTCCGGCATTTCGCTGGAACTGGTGATGACCGCGCACCCGACGGAAGCGATGCGTCGCGCTGTTCTGGACATTCACAAGCGGATCGCCGACGAAATGATGGAGCTTGACAACCCGACGCTGACCTACCGCGAGCGGGAGAAGCTTCGGGACAAGCTTCTGAACGAAGTGCTCACGCTGTGGCAGACGGACGAGCTTCGCGACCGCAAACCGACGGTTATCGACGAAGTGCGGAACGGTATGTATTATTTCAACGAAACGCTGTTCGACGCGCTGCCCGACGTTTACGAGGAACTGGAGCGATGTTTGAGCAAATATTATCCGGAGCGGAACTGGCACGTGCCGACGTTTTTGCGCTTCGGCTCCTGGATCGGCGGCGACCGCGACGGCAACCCGTCCGTCACCGCAAGCGTCACCTGGCGCACGTTGAACATTCAAAGAGGGCTCGCCATTCATAAATACGAGACGCTGCTGCGGTCGCTCATGCGGAAGATGAGCTTCAGCACGTCGATCGTTCGGGTTACCGACGAACTGCTGCAATCGATCGAGCAGGACCGCGCCCAGGTCGAGCTCCGCACGATCGAACCCTGGACCAACGACAAGGAGCCTTACCGCGTCAAGCTGACCTACATGCTGCAAAAGCTGCAGAACATGCGCGACGAAAAGCTGAAGGGCACGCCTCAACGTTACCATTCGGTATCGGAGTTTATCGGCGACCTGCAGATGATCGACCGGAGCCTGCGGCACCATTTTGCCGACTTTGTGGCCGACACGCATTTGAAAAAATTGATCCGCCAGGCCGAGCTGTTCGGGTTCCACCTGGCGACGCTGGACATCCGCCAGCACAGCAAAGAGCACGAAAACGCGATGGCGGAAGTGCTTGCCAAAGCGGGCGTGACGCCGAATTACGCGGAGCTTTCCGAAGAGGACAAGATCGAGCTGCTTCACCGCCTGCTGTCCGATTCCCGTCCGCTTTTGCACGCCAGCGAAAGCCTGTCGGAAGGAACGAAGGAATGTCTCGAGGTGTTCCGGACGATTTACCGGGCGCAGGACGAATTCGGGACAAACTGCATTACCAGCTACCTGATCAGCATGACCCAGGGCGCAAGCGACATGCTCGAGGTCATGGTGTTCGCCAAGGAAGCGGGCCTCTTCCGCCGGGAGCCGGACGGTTCCGTCGTCTGTACGCTGCAGTCGGTGCCGCTGTTCGAAACGATCGACGATCTCCATGCCGCGCCGGCCATTATGAAGAAGCTGTTCGAACTGCCGGTATACCGCAAGACGGTCGAAGCGATGGGCAACCTGCATGAAATCATGCTCGGCTACTCCGACAGCAACAAGGACGGCGGCATGGTGACCGCCAACTGGGAACTGCGCGTGGCGCTCAACGAGCTGACCCGGATCGCCAAAGACTACGGCGTCAAGCTGAAATTCTTCCATGGACGCGGCGGCGCGCTCGGACGCGGCGGCATGCCGCTCAACCGTTCCATTCTCGCCCAACCCCCGCATACGATCGGCGGAGGCATCAAGATCACCGAGCAGGGCGAAGTGCTCAGCTCCCGTTACTCGATGCAGGGCATCGCGTACCGCAGCCTGGAGCAGGCGACGAGCGCCCTTATCAAAGCGGCATACCTGTCGCGGCATCCGTCCGGCGAGCAGGCGGCGGAGCGGGAATGGGAGCAAATTTTGATCGGCATTTCGCAAACGGCGCAGACCAAATATCAGGACTTGATTTTCCGCGATCCGGATTTCATGACGTTCTTCAAGGAATCGACGCCGCTGCCGGAAATCGGGGAACTGAACATCGGCTCCCGCCCGGCCAAGCGCAAAAACAGCGAGCGGTTCGAGGATTTGCGGGCGATTCCGTGGGTGTTCGCCTGGACGCAAAGCCGCTACCTGCTGCCGGCATGGTATGCTGCCGGAACCGCGTTTGAAAATTACATCGCCGGCGACGAAAGCAAGCTCGAGACGCTTCGCAAGATGTACCGCGAATATTCCTTCTTCGGTTCGCTGATCGACAACCTGCAGATGGCCCTGGCCAAGGCGGACTTGCTGATCGCCCGGAAATACGCGGGCATGATCAAGGACGAGACGATCCGCTCCCGCATCTTCACGCTGATCGAAGACGAATTCGACCGCACGAAGAAAATGATTCTGGCGATCACCGGCCAAGAGGACATTCTCGACAATGTGCCGGTCATTCAAGAATCGATTCGGTTGCGCAACCCCTATGTGGACCCCCTCAGCTACCTTCAGGTCCAGCTTCTGACGGAGCTTCGCGAGCTGCGGGCAAGAGGCGAGGACAACGCGGAGCTGCTGCGCGAAGTGCTGCTCACGATTAACGGCATCGCTGCCGGCATGCGGAACACGGGCTGATACGCGGGTCGATCGGCTTCGTACCCGGATAACGGATAGGAAGGAAATGCAAAGCAGGTTTGGGCGACCGGACCTGCTTTGCCGCATAAAGGACAAAAGTTGATTTTTTCTATGAATTGAATTACGATTTTGCTAGAATTCGGCGACTTGTCGCCGCGATGCCCGCCCAGATCGGAACGAATCGGAGGACTGACGGTGAGGCCAATGGAGACGCGACTGGCCCGGCTGGCCCGCAAGGGCGACCAAAGGGCGTTCGCGGAAATTGTAGAATTGTATAAAGACAAGCTGTTTCATCTCGCAAACCGGATGATGAGCAACCGTCAGGAAGCGGAGGATATCGTCCAGGAAACCTTTTTGCGCGTATATAAGCATCTGGATCGTTACGACGAGAACCAGAAGTTCTCGACGTGGATCTACCGCATCGCGACGAACTTGTGCATCGACCGGCTCCGCAAGCGGCGCCCGGTCTATTCCCTCGACGCCGAGTCGTCGGACCACGAGGGGCTGGACGGTTACGCCATGATGCCGAGCGACGACCGGACGCCGGAAAGCGAACTGCTGCTGTCGGAGACACAGCGCATCATCCACGAGACGATCGAAACCCTTCCCCTCAAATATAAAGCCGTTATGGCGCTCCGCTACTTTCAGGATATGTCGCTGCAGGAGATTTCCGAAGTGCTCGAGATGCCCGTGACGACGGTCAAGACGCGGGTGCATCGGGGCCGGGAATTTCTGCGGAAAAAATTGGAGCCCAAATTGTAGAGTTAAACGCGGCGAAAATGAAACCGACCCGTTTGGCCAACGTACAAATAAAGGAGAAGCAACTTCACGGAGCGCAATCTCCGGGTGTAGAAAGGGATGGCTCATATGAAGTGCGGCGACGCCATCGCATACATGCACGAATATCTGGATGGGGATCTCCCCTTAGAGCAAAGGCGTAAGCTGAAGCATCACCTGTCCGAATGTCCTGCATGCGCAGCTCGGTTTCAGTCGATGCAGCATACCGAGGCGCTCCTTCGGGCGATGCCGGTTGAAGCCGCTCCTGCAGATTTGACGCATAAAATCATGAAGTCGCTCCCCAAGACGCGAAGTCCGAAGTCCTGGACGACCTGGGTCCGCCGTCATCCGGGTATGTCCGCGGCAGCGATCTTCCTGCTCATTATGCTGTCCAGCTTCGTCGCGATGTGGAACCAAGGGCAGCAGTTGTCGCTCAAAGGCGACGACCTGGAGCATGTCGTCGTCAAGGGCAGAACCGTCATCGTGCCCGAAGGCGAAAGAGTGGAAGGCGATCTCATCATTGAGAACGGAGAACTGCAGGTGCTCGGGGAAGTCGACGGCAACCTGACCGTAATCGACGGCAACGTGACGCTGGCTTCCACCGCCCATATCGCGGGCAAGGTCAAGGAAATCGACCGGGCGATGGACTGGGCATGGTACAAACTGACCTCTTGGTTCGATACGCTCGCTTACGGATCATGACGGCACGCCTTGCCGCGGCCGGCCTAAGCGGGTCCCTCCCTGGGACTTAGGGAGGTTTTTTTGTTGGCAAAAAGGATTTCCGTGCAGGAGTAGAGAAGTGAGAAGAGATATAAACTAAGCGTATTCTGACAAGATTCGGGAAACCGATCGAGACGCCGGATTGGGGGGTGCGTCTTGGAGTATTTTCGCACGCTGACGTGGTTTGGCGCCATCAAGGACATCGCAGATATCCTTATCGTCAGTTACCTGATATACAAATTGATCCAGCTTGTCCGGGGTACGCGCGCGGTCCAGTTGCTGAAGGGGATCTTTTTGCTCGTCATCACTTGGGCGCTCAGCACCTGGCTTAATTTGTATACGCTGAAGTGGCTGATGAACCAGATGTTTACGTTCGGCGTCGTGACGATTCTGATTATTTTCCAGCCGGAGCTGCGCAGAGCGCTCGAGCAGCTCGGCAGGGGCAAGCTGTTCGTCCGGTCGATCGCGGTCGACGAGGACGTAAGCCACACCATCAACGAAGTCATTAAAGCCGTTAATTACATGGCCCGGCGCAAAATCGGGGCGCTGATCGTGTTCGAGCGCACGACGGGCCTGAACGAATACATCGAATCCGGCATCAAGATGGAATCGACCATCAGTTCGGAGCTGCTGATCAACGTGTTTATTCCGAATACGCCTTTGCACGACGGAGCCGTCATTGTGCGCAATTCCCAAATCATGGCGGCAGGGTGCTACTTGCCCCTGTCGGAAAATCCGTTCATCAGCAAAGAGCTCGGCACGCGCCATCGCGCGGCCATCGGCATCAGCGAGGTATGCGACGCGATTTCCGTTGTCGTGTCCGAGGAGACGGGACAAGTATCGCTTGCGATGAACGGACAAGTGGTGCGCGACATCAAGGAAGAATCGCTTATCTCCAAGCTGTTCGACGAGCTTCGTCCGAGAGCGAAAGCCGGCGAGAAAGGGCGAATGCTGGCGTTCTGGAAAAGGAAAGAAGGTGGCGGCCGTGGATAAATGGCTAAACCATCCGACGGCCATGAAGCTTGTCGCGCTGGCGCTCGGCATTCTTCTGTGGGCGGTCGTTCATTTTCCGGAAGCCAACAATATGTCGGCAACGCCGCCCAGCCAGCTGCAAACGAAGACGATTAGCGACGTTAAGGTCCAATATTACGGTTTGGACGAGCGGAGTTTCGTACTGCAAAAAATCGAGCCGAAGACGGTCAAAATGGTCGTCCGGGGGACGAAGTCCGATCTGCTCAAGCTGGGCGCGGAGGACTACAAGGTCCAAGTCGACCTGAGCACGGTAACGGCAGGCGAACATACGCTGAATCTGTGGGCGAATTTGCCGCGCGGAATCGATGTCGTATCGCTGTCGCCTACCTCCGTCACCGTGTTTATCGAGGAATTGCAGACGAAGGAATTCGAAGCCAAGGTGACCGTAACGGGAACGCCGGCGCAGGGCTACAAGGCCGGAACGCCCATTCTCAGTCCGACCAACCGGGTGCATGTGACGCTCCCGGAGAGCCAGATGAGCAGGGTGGATCATGTCGGCGCCTCCGTTTCGGTCGAAGGGCAAAGCAAAAATATCAAGAACAAAAGCGTCAAGCTGCAGGCATTCGACAAAAACGGAAACGTGATCGAGGGAGCGCAGATCGACCCCGCCGTGCTGGAGGTGGAAGTGCCGATCACCAATCCGTTCAAGACGGTGCCGCTGCAGTTCAAGCTGGTCGGCTCGTTGCCGTCGGGGCTCAGCATTTCCCGTTTCAGGCCGAAGACCGAGCAGGTGACGATTTACGGGCCGCAGGTCGAACTGGACAAAATCGAGTTTATCGAAGCGGACCTTAAGCTTGATGATTTGACAAAGTCGAAAGAGGTGACCATCCCGCTGACCGCGCCTCCGAATATTATGGCGATCTCGCCAACGGAAGTGACCGTCAGCGTGGAGGTTGTGCTGTCGCAGACGCGTACGCTGCAAGGACTACCGGTTTCGATCGAGGGTCTGGCCGACGGGTTGGACGTCAAGATTACCGATCCGTCCACGGGCGTCGTCGATATTACGCTGAAGGGCGCGCCGGCGATGCTGGACAGCCTGCAGCCCGGAGATGTCGACGTGGTGGCCGACCTGAGCGGGCGGGGCCCCGGCGTGCACACGGTGCCGCTCGTCGTGAACACGCCGCGCTTTATCGACCAGGCGGGCGGCAACGTCTCGGTTACCGTGGAGATTACGGATCCGAAGGCGGCGACGGCGCCGCCCCGGGAGCCGGCGGCCGAACAGGGCGGCGGCTCCTTGGACAGCGGTACGGAAGACGGCACAAACAAAAACACCGAGAGCCCTCCGCCGGATGCGGAGCCGGTTGTCGGAGAGTAGCAAACGAAGGGGAAGGTATCAAGACTTATGGGGAAATACTTTGGTACAGACGGAGTACGCGGTATTGCCAATCAAAATTTGACGGCGGAGCTTGCCTATAAGCTGGGCCGGTGCGGAGGCGTCGTATTGGCGGGCAATTCGGCGCGGCCCAAAGTGGTGATCGGGCGGGACACCCGCGTTTCGGGGCCGATGCTGGAGAACGCGCTGGCGGCCGGATTGTTGTCGATCGGTGCGGATGTCATTCGGATCGGGGTCGTGTCCACGCCGGCCGTCGCTTATTTGACGCGAGTGCTGGGCGCCGACGCCGGCGTGATGATTTCGGCTTCGCACAATCCGGTCGAGGATAACGGAATTAAGTTTTTCGGCGGCGACGGCTTCAAGCTGCTCGACGAGACGGAAGCGGAAATCGAAAAGCTGATGGATGCGCCGGAGGATACGCTTCCGCGCCCGATCGGCGGCGGCATCGGGACGGAGACGAGCGATCCGCAAGCCAAGTTCCGCTATCTCGAATACTTGAAGACAACGGTTCGCCATTCGTTCAAGGGATTGAAGATCGTGCTCGACTGCGCGCACGGAGCCGCTTACGAGCTTGCTCCCGCCATTTTCCGGGATCTGGGGGCCGAAGTCTACGCTTACGGCGCCGAGCCTACCGGCCTGAACATTAACGACGGTGTCGGCTCTACGCATCCGGAAATGCTCGCAGCCAAGGTCAAGGAGCATGGCGCGGACATCGGGCTCGCCTTCGACGGGGACGCCGACCGCCTGATCGCCATCGACGAGAACGGCGAAGAGGTCGACGGGGACTTCGTCCTGTGCATTTGCGGCGAAGCGATGAAGCGGGACGGCCGCCTGAAGCACGATACGATCGTCACGACCGTCATGGCGAACATCGGCTTCTTCAAAGCGGCGGAGAAGCTGTCGCTGAAAACGGTGAAGACGGCCGTGGGCGACCGCTACGTGATGGAGGAAATGGTGCGCGGCGGCTACAATCTCGGCGGGGAGCAGTCCGGCCATGTCATTTTCCTCGATTACAATACGACGGGAGACGGCATTCTGACCGCTCTGCAGCTTGTCGATACGGTTGTCGCTTCGGGCAAAAAGCTTAGCGAACTCAAACAAATGATGAGCAAGTATCCGCAAGTGCTTGTCAATGTTCGCGTGGCCGACAAAAGCCGTTTTGCGGGCAACAAGGCGATCGAAGAAGCGGTCGCTTCCGCCGAGCGGGAACTCGGCGACAACGGCCGGGTCTTGGTGCGGCCGTCCGGGACGGAAGCGCTCATTCGCGTCATGGCGGAGGGACCGGACCGCGCGGAGATCGAACGGCATGTCGAAAGCATCGCCGCCGTCATTCGCAAGGAACTGGCATAAGGTCGAAACGTGCGGAGCCTCCGGTATCGAAAAGCCGGAGGTTCTTGTCATTTCCCGGGAAATCGCCTGCTTGCAGTTGCAAGACGAGCGGAAAACGAATATGATAGGGGTATTATTACGGAAACGAAAGCGAGGGCAGCACGAATCAGCAAGATAAGCGCCAGAACTTGTCGCCGGATCGAGCGGCTTTCCGTAAGCTTCGGGCGGAAACGGAACGGATGAAGCGGGTTCCTAACGAAGGGGGAAGCGCGGCGAAATCCGCAAGGCGGCAAGTTGACGAGGTGGAGGTGTTCGAAGCGTTCGGCGGGGACCTCCCGGCCCGGATCGGGGCCGAACAGCCGGAAGACAAATCGCCAGGGCGACCGGGCGGCCAATATTCCGGCACGATCCAAACGAGAAAGAGACGGCACAAATGCGACGGACCGGGATCGACCGCAGAGGACGGCTGGCTGGTCACGTCCATACGATCACTTCCGGCGGACATTGGATTTCAGCGATGTTTCGGCAAGGATAGCCGTTTTATCCGGAATTCGAATCGTCATTGCTGAATCGGACGCGCCTGTCGAACAGGCGTTGCCTTTGGGCTTTAACCGGACAAGGTTTGCTCGTTGACAGGGCAGGCTCTCGTTTGTTGCGGCCTCCAACGGCCTGCGGCTTGGTTTCGGTTCGTCTCGGCTGCTGCCGGTACCCGAAACGGAGGTCTGTTTGCTTATGTGCGGAATTGTAGGATATATTGGTCATCGGCAATCTCAGCCGATTTTGCTTGAAGGATTGAAAAAGCTCGAATACCGGGGATACGATTCGGCGGGCATTGCCGTGTTCACCGAACGCGGCTTGGAAATTACGAAATCGGTCGGGCGTCTGGCGAATCTGGAGGGACGTCTTCGCGACGATCCGCTGCGCGGCACGGTCGGGATCGGACATACGCGCTGGGCGACGCACGGCAAGCCGTCCGACGTCAACTCCCACCCGCACACGGACAGCTCCTCGAAATTCTCCGTCGTGCACAACGGCATTATCGAGAACTACCTGGAGCTGAAAGAAGAACTGATGCATAAAGGCCACCGTTTCCAATCCGAAACGGATACCGAGGTCATTTCTCACCTGATCGCGGCTTTCTACGAAGGCGATATCGTCAAAGCGGTGCAAAAGGCCGTGCGCAAAATGCGCGGCGCGTTCGCGCTCGGCGTGCTGACGGAACACGAGCCGGACCGCCTGGTCGCTGTGCGCTACGCCAGCCCGCTCATTATCGGGATCGGGGAAGGCGAGAAATTTATCGCGTCGGATATTCCGGCGATTCTCGAGCATACGCGGGACATTTATATTTTGAACGACGGCGAAATGGCCGTGCTGACGCGCGACGGCGTCGAGCTGATGACGATCGAAGGAAACTTCATCACGAAGGAAGTGTTCCATGTCGATTGGGATCTGATGACCGCCGAGAAGGGCGGCTTCGATCACTTCATGCTGAAGGAAATTCACGAACAGCCGAAGGCGTACCGGGATACGATGCGGGGAAGGTTGAGCGAAGACGGCCGCTCCGTGGCGCTGACCGAGCTGAGCATCACGCCGGAGCAGCTTCGCGAAATCGACCGCGTGCATATCGTCGCTTGCGGCACGGCCATGCATGCCGGACTCGTCGGCAAGACGGTCATCGAGCAGCTTGCCCGCATTCCGGTCGAAACGGACGTCGCTTCGGAATACCGCTACCGCTCGCCGATCATTACGCCGAAGACACTCGTCATCGTCGTCAGCCAATCCGGCGAAACGGCCGATACGCTGGCCGCGCTGCGGGAAGCGAAGCGCAACGGCGCCCGCGTGCTGGCCATTACGAATGTTGTCGGCAGCTCGGTCGCCCGCGAAGCGGACGATGTCATTATCACGCTCGCCGGGCCTGAAATCGCCGTCGCTTCGACGAAGGCTTACACTTCGCAGCTGATCGCCTTTTATCTGCTCGGATTGCATATGGCTCAAGTGCTCGGCACGAAGGATGAAACTTATATCGCCCACGTGCTGGCCGCCATGCAGTCGCTTCCCGAGCAGGTCGAGCGCATTCTCGCCCAAGGGGAGACGATCAAGACGGTTGCGGAATCGATCGCGAAGCACCACAACCTGTTCTTTATCGGACGCGGCGTGGATTACGCCGTAGCCCTGGAAGGGTCGCTGAAGCTGAAGGAGATTTCGTACATTCACTCCGAAGCGTACGCCGCCGGCGAACTGAAGCACGGCACGCTGGCGCTGATCGAAGAAGGCGTGCCGGTCATCGCGCTGATCACGCAGGAAGACCTCCGCGAGAAGACGCTTAGCAACATTAAGGAAGTCAAAGCGCGCGGCGCCAACGTGCTCGGCATCATCAACGAAGGCTTCGAGGACGAAATCGCCAAATCCGTCGACCGCGTCTTCGCCATCCCGCGCACGATCCCGCTGCTGACTCCGGCCTTGTCCGTCATCCCGCTGCAGCTGCTGGCGTACTACGCTTCGCTTGCCCTCGGCCACGACGTCGACAAGCCGCGCAACCTGGCGAAGAGCGTGACGGTGGAGTAAGGCGGTGCGGTGAGCAGTAACATTTATCATCGTCAAATAAATCCCGTCTTGGGAAAATAAAAACTGTCCAGGGACAATAAAAAATGTCCATGAAGCCTAGTGTGGCCAGGGTTTTGCCTGGGTCCATGCTGGGCTTTTCTGTTGATAGGGGGACAGGGTATAGGGTGGAAAGGGTTGAGGGATCAGATTTTGTCCAAATATACCCATCCCTTTTTCCTCTCCCCTTACCCCTTCTCCCTATCCCCTCAAATTATTTCCCTGGACATTTCCCAACGTTCCGTTTCCCTTATCCCTTCCCCCTAATCACCTAATTCGTTCCAATTGGACGGACACTTTTTATTTTCCTGGTTTTTTGTTCCAACTGGTTCCTCAAATCCCGCAAACCCTTGCGGCTGTAGGGAAGAGAGGGTCTGAGGGGGGAGGGGAGGGATGGACATGAATTATTTTCTCTTAACATAGTAGGAAATTCAAAATGGGTTGATCGGTATCTTGCGGTTGGTTTGCGAAAGGGGACAGGGGAAAGGACGTTCGGAAAAGCATGGAATAGCACGAAGTACATTTCAATTGCAATGCCTGGCATGTGATATAAAAATGTGTAAGAAAGTAGGGTACAACAAAAGTATATAAAATGGTCAAAAAATAAATAACGGGCGAAGTGAATGTTTACATGCATTGTAGATGAGCGTGATTGAATTTCCCCAACGGGAATTGAGGAAACGATGAAAACGAGTTGCCCGAACTGCGGGAAAAATGGAAGACGACCTCGCTCTTTAGTCATAAATGTGACTCGTTTTTACTTTCCTTTTTCTTTGTTAACATTAGCATTAATTGTCCGAAAAATGCTACTAATACAAGGCAACCAGCAGCAAAGGGAAGTTGAGAAGGTCTTAAACCTGCGAACAGTGCAAAACCTCCAATCATTGATCCCACTGCACTGCCTAAATAATTTGCAGAGCTGTTTAATGCAACTACAGCTTCAGCGTGATCACGTTGTGAGAGGAGCAGTGCATGTTGTTGTGGTGGTTGAGAAGCCCAGCCCATTGCTCCCCAAAAGAAAATAGGTAGAAACGGTAACACAGGATATCTTAGTGTAGATGGTAGACTAAACATTGCTAATGCCATTATTGCCAAGATACCAGCCATGAGCAATGCAGGACGTTTTGTTCGATCAATTAGAGTCCCGATTGAAAAACTTCCCACAACACCACCAATCCCCCATGCCCATAAATATAAGGTTATATTTTTAACATATTCAAGGCTCTGTAAAATTGACGCAATATACGTATAGAGTCCTAAACTAGCAGTACTAGTTACAAATGTAATTCCAACAATTGCTAAAACACGTTTATTAGTCATCATTGCAATACGTTGACATATTGATGGCGGAGCTTCAGCTGGGATGTTAGGTAATAAAATAATGATCCCAACCATAGCTATAAAACCATTTATGGCGACTAACCAAAGAGTTCCCTGCCATCCTATTTGTTCAGCGATTATTAAACCAAGTGGAACCCCTACAACAGTCCCCATACTCATACCTCCCAGTGTCATACCTAGAGCACGTCCACGTTTTTGTTCAGAAACGAGGGATGCTGCAGCAACAGAGACCAAGGGAGAAAAAAGTCCAGCTCCCATTCCTGCCATTGCACGTGAAATAAGAAACAATGAAAAATTAGGGGCTATAGCACTAACTCCATTTGCCAAAGAGAATACACCAAGTGCAAAAACTAAAATATTACGAATGGATTTTCCAGCAAGCAATGTTGCAAATATCGGAGCTGCTAGTGCATAACAAAGAGTAAAAACGCTGACTGCTTGTCCAGTATGTGAATCATTTATGTTAAATGTTGCACCAATTTCAGGCAACAAACCTGCTACAACATAGGCATCAAATCCAAGACCAAACATGCCTATTGTAAGAATTATAACTTTCTTCATGGATATTCACCTTTTACCTTTTTACTTCGATCTGGTTTATGTTTGGATACATAGTATGAACAAAACCTTATATTAGACAAGTTGCTATAATATTATGTTATGATGATGAAGGGGCTAATCACTTAATAAAATACCATATATTCCACATATAAAGAACAACCATTATTCTATATGTCCATAACATATCGTTATAGAGAAGAGGGATTAAAGAAATGAATATGGAATGGTTAAATAGTTTTGCTGCAGCCGCTAAGTTAAAAAGTTTTTCCAAAGCCTCAAAAGCCATTAATCTTTCTCAACCAGCATTAAGTAAACATATTCGTAATCTGGAAAATGATCTAGGTGTACAATTGTTTTATAGAACGTCTAGTGGAATCGAACTTACCGAAGCAGGCGAACGCTTCTACACTAGAATAATGCCAGTTATTTCTGATCTAACTGCAATTCGTCAAGAATTACGTCAATATTGCAGAAATAATCCCATAGCGATAGGAAGTCTTCCAAGTCTAGCTACCTATTTCTTGCCTTCAAAAATAAAGGAACTTCAAGCATTAAATCGACCTTATACTTTAATGATTCAAAACACTTCTAGGGAACTCATACAATCATTACAAGAAGGAAGACTTGATGTAGCTTTGGTAAATACATTTTATACAGATGAGTCGTTGTGGAGTTGTGAATTGTTTACGGAATCTTACTGTGCTGTATTTCCTTTAGACAATCGATTTCGATCAAAAAAAGCGGTAGAACTTGCTGAACTTTGCAAGGAACCGCTAATTGTTCATCAAGCTCCATGTGATACAAGGGAGCATATTATTTCACAAATGGAGTTGCTTGGATATAAGCCTAATATCGTTAGTGAGGTTGTTTTTGGCGATTTTATATATGGATATGTAATGGCTGGGATGGGAATAGCTATTGTTCCAGATTTAGTTGCTAAGAATATCAGGCATCTTAAACTCTTTACTTTACCGATTTCGAATTTTAGAAGATCTATTTCAATAGCTACCAAGAGTATCAAACTCGGAATGCAGTTTTCTAAGTTTTTGTCACCAGTTGATTAATATATAACGAAAGAGGGGCGAGCAATATGAAAACTATACCAAAGGCTGAATCGCAGAAAATCCCGTTTCAGGTGTTTGAGAACTCCATCCCAAACGAAGGAAAATGGGAATGGATTGATGGAGAGCTTTTGTTTTCGGATGAAGAGATGCGAAAAGTCATTCTCATGCTGGTCAGCCAAATCGGGTTGAAAAAAATGATCGAAATTTTTCCTCATGAATCAAGGGACGAGCTTGAAAGGCTTTTTAAGGGAGACGAATTGTCAAGCTAATTGCGACAGTTCATCCATGAATGCTTCGTAAGCAGATTTCCAGTTCAGGCATTTTCGAGGGCGGTTGTTGATGAGGCGAACAGCCCTCGCAAGCTCCTCGTCTGTAAC
>Ga0310822_100370_pt1 | contig 23174 bp, 21 predicted proteins | sample P4_ome_2_FD_201313 | JGI IMG/M metagenome (GOLD analysis project Ga0310822, IMG submission 201313) | Sorghum-adapted microbial communities from Joint BioEnergy Institute, Emeryville, California, United States - P4_Day56_Rep2 | ecosystem: Engineered > Bioreactor > SSF (Solid state fermentation) >... | reverse complement strand
TGCCCAGCAATAACAAATTCGGCCGTTTTTGTGCCATCGCGGATCTCTCCTTTGCCCGATAATCGATTATCTTGCGCCCAGCGAACGGAAAACGGCGTTCAAATAACCGTAGCTTTCCGCCGCCACGATGGATACCTGGGCTAGCGAGTGTCCTTTGGCGCCAATGACCTCGAGACAGACCGGCCCGTTGTATCCGCTGTCCGCCAATACCTTGCAGTAGGCATGCAGGTTGATCTCCCCGCGTCCGCAAGCCTGGGCTTCAATCGGACCCGGACCGGCCTGGCGGCCCTTGCAGTCGCGGATATGGATGTGCTTGACCCGGCCGATGACCTGCGGGAGGGCATCCTCGGGATTTTCGTTGGCGCGGAAAATGTGGCTCGGGTCCATATCAATGCCGAACGCCGGGTTCGCAACGGCTTCCATCGCCCGCAGTGTCGTCGGCGTATTATAGATGGAACCGCCGACGTGCGCTTTGACGCAGAGGGATACCCCGAACTCCGCCGCCAGCTCCGACATGCTCGTCAGCTTGCCGATCGTGTTCGCCAGATCTTCCTCGACGTCCGATTTGCCACCGGGACCGACGTTGACGATCGGAATCCCCAGCTCCCGGGCCGCCTCGAAGGCGGGGCGGAGTCTTGCTTCATCAAGCGCCGCCACCTCCATGGACAGGAGCTCAAGGCCGTTCTCTTCGGCAATGGCGCGAATGTCCGCAGCCTGTTCCTTCCAGCGGTCCAGCTCCAGGTGCTCGCACATGCCCCTGATGGCCGCCAGCTCCATGCCGTCATACCCGCAGGCCTTGATATGTTTGGCCGCGGTGGCCAGATCAAATTCCTTGAACAGGACGGTATTTATGCCCAATTTGATCATGTTCGTTTCCCCCCTCTGGCGCAAGGCCGGATTATAGCTCGACGATCGTTGAGGTTTCGAAGGAACGGATGGCGGCTTCGATAATGTACTGCGCCTTCAGCGCATCCTCGCCGGATCCGTTGACTTTGTCGTAGGTCACGCCGGCATCCAGCTGCTCAATCCAGTCGCTGATGCGGCTCTTGAACGTTTCATTGAAGGAACGCATTCCGCCAAGGTAATTGTACGTTTCGGTCTCAATGCTGCGGCGGGGATAGAAGGTCAAATGCTCGCAGGCATCCTCCAGCACGAAACGTCCCTGGGAACCAACGACCTCGCAGCGCTCCAGACCGTAGCTGGCGCCGGCATCGTAGCTGCCGACCAGATTGCCGATGGCTCCGTTTTCGAATTCCAGAATAATCTGGGTGTTCGACCAGATAGACCTTCCCTCCCCTTTCATCATGAATGCGGCCACCCGCTTGACATCCCCGCAGAAATAACGGATCACGTCGAACGAGTGCGGATGAAGGGCGCGAAGGTGGAACCACGGGGAAGTCTCCACCGGGTTGTTGATCCACATTCTCATGTTGATCATGTGCAGCTTGCCGAGACGGCCGGCCTCCACCCATTCCTTGGCCCTTTGGGCGGCCGGAGTGAAGCGGTGGTTCAAATTGATGGCGTACGGAATCCTCTTTTCTCTGGCCAGCGCGACCATCTGCTCGCCTTCCTCGATCCGGTTGGAGATCGGCTTCTCGCCGAGTACCGGGATGCCCGCATTCAAGAGCTCCATGGTCGGGGCGAAATGCTCCCCGCCGTTCTCCTCGCCTTTGGTCGCAACGCTGCAGGCGTCAAGCTGAATGCCGCTTTCCAGCATTTCGCGGACGCTGTAGAAGGCGCGGCCCCCGAATTTGGCCGCGGCCGCATCCGCTTTCTCCTTCACGATGTCGCATACGGCGACAATTTCCGTTTTCGGGTGGTCCCTGTACACGCCCGCATGAATACTCCCGATATTGCCTACACCGACAATTCCGACTTTCAACGCCATCGACAATCCCTCCCAGATTGAGTTAATGGATCCCGTAGTTGTTGTCCTTCGACCAGTTGTTTTCCTTCATCTTTTGCCTGGCGCCCTCAACCATCAGCTTCTTCAATTCGCCAAGGTATTCGTCCAGGCTTTTGGATCCTTCCAAATACAATTGGCCCAGCTTCTGATTCATCTCGGTGACATTTTTATCCACCTCGCCGGCGTAAATATTCAGCTTCATCTGTTCGCCGACGAAGGAAAACCCTTTCAGCCGTTCCGGCAGCTCCGCGTTCTGAACCGCCGGCGTGCGGAAAAGTTTATCCCCAAACAATCCCTGGATTTTCGGCGAGGATACGTAGGCCAGGAAATCTACGGCCGCATCCAGTTTCTCCGGCGCAATGGATTTCGGAATGGCCAGATTTCCGGCCGGGACGCCCCCGATTTCCATCAGCTTGCCCGAGGCCGACGGGTTGTTTTGCTTGGTCAAATAAGGCAAAGGAAACGCCCCCACCTCGAATTGGCGGGCTTTCGATTCATAGATAACCTTGCTTTGGCCGGATGTGCGCATCACCATGGCCGCGTCGCCGCGCAGGAACAGGTCCGTTGACGAATCGAAATCCAATCCGTTATAGCCTTTTTGCCAATAGCGGCTCCAATCCTTGATCAACGGAAACACATCGCGAAACGGCGATTTTTCGATATCGATCAGTCCTTGATCGACCGCGCGGACGTATTCGTTCACTTCCACGAATCCGCTCTTGTTGACGTCAAGCGTGTCATACATGCCGGCAATCAGTTCTTCGGTGAGGATTCGGGTCGTCCAGCTGTAGTTGTAATCGCCGGGCTTCGTGTTCGGAAACGCGAACGGCGTGACGTGAATCGCAGCCAGCTTGGCCTGGGCATCCAGAAATTCGTTCCAGGTTTTCGGAATCTCCTTGATGCCGGCCCTGGCAAACAAATCCTTATTGTAGACGATCCGGACCGAATTGATATAGGTCGGGACGCTGGCATAGGTTCCGTTATCCCCGACAAGCTGGGCCAACACCGCTTTCGGGAAGGTAGACTCCCAGGTCTTGCCGCCGGAATATGCCGTTTCCTTTTTATAATAAGGGGTCAGGTCGACAAGCAGGTTTTTCTTCAGGTCTTCCTGGTCCCAGATATAGCGGGTCATCAGGACATCAGGCGCGGTCCCACCGATTAACTGGGTCGTGACCCAGGTCCGATGCTGCTCCACCCCCGGAAAAAACTGCGTCTGCAGCTTGATCGACGTGCCCGGGTGCGATTCCATATAGCTTTTGGCGATATCGTTCCAGACGTCGATCTCGGTCTGGTCCCCTTGCGTTTCCAGCATCACGGCGACTTTCAGTTCACGGGTTCCCTTCTCGTCCCCCTTGCTTCCGGATGAGGAATCTTTCGATCCGCAGCCGGCGCTCCCCGCCGCCAGCGCGGCCGCCAGCAGCACAAGCGGCCACCTTCCACCTTTCATCTGAATCTCCTCCTGTGAAGTGACTTGCTGCGTTAAGATTTGACCGCTCCCGACGTAATGCCGGATACGAACGCCCGGGTAGACGCAAGGAACAGAACGACAAGCGGCAGGGAAGCCAAGACGTAACCGGCGAGCTGAATCCCCTGCACGTCGTCCATCGGTCCGGTGATCGATGACAGCGCCAGGATGACGGGCTTGACGCTTTCGTCGGACGTAACGACAAGCGGCCATACGTAATTGTTCCAGCCGAGCAGCGCGTTCATCACGGCCACGGTCGCCACGATGGGCAGCGACAGCGGCAGGAAAATCCGCCCGAGAATGCGCAGATCTCCGGCCCCTTCCATCTCCGCGGCCTCCGTCAGCGACCGGGGGATTCCCTCGAAGAACGTACGGACCAGGAGAACCGCCATCGAGGACGCCCCGGCCATCGGTCCAAGGAACTGCGCCGACAGCGTGTTGAGCAGACCCAGCTGCTTGAACAGCATGAACTGCGGAATCAGCAGCAGGAACCCGGGGACCATCAGGAGCGCCAGCACCAAAGCGTACAAAAGGCGTTTGCCGGCGAATTGAAACCGCGCAAAAGCGTACCCCGCCGTCAGGCCGTTGATGAGCACGCAGGCGATCAGACCGGCCGTAATCGCGACCGAATGAAGAACGTACGGCCATACCTGGCGGAAGGCTTCCGCATAATGGAACAGATGGAACGGCACTGTCGGAATCCAGAAATCGCGCACGATCTGCCCGCGATCCTTCAGCGATGTGATCAGCAGCATATAATAGGGCAGCAGCGTAAATGAAAGCAGCAGCAGCAGCGCCGCATAATGCAGGACGGCGGTTCGCCTGCGGGTAACCATCCATTCCCCTCCTTACGATTCCGGCATTCGCCCGTTTCCGGAAGTTTTCTGCATGAGCAGCGTGAAAACAAGCAGTACGAAGAAGAGCACCGTGCCGATGGCGGAAGCGTAACCGAATTCGTTGTATTCGAAGCCTTTCTTGTACAGATAAAGCGCCGGTGTCAGAGTGGAGAAGCCGGGGCCGCCGTTGGTCAGCACCAGCACGTTCTCGAAGCTTTGCATCTGATGAATCACGGCCAGCAGAAGCACCAGCCGGACCTGCGGCTTCAGGAAGGGAAGCTCAAGCAGACGAAATCGTTTCCACGGGCTCATCCCTTCAAGCGCGCCTACCTCATACAGTTCCTTCGGGATGGCCGTCATCCCGGCCAAAAACAGCAGGAACGACAAGCTTCCAACCCAGGGAAAATTGACGAACAGAACGGCGCCCAGCGCCGTAGCGCTTTCACCCAGCCAGGCGTGCTGCCATGCTTCCAGGCCCAGCCCCTGCAGCAGCGTGTTGATTACACCGTTGGAAGCGTAGATCCATCTCCACAACAGGAATATGATGATCGATGGAACGACCAGGGGCAGCAGGAAAGCGGTCTGAAAAAAACCCCGGAGCCGGTTTTTCCGCACGTGGTAAACGAGAACCGCCCCGAGCAACGGAAAGGTCAGCTGAATCGCCGCATAACCGGCCGTAAAATAGACAATGTTGCGCAGCGATGAATAAAAGGCGGAATCCGTGAACAGCCTCCTGTAGTTGGCCATGCCGACGAACTCGTTCACGTTGGCCCCGTTCCATTCGTAGAGCGATTTGACCAGGGCAGTGATCATCGGATAATACTTGAACAAGCCCATGGATACGAAGACCGGAATCAGAAACAGGTAGGGCAGCAGCCGGCGGAGAAGCAATGCCCTGCCTGACAGACTCTTACCGGAACGTATGGGTTTGGCTGCGGCTGTCGTCTGCAATGCCCTCTCCTCCTTTCCTCATGACCGGCTACCCCTGCCGCTCCCGGTATTGTCCCGGAGAACAGCCGACCTTACGCCGGAACAATTGGGTGAAAAAGGCGGGATCCTCGTAACCGACCCGGTTGGCGACGTGAATCACCTTGTCGTTGCCCTCGGCCAGGTACTGCTTGGCCCTGTCGATGCGGATCTGATGAATGCGTTCCGTCACCGTCTGCCCGGTCTCCTGCTTGAAAATCCGGTGCAGTTGGCGGCTGCTGATGTTGAACAGTTCACATATGTCGGGAATCGCCAGCTTCTTGTCAAAATGCCTTTCCAGGAACCCGTTGATGCGGCGGACCAGAAGCGTATGCTCCCCCGTCCGGGAAGGCTTCTTGCGGGAAGAGAGGCTCATTGAGTAATACCTTGACAGCATCATCAGCAGCTGCAGCATCTGCAGCTTGATGATCGTCGAATACCCCTGCTTCCGGCTTTCCCATTCCGCAATCATTGATTCCAGCAGGCAAAGTACCTGCTCCGAATCCGTTCCCGACAGCCGCAGCCGGTGATGGAAGCGCTCCCGGACATCCAGAAACGGATGTACGTAATAATAATCCATCGACTGGGACACACCGAGTTCCTTGAGCAGGCTCTCGTGAATCAATTCCGGGGTAAACATGCAATTGATAATCTCGATGCGTTCGCCCGGTTCGGTCCGGTACGTATGGACTTCGCCGGGGTTGATGATGAACACATCCCCCGCATGAATCGGATGCCGCTCTCCCTGAAATACATGATCCGCCCGGCCGCTGACCAGATAAACCAGTTCGATGAATTCGTGCGTGTGATCGGACGGAAGGTTATGCTGGTCATGAAAGGTACGGTTAATCGCGAACGGTATTCCTTTGTCCTTCATGAACTGGGCTTTCTGCAATTCTCTGACCATCTGGCTCACTCCCGTTCCGTATGGCCTGTATCCTTCTACGGCTGTTTTTGCGCATCCCTCCCGCTTCCGATGCCCGTATCCGGAACCGGACCTGCCGCCCGTTCCGGATTATACCTCCATGATAATACCGGAAGCGCCGGGATTCATTGCGGTTTGCGCCAAAGATATAGGCGATCGTGCCAGAATGCCGGCGATTGTGCAGCCCGGCTATTCTTCCAGCCGGATTGCGCGAATGGACATCCGTTCCAGCTTCTCGATGTACTCGTCGGGAGTCCGGGCATCCGTAATCAGATGATGGATCTGGTTCCAGCCGCCGATCATCGTAAACGCTTGCACATCGAACTTGCTGTGGTCGGCCAGAACATAGACTTCGTCGGCAATGCCGATCATCTTGCGCTTCACTCTGGCCTGAAGCTCATTCGCTTCGCTGATGCCCCGCTCCATATGGACTCCATGGCAGGAAATAAACGCTTTGTTCACATAATACTCGTCCAGTGATTGTTCCGTCAAAGGGCCGACGAACGACAAGGAGTTGGCAACCAGCATTCCTCCCGCATTGATGACATGAATATTTTTTTTCTCGCTCAGCAGAAGCGTCACCTTCAGCGAATTGGTCAGCACGGTCAACGGGATATCAGGCATATGAGCGGCCATGTGCCAGGCCGTTGTGCTGGCGTCCAGCACGATGCGGTCGTTCGCCTCGATGCATTGGACCGCCTTGACGGAGATCCGCTGTTTCTCCGTGACGTGGGCCGTTTCCCTGAGCAGGTAGGACGTTTCCGCCGTCTGCGGCTCGATCCGGACCGCTCCGCCGTAGCTCCGCATCAGCCTGCCTTCGCTTTCCAGTCGGTCCAAATCGCGGCGGATCGTTTCCTCGGTTACTTTGCAAATTTGGCTGAGCTCATTGACGCGTACGCTCCCTCTTTCGTTAACCAGCTGTAAAATTTGCCGATAACGTTCCGCGACCAGCATGATTGACGCACCCTCCATCCGTTTCGCCTCCGGTGCCGGGTCTGTCGCCGTGTAGCGCCCGGCATCCGGTTCGAACAAAAATTGTACCGGGCACCCCCTAGCGCGCCCGGTCGTATGCCAACACCCGATCCCGGATTTCACAAAAGTTATCCGGATTGACATACTCCAAAATGAACGGAATTCCTTCCGCATGCCGGTGATACAGTTCCAGAAATTCGGGCCAGCGGATGTCTCCGTCCCCGACGGCTCTTCCGTACGCATCGTTGACTTTCCGGTCCTTGCCGTGAAAATAGGCGATATGCGGCGCGAGATAACGGAACATGTCTTCCTCGGAGCTGTTGGCAATCAGATTGGCCGGGTCGAGAAGAATTTTGACCCGTTCGGAGCCGACCTGTTCCAGAAAATCGGCCGCCCGTTTGGCGCTGGGCACCACATCGAGGACACACGGCTCCAGCGCGATGCGAACCCCGTAATGCTCCGCGCGTTCCGCCAGCCGCCGCACATTGTCCCGAAAACGCAGAAACGCCGACTCGTAGGTGTCCGCATTTACGCCGCGCCTGCCGGGAATAAACCCGCATTCGGTAGCCACCAGCGGCACCCGGTTGTAAGCGGCAATCTGCATATGACGCTCGAAATACGCCAGATTTTGCTCCAGCTCCGCTTCATTTTCTTCAAGAAGGTTGGTGAACACTCCAATGGAAACCACGTTCACGCCCCGGCGCCGATAAGTTTCAACGATTTCCCGGCTCCGTTCGTCGGTCAGTGCCGACAGGTCGGTTCTCCCGTTGTATTTCCAGAAATTTGAATCGGTCTGGACGAAACAAAGCTCGGTCCAGGCAAAGCCGTTTTCGGCCATCAAGGAAGCTGCTTCCTCATTGCTCAGCTTGGGAAAACTCCGGGTGACAACCCCTACATCCATTCCTTATTCCTTCTTTCCATAAGTTTTTGTCTTGGCCGTCCGGCGTCCCGCAAGGGCGGCCGCCAGTGTGAAGAAGACGGCGAGAGCCGATTCGGCGGAAGCGGCCAGCAAATCCGCACGCCCTGTCGGGGCGGCTCCCAGGCCCATGGGAATCAGCCGGCAGGCGGCGAGCAGCCATAGTTGGGCGGAGAGAAGCAGCGTCAGCGATTTCCAGCCGTGTCCGGCCAGAATGCCCTTTTTCAGACAATGCTGGCTAAAATACACATAAGCCAGCCATCCCAGCCCCATCAGCAGGAAAAGGAAGTTGTCTATGCCTTTCCAGGCGAACGGATCTACCCGAAAGTAGGCCAGCAGGGACAGCAGAAAGCTGCGCATGGCCAGCCAGTTGAAGATGCCGAGGGCTGCCGTGACAACGGCCATCCCCGCCGAAAGAAGGCCCGCCGCCATTTGCCGTTTATTTTCCTTCAAGAACGGATCCATGCGGGGCCGATCGCTTCCTTCCATTCCCTGTCCATTCGCTTCAGAAGCTGCATTGCATGGTTGCGGGCTTCTTCGTTCTCGACCAGGGGAGTATGACTCAAATAAGTAATCAGCCGGGCCAGCTTTCGCCGGTACTTCTTCCGGGCCGCGATTTCGACCCGCCGAAGGGCTTCCAGTTCGCCGGCTTCCCGCAGACGGATCATCCGCGCGGTATATTTGCGCGACCAACGTTCCGGAACCGTCCCGGTTGAAGTCAAGATTTCAAGATCGCGGTGCTTTTGTCCGACCATCATGTTCAGGATCATACGCATATACCACATCGATCCCAGCATGATCAGGATCAGGCAGACAAAGAAAATCAGCAGGTCGACGAGAATCACGGTCATACCGGGACCCCCCGCAAATTCAGTTCCCCGGCAAAATGGCAGGCCGAATAGTGGTTGGTTCCGACCTGTCTCCACTCCGGCGTTTCCTTCTTGCAGATCTCCTTGGCATAGGGGCACCGCGGATGGAAGTAGCACCCTGAAGGGGGATTGGCCGGGTTCGCCACCTCCCCGGACAAAATAATGCGGTTCGATTTCTTCCGCGGATCCGGCACCGGTTTGGCAGACAGCAGCGCTTCGGTGTACGGATGCTGCGGTTTTGCGAACAAATCCCGGGTATCGGCCGTCTCCACCATTTTGCCGACATACATGACGCCTACGCGGTTGGAGATATGCTGGATGACGCCGAGGTCGTGGGAAATGAACAGATAGCTCAAATTCAGCTGCTCCTGCAAATCCTGCAGCAGATTGAGAATCTGCGCCTGCACGGAAACGTCCAGGGCCGAAACGGCTTCGTCGCAGACAATGAATTTGGGTTCAGTGGCAAGTGCCCGGGCTATCCCGATGCGCTGCCGCTGTCCGCCGCTGAAGGCATGGGGATACCGTTCCAAATGCCGGCTGTCCAGTCCGACCATCTCCATCAGCCGGGATACCTTCTCTTTGATCTCGGGGCCCCTGGCCAGCCTGTTGCAGACGAGCGGCTCCGCGATGATGTTGAGAATCGTCATCCGCGGATTCAGGGACGAGTACGGATCCTGGAAAATCAGCTGCATATCCCGGCGGATGGCCCGGAGTCCCTTGGAATCCAGTTTAATGACGTCCTTGACCTGTCCGTTCCGGTCGCGGAACAGCACTGAGCCGGAGGAAGGTTCGATCGCCCGCAGAATGCAGCGGCCAAGGGTAGTTTTGCCGCATCCGGATTCGCCGACAAGTCCGAATGTTTCGCCGGGACGGATCTGAAAGCGGATGTCGTCGACGGCTTTGACGTACCCGGCCGTCCGCTGCAGAAATCCTTTCTTGATCGGGAAATATTTCTTCATTCCCTGCACTTCCAGGACAAGCTCCTCCTGCATCATGATGAACGCACCTCCGGTTCTGCAGATTCGACACCATCCGCCAGCAGGCAGCGAACCCTATGACCCTTCGCGACCTCGACGAGAGGGACGTCCCCGACATTGCACACTCCATCCTTGGCCATTTTGCAGCGCGAGTAGAATCCGCATCCTTTGGGCAGATTCATCGGGAACGGCACGGTTCCCTCGATGGACTCGAGCCGCTTGCTGGCCCGCCCGACCGAAGGGATGGAATTCATCAGCGCCCTGGTATAGGGATGCTTCGGATGATGGAAGAGCGTATCCACATCCGTGTACTCCACCACTTTGCCCAGGTACATGACGGCCACGTCGTCGGACATCTCCGCGATTACCCCCAGATCGTGCGTAATAAAGATAACGGAGGTGTCGTTGCTCGATTTCAGTTCGTTGATCAGCTGCAGCACCTGCGCCTGCACGGTTACATCGAGCGCGGTGGTCGGCTCGTCGGCGATCAGCACGGAAGGGTTGCAGGAAAGCGCCATGGCGATCATCGCCCGCTGACGCATTCCCCCGGACAGCTGGTGGGGATATTCGTTCATCCTCTGCTCGGGATTGGACATTCCGACCTTCTTCAGAATCTCTACGGCCAGCCGGTAAGCCTCCGCCTTATCTTCTGTCGCGTGCAGCAGAATGGCCTCCATGATCTGGTTGCCGATCGTATGTATCGGCGAGAACGCCTTCATCGGTTCCTGGAAGATCATGGCGATTTCTCCGCCGCGGATATCGCGGATTTCTTTGCCCCGCGGATCGAGCTTGACCAGATCGACTACCTGCGGGCCGTTCTCCGTTCGCCGGTGAAGCAGGATTTGCCCGTGTACCTCTCCGGGCTTCGGGACGATCCGCAGGATCGCCTGCGAGGTGACGCTCTTGCCGCAGCCGCTTTCCCCGACAATTCCGAGCGTTCTGCCCCGTTTGAGCTGGAGATCGACGCCGTCTACAGCCTTCAGCACGCCCTCATCCAGGTGAAAGTGAACCTTCACATCCTTCATTTCCATGATGATGGCTTCGTTCTGTGACATAGTTCCACCTCCCTATTTGTACGGGTCCGCGGCATCGCGAAGTCCGTCGCCGAGAAAATTGAACATCAGCACGGTAAGGATAATGAAAGCCGCCGGCCACAGCAGCCAAGGATGGTGAGCCAGCGTCTCCAGGCTTTGCGAATCCTGCAGCAGCACGCCCCAGCTGACAACCGGGGGCTGCAGCCCGATTCCGAGGAAGCTGAGCGCCGTCTCCCCCAGAATCGTGCCGGGGATCGACAGCGTCACATTGACGATAATGTAGCTGGCGAACGACGGCAGCAGATGCTTGCGGATGATCCTCAGATCGCTCGCACCCGCCAGCCTTGCGGCCATCGTAAAATCTTCCTCGCGGAGGGAGAGCATTTTGCCGCGCACAACCCGGGCCAGCCCCGTCCAGCCGATGATCGAGAAAATGATGATCAGGCCGAAATAGATTTTCAGCGCCGACCAATCCTTGGGCAGTGCCGCCGACAATGCCATCCACAGCGGGATCGTCGGAATGCAGATCAGCAGGTCGATCGCCCGCTGAATGATCGTATCCGTGACTCCGCCCAGATATCCGGAAATCCCTCCGAGCAGAAGTCCCAGGATCAGGGTCAGCACGATGCCGAGCAATCCGAACGACAAGGAGATGCGCGCCCCATACAGTATCCGGGAGAACAAGTCGTGACCGAGCTGGTCGGTACCCATCAGGATCAGGGCGTTCTTCGGGTCTTCAAGACCGAACAGGTGAATGTTCATCGGGATAAATCCCCACATTTTGTAGGGCTCGCCCTTGACAAAGAAATAAATCGGATATTTCTTCTCCGGATCTTCCGTGAACGTCCGGCGGAACGTCTGCGGATCCACCTTCTCGCTCATCCCGTAAACAAACGGCCGGAGCTGAAATCCGGTCTCCGGATCGACGAAATGGATTTTTTGCGGCGGCGAGTTCTTGTACTCGGTAAACCGCGCATCGGGCAAATTCGGGCTCAGAAATTCGCAAAAGGCGGCGATCAGGTAAAGCAGGAGCAATACGATCGAGGAAAACACCGCGAGCTTGTGCTTGCGGAATTTCCACCACATCAGCTGCCACTGGGATGCCACTTCGTAGCTCGCTTCTTTCTCCGGCCGCCGGCCCCGCTTTGTCCAGGGGCGCTTGAGACGGCTGACAATCGTCGTCATTGCACTCATTCCGTCACCCCCCCGAACCGGATCCGCGGATCAACCGCCGCCAGAAGAATATCCGACAGCAGTGTGCCGATGACGGTCATCACACTGAGAATGAGGATAAAGCTGCCGGTCAGATACATGTCCTGGAACATGAGCGCTTTCAGCAGCATCGGACCGGTCGTCTGCAGGTTCAGCACAATCGACACGATCGCTTCGCCGGAAATCAGCCCGGGCAGCGTCCATCCGATCGTGCTGATCAACGGGTTGATGGCCATCCGCACGGGATACTTGAAGAGCAGCTTCCGCTCTGATACTCCTTTGGCGCGTGCGGTAATCACATACTGCTTCGACAGCTCGTCGAGCAGCATGCCCCGGGTAACGCGAATCAGTGAGGCCGTGCCGGACATGCCGATTACGATCACGGGAAGAATGAGCCTGGGAAGCATGTTGAGAAATTTCGCCATGCTCCATGGCGCATCCGCAAATTCCGGCGAGAATAACCCCGTGATCGAGATTCCCGTCTGCGTGAATACGAAATAGACGAGGATAAGCGCGATCAGGAACCCGGGCATGGCCAGTCCGATGAAGCCGATAAAGGTAAAGACATAGTCCAGAACGGAGTATTGATGGGTGGCCGAATAGATGCCGATCGGAATGGCTACCGCCCATACGAAGATCAGCGAGATCAGCGAGATGACCAGGGTCATTGTCAGCCTCGGCCCGATCACGTCGGCCACCGGCTGGTTCCACTGGAACGAACGTCCAAGGTCTCCGTGCAGCAGAATATTTTTCATCCAGAATAGATACTGCAGGTATAAAGGCTTATCCAGGCCGTACTGGGCCTGCAGGTTCAGGATCATGCTTTCGGACACGTCGTTTCCGGCCAGCTTCAGCTGGGAAATGTAGGTGGTCAGAAAATCGCCGGGCGGAAGCTGAATAATGACAAACACAATGATGCTGATGGCGATCAGCAGCGGAATCAGCTGCAGGATGCGGTAGGAGATGTAATTCAGCACGCCGTTTCCCTCCTTCCATGGGTAGCAGGTCCGGAAGGGCCGGATGCCAGTTAGCCTGCCGGCTCTCGTTCCGGCTTCCCCGAACCCGCTTTCGTTCCTTTATTTTCCAAAGAAGAACTGCTCGCCGCTAAAGTTTGTGGCGATGGCAAAGCTGGCGTCGTTCGGAATGTTGTGCAGCTTGGCGTTGACGATCAGCGGCTGCTTCACTTCGGAGATCGGAATGAAGTACCAGATATTGTTCTTCATCTCCTGCTTCACCTGGTCGATTTTCTTCTTGGCTTCCTCGGGAGTGGCGGCGGCGGCTTCGTCGATCAGCTGAAACAGCTTCTTGACGGCTTCCGGCGGCTCGGCACCCTGCTTGCCGCCGCTGGAGTGCCATTTGTCCCAAACCGGCGCCCAGTATCCTGTTCCCCAATCCCCCATATACCACAGCGGCGTATGGGTCCAGATCATCGTAGCCTGCAGCTGGTTGGCCTCGCGGCGCGTCGACCAGAGCTGCTGGTCGATCGTCTTCATTGTGACGTTCAGCCCGAGCTCTTTCCACATCTCCACGACCAGCTGCGTAAGCGGCACAATATCGGGCGCCTGGGCGCCGATCTCGAACGGAATGGTAAACACTTTGCCGTCCGGACCGAGCCGTCTGCCGCTGGCGTCCTTCTGCATGCCCATGTCGTCGAGCAGTTTGTTAGCCTGGGCCAGATCGAACGTGGGATCCTCGATATTCCCCGGCTTGGCAAAGCCGAAATAGATTGTATCGATAATTTCCTTGCGGTTCAGCGCCAGGCTGAGCGCTTTGCGGAAACGCACATCCTGAACCACCTTCTGCCAGTTCGGATCGTCATAGTTCAGATTGAGGAAAATATCGGTCGGCGTGACGTGCATGTTGGCCAGCAGCGCCTTGTAGCCGTTTTTTTCGTTTTCCTTGTACAGGGGCATCTTGATCAGCGCAGCGGATTCCCGGGAGAAGTCGACTTCGCCGGCGATCGTCTTCATTGCCACCATCTCGATATCCTGCACAATCGTGCTCTGGATTTTGTCAATGTAAGGAAGCTGGTTTCCGGCCGGATCGACCTTGAAATAATAGGGATTGCGTTCATACGTCGTTCCGCTCTCCGAGTATTTGGTCAGCATCCACGGATAGAGCACCGGGAACCCGACCGCTTCGGGATGGGACATCTCCCTCTCCGTAACGTCCTTCAGATTGAACAGGTTCACCCATTCGCCGGGCTGGAATCCGGCCTCCTTGATCAGCGGCTCCAGCTTTTCCAGCGGGGTATATTTCTTGTGGAACTGCTTGAGGTAATGCGCCGGCTTGAGCAAATCATTGTAACCGCGCCACCCCTGAATGGCGAGGCGGATCAGCAGGCCGCCGTAGGGACGATCAAAGGAGATCTTGAAGGTATAATCATCCACGATCTCGAGCTTCATCGGAGTCCCGTCGGACTGGCCGCCGGAACGGAGCCAGATCGGGAAGATGGGCGTCAATTCCTCGTTAAACAAAACGTCTTCCACTGCAAAGCGCACGTCTTCGGTTGTAACCGGCTGGCCGTCGGACCATTTCAACCCTTTCCGCATGAAAAACGTAAATGTTTTCTGATCATCGCTCATCTTGTAATCCTTCAGGACGTTTCCCGTGATTTGGTCGCCAAGAATGCCGGGGGTATTGAGCAGCGGCTCATTGTTCATCACAAATACGTCGGCATCCCAGTCGGGAACGGATGTAACCGTTCTCAAAGTTCCGCCGTATGTGCCGATTTCATACTTCAGCTGGTTCGCCGGCATTTCGTTGGTAATCTTGTAATCCGCCGGCAGACGGTCCTTGACGGGCGGAAGGTTCTTCCCCTCAAGATAGGGAGATTGCCTGAGCTCGGTGATTTTTGCCGGAATTGCGGCCGCTCCCCCTCCCGAAGAAGACGCCTTTTCCGGCGATTTTTCCGGCCCCGCCGCCTGTTCCGGAGCCGCGGGGGCATTGTTCCCCTGGCACCCTGTCAATGCAAGAGTCAGCATGAGAACGAAAACGAGGAGCAACGAAACCGACTTTCTCCATTTCTTCATTCGCAACCCTCCGATTCCTTTGCTTGATTTTGTTTGAGTTTTTGGACTCACCCCCATTTTTATTCCGATCCGGATGAAAAATCAATCAAAACAGCCAAAGTTTTCAAAGATTTGGAACATCGGTTAAAATCGTCCACCCCCGGCCAAAATCAGACAAAATTTTCAGCAACCGCGCGCAGTCTTGATTGAGAAGAACGTTATTTCCCGGGCGGAAGGCAAAAAAAACCGCCCGGGAAGGGGCGGCTGGGGATCGGCAGGATGCGAAGCTGCCTGAAAAGTCAAACAAGACCAAAAACATTCCCTCGTCTTTTTCCTGAAGGCCCAAATAAGTCAGCCTGCCGGTTCGCCCAGGATGACATTCAGCTGCCGGGCGGTATCGTAAACCGCCTGCAGCGGATCCGACGCGTAAAAACCGATCTCCGCGGTAAGGGTGTCCGAATAGCCGACATCGATCAGCGCCTTGCGCACGGCCGGCCAATTCACGTTCCCCGACAGCAGCGGGACAAAGCCCGCTCCGGTGCCGACATTCGTCCGAAAATCCTTGACATGCACCTTGAAGATGCGCCGGCCCAATATGCGGATCCACTGCTCGGGAAAGCCGTAAGCGAGAATATTCCCGACATCGAAATACACTCCCGCACAGGGGGATTGAAAATCGTCCACATATGTTTTCATCTCCAGCGGAGAAAGCAAAAATTTGTTCCATACGTTTTCGATCCCGATGCGCACCTTCCGCTTCTCCGCCTCCCGGATCAAAGGCTCAAGCGCGATTCGGCTTCTTTCGTAGCATTCGTCATAAGCTGTCGATTCGTTAACCACACCCGGCACGACCAGAATTGTGTCGATGCCGAGCCGCTCGGCGAGCTCCAGCTGCTTGCGGATGACCTTCGCCCCCTGCTCCCGGACCCCGGGGTCCGCCGCGGACAAGGGGTTCCGGGAAAGCAGCCCCGTGGAAAGGCTTCGCAGCTGCAAACCATACTCCTCGGCCATGCGGCCGATCGCATCCGCCTCGCCGGCCGTCGTTTCCAAGGTCAGACCGACGCCGCCGGGGGGGTATACGTTGAGTTCTACGGCGTCATACCCCGCATCGCGGCTTGCGGCGAACACTTGCCGAAGGGATGTTCCTTCCGGAAAACACCACTGATTGACTGCTTTAAGCATCGCGCTTCCTCCTTCGCTTATCCGTTGCCGATCAGACTCAAGCCAGAACTACCGGATGTCCTTCTGCGGCCGAACGGTTGGCCGCCAGGGTGACTTCCAGGGTGGCGGCCGCTTCGGAATATCCACATAAAATCTTGTCCTGCCTTCCTGTGCGCACGGCATCCACAAACGCCCGATCCTGTTCGTAGACGAAATCCTGCTCCGAACGGCAGGTTTGCCTGCCCTCCCCGTCCGCAATCGTAACTTCCTTGCCGCTGATCGAAACATAGAAATCGCGGCCGATCAATTCTACATCGCCGCGGCCCATATGCCGGGACAGGCAGGTATTGCTGATCGTTCCAACCGCCCCCGACCGGAGCCGGAATGTGACGATTCCGACGTCGTAGATCGTCGCTTCAGGATACATTTCCCGAATGTGCCGCTGCTCGTATACTGCCTGGACCTCGCGGAATTCTCCGGCTACGTAGCGGATCAGATCGACCTGATGGGTCGACTGCTCAACCAGTTGTCCGCCGGAACGCTCCATGATCCGCCACCACGGGGTGCCCGGCAGCCCTCCAATCCGGTAAGCCAGCACCATATCGACGCTTTTGTCTGCAAGGTAATCCTTTGCCCGTTGAACGTTATCCAGATAGCGCAGGCAGTAACCTGAGGAATGGATGATCCCGGCTTGCAGGATGGCGCGTTCCTTCTCCCTCACTTCGGCCATATCGAGGCCGAGCGGTTTTTCCGCCAGCAGATGTATGCCTTTGCGCGCGGCTTCCTGTTCTATGCCCGCCCGGGCAAAGGGCGGGGTACAGACAAACAGGGCATCGATCGGGGCATTCTTGAGCAATTCCGCAAAACTTGGGTACGATGCCGCCCCGTACGTCGAGGCAATCTGCCGGGAAAGCGTTTCGTTGATGTCGCAAACGGCGGTGATTTCCGCATCCTCCATCCTTTGCAGCGCTTTCATGTGAGTTTGGGCCATCCCCCCGACGCCGATAAAACCGATTCGAACCTTGTTCAAGCAACCACCCTCCCGCCATTTTTCTTTCCCCATCATTATAGGTCAGCATAGACCGGAAGTATTTACGCAAAGCGAAACGGAATTTGCGCAAAAAAAGCCGGTCTCCGCGTTCCCTGCCTGCGCGGCGATCCGGCTGCCGGACATTCGCCTAGTCTTTCTCCGAATCCTGCTGCATTCTTCTCCAGACCGAAGGGGATACCCCCTCCATCCGCTTAAACCACTGTGAAAACGCGTGAAGCCTGGAAAAACCGATCTGTTCCGCGACCTCCCGCACGCTTTTGTCCCCGGAGCTGAGCAGCCATTTCGCCTCGTCCATCCGGCACCGCTGCTGGTACTGCTTCGGGCTCATATGATAGATCCGTTCAAACAAAGCGCGAAAACGGACTGTCGTCAAACCGGTCAAACCGGCCAGTTCGGCGATGTGGACTTTCTCGCCCGTATTCTCCCTTAGGTAATCCGCCGCTTTCGTTACGGTCATTGCCTGCAGATCGCTCTGGGTGTACTCCAGCAGAAACAGCAGCAGCACCTCCATCCAGGCTTCGCGGTTCCCCGGCGGATCCTTAAGTGTCGTCGCCTGAATCCGCAGCCATTCGCGGAAAAGCCGTTCAAACCGGTCTTTATCCATCCGCGACAAGGATACGATACGGGGCTGCGGTTCCCCACATCCGATTCGGGAGAGCAGCGGAGAAAGGCGTCCCTTCCGGGGATCCAGGTGAATAACGCCGAAACGGATCGGGGCGGCGGCCGCAAACCGGTGCGGCAGCCACGGGGGAATGACGATCACGTGACCGGCCTCGATCGCCGTTTTCCGCTCCGGCCATTCGAAGAAGCCCCTCCCCTCCAGCACCACTTCAATTTCCAGCGTTGCATGCTGATGCAGCCTGGGGTCGGACCATGTCCCGGGATGGGAGCCTATGAAGCTGCGAACGGACAGTGAATCGGGCATTCTCTTCCTCCTTGCAGGACGCGGCCGATATTCCTCAAGCGCCCTTCGGCTAGATTTGCTGCTTCCGGTACTGCTGCGGCGTCACTCCGAGATTTTGCCTGAACACCCGGAAAAACTGGGCCTTGTCGTTGTATCCGACGCGGCGTCCGATGGTTTCGATCGGCTCCTCCGTCTCCGTCAGCAGCCGCTTCGCTTCCCTCAGCCGGACTTCCTGTACGTATTCCGTAAAAGTAAAGCCGAAGCATTCCCTGAAAATTTTGCTGAGATAATAGGGGGAATAGAAACTCTTCCTGGCCAGATCCTGAAGCGTGATCTTGCCGGCGTAATGCTGCTCAATATACGAGAGCAGCTGCGGCAGCAGATCCTCCGCCCCGGGGAACTCCGGAGTCTTCAAATTGGCCTGCATCCCGCGGAACGCCCGGGTAATCAGCAGCAGGGAGTAGCCCCTCAGCATCGCCCTGTAACCGTTCTCCTTCGCAAGATATTCCCGGTGCATGGTATCAAGAAGCTCCTCCAGCTCCCTCATTTCTTTTCCGCGGAATTTCACCCTGGGCAGCGGGGATTTCAGCGTACTTGCAAATTCCTGAAACAGCTTGAGCCGGAAGAAACTGTGCGCCGATTCGGCCGCGCACAGCTGCTCGCTCAGAAAACCGGGCTCGAACAGGATGTTCATGTACTGCATATCTCCGTCCGCAACAAAGGAATGGCGGTCCCCCACATTCATGAAGATCAGGTCTCCCCGCTGAACCTTGTAAGATTGGCCGTTGACCCGATGGCACCCGGAGCCCCGCCAGATGTAAACCAATTCGACAAAATCGTGCGTATGTTCCGGCTCGTGCAGATGACTGTCAATTTTGCTCAGGGCGATTTGCTCGTCGTGACGGATAAATTCCGAAGCCGCATACACCTTCATTTGATCCTTCACTCCATTTCGTCCCGTTCTTGAGTTCTCGTTCAGACAAGGTCGTCCTGCCTCTAAAATAACACAAAATCTTTTGAAGCGGTTACAGGAACTTCCCAGGGTTTCAGCAGCTTCCTGAAAAGACCGGAATTACATCGGTCATCGGGAGATGAACCCGGGAACGGACGGCCGCCGGATGAACGGATTGAAAGTTGCAAGGCGCCTTGACTTTGCCCTTCGGGATACCTACAATCGGAAGTGTGCTTTAAACTACGGTTTGTAGTGGAAATACTCGATTAAGGGATGGGAGAGACATGGGCAAGAAAGCGAGAAATGCTTCCAACGCGCGGCAGCTGGCGCAAAAGAGACAAGAGAAGCAGCTGCAGCAGCAAAAACAGATGAGGCGGATCGTGTGGATCACCTCCTTGTGTATCGTCGCCCTGATCGTGCTGGCGCTCGTTTTCAAGCCGAAGGCGTCCCCGGCAGAATTCGCCTACGACACCCTGCCTATGCTGGGCTCCCCCGACGCCCCGGTCAAGATCGTCGAATTCGGGGACTTCAAATGTCCCTCGTGCCGGGATTTCAGCCAGAAGATCAAGCCCCAGCTGGAGAAGGATTACATCGATACCGGCAAAGCTTCTTTTTATTACATGCACGACCTGATCATTTCTCCCGACGCCGATTCCTATACGGCGGCATTGGCCGCAACCGCGGTTTACCACCAGGACAAACATTCGTTCTGGCCTTTCTACGACACAGTCTTTCAAAATCAGGGCGATGAACGGACGACTTGGGCCACGCCGGAATTCCTGACCGATCTTGCCCGGAAGAAGGGGCTGCCCGTCGATATGGACAAGCTGAAGCGGGATATCGTTTCCAAAACGTACGCGGATGAAGTGGACAAGCAGGATGCGCAGTCGCGGAGAATGCGCGTCGATTCGACTCCGACCCTGTACATCAACGGCAAGGAGATCCCGAATCCTTTCGATTACAACGCGCTGAAGAAGGAGATCGAGCAGGCGATTCAAGAGGCGTCGAAATCATGACCGGTTCCCGTGAAAGCATTGTCTTCGTCTACGGCCTTTATTTCGCCTGGATCGTTTCGGTGGCCGCTACACTGGGGAGCCTGTTCCTGAGCGAGGTCATGAAGTTCATCCCGTGCGAGCTCTGCTGGTTTCAAAGAATATTCATGTACCCCCTTGTCATTCTGCTCGGCCTGGCATGCTACCGCGGGGACCGGGCAATCGCCCGCTACGCCCTTCCGTTAAGCGTAACCGGCGGACTCATCTCCCTCTATCATTACGGGGAACAGAAGATTCCGGGACTGGCCAAAATACTCCCTTGCACAGCCGGCGTCCCCTGCAATCAGGATTACCTGAACTGGTTCGGATTCGTCACCATCCCCCTGCTGGCGCTGATTGCCTTCGTGCTGATCAGCATCTTTCTCTGGATGGCCAGGGAGCGCCCGGAGATGGTAGAATAAACGGAAAGCCTGGGCCGCCGCTCCAGGCTTTTCTATTGCTTTCCGGCACGGCAGATTTGGCCGGAAAAAGCCCCCAAAAACGGGAGTCGACATAGAAATAGCCTTCCACTTAAAATTCCTCCACCATGTCTTCCGTGATTTGAGAACGGGATACCGGATCGCCGTTCAATGGGATCAGACTCCTTTGCCACGTCATGAACGTGACTCGACAAGTCCCCTCAGCATTTTCAGACATTTCATAGCATTAAATGATGGAAATCCGCGGCGTTTGACGACATTCGATTTATGGCGTAATTCATTTACCTCATTAATTATTAATCTCATTAAATATATGGACATGAGTTTGCCTGTCCGACCGGATCTTCCCTTCTCCTTAGGCGTTCATGTCAGAGTCAAGAAAAAAATCTGCCGCTGCAAGAGAATTTGCCCGGATAAGAAAAACACCTGACCGCTTCCTTTTTGAGCGTGGATTTACTTTACAGCGTTGGGCGGGAAGGGGTATGGGGTTCCGACCGCTCTTGAAATCGTGTAAGTTGATCGCCCGGCGATTGAGCCGGGCGATCGGGGGAAAGGACTTCCGGCGGGGCAGGAAAAGATTGTTAGATCGGACTCAACTGCGGGACAACCACTGGCGGATCAGTTCCCGGGCGTCCGCCTCAAGGACCATCGCAGCACGATCGGTTAGCTCCGACGATGCCGGAGGCCGTTCCATATGTTCAAGCCACATTTCCAGCTGATGCGCGGCTTGAACCGGGCCGCCCTTGCCAAGCTGATGCTCGGCCTGATCCAGTTCATTTCGCAGCTGGGCCGGCAGAGCCCCGGTAATTTCCCCCTGGGCGGCATACCTTTCAAGAAGCGCCCGCAGCGCGGGAATATCCGTGGAGACATTCACCGAGAAATCCCCTTCCGCCGTATGGCCCGCCCGGTCGCTCACGGAGACGTGTACGGCATGGACACCCGTTTTTCCGGCGAAATCCAACACACTGTCCGGTGAATAAACGGCGCCGTCAACGGAAACGATTGTTTTCTCCACTCCCGAATACGGGTCGGACGCCGTCACGGACAAGGTAACCGGGATATTGTCCTTGACGGAATAAACGTCGGAGACAACGGTTCCGTTTGCGTAAAGAAGAAAGGCGGGGGCGCTCAAATCAATCCCGAATTGAACTTCGCGGACCGATTCCGTATTTCCTGCCGTATCGGACGACCGGAACTGAAGAATATGCCGGCCTTCATCCATTACCTCAAACGGCGCGGTATAGGCCGTCCACGATGCGCCTTTATCCAGGCTATAGACAGTTTCAGCCACACTGCTTTCCTCGTCAGCCGCCGACAGGCTGACGCCGACCGCACGAGTGTACCAATCTCCGAACTTCGTTCCGGTCAGTTCCGCCGAAGTGACAGGGGGGGTCGTATCCCTGAACTTCAGTTTCAAGTACGGCTTGTTGGCATCCTCCCGGCTTTTGATGTTCAGGGCCAGCCCCCTGCGGTTCAGATCCTGGGCGATATCCAGGCTGACCACGCCGTTCACTGCCGCCTTCTGCCGGACAAACTCCGTTAAGTCGGCCGTCTGCCAGCGGAAGCTGCTGTCAAAATGCATGCCAGCCAGCTCTTGTCCTCGGACCGGCTTGTTCTCCCAGGTGACCTCGTTTTCCTTCCAGCTGTCGTCGGAAGCAAAAATTTTCGTATCTACTTCGGTGCCGTTGGAATCCTTCACCGCGCCGTTCAGATACAATGTTGCCGATTCAATCACCGATCCGTCCGGAATTTGCCCGGTCAAATCAAAACGCATGTAGGTTTCCCTCTGGTACCCTGGCGAACTGTCCTTGACCAGCAGCGTGGTTGAGCCCCCGTAATTCTGCTTTGGCGCTCCGTCGTAAACGTACGTATCGGCGGCAGCCGTGACATTGCGGACATTCGGTTCGACCGCCCGGAGCCGCAGACTTCCGTATTTGATTTCATGGTGTTCGTTCACAATCGCCGAAACGACGGCCGATCCCTCGCTAACCGCAGTTACCGTCCCCGATGCGCTAACCTGAAGTACCTTGTCGTCGCTGCTGACAAAACGGATACGGGACGGCTCGATGTCCGTGATTGTGCCGTTCGTCCACTGGCCTTTCACGGTCAGTTCAGCGGTTTTGCCCAGGTTTATCGCATTGGTTGAGGCGGTCACCAACAGCGAATCCAGCTTGGCGAACGAATCGATAAACTTCTGACCGTCCTCGACCGTTGCGAACAAATCGGTCTCCGTAATGCTGTTGAAGTGATTCGAGCTGTTTCCGTGACCAAGAATGCGCACGTAGCGCGCAGTCCTGTCGCCGATCGGATACAGCTCCGGATCGGCCGTTTTACCGGAGCTTTGGCCGCTGTACACAGTGTTCCAGTTCACGCCGTCCTCCGAGATCTGGATATCGAAGAAGGCCTTTCGCGTACCGCCGTTGTACCAGGCGATGGTCACCGCTCCGACCCGGGAAGTTTGCCCCAAATCGTACCGGATCCATTGTTCCCCTTCAGCCGACCAGCGGGTCGCCAGGCTGTTGTCGATCGTATTGGCGGGCACGTTG
>Ga0310822_100369_pt1 | contig 23207 bp, 21 predicted proteins | sample P4_ome_2_FD_201313 | JGI IMG/M metagenome (GOLD analysis project Ga0310822, IMG submission 201313) | Sorghum-adapted microbial communities from Joint BioEnergy Institute, Emeryville, California, United States - P4_Day56_Rep2 | ecosystem: Engineered > Bioreactor > SSF (Solid state fermentation) >... | reverse complement strand
CAAATGAAACTTGGCATTGAACGTGAAAAACTGACCGGCTCTGTACGGGCGCTGCACTTGATTGAATATATAGCCGAGGCGGCAGGCATCTCATAAAGAGAAGATTGGCTTTGGCTTCTGCAATTTTAAAAAAAGTAGTTAAGGGATACGAATTTATAAAAAGCAGGGAATAGGGGGATGTACAGTTTAGCTGCCGAAGATGAGTTGGTAAATAAAGTGCATTCCCCGTATGGCAAAATAAGCTATATAGAGGATGAGAATGAACGTAACTGAACGCTTTGCCTGTCTCATGTGCGCTTCCATAATTAGCTTTTGAATTTGCTCCTGTTTATGGTCACAGTCCATGACGTACACCTGCTTTCATTCTTCGATATTCTACATCGGATCTTATTTTCTCTTCTCCTTCCTTCTTTCTTCATGATTTTCAAAGAAAAAGGCATTTCTCTCACGTATACCCCTATTAGATAAGTGGAGGGCAATCTTTTTCATATTCTGTACCGATACGCTCATCAGAGTGTGTTTACTGACGTTGCGTAATCCCCGCAAACGGTAATAGCGAAACCCTTGGAGCTGTTTAGCATCCGCGAAGTTTCGCTCCACGATAAGTCTTCGCCAGGCGCAAGGGAGCAAGCTGTAAGATGAGAGAAAAAAGTTTCGGGAACACCAAGTAATTGATACTGATAATCGTTATTGTTATAATGGCTCCAAAAAAAGTAAACAGAACATAAATTGCAGGAGGGGACAGGAGTTGTCATTTCAAGATCAGCTATTGCTGTGGAATCATGCGTCTCTCAAGGTTTTAGACGTACGCCATGCCACCTTGCATCCGGGCGATAGTCTGCACGCTTACCGGCTTCCAGCCAGCGTTTTTCTGCTCACCACACGAGGCGTGGCACAGGTGTTGCTCGATGGTATTGCGTATGCGGCAGATAAAAGCCTTGTCTGTCATGCTGGGAAAGGTGCGCTTCTCGATATTGTCGAGGTAGTGGAGACGCTGGAATATTACATGGTTTTCTATAAAGCGGTACTGACGATGCCATGCCGCAGGGAATTGCTGCGTATGTACCAAACAAGCAATCCCTTCCTCGCACAGTACGCTTTTGCTCCACCGTGCCCGCTCCCCCTTTTTTCAAAGATAGAGCAAATGCAACGGCAATGGCAGCAATCCGGCGCGCTGGAAAAATTCCATGTCAAAGCTTTGTTCCATCATTTCGTATATGACCTCCTGCAACAGTCGCAGACGCTAGGCAGCGGGGCGACCCAACCGCAGCTGATTACCCAGGCGATTCGCTATTTAGAGGAGCGTTACGCCGAGCCAATAACGCTTAACTCATTGACAGCAGCGCTGGATTGCAACGCTCGTCAGTTGCAGAGGCTATTCAAAGCGAGGCTGAATATTGGCCCGATGGAGTATTTGCTTCAGGTGCGACTCAAACAAGCCAAGGCTTTGCTCAAGCATACCAATATCACATTGGCCCAAATTGCTGAGGCTGTTGGCTATATGGACAGCTACTATTTCAGTCGGATTTTTAAAAAATATACGGGAGTGTCGCCCCGCCAATATAAAGAGCAGGCCAGGGATAGGGAGCACCGTCGCCAAACTCCATTACACAAGTCGCGATCATCGATTGTTCCTGGAAGCGCACAATTGTATAGTGTTACTGCTAGTGATGATAATAGTTCTCACTATCGGGCTGGTGAGGTCATCCATTCGTATACAAGCTCAAAGGCAGCAATGACCAATAGTTTAACATCCATGTTGCCCTTGCTTCTGGGCGCACACTCCCTTACAACAAGTGCAGGGGCCTATTCGGCAGGAGAGATTTCTCTAGCCGATAGCGTTACGGTACAGCCAACAGTCAGCAGCGACGAAGCAGGAAATGCCGGTATTACGGGGAGCACGGCAGCAGCAAGCATGCGGCGAATCATTAAGCATCAAAAGGGTGAGTTTGCGCTGGAACAGAAGCCGGAGAAAATTGTCGTACTGGACTACCAATATATTGATCAACTGCTGAAGCTGGGCGATCAGCCGATTGGCAGCGTAATCCCAACGATTGAGTCTTCGTCGTTCCCCGACTATTTGACAGGTAAGCTGACTGATATCAAGGTGCTCGGGACGAAGGAAGAGCCTGATCTGGAGGCGATTGTTCAGGCTGCACCGGATTTGATCATTTGTACCGCGTTTCAGGAGCACATTTTTGAAAAGCTGGTCGAAATCGCGCCGACACTAATGTTTGACCGAAATGAAGATTGGCGTACCACCCTTCTTACGTTCGGGAGCATTGTCGGCAAAGAGCAAATTGCGCAGAACGTGCTGGACAGATACCAGAAAAGGATAGACGCTCTGAAAGCTGCCCTGACCGATAAGCTGGGCGGGCAGACAGTCGCCTTGATTCGGCCGCGCGATCAGATGATCCGGCTACAAACGGCAAAACATCGCACGGCAAAGATTTTGTACGGAGATCTTGGGATGTCGCCTCCGCAAATGGTCATGGACAGCACAAAAACCAGCTTCACCATCTCGTTAGAGGCAATGTCGGCATTAAACGCGGATCACCTGATTGTTTTACAGGATGATTCCAATACGGAGTTGGTGGAGGAGTATCAACAGACAGCAATCTGGAAAAACGTTCCTGCCGTACAGGCAAATCAGGTCTACACGGTTGACACGACGCTGTGGGTAGGTTACTATGGCCCGTTTGCAATTAATCAGATAGTGGATGAAATTGCCGAAGCAATGCTGTAGATAAGATGGTGAGGGAGAACATGTCCAAACCCAAAATACGACTGTGGGCGTAGCTTAATGATCGGCGTGGAAATGGTAATGGGAGCTTGTGCAGGGAGGGAGGAACACTTACGTATCGAGGACGATTTTGCTTATCTGGTTCATAAAGCGCCGGGTGCATTATTCGGGGAAATTCAAAATCCATTCGTCCCATTTTACACTGAAGCACCGGCTGTTCGTATGCGTAAAACATGCTGTTTTTATTTTCAGGTTTCCACCAGTGGAGAATATTGCACAGTCTGCCCGAAAGCGAAATGAAGATGGCATAGAGAAAGGAATGTGTTGTCATCGTGAAAAAGTGGAAGCGAAATCTATTCATTTTGTATGTCGGGCAATTCCTGGCCATGGCCTCCATGAGTTGTGTTACTCCCTTTTTACCGTTGTACTTACAGCAAATGGGGCTTACCGATCATGATGAAGTGCTTGTATGGTCGGGTCTTATTTTTGGAGCCAATCTTCTGACAGCCTTCATCTTTTCGCCGATTTGGGGGAAACTTGCCGATCGGTACGGACGCAAAATGATGCTGATTCGCTCCGGCTTTGGCATGGCTATCACCATTACGCTCCTGGGCTTTGCCACAAGCCCTGTACACTTGTTGTTATTGCGATTATTGAACGGGATGTTGTCCGGATTCGGTCCGGCTGCCGTCGCACTAATCGCCACCAATACTCCGAAAGAGCGGAGCGGGTATGCGCTCGGAACTTTACATTCAGGCACCGTTGCCGGGACGATTTGCGGTCCATTATTAGGCGGATTCATGGCCGACCGATTCGGTTTCAGCGCCGTTTTCTTCTATACCGGCTTATGTATTTTTCTCGCTACGCTGATCGTCATCTTTGGGGTCAGGGAACATTTTGAGAAAAAAGAAACGACAGAGCCAAAAACAGACTTTCGGCAAGACTTCAAAAAAATTGTTTCCAGGAAGCCGATTGCCTCTCTGTTCGTCTCCGCAGCGATCATTCGGTCAGCCATGACTGGCACATTGCCGCTTATCCCGCTATATGTCCAGCAGTTGGCGCCCAGTCAGGAGAATCTGGTCGTATTGGCCGGAGTAACTTCTGCGGCGATGGGTATCGCCAATATGCTTACCGCACCGCAGTTGGGGAAACTGGGAGACAAGTATGGTTCCCATCGCATTTTCCTTTGCTCGGTGTTTGGCGCGATTTTATTTTCTATCCCGCAAGCGTTTGTTCAGCACTTGTGGCAGTTAATTGTATTGCGGTTTTGTACCGGCGCGTGCCTTGCTGGCATGATGCCTTCCATAAATGTTCTTATCAGGCATTATGCTCCAGATGGCATGGAAAGCCGAACATACAGCTATGTCAATTGCGCATTGTTTTTGGGAGGCATGGCGGGGGCGCTTGGCATGGGCGTTATCGCATCCTGGTTTGGCTTATCGATGATCTTTATTTGTTCCGCCGTTCTTTTGTTGCTCAACAATGTGTGGATGAAATTGACTGTGTTTCCGGAAATCAAGCAAGATCGCGAGGCGGCTGCCTTTGTCGGCGGTCAGGATGTATCCAAGTGAGGGGTTACGATGAATACAATTCATGGGACTCGTGCATTTTCAACCGAGCATTATGCAAACGTTGAGTAAAGGGCCCTTTGCGAATGGATCGAAGCGGTTATTTACGAAGAAACCGTAGTTCCTTGGCTTATCCATGGGATGGTCCTTTGCCTGCATCCGGGATTGCCGCTTGACTGTGCAAAAAGTGAAGGCTAACGGTTCTGCGTGGCTGGCATGTCGCAAAAGTCAAAAAGTTGGTCGCAAAAATCCATGTTCATTCTGGAGTACTTCCTTATAATAAGAATGAGAATCAATATCATAAAATGCGATCAACAAAAGGAGAGGAAATAGAAATGTCTAGGCCTAATACATTTACGTTTAAACTACTTGCGATCTTTTTATGCATGCTAGTGATGGCTGGTTGCGGGGGGAATCAGCAAGGGGTAGCGACTTCCGAGCCGACGCAAGGACAGGCAACGGAAACACAAGACGCCAGGGTTGTTCAGCATGCCATGGGGACGACTGAAATAAAAGGTACACCCCAAAGGGTAGTCACGCTGTTTCAAGGTGCCACGGACGCTGCATTGCTGCTGGGAGTGAAGCCGGTAGGAGCCGTGGAATCCTGGATCGAACAGCCCTGGTACAATTACATAAGAGACCGGATGGAAGGGGTAACGAATCTCGGTTCGGAAAACCAGCCCAACCTGGAAGAAATCGTTGCGCTTAAACCGGATCTGATTATCGCTTCTAAAACACGGCATGAAAAGATTGCTCAGCAATTGTCAGCTATCGCGCCAACCGTCATGACAGAAGAGGTGCATCTGTGGAAGGATACGCTGCACCTGTCGGCAGAAGCACTAAATAAAAAGGAAGAAGAGCAAAAATTCTTGACTGAGTGGGGGCAAAAAGTTGCTGAATTTAAGAGAAAAATGGGCGACAAGTTGAAGCTGGAAGCGGGTATCGTTGACTTCCGTGTCGATCATGCCCGCATTGTGTATACCGGATTTTCGGCTCTCGTCTTAGAAGAGCTGGGGATCGCCCGGCCTGCCAGTCAGCGGGGAGAAGAGTGGGGTGTGCAGCTCACATCCAAGGAAAATATACCGCAAATGGATGCAGACATCATTTTTGATCAAACGAGTACATCACGAGATGACGGTCGACTGGATTTGCGAAAGGAATGGAGCGAGCATCCGCTATGGAAAAATTTAAAAGCCGTTAAAAATAATCGAGTATTTGAGGTGGATACGGCGGTATGGAATAACGGCTCAGGCCCATTGGCAGCGCTGGAGATGCTGGAAGATCTCTACGGTTTTTATGAGTTGAAATAATCTGTTTGGTATGGTGAGGCTGTTGACCGATGGTGGTGTCAACAGCCTCCGGTGTGTTTATTCCACCTTTTCGGCTCCGTTTCAATTAGCTATCAGCTATGCAGGCAATGGCCGAAATGAAATCTCAAAAAGGAGGAACCTTGTGAGTCCATTATTACGCCAAACACCTGTAAAAGCATGGGGCTTGGTGTTTGGTTTTTTTATCCTGGTCATTTGTTTTGGAGCAAGTATCGTCCTCGGGACAACAAAAATAAGTGTTATGACGGCTGTTGAGTCCTTTATCCATTATGATCTCTCCTCAAACGAACATGTGATCATCCAAACGACGCGGTTCCCTCGGGCCCTGTTCGCCGCGATGATCGGCGGTAATTTAGCCGTCGCCGGTGCACTCATGCAGGCGTTAACAAGAAATCCGTTAGCATCTCCAAGCATTTTTGGGATTAATGCGGGTGCCGTCTTTTTTGTCATCGTGGCTTTAACCTTCCTTCCGATCTCTTCCCTGGACCAGCTGGTATGGGTCGCGTTCCTGGGAGCAGGTTTTGCCGCATTTGCCGTCTACTTTCTCGGTTCATTGGGCAGGGACGGATTAACTTCGGTGAAAGTCGTGTTAGCTGGCTCCGCGATGACGGCGTTGTTTACCTCTTTTACGCAGGGCATGCTGGTTATCGATGAAGCGGGCTTGCAAAATGTGCTGTTTTGGTTGGCCGGGTCGATCGCTGGCAAATCCGCTGAGGAGTTATTGCCGCTCCTGCCCTATATGATCGTTGCCGGAATCACCGCGTTGGTACTTGCGCAGCCAGTCAACATCCTTGCTTCAGGAGAGGATGTTGCCAAAGGATTGGGGCAAAGAACCGCCCTTGTGAAACTGGCGGTCGCCGTTACCGTTATTTTACTTGCGGGCAGCTCTGTTGCGGTTGCCGGCTCCATTGGCTTCGTAGGACTCGTTATTCCGCATGTGGCCCGTTTTCTGGTTGGCATCGATTATCGCTGGGTCATTCCTTACAGCGCGGTACTCGGGGCTATCTTGCTGTTGCTGGCAGATATCGTTGCCCGCTATGTGGTGATGCCTGGCGAGCTGCCAATCGGGGTCATGACAGGTTTGATTGGCGGGCCATTTTTTATCTACATTGCTCGGAAGGGGCTTCGCTCGAAAGGGGTGTCATCATGAATCGGCTCATTATCATTCGCAGCAAAACGGGGCTTTATTCTTTCCTGGTACAAAAGAGAACGGTCATTGTGCTCACAGTGCTTGTCATACTCACTTTCGCTTTGTTTCTGTTAAGTATCGCGCTGGGTAACAAGGGTATTTCACCTGTCGATGTATGGAAAACGCTCATTGGCCAGGGGACAGCAGCCAATTCGTTAGTGCTTGGAACGTTACGGCTTCCCCGGATTATTGTCGCCGTCCTTGTTGGAGCGGCTTTGAGCGTTTCCGGGGCAATCCTGCAGGGGATCATCCGCAATCCGCTGGCTTCGCCGGACGTTATCGGGATCACCGGAGGAGCCGCATTAGCGGCAGTGACTTTTCTTACCTATTTTGCGGGGACGGTGAGTATCAAGTGGCTTCCGGTAGCAGCATTTTTAGGAGCCGGCTTGATTTCACTCGTGATCTATGTGCTGGCCTGGAATAAAGGGGTGTCTTCGACGAGGCTGGTGCTGATTGGGATTGGGATTTCCGCGACGGCAAGCTCTTTTACCATGCTGATGATTATCATGAGTCCAATTAACGCAGCCAGCCAAGCCTATACCTGGTTAACGGGAAGCATATACGGTGCATCATGGGATAACGTGTATGCGTTACTGCCCTGGGTGATTGTTTTTATGCCAGTGGCACTCATTTATTCCAGAAACGTCAATGTTCAGGAGCTGGGAGATGACATGGCGAAGGGGCTGGGAGCTTCTGTTCAGCTTCATCGATTCATGTTGCTGTTCATCAGTGTGGCGTTGGCGGGTTCTGCCGTGGCAGTGGCTGGTGCGATTGGATTTATCGGCTTAATTGCGCCGCATATGGCCAGAAAACTTGTAGGTTCTTCATTTGATGCCTTATTTCCGGTCGCCGCTCTGATTGGCAGTATCATGCTAATGTCTGCCGATTTGGTTGCCAGAACGGTCTTTCTTCCACTTGATATTCCTGCGGGTGTTTTTACTGCAGGGATAGGTGCTCCTTTCTTTATTTACTTGTTATATAGAAATCGTAATAAATAGGCGACATTATTTTGAACAGGAAAGAAAAAGGCGTTCGCCTTTTTCCCCATTGAAATCATGGTCCTGTTCTCTTCTCTCTTTTCCTTCGTACCGCAAAAGTCAATTGCCCTTCCATCCATTTTCATGCCGTGGCTGCGGCTGATTATGGACGGATATAGACAGGCGTGCCGATGGGTACCCGGCGGGCCAGTTCGTTGACATCCCGGTTGTACATGCGGATACAGCCATGGGAGACATTTTTACCGATGGATGCGGGATTATTGGTGCCGTGGATACCGTAATGGGGCCGGGAAAGTCCAAGCCACATGGTGCCGAACGGTCCACCGGGATTGGGTGCTTTGTTGATGATGTAAAACGTGCCGACAGGCGTTTGTGTAAGCATTTTGCCGACCGCGATCGGATAGACTTTTACAAGCCGACTGTTTTGTCTGAGTGTCAGCGTATGACCGGATAAAGAGATATGGATGGAATATGCCAAGAAATCACCTCCTATACCAGAGTATGAAGAGAGGGGGCGAGGGGTTAGAAGGAATGGAAGGATGGAAAGAAAACGCCCTTTCCAGATAAGCTGGAAGGGCGGAGTGGTATGGTATTACTTACTACTTAAGCGGAACGATAAGCTCAAGCTCTTTGACGGGCACAGGGTTGGTCTGCGTCTGTTCCATCTTTCCGCTTTCTGGAATTGGACGAGCGGTGCGAACGCTGACGAACGTCTGAATCTGCAGGAATTTTGGCCGGGATAAAAGTGGTGCCGCAGTAATGACAGTGTTATGCACTTCTTTTCCTTCCTTCACCGTACCCTCGCTGCTGCCGCTCATCATTTGAATCGGGTTCCCCTTATCATCTTGTATTTCGTAGCTGTATTCCCGAATCGCATATCCCCTGGCCGCATTTTCCGGTGTCGGAAATTCGTGTGGTTTGACCAGTTGCAGAACAATCCGGGTTGAGCTAGGGGCCAGGGTGACTTCTTTGGCGGTTAGTTTGATATCCTTGTATGTGCGTGAGGCAGTCATTGTATACGTTTGGCTGCCATGCATTTTGGTGACGGGAAAGGAGAATTTCCATGATCCTTCGACCTGCCCGATTTTATGGACATCTAATGTTAATGTAAAGCGGTCCGGAAGTGGAGTCTCAGGGTGAATGTCCGTCACAAGAATTTCTGTTTGGTCATCGGCTACCTGACCACTTCCTCCGTTCGAAGAGAAGGCAATCTTTTTTCCGTCGACATATACGTCCATGTCAAGTGCACCCCAGTCGCTTTTCGAACGTGAGGAACGGAGAATATATCCGATGGACAGACGGCTTCCATCGTAGAATGCTTCCGATATGGTTAAAGAAAAACCTTTGTCCGTCGCCGTCTGGTCTGCCGTGACGGTTTGTCCCTGCCGTTTTACTTGTTGCAATCCCTGATCGCCGGCCTGCTCAAAGACCGATCCGATAAAAGGAATATGCTGCAGCACCTGGGCCACGGCGGGAGAAAGAAAGCCTGCGCCAAAGAAGAGAATAGCCGCCGTACCCACAGCAATTCCGGTATTGCGCAGCCATATCCGTTTCTTTCGCGGTTTGGCATCCGGCAGGAACGTAAGCGTTTGGTCAATGACGGAGCGTACGCTATCGGGCATATCGGTGTCCTGAGATAGCCATGTGCGAATCCATTCGTCCAGTTGCTTGTTCTCACTCATCGCTGTTGCCTCCTTGTTCGGGATATTGAAGCGCCTGGGCCAGCTTTTTGCGTGCCCGGCTCAGGCGGGATTTGACCGTTCCTTCGGGTAGTGCCAGCAATTTTCCCACTTCTTTCACTGACAAATTCTCGAAATAATAAAGAATCACAGGAAGACGGAGTTCGTCCTCAAGTGCATCCACGATTTCTTGTACTTCTATCGTTCGTTCCATCGCTTGCAGGGATGATTCATTTGCTGCGGTATGTATTGTTTCTGTAGGGATGAAGCGGCGCTTCTCTTGAAGAATCCGATAGCATTCATGAATAAGAATACGAATCAGCCATGTTTTGAAATACCTGGCTTCACGCAAGGAAACGATGCCTGTATATGCTTTTAGGATGGCTTCCTGGATGGCATCCGCACATGCGTCATCTGCTTTTACGATGGAACGGGCAATGCGGTAAAGCGAGACCTCGTTCTGTTTAATTAGACGACTGAAAGCCTCTTTGTCTCCTTTTTGCGCCCGCATCACCTCTTGCTTCTCATGCAATCTGCTCTCCTCCTCTGTATGCTCTATTTATTAGACAGCCGGGAGGTCGTTTCGGTTCAGTAGATAATAAAAAAAGCTTCTTTGCCTTTTTGGGCAGAAAAGCTTTTTGCGTGTTTTGGGAGGTAGAGGCTATAATGAAAGGAGTGCCTGCTTTCTTCTTAACCCCGTATTTTCTGTTTCATTGATAAAGCAAAGGCTGGGGGAGTGAAATGGAAAGTTTGATAGCGATTCTTTTACTTGCACCGCTGTTGTTTGTGCCGCTGCTGCCGATGTTTTTACGGTATGTGCAGGGAACACATGCAGGAGATGAGGCATGGAAACTCGCTTTATTTTTGTTCCTGGGGAGCGCCTTTTTCTTTATCATGATTGATTTATTTACCGTACCTCTCCATGTTACTTCCGGAAACGGAAACCTGGCGCTGCTTGTCATGGCTCCTGCGGTAGTAGGCATCGTTCTCTTTGCAACGATGGTGGGGATTTTTGTGTCCAGGCTGCTCCGAAGACAGGGGAAAGCGCTAATTCGTGGCTTTCTGCTTGGTGACGTCCTCCTGCTGGGCTTGATGATTATAGGCGAAGTGTGGTTTGTAAGAGATTCACTTGCACAATTTGATGGGGAAGCGGGCATTCTTGCTGCCCATTTATTCCGCTTCGGAATGCTGAACCAGTACACCAATACGTTATATTTTAATATGTTTACATTTTTGATTCCCATCCTAATCGCCGCACTGATAGGCGGAGTAAGTGCGATGGAAGAAGCTAGAGACACGAAGAGGGTGGAGAAAATGCTATAAATTGTTCCGCGAAACGCACCCATGAGAATAGAAAAGGAGAAGATAGAATGATCTCATTTGATTTTACGGACAAAATTGTTGTCGTAACCGGAGCAGGGCAGGGAATCGGTGAAGGAGTCGCCCGCGCATACGCGGACCACGGCGCCAAAGTTGTACTGGCCGATCGGAACGAGAATGAAGGCAGGCGGGTGGAAGCGTCGATTCACGAAGCGGGAGGCGAGGCGCGGTTCGTGTTGACCGACGTAAGTCAGCCGGAACAGATTGAAGCGCTGATAAAACAGGTTGAGGCCTGGTATGGCCGATTGGATATTATGATTAATAACGCGGGGGTTTCGCGCTTTATGTCCCCATATGAGATAACGGTTGAAGAATGGGACGAAATCATTAACATTAATTTGCGCGGCGTATTTTTAGGGGCACGCGAAGCCGCGAAAGTCATGCGCAAGAACGGCGGAGGATCTATCGTCAACATCGCATCAACGCGCGCATTCATGTCCGAGCCGGATTCGGAAGCGTATGCGGCATCCAAGGGAGGCATCTTTGCATTAACGCATGCGCTGGCGCTTTCATTTGCCGAGGACCATATTCAGGTGAATGCCATCAGTCCGGGCTGGATTGAGGCGCATGATTACGAAGGGCTGCGTGATATCGATCATAAGCAGCATCCATCCAAGCGGGTCGGCAAGCCGGAAGACATTGCACGCGCCTGCTTGTATTTAACGAGTGTGGATAACGAATTCATTAACGGCGAGAACCTTATCATCGATGGCGGTATGACCCGGAAAATGATGTATGAAAGCTAGAAAGAGATACTTTTGTTCGGTTGAATAAAACAGAAATTTCAGATAACATAAGAATGGAAATGATTATGCGCAAAGGATGGTGCTGTGAGTTGATAACGGAAATGGTATCGCAGCGTCAGTGGGAAAGGTTTGTGCAGGAAGGTGTGCTGGACGAATCACGCCTGCACGCCCGTATTTCGGAGTCATGGGCACTGTGTCAGCGGGCCGGCGTAAATCCATATCTGGAGAAAGCGCCGCACGTGCTCGAACCGGATGAGTTAACGGAACGCAGACGGGACAATCTTAATCTGCTGGATATTGCCTTGCCTTACGTGAAGAAATTATATGCATCCATCCGCGGCTCGGGTTCATTGGTGTTGCTCGTCGACCCCGACGGATATGTATTGGCGCTATACGGGGACGGGGACATTCGGCAGTTTGCGCAAACCATCAACTTTGTCGAAGGTGTAAAATGGACGGAAGAAGAAGTAGGGACCAATGCGATCGGTACCGCCCTCCGTACCGGGGAAGCCATCGCGCTTACGGGAGCCGAGCATTTTTCAATTGTATCACACAGCTGGACATGCTCGGCAGCTCCGATCCGTGGCGAGCAGGGTAAAATACTCGGCGTACTTGATATTTCCGGACCTGCACAGACGGCTCATCCTCATACGCTCGGTGCCGTCGTTTCCTGCGCCTATGTAATTGAACAGGAATGGAAAATGCAAGCACAGCAGGATCGGCTGGAGCTTTTACAGTTGGCCTGCGGCTCGCTTTCTTCTCCCGCTCCGCTATTGATTTGCGACCGGAACGACCGTGTCATTGCGGCAAGCGCGGCCGTCCGAGAGCGGGATGTTTTCTGTACGGGAAAAAGTGCCGCCGCCGTATTGAATGAGAACGGATACAACGAGCGCGCGCGCACGCCGCTTTATTCCGCATCTGGTAACCGTTTGCTTGGCAGTTGCCTGGTGCTAGCGGAGCAGACGGCTTCTTCCGCCGTTTCATTTGCATCTTCGTCGGCATTTTGTTTTAACGGGGTTACCGGAAAAAGTAAGCGTTTTCAAAAACTGCTGACAGAAACGAGACGGGCGGCGGAAACGGATGCTACGGTACACATCCAGGGGGAAAGCGGGACAGGAAAGGAATTGATTGCTCGTGCGCTTCATGAAAACAGTTCGCGGCGGGACGGACCGTTTATAGCGGTGAACTGTGGCGCTATTGCACCTGATCTGCTCGAAAGCGAACTGTTCGGGTATGCGGACGGGGCTTTTACCGGCGCGCGGCGGAATGGCCGCAAAGGCAGGCTGGAGCAGGCCAACGGCGGGACGCTTTTTCTGGACGAAATCGGAGAAATTCCTCCGGCCATGCAGGTGGCGCTTCTGCGTGCGCTGCAGGAGAGGGAAATTACACCGGTTGGCGCGGACAGATCGGTGCCGCTCGATATTCGGATTGTGACGGCCACGCACCGCAATTTGCAGCAAATGGTCCGGGACGGGAAATTTCGTGAAGATTTGTTTTATCGGTTGTATGTCGTTCCGCTACACGTACCGCCGCTTAGGGAACGCCGCGAAGACATTCCCGATCTTATCCGCCATTTCTGCCGTGAATCCGGTTGGTGTGCTGTATTTCCGAAGGACATTATGGAACGGCTTACGATGTATCGGTGGCCCGGAAATATTCGGGAGCTATTCAATGTGCTGGAGCGGATGCGAATTGCGGCAGGAGGAGGAGTTCCGAGCATGGAGGATTTTATGCTTCCGGAAGAGACGGAAATCGATGTTCCACAGGATTCAGCAACAGAATCAGCAGGAGTGAAAATACCGACCGGTCTAACTTATCGGGAAGAGCTTGAGCGTCGGGAGATTATGCAGGCGCTGCGCAAGACAGGGGGGAACGTACGGCTGGCGGCACGGCTGATGGATATTCCCCGCAGCACTTTATACCGAAAAGTGAAAAAATTCAATTTGTAAATGGGAGCGGGAGACCGTTCCCTTTTTGTTTCATGAATGCTTGAGACGGCTGTAATTCCCCTGTGGACAAATTGAGACAAAATGAGACAATCTAAGACCGTTTCTCATTTTATCCCGGTTTGTACTTGTAAAGAAACACAAAAGCTTTGATTTGTAAGCGTTATCAAGTTGGCATGCTATTTGCACATAAATAAGGCAAACAGATTGTTCATCTGCTTTAGGTGTGGCTTCTTTGTTTCTTATCCATTTTGATAGAAGGAGGCGCTTTGTATGAGTATGGCACAGACACAAAACCAGGAACTGTCGAAAGAGCAGGCGCAGTGGATGTATCAAAAAGTGATGGAAATTCGCAAGTTTGAAGATCGGGTGCATGGTTTGTTCGGAGAAGGGAAGCTTCCCGGGTTTGTTCACCTGTACGCCGGGGAGGAAGCGGTAGCGGTCGGCGTATGCGCACACCTCGACGACAATGACAGCATCACCAGCACGCACCGCGGTCACGGGCATTGCATTGCCAAAGGCTGTGACCTGGACGGCATGATGGCCGAATTGTACGGCAAAGCGACAGGCCTTTGCAAAGGCAAGGGCGGCTCTATGCACATTGCCGATGTCAGCAAAGGCATGCTTGGCGCCAACGGCATTGTCGGCGGCGGCTTCCCGCTGGCCTGCGGCTCGGCCCTGACGGCGAAAATTAAGCAAACCGGCGCGGTGACCGTCTGCTTTTTCGGTGACGGAGCTAACAATGAAGGCACATTCCATGAAGGCATCAATCTTGCTTCTATTTGGAAGCTGCCGGTTGTATTCGTCGCCGAGAACAACGGCTATGCCGAAGCGACGCCGTTTCACTATGCGTCCAGCTGCACCAATATTGCCGATCGGGCGGCGGCATATAATATTCCAAGCGTCGTTGTTGATGGCAAAGATACGATGGCGGTGTACCGTGCCGCCAAAGAAGCGGTGGAACGGGCGCGCCGCGGAGAAGGCCCTACACTTATCGAATGCAAAACCTACCGTAATTACGGTCACTTCGAAGGAGACGCGCAAACATACAAAGTTGAAGAAGAGCGGCGCGGGCACTTGAACGAGCAGGATGCGATCGGACTGTTCAGAAATTACCTTCTCAAGCAAAATCTCATGTCTGAAGCGGAGATGGATGAGATTGATACGCAGGTAGACGAAGCGGTGGAACGGGCGGTCGCCTTCGCCGAGCAGAGTCCGTATCCTGGCGAAGACGATTTGTATACCGATGTGTACGTATCCTATTAATCTACCAAATCGAAAACGGAGGTGCTCGTGATGACAAGAGAAATTACTTTTGCGGAAGCGGTACGGGAAGCGATGCAGACAGCGATGCGGGAAAATCCTGACGTGATCTTAATGGGAGAAGACGTGGCCGGCGGTGCGGATGTGGAACACTTGCTGGAGGACGAAGCCTGGGGGGGCGTGATGGGTGTCACGAAAGGTCTGGTTCAAGAGTTTGGCCGCATGCGGGTACTAGATACGCCGATTAGCGAAGCAGCATACATCGGAGCTGCAGTGACGGCTGCGGCGACGGGACTACGTCCGATTGCAGAGCTAATGTTCAATGATTTTATTGGCTGCTGCCTCGACCAGGTAATGAATCAGGGCGCCAAGCTGCGCTATATGTTTGGAGGGAAAGCGCAGGTTCCGGTGACGATTCGCACGATGCACGGGGCTGGATATCGGGCGGCGGCACAGCACTCGCAGAGTCTGTATGGAATGTTTACTCATATTCCGGGCATTAAGGTTGTTGTGCCATCCACGCCGTATGATGCAAAAGGGCTGCTGCTAGCGTCAATCGAAGACAACGACCCGGTCATTTTCTTCGAAGATAAAACGCTCTATAACATGAAAGGCGAAGTGCCGGATGCAAAATACATCGTCCCGCTTGGCAAGGCCGACATCAAACGGGAAGGATCGGACATTACGATCGTAGCCATCGGTAAGCAGGTACACACCGCACTGGAGGCGGCAGAGCAGCTGGCCGTGCGAGGAATCGAAGCCGAGGTTGTCGACCCGCGCAGCCTTTCACCGCTGGATGAAGATACGATTCTCGGTTCGGTAGCAAAGACCAACCGCCTTATCATCATCGATGAAGCGAATCCGCGCTGCAGTGCCGCTACAGACATCTCGGCGCTTGTAGCGGATAAAGGATTCGACTCGCTGGATGCGCCGATTAAGCTGATTACCGGACCGCATACGCCGGTGCCGTTCTCACCGGTGCTTGAAGATATTTATCTGCCAAACGCGCAGAAGGTTATCAAGGCAGTCTCCGAGTTGATTGGCGACGAATCGATTCTGGCTGTATAAGCAAATAAGGACGGATAACAGGAAGGTGGGATGCCCTGCCTTCCGATCTCAAGGGAGGGTGAGACATTGGCGGTAAATGTAATCATGCCGAAGCTGGGCATGGGAATGAAAGAAGGTACGGTCGTTGAATGGAAAAAGGCAGAGGGCGATGAGGTAGCTAAGGGAGATGTCGTTGTCGTTATCAGTTCGGAAAAGATTGAGATGGAAGTAGAAGCATCCGGGGACGGGGTACTGCTTGATATTGTCGTCGAAGCCGGAGAAGTGGTACCGATTGGCACTGTACTTGGCCATATCGGCCAACCTGGAGAGAAGATTGAGAGAAGGGAAGCGGTAAAGTCCTTCACTACCGAAGTAAGTCAGCCTAAATCGAAACCGGATAGTGGCCAAATCAGCGCTTTCGCATCCAGAAAAAGCGGCGTGAAAATTTCGCCCGTTGCGCGCAAAATGGCGGAAGCCGCCGGATTGAATATCGAGAATCTTAACGGAACGGGGCCAGGCGGTCGTATTACAAAAGAAGATGTAGAGCAGGCAATCGAACAGCAAAAAAAAGCCGAAGCGGCAGCCGCACGGCAGGTCGTCTTGCTGGATGCGCGTCGTGAGAACACATCTCCTAAAGAAGAGACGAAAACAGCACCTGTGATCGGTATGCGCAAAGTCATCGCGCAGCGTATGCATGAAAGCTTGCGGGACAGCGCGCAGTTGACAATGACGACACGGGCGGACGTCACGGATTTATTGACGCTCAAAAAGCAGGCCGCTCTTGAGGTGGAGAGTCGGCCGAAAGTGGAAGATAAGTTGACGGTGACCGATTTTATTGCCCGGGCAGTAGTGCTCGCGCTTGTGAAACATCCTCGTATGAACAGTGCGTACACAGAAAGCGGAATTGAGACATACGCTCATGTCCATCTTGGCATTGCGGTTGCACTGGAAAACGGGCTGGTCGTTCCGGTGATTCGCTATGCAGAACAGATGTCGGTGCTGGAGTTGTCCCGTGCAATTCGCACATTGAGCCGGCGGGCCAGAGAGAATCAGCTTAGTTCGGAAGAGATGGCAGGATCAACCTTTACGCTTACCAATCTTGGCTCTTACAGCATCGAGACGTTTACCCCTATCTTGAATCCGCCGGAAGCAGGGATTCTCGGTATTGGTGCGGCCCATGATATGCCCGTATACATTGATGATCTGTTGCATCGGCGCAGTCTGCTCCCGCTTAGCCTGACGTTTGATCATCGTGTCTTGGACGGAACACCCGCAGCTGCATTTCTTGAAACGGTTAAAGATTATCTTGAGCATCCGTACAGGATGCTATTGTAAGGGGGAGACAAGTGGATACGATTGCGATTATCGGCGGCGGTCCGGCGGGGTATGTCGCAGCCATAACGGCGGCCCGTCAGGACAGACACGTCGTGCTTATCGAAGAAGCGGAACTTGGCGGCACGTGCTTAAACGAAGGCTGTATGCCAACCAAGTCGCTGCTTGAGAGCGCCGAGATATATGGAAATGTAAAGCGTGCGAAACGCTTCGGCATCTCCTTGCCGGAAGAGGAAGTGCGGATCGACTGGAGGCGCGTACAGCAGTACAAAGACAACACGGTCAAAAAACTTGTCCTCGGCGTACGGCATTTAATGAAAAAGAATAGAATTGAGGTCATCCGGGGAACGGCGTCGTTCGTAAACGATCATTTGCTTCAAGTCGAAACGAAGGAAGGCACACAAGAGGTTGCGGCAAATCGCTATATTATTGCTGCAGGCTCGGAGCCGATTGCGCTGCCGTTCGCCCCGTTTGACGGGGAATGGATTCTGCACAGCAAGCATGCCATCGCTCTGTCTAAGCTACCGGAATCGCTCGTCATTGTTGGCGGAGGTGTCATCGGCTGCGAGTTTGCCAGCATTTATAGTCGAATGGGCTGCGAGGTCACGGTGATAGAGATGGGAGATCACATTCTACCGGAGGAAGACGCCGATATCGCTGAAACGCTTCAGGCACAGCTGAAAAAAGACGGAGTAACCGTCTATGCGTCCGCACGGCTGGAAGAGTTGGATAAAGCGAACCGATTGGCTGTAATCCGGCAGGGAGAGGTGAGGATCGAGAAGCAGGCTGACTGCGTACTGGTGGCTATTGGGCGCAAGCCCCGTACGGAACAGCTTGGACTTGATCGCGCCGGTATCATGTATACGGAACACGGCATTGAAGTAGATGAAGAGATGCGGACGAACATACCTCATATTTACGCATGTGGCGATATCGTAGGAGGTGTTCAACTGGCCCATCTTGCCTTTCATGAAGGGGAGATCGCCGCACTGAACGCCTGTGGAATGTCGCGTCAGGTCAACCACCGAACCATTCCGCGCTGCATCTATACATGGCCGGAAGTTGCCGGTGTCGGATTGACCGAACGGCAAGCGCGGGCCAAGTACGGCGATGTTCGTATTGGCGAGTTTTCCTTCCATGCCAATGGTAAAGCGCTCATTCTTCAAGAACAAACCGGAAAAGTGAAAGTCATTACGGAGCCGTCATTCCAGGAGATTCTCGGTATCTCGATCGTAGGACCGCGCGCAACGGAGCTGATTGGCCAGGGAACGCTTATCATGTATACGGAAATGACGGTGGATACGATGGGAGACTTCTTAGCCGCGCACCCGACGCTTGCGGAAGCCATTCAGGAAGCGGTGCGTGCCGCCACAGGGGCGGCCGTACATATCTAAAATGAAAGAGCCGGAAGGGCATGTTTCCTTCCGGCTCTTTTTGGGTATTTTCTTCGGTTTTATTGGTAATCCGGCATGAGGTTGCGGACCGGATAAGGCTCAATCGTCTCGGAGACGGTAAACACTGTATGCGCCAAATCATTTCAAAAACCGCTTTACATGTCTTGAGATAATAGGATTATTTTGTCTAAATATATAGAATATTTGATGAAATTAAGGGGATATGTCGATAGGAAAAAGTTGAGAATGAGTAAAACTTCAAGTAAAATAAAGGTATTAAAATACTACGTATAAAAAACGGAGGAACCAATGATTTTCCGTTTCGGATACCATAATGAATACGAAAAATATTTAATGGAACAAATGCGGGCCGACCTCACTATTCATTCTTATATGATGGAGATGACTATTTTTTTTGCCTGGCTCGGGCGGGTACATCCGCATATGGAGCTGCATGATATCGGCTACTCCACCGTGACCCAGTTTATCGAGGAAGAGCTGAAGGCGGGGCGGCAGGTATCAACGGTCAACAAGAAAATCTCCGCGCTCAAGTCCTATTTTCACTTTCTGTGGTTGAAGGGCGTCATCGGCCTTGACCCGTGCGCCAAATTGAAGCGACGTCCGGATGTGAAGGAGGAGCAGGCATTTTCTTTATCAGATGATGAAATAGACTTCTTGTTTCACACAATTGGACAGGATGCAGCCGCAAAAAATAACGAAAAAGTATATGCGCGCAATATGGCGCTTGTCACCCTGTTTCTCTGGGGAGGACTGCGCATTCAAGAGGCTTCCAACTTATTATGGAGCGAAATCGTCTGGCAGGGGGATTCTGCCATTGTTGGCATCTCGCTTGGCAATATACGGCGGATCGTGCTCAATGAGCGCGAAGCGCGCTATTTACGCACACATAAAGGGCTTTCGGAGGATGCAACGTTCGTATTTACGTCGCGGCAGGGTGAGCGGATGAGCCCGAGGAGCATGCAGTTTATTTTAAATACATTGGGCAAGAAAGCAGGTTTGCACATTCATGCACAGAAGCTGCGTAATACGTTCGTGGTCCATAAGCTGATTCAGGGATACAGCCGGGATGAAGTGGCGGACATGCTGGGGATCGACCAGCTGATTCTGCCGGAGCATGTCATGGAAGAGATAGCGGCACAGCGATAATATGGAGAATGTACACATAAAAAAGGCGCTTATCCAAGCGCCTTTTTTGGTGCGGATTGCAGAATCGTTTCTCATTTTCCTTCCGTTTTTCTTTAAAGTGTTATGGGTATAAATAAGAAATGTATGATCTTTTTCTATTTTGTTCCAAATTACATGCTGTATAAAGGAGCGATGCGATTTGCCCCATATCACTGCAGTAGGAACCGCCGTACCTCCTCACATTTTGCGGCAGGATGAGATTCGCGACTTTGTGCGCCGCCTGTTCGCCGATTCGTTCCGCGATATCGACCGCCTCCTCCCCATTTTTCATAACGGTCAGGTTAAAACCCGTCATTTCTGCGTACCGTTGGAATGGTTCGGTCAATCACATACATTCGCCGAGAAGAATGCGTTGTTTCAGGAATGGGCGGTCCGGCTTGGCGTAGAAGCCGCAAAAGATTGCCTTAATCGCGCCGGCAAAAGCGTGAGCGATATTGACCACCTCTTTTTTGTTTCGACTACAGGAATTGCCACGCCAAGCATTGATTCCCGCATCATTAATGAATTGAAGATGGGGGTGTACACAAAGCGAACGCCGATTTGGGGGCTAGGGTGCGCGGGTGGAGCGGCCGGGCTTTCCCGTGCCATAGATTACGTAACCGCATATCCGGATGAATGTGTGCTTTTGATTGCGGTGGAATGCTGTGGACTGACGTTTCAGCGTGAAGATAAGTCCAAGAGCAATCTGGTTGCGACTTCCCTGTTCGCCGACGGTGCGGCAGCGGTGCTGGTGGAAGGGGAGGCCTGTGTCAGGGCTTCAGAGAAGAAAATCCAGGTCGTTGACACGATGAGTACACTCTGGCCGGACACCCGGGACGTAATGGGCTGGGACATCAACGAGCACGGTCTTAAAGTTATTTTCTCGCGCGACATTCCTGCGATTGTATGCCAGCTTCTCAAGCCCGGCTTAATGGAATTTCTGGAGCGGCACGGTCTGACCGGACGTGATATCCGGCATTTTATCGCGCATCCGGGCGGCAGGAAAGTCATTGAGGCTTACGCCGAAGTGGTAGGGGTCGAGCTCGCTTATTTTTTCCATGCGCTGGATGTTTTACATCGGTTTGGTAATATGTCGTCGGTTACTGTGCTGTTCGTGCTTCAAGCGTTCCTTGAGCAAGGAATCGCGCCGGGGGAGTATGGCATTGTAACCGCACTGGGGCCGGGCTTTAGCTCTGAGATGCTATTGGTGAAAGGATGAGGGATGAATGCCTGTATTTTATCTCGTTTTTCTGTTGATTATCTCCCAGCGTTTGCTGGAGTTGAGAGTCGCCAAGCGAAACCGGGAGTGGATGGAGAGCCGGGGTGGCGTGGAGATCGGAGCCGATCATTATCCGTTGATGGTTCTTCTCCATACCGTTTTTTTTGTAAGCTTATGGGCGGAAGCCGCACTGCGCGGCTATCCGCTGTCGAATCGGTGGCCGCTCATTGTTTTTGTCCTTATCACCGTACAGATCATCCGTTATTGGGCCATTATCTCGCTCGGCCCTTACTGGAATACCCGCATTATATTCGTGCCGGGGGGAGAGGTGGTCAAGCAGGGACCATACCGTTTCCTGCGGCATCCGAATTACACGGTCGTCATTTTAGAAATCGCTTTGATTCCGCTTTTGTTTCAAGCGTATGTAACGTGCATTTTATTTAGCCTATTGAACGCACTGATGCTGCGCCACCGCATTCGCATCGAAGAAACGGGACTTGCACAACACACGGATTATGCCGACACGATGGGCAGCCGCTTCCGGTTTATTCCGAAATCTCCTGAAAAATAAGCAAAAGTCTTGCCAATCTCGCATAAAAGGTTTAATGTATTTTTAATATTTAAAAAAGCAAATTAATCGAGGTGGCTGGACAATGAAGTACGCTTTTGCACAAAGAACCCGGAATTTTGAATCTTCAGCGGTGCGAGACATTCTCAAAGTGATTAGCCAGGGGAATATTATCTCGTTCGCCGGCGGACTTCCTGACGACGACTTGTTTCCTCTCGCCGCGGTAGAGGAAGCGTACAAGCGGGTATTCGAAGGCGGGAAACATACGATGCAGTATGGCTTAACGGAAGGATTCACTCCGCTGCGTGAAGCGATTGCAGACCGGATGGCCGTGCGTAAGCAGATCCGCATGGATGCGCAGAATATTTTGCTGACGACCGGTTCTCAGCAGGCGATCGACCTGTTTGCCCGCGTTATGCTAAATCCGGGCGATATTGTTCTTACAGAGAATCCTACATACCTGGCGGCACTGCAGGTATTCCAATCATACGAAGCGAAGGTAGTTGCAGTCGATTCCGATGCATCGGGTATGCTGCCGGAAGATCTGGAAGAAAAGATGAAGACCTACGCACCGAAATTTGTCTACGTCGTGCCGACGTTCTCAAATCCGCGCGGCAATGTATGGTCGCTCGAGCGGCGGGAGCACTTGCTGCGGCTTGCGAAGAAATATAATGTCATCATTTTTGAAGATGATCCGTACGGTGAAATCCTGTTCGATGAGGCATCCGGCTATACGCCGATCGCAGCGCTTGATAATGGGGAAACCGTGCTGTACACCAGTACGTTCTCAAAGACGGTGGTACCTGCGCTTCGCACCGGCTGGGTTATGGGACCGTATCAAATTATCCGTATGATGGCACAGGCCAAGCAGGCCGCCGACCTTCACTCCAGCTCTATTGACCAGCAGGCGCTGTACTGTTTGCTGCGCGATTTTGACCTGGATGCGCACATTGCCGGCCTGCGCAGTGTATATAAAGAGAGAATGCATGTTATGCTCGGTCAATTGCAGCGTCTCAACCTGCCAGGCCTTAGCTACGTGATTCCGCAGGGCGGCATGTTCTTCTGGTTGGAACTGCATGAGAGCATCAACACGAAAGATTTGCTTCCGAAGGCGATTGAGAAAGGCGTAGCCTATGTGCCGGGGGCTCCATTCTACGTATCGAATCCAAAGCACAATACATTCCGCCTGAACTACACGCACTCTGTACCGGAGAAAATCGAGTATGGCATGAGCCAACTGGTAAGTGTACTGGAAGAAGCGTACACGACGATTTCAATAGACAAAGCAATGGTATAGCCTGGGTGGAAGTGAGAAAAAGTATACGGATGACAAAGAAGAAGAGAATGGGGAAAAAGGCGAACGCCTTTTTCTTCCCTGGCTCTTTTTTCTCTCTTCCCTTCTTCCGTTCAAACAATTTTTATGTATGAAGCAGTCAGCCATAGAGTTTGATGTGGAACCTCTTTTTTGTATACATTCATATACGATGTAAAATGGCTCAGCCGACTCTTTCGTTTGAAGAAGGGGTCGGTTTTTTCATGGGCTTCAAAAATTCGCCCGGGCATTCTGGTTTCGTTGCTTTTTATCCAGAAATACGCTATACTTCCCCTAACTAACGATAGGT
>Ga0310822_100366_pt1 | contig 23375 bp, 20 predicted proteins | sample P4_ome_2_FD_201313 | JGI IMG/M metagenome (GOLD analysis project Ga0310822, IMG submission 201313) | Sorghum-adapted microbial communities from Joint BioEnergy Institute, Emeryville, California, United States - P4_Day56_Rep2 | ecosystem: Engineered > Bioreactor > SSF (Solid state fermentation) >... | reverse complement strand
GGAGCCGAGCCGCCGGAGCGGCTGCGCAGCCCGGCAGGCCTGCCGATCGGCGCCCAGGGACCGGAGGAGATCGCCGTCAGCATCGCGGCGGAGCTCATCCGCGCCTACCGGCAGCCGGGGGACGCGACGTGAGGCCGCCGCGCATCGTCGGCATCTGCCTGGCGGCGGGGGCCTCCCGCCGCATGGGCCGCCCGAAGCTGGCTCTGCCCTGGGGCGGGGTGCCGCTCGGCAGCCGCGCTCGGGGCGGATGCGGCGCTCGTGCTGCTGGCGGACCAGCCGGGCGTGACCGCGGCCATGCTGGGCCGCCTGCTCGCGGCGTTCGCCGGAGAGCGCAGGCTGCCGGGCGGGATGCCGCCGGCGGATGCCGCGGCCGGGCGGGATCGCGCGGAGCCGCACCCCGCGAAGCCATGCCGCGCGGAGCCGCAGTTTGCAGGGCGGAGCCCGGCGGTGCCGGCGGACGCGGCAGAGGCGCCTGCGGTCGGCGCGGTGCTGCCCGATTTTGCCGCGGCCAGCTTCGGCGGACTGGCCCGGCCCCCCGTCGTGTTCTCCGCCGCGGTGTTTCCCCTGCTTTGCCGTCTCCAGGGCGACCAGGGGGCCCGCCGACTGCTGCGGGAACCCGGCCTTCGGGGCATCACGGTCGCCTTTGCCGACGAATCCCTCTTCATCGATATCGATACTCCCGAGGAATATCTTGCTTTCCGGCCGCAAAAAGCCTTCCCGTGAACAGCCTAACGGCTGCCCGCGGGAAGGCCTTGAAAGCGGGAGAAAAACCCGGCTGCCTCCTGATGAAGCGCGAGAACATATTGATAGGGCTCCAGCTCCTTCGGACAAGCCGGAAAGGGCCCGGGGGCCGCGACACCGCTCCCCGGAAGAGGAAGGCCTTCGTTCCAGCGGCGTACCGAGTCCGCCAGATTCTGCAGCTGCTCCTTCCAGCGGTTTCGTTCAACCGGCTCAATCGGGCCTTTTTCGGCCCAGGCAGTCAAGGTCCGGACCATCCCCAGCAGATGGGCATATCCCTGCCGCACATCGTCCAGCCGCCGCCGGGAAGCGGCCAGCTTCAGCCGCTGCCGGGAGGAAAACGGGTTATAGCGAAGCCCGTTCATTGATTGATCGGCTTTTCCGATCTGCTGATGAAGCCCGGTAAATTCCTTCTCCAGCGTCTCTTGCAGGGTATGCCCCTCGTTGACCGGGCAGCCGGAGGAGGTCCAGCCGGCCGCCGCCCGAAGATGGGATTCCAGCTGGCCGGCGAATTGCCGGATCGCCTGATCGGCCTTGCGGGTGTAGTCGGGAGGAAATACGAGCACGTGGATGGCCACGGCAATCAGAGCCCCAAGAAGGGTATCCCTGATCCGGTCCGTCGCGTAGCCGGGAAATTTGGCCTCAAAATAAAGCACCAGCAAAATGCTCAGCACGACCTGATGAATAAACAGGGGATCGGCTCTCAACAGCCTGGCAATCCCCGCGCTGATCAGAATGGCCAGCCCGAGCGTCCAGCCGTTGATCGGGATATGCGGGGCGATCCAGGTAACCAGCAGCACGCCGAGAACAGTTCCCAATACTCGCTGCAGCGCAAATTGTACCGATTGGCCGAGCTGCGCCTGAATGCAGAGAATGACTGTCAGCGGCGCGAGATAAGGATGTTTCGAGCCCGTCATCCGGGCCAGCTCCCAGGAGACGGACGAAGCCAGGGCAATTTTCCAGACGACTGAGGTCCGCTCCAGCACATCGCGTATTCGATAAAGCATCAAAAATCCATCCGTTTCGTATAAATTGGTTCCATACCTTACCTTGCCTCCATGCCGGCGATTTTATGCCGGGGTTTCCGTGCGTTCCGCATCCCTTCTCCCGGTCCGTCTTTGCAACGGACCCGGGGCCGGGAAAAAACGATGCAATAAAGACAGGAAACGACATTGACAACGCTTTCATACCATGTAAAGGTAATAGGGGAAACACCCCTGGAACTGGCAAAGGAGTGAAACTTTCCGAAATCCCCGGGGATTTGTAACCGCAACAATCGGCATCGGCCGCTGAGCTTTTGTAACGCCAGCCTGGGCCCGGAAAAAATGGAACCGGTTTCGGCAAATTCCTGACAAGTTTCCCGAACCAAAGGAGGCCGCGAAAAAATGAACAGCAAAAAAGTTCGTCTTATGCTTGCATTGGCCATGATGGCCGCCGTATTTACCGCCTGCGGAGGCAAAGATGAGCAAAAGGGGGCAGGATCCGCCGATCCGCCGAAACATGAGGCGCCGGAGCAGAAAGCGCCGGAGAAAAAACCGGACAATACAGGTCCGCGAGAAATAACGATGTACTCCGCGGGCGCAAGCATTGACGAAAAAACATTTGACGAAATGTACGGCAACGCCATCCGCAAGAAATTTCCCGATGTAAAGCTCAGTTACATCCCCAATACAACCGGTACCAAGATCAACGATCTGATCGCCGGCAATACGACCATTGATATTTTGTTCGATTCAATCGGCTTTCAGAACACACTCAAAGATCTGAAAATCCAGACGGATCTGACGCCCTATATCAAATCCGGCAATCTGGATCTGAACATATTTGAACAGACGCCGATCGAGTTCCAGCGCAAACTCGGAAACGGAGCACTCTACGCCCTTCCGGTCTGGACGGCATCCGCGGGTCTGTTCTATAACAAGGACCTGTTCGACAAATTCGGGGTGCCGTACCCGAAAGACAACATGACCTGGGACGAAGTCTATGAACTGGCCAAGCGAATGACCCGAAACGAAGGCGGGGTTCAGTATATCGGCTATTTGACATCCCCGACCCATCAGGCGAACACCAATCAGCTCGGTCTGAAATTTATCGACCCGAAGACCGGCAAAGCCCGAATCGACAATGACGCCTGGGCCCAATTCATGAAGAGCATTGTCCAGTTTTACCGGATTCCAGGATTGGAGTGGAATGCGAAAAACTCCACGGTTGCCGCCCAGCGGGCCATGTTTGAAAAGGACCGCACTGTGGCCATGTATACGAACTACAGCGGCGGAACGCCTCCCGAAGACATGAACTGGGATGTCGTTACCGTACCGGGTTACCCGCAGGCTCCGGGAATCGGACCGCAGGCGTATCCGGCATTCCTGTCCATCTGCAGCCTCAGCAAAAACAAGGAGCTCGCCTTTGAGGTCATCAAGTTTCTGGTCTCCGAGGAATACCAGACGGAAAATACGAGAGCGGGCCGGGCAACCGTCCTGAACAACCCGGCGATTATCAAACAGTACGGACAGGGCCTCAGCAAGTTCAAAGGCAAGAATGTCGCTGCCATGTTTCCGGCCAAGCGTGCCCCGATCGGTGATTATACGCCGGAAGATTCGGCCGCCGTTTCCACATTCGGTGCCGCATTCACCGATATTATCGTGAATAAGACGGACATCAATACCGCGCTTCGCAAAGCGAATGAGGAAGCAAACCAAAAGATCGAAGAACTGAAGCAAGTCAAGAAATAAAAACTCGTAACGATCTCCCCGTTCCGGATTTCCACCGTAGGTATGACGCCCATGCCGGACGCACATAAAATAAGCCCCCCGGATCTTATGATCCCGGAGGGCTTGGCCGCGGCGGAAAATCAGTCTTTCCACGCTTGCGGATGACTGTCGCTTACGAAATCGAAATCTGCGGCCCTGGCGTTGCTTTCCACCTGCTGCGGGCTCTTGCATCCGGGAATGACGCAGGTTACGGCCGGATGCTTCAGGCACCAGGCCAGCGCCCATTCGGCCATGTTCGCTCCCGGCGGAAGCTCCGTGCTCCGGAGCTCCTCAACTCTCCTGAGCTTGGCGGCTGTTTGTTCGCGGTCATGTCGCGAGCGGACGTCGTTTTCCGGAAAGACGGCCCCCGGCTTGTATTTCCCGCTCAAATAGCCGCTGGCCAGCGGCACCCGGGCCAACACGCCGAGATCCTGGCGCCGGCAGGAGGGGAATACCCGCTCCTCCGGCTTCTGATCAAGCCGGTTATAAACTACCTGTATCGCTTTCGCCTTCACCTTCGTGGCGGAATCGGTCTGATGCAGGTTATCGTTGCTGCCGATGGAAATGCCCAGATTGCGGATTTTCCCGGCCTGCACCTGCTTGTCCAGCGCGGTCCACAGCTCGTCATTATCGAACACTTCGTCCGGTCCGGAATGGAACTGGTACAAGTCCACGTAATCGGTTTGCAGCGCGGCGAGCGATGCGTCCAGCTGTTTCAGCACCTCTTCCGCGGACCAGTAGTTTTTGGAAGGATTCTGCCGGTCCTGGTGGTTATGGCCGAATTTCGTGGCAATCACCCAGTCGCTGCGGTTTTTGCGGCTGGCGAGATACCCGCCGATCAGGCTTTCCGATAAATGGTGGCCGTAGCACTCGGCGGTATCGATCAGGTTGATGCCGAGCTCTTGCGCCTTGTCCAGAATCGCAATCACTTCATCCTGGGTGAAATCCTTGCCCCATGCCCCTCCGAACTGCCACGTCCCGACACCGACAACGGAAACCTTCAGCCCGGTTTTGCCCAGTCTGCGGTATTTCATTCCGATCCTCCCCTTCTTCGTTCTGTCGGTTTCATTGTGGCAAACTTTCCATCAAGGGACAAGAGATGAAAAAATGTTGTGTTAGTTACCTAGATGTAAGCGTAAACGGAAATGCCGGCCCCTTCCCCGAAAAATTTTTGTTGCCCGAAGCAAAACCCCCGCGCGCGAGGCAACAGCGCGGAATGGGCCAAAATTCCCGCATGAATTCGTTTCCGTCAAGTCTTGTCTCAACCGGCGGATAGGGGTATATTGAAGTCAATTACGACCGTAAAATTCCGGGGTGACCGCATTGAATTTCTTTGCCAAACGCAGAATGAAGGCAATGTTGAAGCATTGCGATTACGTACTGGCGGCCGAAGTCATCCATAGAACTTTCCTGGGCAAGGAGGAGTATGCCGGATTCTCCTCCCACCCGATCGAAGCCTTCCTCAAGCGGCCCTGCCGGAAGACGGCTCTCTCCCTGGTGGAAAGCGACCCGCTGTTCGCCTATTATTTTACGGAATCGTCCCCCGGAGGGCTGTATTACCGGATGAACCGGAAAACGGAAGCCGCCCCCCTTTCGGAAGCGGATAGCCTGACGGCAACCGCCGAAACGGCAGCCGGCCATTTGCCCGGATTGGACAGGACGTCCGGGATGACCGGGACACCCGCTGAAAAGCCGCCGTCCGAATCCTCCGGGATGCCGGAAGGGAAGCGAACCTCCGGGGAGTCAGCCGTTCCCTCCCGGTCTTCCGCCGCGGAGCCGGAACGGCCTGCGGCGGAGAAGCGTCCGGGGCCGCGCTTTCCCAACGTCATCCAGACCCTGCAGCAGGATCTGGATGCCCTGCAGTCCCAGGTGACCTGGTATGAACGTCAGATCATGCGGGAAGGACGTTTCCTGCCATCCGAGGAGCGCTCCCGCATCCAGGCCCAGCTGCAGCTCTATAAGGAAGGAACAAGGGAGTTCCGCGATGCGCTGGAATTGCTGCGCGCGCAATCCGCGGGACGTTCCCGGAAGTAAAGGCATTCTCCGGCAGAAAGAGAAGCGATTTTTTTGGACATCATGATCTATTTCCTGCTTTATTACGCTGTTGTTTATATGGGCAATGCCGTCTACGGCACGTTCATTCCCGTCTATTTCAGTTCGGTCGGGGCAAGTCCCGCCGAGATCGGGGCGCTGCTCAGCTTCGGGCCGCTCGTGGCCATTCTTGCCCAGCCGGTCTGGGGGGCGATCGGAGACCGGGCCAGGTCGAAGAATGCCGTTCTCTTCGCTCTGCTGGCCGGCAGCGGAATTTCGGTGCTGTTCTTCCCGGTATCAAACGCCTTTCTCTACCTGCTGCTGATCATCTGCGTGTTCACCTTCTTCCAGACCTCGATCTTTGCGATCAGCGACACCATTACGCTGGAGCAGCTCGAAATCCAGAAGAAATGGAGCTTCGGCCCGATCCGCATGGGCGGCACGATCGGCTTTGCCCTGATGTCGATGGTTTTCGGCTTTATCGCCCGGCAGCACATCCGGATGATCTTCGTTGTTTACGCCCTGATCATGCTGGCATCGATTCTGCTCCTGACCCGGTTTCCGAAAGTCAGCGGCCACCAGTCCGGCGGCAGCAAGGTGAAGATTTGGGTGCTGCTCAAACATCGCCGGCTGATGATATACCTGGCGCTGAACTTTTTCCTGCAGGTCACGCTCGGCTATTATTATACGTTCTTCCCGGTGTATTTCCGGTCTTTGGGAGGGGACAACTCGCTGCTGGGATGGGCGATGGTCATCTCTTCCCTGAGCGAAGTCCCGTTCCTGCTGTTTTCGGCCAGGATTTTCAGGCGCTTCAGCATTTCCGTCATTTTGCTTGTGGCGGGAATCGCCACGGCCCTGCGCTGGCTGCTTTTCTACCTGTTCACCGATCCGTTTCAGGTGGTCGCCACCCAGGTACTGCACGGCCTGATGTTCATTGTCCTGACCGTTACGCTGGCCACCTATATCAACAAGGAAGTGCCGAAAGAGCTCAAAGCGAGCGGCCAGACGCTGAACGGCCTGCTGAATCTCGGAGCGGCGCGGATCATCGGCAGCTTCTTCGGCGGGCTCGCCGTGGAATGGATCGGCATGCGCAGCGTCTTTCTGTACTGTGCGATTATCGCGCTGGTCTGCGTAGCCGTCTTCAGCTGGCTGGGGCTGCGGGAGGAACGGATCAAGCCGGCGGTGAACCCGTCCGTTCATTTGTAGCATGGCGAAAGTTTCAGTCCCATCCGGCGGACCCGCCCCGCCGATTCACGCCGTTAACCGTTAACGGCGTGAATCGTTCACCAGGCGAACAGCCCGCCAGGCCCAAAAAACCGTGAACGCGACAGGTTCACGGTTTTTTGGGCCCGCAGCCTGATCCTCCGGCTTTTCAGTCCGATCCGGCAGCCCTCCGGCTTTTCCTTTGCAGCCGTCCTTCTCCGGTTCCGCGCGCTGCTTCCGGCCAAGCTTTCTACCGCTCCACATCGCCCGCCGTCCCCGGTATCGCCCGCAGAATGTCGCTCTCGGAGGAAAGGGGCGTATCACCGGCAATCGTATGCGCCAGCATGGCCGCCGCCGCCGCGAATTCGACGGTTGCTTGCGGGGAAAAGCCCTTCAGCTCCCCGTGCAAAATGCCGCTCGCGTAGGCATCCCCCGCTCCGATCCGGTCATGGACGGGGAAGGTGAAGACGCTGGAATGGGCCCATGACCGGCCTTTAAACAAAAATCCCTGCAGGGAATGCGTAGAGTCAACGTTGACAGTACGGTGCGTACCGGCAATAACGGAAATGCGGTAGCGGTCCGCAACGGCCGGAATCAGCTCGGCCAGCTGTTCCTGGCGGGTCGTCTTCTCCGTTTTCATTCCCAGGATCGACAAGGCGTCCCTCTCATTCATCATCACGATATCCGCCAGAAGCAGCATTTCGTCATAATGGGGCCTGGCTTTTTCGTAGCCGTTTTCCCCCCAGAGGGAAGGACGGTAGTTGCAGTCGAACACGACCAGACCGCCTTTTGCTTTGACCGCCTGCGCCAGGCGCTTCATGTGCAGACGTACCGTATCGTTCATCGCCAGCGAGATGCCGCAAAAATGGACGGCATCCATCCGCCCGGCGATATTCCCGTAATCGTAGGCGTCTTCGGGAGCCGTATTGAAGCTGCTTTCCAGCCGGTTGGTATACGTCACGCGGCTGGAGCGCGGACCGAAGCCGTTTTCCAAAAAATACATGCCCATATACCGGCCGCCGCGCACGATGAAATCCCGGGCGATTCCCAGTTTTCCAAGATACGCGGCAGCCGCATCCCCCAACGGATTGTCCGGCAGACGGGAGACCAGAAATCCGCTGTGCCCGTAACGGGCCATGGCCGACATCACATTGACGCCGGTGCCGGAGAAGGAATAGCGGAGCGTGCTCGCCTGCGACAAAAGCTCGCGGCCGGGAACCTGCAGGCGCATCATCACTTCCCCGAAAGCCGCCAGTTTTTTAGCCACCGTAACCCCTCCGTTTCTTCACAGGCATGGGGCCTCCGGCCGGCCGAATGCCGGGAACGTCCATCCTATTCCCCCTCCAGAAGCTCCCGCAGCCGCGAAACGATCACCTCGAGGTCGCCCTGCTGCAGGGGCCGCGGATCAATCTCGAAATAGCCCTGCTTGACGCCGTAATCGCGCGTGTAGATGGCTATGTCGCCATCCCTCAGCTTGGCGGCCGCCTCCTGTGCCGTCAGCTTCGCCTCTGCCGGGTCGATTTGAATCCGCGCGCGGCAGATTGCCCGGCCTGTTTCATCCCGGACAATCGTGACCTTGACGCCCCTGATCCTGTTCAGCGGCAGGAATGCTTGAAGGCTCTCCTTCTCCTGCGCACTCCGGTCTTCCTTGACGAAATATTCGTCAAGCGCCTGGAGCAGCCCGAAGATCGTCTCTTTCCCCACCTTCATGCTGCGTCCGATCCCGTAGAACTGTGTGTTGAGCCATTCGATATACGTCCGCCTGCCGGCGACAATTCCCGAGGTCGGGCCGCCAATCGCCTTGGAGCCGCTATAGATCGCCAGATCGGCCATGGCCGCATATTTGCGGAGATCTTCCTCCGCCGCCGCATCGATGATCAGCGGTACGCCGCATTTCCGCGCGGTTTCCCACGCCTCTTTGGCGGTGATCATATTTTTCTGGACCGCGTGATGCGATTGGACGTAAAGAATGCCCGCGGTGTTCTCGCCGACGGCCGCTTCGATATGCTCCGCTCTGCCTTCGTTGGCGTAGCCGGCCTCCACCACCCTGCCGCCGCCCAGATAAACCATCGTTTCGACAGGCGCTCCGTACTGAACATTGTGGCCTTTCAGCAGGATGATTTCATTCCTGGCGATGCCGTCCTGGTGCAAACGTTCGCTGCGGCGCCGATCTCCCCGCGTGACGAGCGCCGCCACGGAAAGCGCGATGCCGCTCGAAGCGGAGTTGACGACGGCGGCCGCCTCGGCGCCCAGCCTGCCGGCGATATAGCGGCCCGCTTTGTCGGCCAGATCGGCCATCTCCACGTACATCTGCCCGCCCTGCTTCATCGCCTCCATAACCGGATCCGACGGGGCCGAGACGCCGAGAATGCTCATGCGCCCGCTGGCGTTAATCACACGTTTCAGACCGTATTTCGCATGCAATGAACTCGCCATTCACAACGGCTCCTTTCGCTTCCAGGCTTATGCCGGCCATACGCCGCTCCCCTTCGCAATCGGCCAATTCGACCGGTTTGTTCTGCACGGAAAACAAGGTCAGATTGGCCGGCTCCCCGGCCCGGATTCGGCCCAGTTCCGGCTTTCCGAGCCAGGCTGCCGCATTCGTCGTAACAGCGGCAATGACTTCTTCCAGCGTATAGCCCAGATACAGAAATTTCGCAAGCACATGAGACAGGCTGTAGACCGGGCCGTTCAGCCGGTTTCCGCGATAGATGTCCGTACTGATCGTATCGAAGCGGATGCCGTGCCGCCTGGCCGCCTCGGCCGCCCGGAACGAGAAGCTGGCGGCGCCGTGACCGACGTCGAGGCGCACCCCTCTGGCCAGCGCATCCGTCAGTGCCCGCAGCGGCCGGCCGTCCCCATCGAAGAGATTATTCGGCTTGCCGTGCAGATAGTGCGTCACGATATCTTTTTCCGCGAGCAGCGGCAAAATTTCCCGGATGTCCGGCGGCCCGGAACCGATATGCGCCATGAGCGGAAGCGAGGTCTCCCGGGAGAGCCGGCGGGCCCTGCGCAGAGGTTCCAGGCCGCTGTCCCGCACAACGCTTCGGCTGATCCGGGCCTTCAGCCCGACAATGGCGTCCCTGTGCTGTTCCACCGCCCGCAAAGCCTTCTGCCGGTCGATCCAGTCCGGATTGGACAATTCATCGGTCCTCTGCAGGCCAATGCGGGAGATGTTCAAAAAAGCATACAGGTTCGTCTTGGCCCGCTTGCTGTACGCGATCAGGTCGGCGATCCGGTCCGCTCCGCAGCTGCCCGCATCGACAACGGTGGTCACGCCCTGCCTGACCCCGATGGCATCGATCTCGTCGCCGTACGGATCAAGCTCCGGAAACGCGTGCACGTGCAGGTCAATCCACCCGCTCGATACATACAATCCCGAACAGTCCAGCTCCCGGGCTCCGGATCCGCTCCCGGCAGCCGTTATTTCAGCAATCTTGCCGTCTTCCACAACGATGTCGATCGTCTCCCCGCTGACCTTTCTGGCATTTCGCAGTACATACCGCCCGTTCATTTCCCCACCTTCCTTTGAAGCCTGTCGTCCTCCCGGCTTGAGACGAAAACCTGGCCTCGGTTTGCAGCGCTTTCCTATATTCATGTTAACAAGGACCGGCTCAAATCGCTACCCAAAGTTTTACAGACCGATCGACCAGACAGATCCCTGGCCGCACCTTTTGTACTGCCGTCAAGTCTCTCCAGATAAGGGGACCCGTCCCGGTCCGTCCCGCCCGGCGGAAATGTGCGGGAACGATTATAAAAGGAAATTCACGGTACCCCCTTCTCCTTTTCCGCAGTAATATATAACTTAAGGAACCGTTTTCAAAATTCAATGCCTGCATTCGGTCACAATCGCCGCAAAGATTGAATGGGGAATTGCACCCCTCATTAAAGGAGGCGGAAGAAATTGGCCAACATCAAAGTATTGCTGTGGTTTGATACGGAGGATTACATAACCCCGGAAGCGGATGATGCCCTGCTGGGTCTGCTGGAGCTGCTGGACAGCCGGGGTGTGCGGGGAATCTTCAAAATCGTCGGGGAAAAAGCCCGTGTCTTGCGGGCGCGCGGCAGAACGGACATTCTGCGAAAGCTGAAGCGGCACGAGATCGGTTTCCATACGAATTTTCACAGCGTGCATCCGACCGTGAGCGAGTATTGCGAGCCGTATGGATTCCGGGCGGGAGCGGAAGAATTTGTACGCCGGGAAGGCCCGGGCCTGGAGGATTTGACGCGCATCGCCGGCATGCCGGGCAAATGCTACGGCCAAGCCGGCTATTCGTGGGCGCCGCAGGCCTTTCCCGCGCTGAAACACTGGAATATCCCGGTCTATCTTGACGTCCATGACCAGGTCACGCTGAACCGCAAGCCGTTCTGGTACGGGGGGCTGCTCAATCTGACCGATCTTCCGGGCATTATGCGCATGAATTTGGCAGAGAACGGTTTGGAAGAGGGCATCAGGGAATTCGACCGGGTTTGCGGCGAGCTGTCCGGGGAGCCGGCAGGGCTCGTCAGCATTTACTACCATCCCTGCGAATTTTCCTGCACCGCATTCTGGGACGGCGTCAATTTCAATGAAGGCTCGAATCCTCCGCGCGGGCAATGGAAGCCGGCGCCGCTCCGGCCGGCCGGAGAGATGAAGCGGTATTTGCAGATGCTGGGAAAATTCATCGATTATACGCTGAGCCGGCCGGATGTCGAGTACATCGTCTCGGAACAGGTTTTGACACTGGAAACATCGCGCAGCGGTCCTCTCGATGCGGCTGAGGTCATCCGTTTGGCAAAGGGCATCACCGGTGAATTGACATATGCCGTGGTCAACGGTTATTCGTTATCGGCGGCTGATCTCCATTCCTTGTTCCGCAACTATTTGCTGGGGCGGGAGCTGAAGCCGGAATTCCTGTATGGTCCGGAAAATGAAACGGAAAGCGATCCCGCGGGCAGCGTGCGGGTGTCCGATGTCAAAAAGGCCCTCGCGGCCGAATATCCCGGCGTATTGGGCTTCAAGCAGCTGCCCGACGATTTTCGGGTCGGCGGCCAGAGAATCAGCACGCTGGATTTAACGTGCGCCATGGCCGGGATTATTGCCGGCGGGCTGGGCGACGATGACCGTTGCGAAATTCCGCACGGGGCGCTGAAAGCGAAGGAGCACGCCAAGGATCAGGAATGGTGGGGGCCGAAATGGAGTCCGTTTCCCCGGGATCTGAAGGTCCCGAATCTGATCCGGATGTCGAAGCTGCAAACATGGACATTGAAGCCGGCTTTATTTCAATAAGAAGCCCCGAAATTCCGCGGGAGGAATCCGGGGCCGGCAGTCCCTCCAAATTTCAGCTTTGACTGCGGAGATATGCCGTGTCCTCCAGCAGCATGCGCGCGAAACCGGAATCAAGGCCTTTGCCCTGCAAACGAAAGAGAGAACGTGGGCGCAATGGCGTTCCGGGGAACGGAGGCCCCTGCGCCCCGAATTATCCATCGCAAATATCATTCCAAATCATTGGAGATTTCGACCAAATTTAAATCCGGGTCGCGGACATAGACCGACCGGATCCTCCCGCGTGCCCCCGTCCGCGGAACCGGCCCCTCCACAATCGGAATGCCGTGATTTCCCAGCTCGCGAATGACTTCCTCCAAAGGTTCGGCGGTGATAAAGCAGAGATCGGCCGACCCCGGCACGGGCAGATGCGCCTTGGGCTCAAATTCTTTCCCGTATTCGTGCAGATTGATCTTCTGGTTGCCGAACTGCAAAGCCTTCCGTCCCTGTCCGAAGGTTACCACTTCCATTCCCAGCACCTGCGAGTAAAACCTGCACGCCGCCTCCAGATCGCGAACTGTCAGTACGAAATGATCCAGCCGTTCCATGTTCATTCGGCTTCCCCCTCTTCCCTATTGTGCCTGCGGCAAAGCTTCCAGCCGTTCCTGCAAAAAATCCAGAATGACCGGATTCACCGCATCCGGCCTTTCCATCGGCAGCCCGTGCCCCGCCCGTTCAAAAAGCCGCACCTGCAGCCGGGGAATGAGCCGACGGGCCCGGTCGATCGCCCGCCGCGGGTCGTATTGAAGCTCATACTCCCCTAGCAGCAGGAGCGTAGGACAGGAAATCCGCTTCAGCTCTTCGTCCGTCATATAGCGGGCGAACATCCGGATCCGCGGAATGCCGCATTGCATGGCCGTAATAAACTGCTCCCGCACCGCCGGATTCACGCGGTTCCCCGGCGCCGTCATCGCGTCCATGAGGCGGTTCAGGCGGTCCGCCGCGGGGAACATCCCCGCCAGCAGGCAGCGCAGGAAGAAACCCTTGCCCTGCTTCTGCAGGGTCGCTCCCGGACTGATGCCGACCAGCTTCCCGGTCCGTCCGGGAAGCCGTCCGGCAAGCAGAAATGCGAGAAAACCCCCGTAGGACAAACCCATCAGATGGACGCGATTTACCCCCAGCCCGGCCAATACGTCAAGAAACCAGGCCTCGCACTCCTCCGGCGTTTCCATGACCCAATCCGCGACGCTTTTGTTGAGATCGCCGACGAAGTCGAGGGCGTACACCCGGTAGCGCTCGCTCAGCGGTCCGACATTGTCCACCCAGTGCGTCGAGCTGAACCCGAAGCCGTGCAGGAGGACAAGCGGCTCCGCTCCCTCCGGGCCGGCGGCTATCACATGCGTTTGACCGAAACGGGTCGGCACATACAAGGTCTCGATCGGAACGTTCCATTCCGCCAGGGTACGGTCGTACGCCTCCCTGAGCTTTTGCTCCCCGGCGGCCGTCCGGTAAATCGATTTGGCTGCTTTCACCCGTGATTCCTCCCGTCTTCCCCCTGGAGAAGCGTGTTTTCTGCAAAATAATCGATATGCTCCAGCATCTGCCGCTCGATCCCGCTTGTGTCCCGTCCTTCCAGCCTCAGCATCGTGAAGACATGAATCATCGCAAACAGCGGGTATTGGTATTCGCCGGCAAGAAAACCGGGATCGCGGCTGACCATTTTCTTCATGGAAATCCACCTCGCGAACACGTCCCGCAGGAACTCCAGCGTCCGGCCCAGCAGGTCCTGCAGATAAATCTCCCGGGCCAGGGGATCCCGGAATTGTTCGATGTAGACAATGCGCCATATTTTCCCCATGACCGGATCTTCGATATGGCGTTTGAAATTCAGATAGCCCTGCTTCAAAAAGTCTCCTGGCTTCATCCTCTCCAGAATGGCGTCCAGCTGTTCGCGCGGCGGCATGATCCCGGCCGCTTCCCGGCGAAAATGGGCAAAGATCGTTTGCAAAAGCTCATCCTTTCCGCAAAAATGATTGTACAGCGAGCTTTCCTTGATGCCGACCGCTTTCGCGATTTCCCGGACGGACACACCGCTGAACCCTTTGGCGGAAAAAAGATCGATGGCCGCATCGAGAATGTTCCGCTTATTGGCGTTGGTGACCGGTTCCCCGTTTAAATCCAGATACGGCTTTGATTCCCTGATGGAGATCAACTCCCTTCCACCCATTACGAAACGAACGACCGTTAGTTTACCAGGGATAACCTGATTATAACTAACGATCGTTCGCATGTCAAATGAAGGTTTTTTCATAAAAGGTTCCCGTTCAGGAAGGCTTCCGCACATCAAGTATCCGTTCAGGGCGGGATTCTGATTCGCAACTTATCCGGCGGGAAATCCGTCACAATCTGAGGATGGTTTTGCTTCGGCGGGGAATGTGGTATGATGATCAAGTTCCCCAGAGGGGCTGCCATTATTTTGTTATCAGTTGGAGAGGAAACGATGAAAAAAATCAGTCTCTGCTTCACTTCTTTCGCCCTGGCCTTCGCCCTGCTCACCGGCTGCGAAGGCAAACCGGACGGAGCCTCCGGATCGGCTGAGCCGCCGGCAGCGACGAATCCCGATTCTTCGGCGGTGACCGCTCCGCCCTCTTCGCCTTCCAAGGAAACCGGCGGAACCCAAACGTCCGTTCCGGGCGGCAGCCAAAACCCGGGCAAGGGCGATACGGCCGTCTCCAGGCCGCCGTCTTCCGCCGGCGGCCCGGAGAGCATGCAGGTAGTCGCCAACCCCGAGAGCATCGACGTGCTGGTGAACAAACAGCATTCCCTGCCCTCCAGTTTTGAGCCGAAGGATCTGGTGTATCCGGACGTTCCGTTTACCTTCAAGGAGAAAATCGAGAAACGCGAAATGCGCAGGGAAGCGGCCGAGGCGCTCGAGAAGCTGTTCGCCGGAGCGAAGAAGGACGGCATATACCTGGCCGGCGTTTCCGGGTACCGCTCCTACGCGACCCAAAAGGCGCTGTTCGACCGTTACGTCAAGCAGGATGGCGAAGAGAAAGCGAAAACCTACAGCGCCGTGCCCGGCACCAGTGAGCACGAAACGGGCCTGGCCATCGACGTCTCCGGCAGCGACGGCAAATGCGCGGCCCAGGATTGCTTCGCCGGCACCAAGGAAGCTGTATGGCTGGAAAAACACGCTCCGGAATACGGATTTATTATCCGTTACCCGAAGGGGAAGGAATCCATCACCGGTTACCAGTACGAGCCCTGGCATATCCGTTATGTAGGCACGAAAATCGCCAGGGAGATCGCGGACAAGGGCATCACGCTGGAGGAATATTTCAACGCCGTTCCGGTCTCGAAATAGGCTTTTCGCGGCGCGGCAATATTGGTTTTCACGCAAGAACCCCCGGAAACGAACGCTCCCGCCATTAACCGGACGGCATCCGGCCATCCGGCAACAGGAGGGAACGGTCGAGTTCCCGGGGGTTTGACGTTCTTGTTATTGCGCCGAAGCCATCTCATCCATGGGATTCTGCCGATGGCACTCCTCCATGACCGCGATCTGCTGCCGTACCTGCTCCGGGGTAACCTCCAGCGGCTGGCCGTTCATGATCGTTTCATACAGCATGCCGTAGAAACGGCCGGCCATCGAATCGAACAAACTGCCGCCCTTCTCAAAATCCCAGCTGCCTTCATGCCATATGATCTGCTCGCGGCAGTAAGCGGGTTCTCCCTTATCATTGACGATTGGTTCGCGAATCAGCTTTAGTGGACCCATTTCTTCCGGCTTGTAATATTTCCAATCCAGGTGGGTGGTGCTTCCCTTGATGCCTCCCTGCGTTCCCTGGATATTGTAAGTGTAGCTCGGGTAAGCGCAACACGAGGAGATTTCCACATCAATCACCGGCCGGCCCGGGCCGTGCATCAAAATCTTTACATAGTCCTCGGCATCGCCGGCGGTGTTGGCCCGATCCATAATGCAGGTGATCTGCGGCATGATATCCGTGCCAAACAGCTGCAGCGCCTGGTCTACCGGGTGGGGGCCGGTATTGAGCAGGTTGCCTCCGTTGTTGGCCCGCAGCGTTTGCCAATCCCAGCGCCGGGCGAAGCTGTTGTAGGCAATGCTCACCTGAACCACCCGGCCGATCAGACCCTGCCCGATAATTTCACGAATTTTCTGAAATGCCGGCGCATAGCGGGACTGCTGAAACACTGCCAGCAAACGGCCCGAGCGCCGGGCCGTCGCGATCAGTTCATCCACTTCCTCGGCCGTCCGGGCCAGCGGTTTTTCGCAGAGCACGTTGAATCCGCGCTCCAGGAATGCCTTCGTGATGGGGACGTGCAGATGGCTGGGGGAAGCGTTGACGACCAGATCCAGATCCGTCCGGGACATCAGGTCGCGGTAATCCGCGTACACATCGCACCCGAGCTCGCTCTTCGCCCGCTCCAGCCGTTCCGGCAGCGGGTCCGAGACCGCCACGATCTCGTACCGGTCGTTCATCCTGCCAAGCGAAGCCGCATGGATGTCCCTGCCGCTGCGTCCTTGTCCGATAATCGCCGTGCGTACTTTTCGGTTCATTGGCCTGCCTCCTCCAGAGACCTCATGAATTGAACATAATGGGGGAATACCGTTTCCGCTTCTTCCAACTCGGGGTGCCACTTTTTCTCCCATTCAAGCGTGTAATAGCCCTGGTAACCCTTGCTGCGCAGCAGGGTGCAAATCTCCCGCAGCGGAACATCTCCTTCGCCGGCCAGGCAGTAACGGAACCGCAGCGGATCGGAACCGGTTACGAACGAGTCCTTCACATGGGTATATTCGATCCAGGGGCCAAGCGCCTCCCACGTATCCTCCGGCTGTTCGCCGATGGTCCGGTAAGGATGGTGAACATCCCACAGGACACCCACGGACGGGGAATCGACCTGCTCCATGACGGCGCGGACATATTGGCATGCAGTCCAGTCGTCATGCGTCTCGAGCAGCAACTTGACGTCGTACTCCCGCGCAATGTCCGCCATCTGGCGGAAATGCCGGACCGCCATCCGGACCGCCTCTTCCCGCGGGGTATCCCCGATCTTGCCGCCGAAGACGCGGATATACCGGGTGCCGAACTCCTGGCACAGCCGCGCATATTGGCGGATTTCCTCCAGATTAGCCTCCAGGCTGCGTTCAGGGAAAACCTGAACCGAGCTGGAGAAACAGGATACCTCGAGACCGGCATCGCGCAGACTCGCGACCGTTTCCCGAATGCGGCCGGTGAATTCCGGAAGCTTGTAGATGTTCATTTCCCCGTTCAGGCCCCGGAAATCCACCGCATCGAAGCCGTACTCCGAGGCCCGGTCAATGATCTGGTCCAAGGACCATTCCGGGCATCCCAGTGTCGTAAAGGACAGTTTCATGCTAGCCCCTCCCTGTTTCGTTGATTTGAAAACGCCGCTGTTCGGCCCCACTTGTAACCGTATTCATGGAGTCCGGCATACCGGCCAACAAAATTATACATCCGCCCGCTTGAAATGTAACCCGCGCATATTCCGCCGCCTTCACAGTCAAGTCCCGCTTTTCGGAGTCCTGTTCCCTTTTCTTGGCCCAAACGCCCTTTTTCTTGATTGCGCGGCGGCCGCGGCCGGAATTATGCGAAGCGTTCCAAAACAATCTTGCCGATCGTCCGTCCGGACTCGATCATCGCATGCGCCTTCCGCAGGTTGGCGGCGTTGATCGGCCCGAATCGCTGGGCCAGCGTCGTCCGCAGCTCCCCGGCATCGATCCCTTCCGCAACGCGGCTGAGCAGCCGATGCTGTTCAATCATATCTTTGGTTTCAAACATCGGGCGGGTGAACATGAATTCCCAGACGAACGCGGCGCTTTTGTTCTTCAGGAGTCCCAGATCCAGCGGCCCCCTGGTTTCCACGATAGAACAGATTCTCCCCTGGGGGGCAACCGCTTCAGCCATGTTAACCCAATGCTGGTCGGTCTGGTTCAGGCAAAAAATATAGTCCGCCGTCTCAAACCCGATCCGGTTCAGCTGCGGGAGAAACGGCTCGTGATGGTTGATGGTGAATTCGGAGCCGAACTGCTTCGTCCATTCGGCGGATTCGGGGCGGGATGCCGTGCCGATCACCGTCAGCCCGGCCGCGCGGGCAAGCTGTGTTGCGATGGAACCGACTCCCCCGGCCGCGCCGATGATGAGGATCGTCTTTCCCGCGTTTTGCCCCGGATTCGTCGGGATGCCCAGCCGGTCGAACAAGCCCTCCCAGGCGGTAATCGCGGTCAGGGGCAAAGCCGCGGCTTCGGCGAAATCGAGCGTGCGGGGCTTCTTCCCGGCAATCCGCTCGTCCACGAGATGGTATTCGCTGTTGCCCCCGGGCCGGGTAATGCTGCCGGCATAGTAGACTTCGTCCCCCGGCTTGAAAAGCGTGCAGGCTTCGCCCGCGGCTTCGACCACCCCCGCCACGTCCCAGCCGAGAATGCGCGGAGCCGTCTCGGTTCGAACCTTCGGCGCGCGTACCTTCGTGTCTACCGGATTGACGGAAACGGCCTCGACCCGCACAAGCAAGTCGCGGCCCTGCGGGGACGGCTTCTCCACGCTCACGTCGACAAGGCTTTCCGGGTGATGGATCGGCAGATACCGGTAGAGTCCCACAGCCTTCATCTTTGTCATGGTTCTCACTCCCTTGGCGTCAGCGCTTCCGGAAACAGAATCGTATCGGTCGTGATATATTCCGCTCCGGCCTTGACGAACAACCCGGCTTCCTCCGGCGTATTGACCGTCCATACGGAAACGTCGATGCCGGCTTCGCGGCAGCGGCGGATATCGTTGAAGGCGGTCTCGGTGTACATGTAGTCCAGGAAGGCGTTCCCCAGACTTTGCACGAATTCGATATCGGCGGCAGACGGCCGCTTGCCGGACAGATAACCGAGCGGCACGTCCCTGCGCAAAGCTCTCACTTTCTTCAAATCGTCGCCGTTGAAGCAAATAAAGCTGAGCAGACCGAACATGCCGTGGTCTTCCGCAAGACGGACCAGCGTTTCCAGATCCTCGTCCCGGTGGTAGCGTTCGATCTCGACAAAGGCATGCATGCCGAAACGCTTGCAGACAGCGAATACTTCCTCCAGCGCCGGAATTTTCAGCCCTTCGTACCGGTCGAGATTGTGACCGGACGTAATGTTCAGACTGCGGATTTCCTCGAACGTAAAATCAATGACCGGGCCTTTGCCGTCGGTCATCCGGTCTACCGTCCGGTCATGATGAACCACCCAGCGGCCGTCCCTGGTACAGTAGGTATCGCACTCCATTCCCCAAAAGCCCTTTGCCCCCGCCAGCTCGAATGCGGGGATGGTATTTTCCGGCGCATGCATGCTGAGTCCGCGGTGCGCCACATACTTCGGTCCAGACGACATCTTTCCTTCCACCTTTCCCAGTGATTGGATGCTTTCTCCGCTCCCAACCCGATTGTACACTATTTTTCCGAACATGGAATCGGACGGCAGAAAAAAAACTGCGGGTGGGCCCGCAGCCTGAATAAGGAATGTTTTCACGCCTAAATCGTCACCGTGTGTATTATTTGCCCGACTCCGCCGCCTCAATTTTCTTGTTTGCATTCTCCTCGGCCTCGCGGAGAGCCGTATTGATATCCTTCTGGCCCAGATTAATCTTGATAATCGCGCTGTTCATCTCGCCCGATGCCACGCTGTTGTATTTGTTGACCGATCCCGGCGGCGCATATTGGTCCGGCAGCAGCGCTTTTACATTTTTGTTCTTGTAAAACGGATCGTCCTGGCCGAACGCTTTCCGGATTCCGGGATCCTTGAGGACCGTCAGAAAATGGCCTGCCTTCGACTGGCTCAGCTGGAATTCGTCCGAGGTCAAATAGGAGACCGCCTGGAACGCCTGGTCCTTATGATCGGACATCGTCGTCACGTAAAAATAGATCGGATACGCCTGGGGGCCGACCCCGGGTCTTTCCTTCATCACCGGAAACGATGCAAAGTCCCAGTTCAGATCGGTCATATCTTTCTTGTCCTGCAGCGCGGTAATGGCGAGAAACATGGCGATGACGCGGTCCTTGAAGAAGCGGTTGCGTTCGTTCGGTTCGGACATCTGGTTGCTCTTCAGGTCATAGCCGGGGATCTTGTAAAAGCGGACAAGATTCTCCACCCACAGCTTCCAGCGGTCGTCGCTGTTCAGCATTGCCTTCCTGGACGCTGTATCGACAAGCGGGAGAGAAAGCTGGTTCATGGTGGCCAAATGCCCGTAGGAGGATCCGAATCCGAGATATTGCGTATCCCCGTCCTTACGGGTCAGTTTTTTGCTCATCTCATAAAGATCGTCCCACGTCATCCCGTCCTTCGGATAAGGCACTCCGAATTTATCGAAGATGTCCTTGTTGTAATAAATGACAGAAGGCGGAACGTACACGGGAAGACCATAGATGGCTCCATCCGCCAGCGTTTTCTGCATATCGATCAGAGTCGGGGCGAAACGGTCGAGATTGATATTGTACTTTTTAATCAGCGGACTGATATCGTACTGCAGGCCGTTATCCATAAGCTGTCCCGGGGTGGCCCCGATCGAGGTAAAGAGAATGTCTATCTTTTGGCCGCCGGCGATCAGTTTGTCCACCCCGCCTCCTCCGATGTATTTCACCGTAATATTAGGGTATTTCCGATGAATCGGGTCGCCGAAGGTGGCCATGAAGTCCTCCTCGGGCCAATCCGCCGGATAGGGATAATAGACGACCAATTCGGCGGGCTCCCGGTCCGCCGGAGGCGCATCGCCGTTCGGCCCCGGACTTGCGCCGCATGCTGTGAGAGCGATGACGAGAGCGATGGAAAGCAAGCATCCTGCTTTTTTGATCACGGAATGGATTCTCCTCCTGTTCCAGCCCATTTCGCAAGGCCGCAAATGGTTTTACCGGAAGCCTCCTCACCTCGGGAAAGCGCTTTAAATTTTTCCCGGCCAACCATTACCCTTTGGAAGCTTCTTTGGGTTCGGCGGGAATCCGCGTCAGTTTTTTGACTGTGCAGATGTATCGGCCGGCGGATCATGCCGGGTACCCTCGGCGCGCCCTTGTGCGGCACAGGTTTGTTCGTCGATGACGTTGCCGCCTTTCGGACAGAAGCGGTAACCGGTCGGGAAGATGGCCTGTTCGCGGGAATGATCGAGCCGCCCCTTCCTTCTGATGGGGCAGGTATCCAGCCTTGAACGCTTACGGGATGGTCGGATTCCGGATACATTTACTGTACCAAGCTCCCTGCGGGGGCAGAAGCGATAAAAATATCGCCTTATGATAAAAAATTATCCTCCTTGTGCGGCATACTCCGGCGTTTTCGCTCCCGCCTCCGGAACTCCGTCGGGCTCATGCCCTGCTCGGAACGGAATACGCGGGAAAAATAGGAAGCGCTTTCGAATCCGAGCTGGCCGGCGATCGCGTATACGGGTTCATCCGTATAGAGCAGCAGCTTGAGGGCCTTTTCAATGCGCAGACGAAGAAGATAGTCGTGCAGCGTCAGGTTCGTTTCCCGTTTGAACAGACGGCACAAGTAATTGGGGGAGACGTGGATATGGCCGGCCATTTCCTCCAGGGTAAGGGAACGATGCAGGTTGGCCCGGATGAATTTGCGCAATTCTCCGAGAAGTGAGTGCGATTGCGGTCCGGCCGGAGAACTGCCGATCCGGTTCACGATATCGAAGATGCGCAGCAGCAGCTCCAGAAGCTGAAGCTTGCCGCGCAAATCCGTGAAGGTTCCTCTCTGCTGTTCGATCAGCTGCTCGAAGCCTCCGACAAGAAAGGGACGGAAAGCCTCGGGGATCGCCAGCGGGGAGCTTCGCGCCGTTTCGGGCAACCGCCTGCCCAGGTACTCCTCCATCAAGTCGATAAGGCAACAGCCCCCCGGCTTGCCTTCTTCGTCCAACAGCACGAAGGTGGATTCGTAATTGCCCAACGGTTCGTCGGGACTGCCCTGAAATTGATGAGGCTGATGGGGAGAGATGATATACAACCGGCCCTCCGCAGCCTCCGTCGATTGGCCGTCTATATGGAAAGTGCCCTTCCCCCGTGTAATATACATCAAATGGTAGACCGGATGGCTGTGCATCCTCGCGATAAGGCCGCTCCTGTTTTCAACATACCGTGTATTGAGGACCTCTACGGTAAACATTCCCGAATGCAGCCGCAGCTGGATATCCATCGGAAAACCCCTCCTTCGTCCGCCCATCCGTCTGGTGCCGTTGCATCCTGCCCCCTTTATCCATAGCAAATCCGGCAGGAAAAATAAACAGGTTGGCGAAAATTTTTGTATGGCTATCACCCTTCCCAAAAACCGGGAAATTCGGGAAGAATCGAATACACCGCCCGCCAACGCCTGAACCAGCCGAAAGGACAGTCCGCCTTGCACTGTAAGACAATTCTCCATTAATGCCGGGGCCCTCCCCGCCTGCGGTCTTTTATCCAGGGTTCGGGAAAAATGGCAGAGGGGGACGGACATTGTCAATGGATAGCGTCAATTGGAAAGAGCTTCGTTGCCGTGGAGAAACCGAATTTGCGGGAGCGTTGGATCCGGGACTCATCGAATGACCGCCGAGCGGGGTCATGTCGCTGGACGAACGGCAGCTTGACGAACCGGGGACCGAGCCGGAAAGTGAACTTAAGCCGCCTCCCCTGCTATGGGGGGAACGGGGGCAAATCCGCGCGATGCCAGGCCGATTAAAGGCACATGGGGCGGCGGCCAATTAGAGCCGCGGGCTGCATGTCCATATAGAACTGAAGCCCTGGGGCGGCGGATGGGAATTCGTTAACGGAAATCCATCATTCGCCGGATCGATCGTGATCCCCATACCGAACAGTTTGTCATGCAAAAGGCCGGCCCGCCGCAGAACCTCTGCCGGGGGCCGGCCTTTGCGCTGCCGGGGCTGCATATGCCGCGGCCGCACACCGGGCCGGATGATTGATCTTGCGGCCGGCGGCCGGCCGCGCCCGCTGCCGGCGCACGGCGGGCTTGCCTTGCCGTCGCAAACTGCCGTGCGGCGTAGTTCCGCCTGTGCTACTCGCCCTTGCGCCAGCGACGGACACAATCGGTGAACCGGGCCGGCTCGTCGGTGGCATACCAGCGAATGCCCAAATCAAGCAGCGCCCCAATGGCCGCCTGGTCGAAGGTAAACGGCAGCACCTCCAGATCGACGCCCGCCCTCCTCGTCTCCTCCAGCGACCGGCGCAGAAACTCCGCGCCGATTTCGTAAGGCCAGCCGTCCTTTTCCCGCCTCGGCTTGAGATGAATCTGCACCTGGTCCAGTCCGCGGAAACCGGAGTCCAGCGCCGCGGAGTACGTCTGTTTGATCCGGTCAGGCGCGCCGCCGATCCACAGCATGCTGCGGACCCCTTCCGCTATCTCCTTCATCCGGACACAGTTATCC
>Ga0310822_100365_pt1 | contig 23413 bp, 19 predicted proteins | sample P4_ome_2_FD_201313 | JGI IMG/M metagenome (GOLD analysis project Ga0310822, IMG submission 201313) | Sorghum-adapted microbial communities from Joint BioEnergy Institute, Emeryville, California, United States - P4_Day56_Rep2 | ecosystem: Engineered > Bioreactor > SSF (Solid state fermentation) >... | reverse complement strand
CAATACAGCCAGGCGTACCATGGCCTGCGGTCAAACAGCCAGTAAAGGCCGAGCCCCCCCAGCAGAACAAGAAAAGCGGCGAGGCTGAATGCGGAAAATTGGCCGATGCTGTACAGCTGCCCGGCGTTCAGGATCGCTGCGGTGACGGCGAACAAAAATCCCGAGCGGTACAGAAAGGCCAGGAGGATGCCGGCGGCCCCCCACAGGACGAAAGATCCGGCATGGTAGGCGACGATATGGAACATCTGGCCAATCAAAAAGATCCCGGCGCCAAAGGTGGCGAGGCCGGCGGCAATCAGACCGAGGCCCGGTTTTTCGTCGCCGCGGCGCATGAGCCTTTCCCCGCCCGCATAAAAGCAGGTCATGGCCGCGGCGATGATGGCGAACCGCAGAAGCCGCGGGATGTCCTGCCAATTGGCCGCGACAAAGCTGAGAACGCCCAGTCCGAGCAGGATGCCGCCAAGCAGCGGCAGGATCCGCGGTCCGCCATTGCCGGCAGGATAAAGGGCGGTCAGACGGTCCGCCTGTTCCTGGGTAATCATGCCTTGCCGCACCCAAACGGGAATTTCTTTTTTAAGCCATTTGCTTGACATAAGCAACACCTCTTGTCTTCAGTATACGGAATTGCTTTCGCCGCAAAAGTACTATTTTTCCTTAGTACCCGGCAATGCGCAAGGAGCCGCAAAGCAGACACAAAACGTTAACGCGACTGCGCGGGCGTTTTTCCCCGTTGGTGGTATAATAAGAGGCGTTGATTATTTCTTGCTGAACGGTGAAAGGAGATGGATCCAATGGCATTTCCAGTAGTACGGGGCCGCCGGCTGCGGAGCAGCGAAGCCATGCGCAACCTGGTCCGGGAAACGACTGTGTCCGTCCACGATTTGATTTATCCGGTATTTGTCTGCGAGGGGTCCGGCATCAAACAGGAAATTCCCTCCATGCCCGGGGTATTCCGGTTTTCGCTTGACCGGCTGCATGAGGAAATCGAAGAAGTGACGGAGCTTGGCCTTCAGGCCGTCCTCCTGTTCGGGATTCCCGGGCACAAGGACGAGCTGGGGTCGGAAGCCTACGGCAGCCATTCGATTGTGCAGGAGGCGACCCGGCGGATCAAGAAGCTTCGTCCCGACCTTCTGGTGGTGGCCGATACGTGCCTTTGCGAGTATACGAGCCACGGTCACTGCGGAGTCGTCCATGTGGATGAAAAATCCGGGCGCGCCGATGTGGTCAACGATGCTTCGCTTGAGCTGCTGGTCAAAACCGCCGTTTCCCAGGCGGAGGCGGGAGCGGACATAATCGCTCCGTCCAACATGATGGACGGATTCGTTCACGCGATCCGTTCCGGACTGGACGCGGCCGGCTTCGAGAATATTCCGATCATGTCCTATGCGGTGAAATATTCCTCGGCCTTTTACGGACCGTTCCGGGATGCCGCCGACTCGGCACCGCAGTTCGGAGACCGCAAGACGTATCAGATGGATCCGGCCAATTTCCGCGAGGCGCTGCGTGAAGCGGAGTCCGACGTGAGGGAAGGGGCGGACATGCTGATGGTGAAGCCGGGCTTTGCCTACCTTGACGTTCTGAAAGCCCTCAGGGAAAATTTCGATCTGCCGGTCGCCGTTTATAATGTCAGCGGCGAGTACTCGATGATCAAGGCGGCGGCCGCGAACGGCTGGATTGACGAGAAAGCGGTCGTCATGGAACTGATGATCGCCTTCAAGCGCGCCGGTGCGGACATGATCCTCACATACTTCGCCAAGGATGTCGCCCGCTGGCTGAAGGAAAGCTGAGGAAGAAGGACCGTGCCGTATCCGGTGACCGGATCAGGACTGCCGGCCGGGTTTTTCGCCCGGACCGCAGTCCTGTTTCGCATCTTCTCCGTACCGGGCGGATCCCGGATTAACGGGGCCGCGTTGTCAAAGATTTGTCGGATTATGCCGTTTACATCCGTTGTGAGGGGGAAATAAATAAGGCATAATGGGGTCATGGATATTCTCGGAAATGGGGCATGGGAAAAATGAGCTATAACGACACGTTCCTCCGGGCCTGCAGAAAGCAGCCCGTAAACCGTCTTCCCGTATGGTATATGCGGCAGGCGGGAAGATACGACCCCGAATATCGGAAAATCAAGGAAAAATATTCCCTGCTGGAAATTTGCAGGCAGCCGGAGCTGGCCGCCGAAGTGACGATGATGCCGGTCCGCAAGCTGGGGGTGGATGCGGCAATCCTGTACTCGGATATCATGAATCCGGTTGCCTCCATCGGCATTGACTTCGACATCGTAAAAAATGTCGGTCCGGTGATCGATAATCCGATCCGGTCGAAGCAGGATGTGGAAAGGCTGAAACCGATCGACGTGGAGGGTGATCTGTCCCATGTGCTGGAGACGATCCGCATTCTCGACCGGGAGCTGTCTGTCCCGCTGATTACGTTTGGAGGGGCGCCCTTCACGATCGCCAGCTATCTGATCGAGGGACGGCCCTCCAAAAGCTATATCCGCACCAAGGAACTGATGTACGGCGAACCCGGGGTTTGGCATATGCTGATGGACAAGCTGGGGGATATGGCCATCGCGTATCTGAAGGCCCACGCGGCTGCAGGGGCCAAGGCGGTGCAGCTGTTTGACAGCTGGGTCGGGGCGCTGTCGCCGAGGGATTTCCGGGTGTTCGTGCTGCCGGTGATCACCCGCATCTTCCGCGAATTGGCCGATCTGGATGTGCCGAAGATCTACTTCCCGGGCGTCAGCTCCGGCGAGCTGCTGGCGGAATTGACAGACATTGAAGCGGACGTTATCGGTCTCGATTGGCGCGTGCCGATTCCCGAAGGGCGCCGGCGGACAGGAGGCAGGTTCGCGGTTCAGGGCAACCTCGATCCTTACGTGCTGACCGGTCCAATGGACATGATCAAACAGCAGGCCAGAGAAACGATCGACCTCGGAATCCGGGAGCCGGGCTACATTTTCAACCTGGGGCATGGACTTTTTCCCGAAGCTTCCCTTGAGAAGCTGAAGGAGCTGACGGAGTTTGTCCACGATTATTCGCAGGCCGCCCTGCGCAAACCGCTCGAAAGGGTGAATTGACGATGTCCAAGCGGAAAATCGGCGTGCTGGTAATGTCCTACGGGACACCGGAAAGTCTGGATCAGATTGAAGCGTATTATACCCATATCCGCCGGGGACATCCGCCTTCGGCGGAACAGCTGCAGGAATTGAAGGAACGGTACGAAGCGATCGGCGGAGGTTTTTTTCCGCTGCGCGAAAATACGAACAAACAGGTCGCGGCCTTGCGGGAAACGCTGGACCGGCTTTATCCCGCGTATGAATTTGCCTGCTTCCAGGGGCTCAAGCATGCGCAGCCGTTCATAGAAGACGGAGTGGAGCAGATGGTCCGGGACGGGTTCAAGGAAGCGGTCGGCATTGTCCTGGCGCCCCATTATTCGGTGATGAGTGTCGGCGGCTACATCAAACGGGCCCGGGAGAAGGCGGAACAAACCGGTCTGGCCATGACGTTCGTCAAAAGCTACCATCTCCATCCCAAGCTGATCGAGGCTTTGTCCAACCGGGTGAAGGCGGCGCTGGAACGTTTCGGGGGCGTCCCCTTGAACGAGGTCAAGGTTGTTTTCACCGCGCACAGCCTGCCGGAAAAAATTCTCGAGATGCGCGACCCCTATCCCGACCAGCTGCTGGCCACTTCCAGGGCGGTCGCGGATCAGGCGGGGGTGCCGAACTGGATGTTCGGCTGGCAAAGCGCGGGACGCACCTCCACGCCATGGCTTGGTCCGGACATTCTGGATATTCTCCGCACCCTGCGGAAAGAGGAGCGGGTGAAGAATGTGCTGGTCTGCCCGGTCGGCTTCGTGTCCGACCATCTGGAGGTTCTCTACGATCTGGATATCGAAGCGCAGCGGCTGGCCGGGGAATTGGGAATGCACCTTGAGCGTACGGAATCGCTGAATACCGATCCGCTGTACATGGAGACGCTGGCTGAAACCATTCGCATGCACATCGGGGATTGAACGGCAAGGAGAAGGAGGCAAGTATGGTGTCACAGCAGGAACGCTGCAAAATCCTGGTGGCGGGCGGCGGCATTACGGGGTTGAGCGCCGCTTTTTACGCGGCCGGGCTGGCCGCCGAACGGGGGCTTGCGGCAGAGATTACACTGGCGGAGCGAAGCGGTCGGCTGGGCGGCAAAATCCGGACCCTGCGGAAAGACGGCTTCGTCATCGAGAAAGGGCCGGATTCCTTTCTGGCGCGCAAGCTGCCGATTATCGAGCTGAGCCGGGAGCTCGGCCTGGAGGAGCAGCTGGAGGCGATGAATCCGCAAGCCAGGAAAACGTATATTGTCCGCGGCGGACGGTTGCATCCCATGCCGGCCGGGCTTATCCTCGGCATTCCGACCCAGCGGGAGCCGTTTCAGCAGACGGAGCTGATTTCGCCGCGGGGCAAGCTGCGGGCGGCGCTGGATCTGATCATGCCCCCGCGGCGGGGAACGGAAGATGAATCGCTGGGCGATTTTCTTGAACGCCGTTTGGGCCGGGAGGTCCTTGAACAGATTGTCGAGCCGCTCCTGGCCGGAATTTATGCGGGAGATACGCGCAAGCTGAGCCTGATGGCCACCTACCCGCAGTTCCGGGAAGCGGAACGGAAGTACGGCAGCCTGATCCGGGGAACGGCGATCAGCCGGAAGCAGGCTCCGCAGGCGGGAGCTCCGGGCGGTTTGCCCGCCGTTGCCCGCGGCAGTCAATTCCTGACCTACCGGAACGGGCTGGCCACGCTGGTGGAAACCCTGGAAAAGGCGCTGCTGGCCAGAGGGGTGAGGATTCTTTGCAATACGGAGATTGCCGGCATCGAAGCGGTGACGGAGAACAGCGCTCCGGCAGGCATCCGCGTCCGGTTCGGCAGAGGGGAGCCGGAACGGTACGATGCCTTCATCTCGGCGCTTCCGGCGTTCTCCGTTAGCCGGCTGTTTCCGCAACTTCCCGCGGTGGCCCGGCTGAAGGACATCGAGTATGTGTCGGTGGCCAATGTGATTCTTGCCTTTCACCGCCGGGACCTGGAACGCGAGCTGGACGGATCCGGTTTCCTCGTGCCCCGCACGGAAGGAAGGTTCATCACAGCCTGCACCTGGACCTCGCGCAAGTGGCTGCATACCGCGCCCGAAGGCAAGGCTCTGCTGCGCTGTTATGTCGGGCGGTCCGGCCAGGAGGATTGGGTCTCCATGGAAGATGAGGAAATCGTCGCCAAAGTCCGCCGGGATATGCGGGAGCTGGCCGGTATCACAGCGGATCCGTTGTTTTACGAAATTACGCGGCTTCCGCATTCCATGCCGCAATATCCAGTCGGCCATCTGGAACGCGTTCAGGCGGCCCGGGACGAGCTGGATCAGGCGATGCCCGGTACGGTGATCGCCGGCGCCGGGTTTCATGGGGTGGGGCTGCCGGACTGCATTCGCCAGGGCAGAGAGGCCGCTGAACACGCACTCCGCCGTCTGGCAAGCATTCCGGTCCATTGATCCGGGTTTTCCGCCGGACGGATGATTGAACTTTTACCGGAGGGGGCAAAGCATATGCAGGAAACCAGAAGAAAAGACGAACGCTCAAAAGCGGCGTTTGCGGAAGCCAAACGGTACATTCCGGGCGGTGTGAACAGCCCGGTCCGCGCCTTCAAATCCGTCGGGCTGACGCCGGTCTATGTCAAGCGGGGGCAGGGCTCGCGGATTTACGATATCGACGGGAACGAATTCATCGATTATGTCGGATCCTGGGGACCGCTCATTGTCGGGCATGCCCATCCGGAGGTGGTTGAAGCGGTCAAACGAACGGCCGAGCTCGGAACCAGCTTCGGCGCTCCGACCGAGATCGAGACGGAGATGGCCAAGCTCGTGTGCGAGCGGGTGCCTTCGGTGGAAATCGTGCGGATGGTCAATTCCGGCACGGAGGCGACGATGAGCGCCATCCGGCTGGCCCGCGGCTATACGGGCCGCAGCAAAATCGTAAAATTCGAGGGAAGCTATCACGGTCATGCCGATTCCCTGCTCATCAAGGCCGGTTCAGGTGTGGCCACGCTGGGTCTTCCCGACAGTCCGGGCGTGCCTTCAGGCGTTGCCGCCAATACGATTACGGTGCCCTATAACGACCTGGATTCGGTGAAGGTGGCGTTTGAAAAGTTCGGGGAGGATATCGCGGCGATTATCGTCGAGCCGGTGGCGGGCAACATGGGCGTCGTTCCGCCCCGGCCGGGATTTCTCCAGGGGCTGCGTGACGTGACCCGCCAATATGGCAGCCTGTTGATCTTCGACGAGGTGATGACCGGTTTCCGTGTGGATTACCATTGCGCCCAGGGCCTGTTCGGCATCACCCCGGATCTGACCTGCCTCGGCAAGGTCATCGGCGGCGGCCTGCCGGTAGGGGCCTACGGCGGCCGGCGGGAGATAATGGAACAGATGGCGCCGAGCGGCCCGATTTACCAGGCCGGCACGCTTTCGGGCAATCCTCTGGCCATGATCGCCGGATATACGACGCTGAAGCTTTTGACTCCGGAGTCTTACCGGGAACTGGAGCGCAAATCCGCCAGGCTGGCGGAAGGGTTTGCGGCGAATGCCGCAAAACGCGGAATTCCCTGCACGATCAACCGCGTCGGCTCGATGATCTGCCCGTTCTTCACGGACCGGGAGGTTGTGAATTACGAAACGGCCAAAACGTCGGATCTAGAACGGTTTACCCGGTATTTTGCCGGACTGCTGGATCATGGGGTGAATATCGCCCCTTCCCAGTTTGAAGGCATGTTCCTGTCGACCGCCCATACCGACGAAGACATCGAAGCGACTCTTGAGGCGCACGACAAAGCGTTGGCCCGGCTGTAGACAGGCCTCGGGGCCGTATCAGGGCCAAGGCCGGGGAAGCAAATGGCTTTGACGCAACGAAACCTCCACCGCCCAATCCGGATTCTGCTTTCCTGGCGGCGGACCGCTGACGATCATCAGCGATCCGCCGCGAGGCGGAGCGTAACGGATGCGGCGATGGAGGTTTTTGGGCATTGCGCGCGATCTGCGCCCAATGCGGCGGGTGCCGAGGAAGGCGGTATTAACCGCCGGTCGGCGCGGTCAATCCCTGCCCGGTTGCAGTTCCGTCGGCCGGCTGTCCGATGCCGGTATTCAAGCTTCCGCCGGTCTTGGCGGAGGTACCGGAGGGACTCGACTGGCCGGCGTTGGCACCGGTTTTGACAGTGGCGGAACCTCCCGAGGCACCCGATGCGCCCGTGCCGCCCGACGTGCCCGAAGAAGCGCCCGCGGCGGCAGTGCCCGCGGTACCGCTCGTGCCGCCGCCGGCGCTGCCAGTACGGCCGGAGCCGGCCGTACCGCCGCCCGCGCCCGGCGAGCCTGTTGTGACAGCGCTGCCACCGCCGCCGGCGGAACTTCCGCCCGTGCCTGCGCTTCCGCCCGCGGAGGTTCCGCTGCTGCCGGCCGGACCGGATACCGGCGGAACGGTACCGGTATCCGGTCCCGTCTGCGTTGCCGGCGAAGGCGCCGGCGGCTGTCCGGCTCCGGGCGTTCCGGCGGTCTCCCCTGCCGGGGCCGCCGAGCCGCTTCCACCCGCAGCCGGGCCGGCCGGAGACGGCGCCGAGCCGCCGGCAGGAGATTCGGGCTGGGCCCTGGTCCCGGCCTGGCTGCCGGAGCTGCTTTCCGCCGCTTTGCCGGAAGCGGTTCCCGCCGCCGGCGTCTTCGGCTTGGCGGCGGGAGCCGCCGGGGCGCTTTTTGGCGGCCCCGCTGCCGGGCTGCTTTTCTCCTGGGCTTTCTGCTGCGCCTTTTGCTGCTCCAGCTCGCGAAGGTAATCAGGATGATCGTAGGCCCCGCCCGGATCGATTTTGTCCAGACCGTCCCAAATCCGGTCCACCTTCACGTCTTCGGGATGGTCATAAATCAGGAAGGCGGAAGGCAGCCGCCGCTCGCCCCACCGGCTGGAAGGTTTGGTGATCAACTGCCCGTTATAGACCATTTCCGAGGAAGCGCCCCCGTCGAGAAAGCCGGCGTTGACGCAGCCTTCCTCCAGCAGAAGATCCTGGACCTCGCGGAGCGTGGCTCCGACGCTGTGCGGCTGCCTTCCGTCAATGACGATGAAGATGACGGTGCCGTCCGCCTTCTGTCCTACCGCCGTCCGCGGCCCCCGTCCCCAGCCGCCGTCCCCGCTGGTGATCAGGGGTTTGCCGTTGACAATGACCCGGGGGTAGAAGGAGACCGCTTCCGAAACGTGCATTTCCTGCAGCTGGACGATACTGTAGTTGCCGATGACGAGCGTTCCCCGATCGTCGAAGCCCACCACCATCTGCTGCTCGTGCCCTTCCCGGTCGGTATAAATCAGATCGCCTCCGGACATGATGAGACCGATCGGAGCGAAGCCGTTGCCCAGTCCATCCGGGTCGACGAAGCCCCCGCCGTTGACTCCGGCCACCGCACCCGTTCGCTGCACCATCGAGGTAATCCGTTCGCCTTCTCCCTGCTTATGGGGAACCATGACGCGAATGGTCTTGGGATCATAGACGTACATTTTTTTGCCAACCCAGTATTTTCCGGAGATATCCTCCACCTTCACCAGACTGTCCAATGAGCGCGAAGGGCGGGTCTCATGCTGAATCATGTCCAGATTCTGCTCTTCCGATCCCGCCCACTCGTTGAAGGCCTGGAACTGGCGCACCATATAGTCGCGTTTTTCCGCGCCGACAAAGATCCACGCCCAGTCCCGATGCTGGGTGGAAATCACCGTCTGCGCCAGAAATTCGCGGATGGATCCGCCGGGCGGAGTAAGGTACAGGAAGCTGGAGCCGAGAAAGACGAGAAAGGAACACAATAGCATAAATTTTTTGAGTCCGCTCCAGCCTGCATATTGCTCACGGGTATAGCGCATGAACCGATTTGCCGTATTCAATCTCGACCGTTCCTCTCCTGGAAATATGCGAAAATCCCAGCATCATTCTATCACAGTGTTTCTACTTTTAATACGGGGAGTTTGGTATAATAGCGGGTAAGCAATCTCCCGGTATTCCGCCAACACCGCCCCGGGAACCGCGGCGCCCGGCCTTGGCGGCTTCGATCCCGGATTTTGAAGCGCGGCCGCTTCGCCTGAACGGCCCCGGACCGGCGTCCGCCCGCACATGAACGGCAGCAACGCCCGGGCAAAACGTGACAGGAGGTTCCCTCCGTGAAAGATCTGTTGAAATACTATATCCTGAATATTCCCTGGTCGCTCTACGGGATCGGCCTGGGCTTTCTCGCCGTGCTGCTGCTGATCCTGTATCCCGTCTGGAAGGATACCCGACGGAGGTAATGCCGAATGGACGATGCCTTCCTGCAAAGTGTGCGCAAAGGCGAGTGGCTGGAGCTCACGCTGCCGATGGAACCCGCTGCGGAACCGCAGGTCTGGCTGGCAGAGGAGCTTGGCCTTCCGCCCAAACTGTTGCGGCAATGGGCCGCAACCGGCGGGATTGAACAGAGAGGCCGCCGTCTCCGTCTGAGAATGTTTCCGGAAGAAAGCTCCGACTTTGCTCCGGAATGGAAAAGTCTTGATATTTTGTACGAGGACGATTTCTGCCTTGTCGTCAATAAACCGGCGGGGATGCCTGTGCATCCGTCCGGCGAAGGGCAGACGGGCACGCTGGCCAACGCCCTGACCCTTTATTATGCATCGACCGGCCAGTCCTGCCGCATCCGGCACATTCACCGGCTGGACAAAGATACTTCCGGTCCGGTGCTCTACGCCAAGAATGAGCTGGCCCAGCTGCGGCTCGATGAGGATATGCGGCTCAAGAAGATCCGCCGCGGCTACCTGGCCTGGGTCCGGGGACAGCTCTCTGAATCCGGAGGCACCCTGAATTTTCCGATCGGGAAGGACCGCCACCACAACAAGCGGCGGCGCGTATCCCCCTCCGGCCAGCCCGCAGTCACCCATTACGAGGTGGTTGAGCGTTTCCGCAACGCCACAAGGCTGAGGCTGTATCTGGAAACAGGCCGCACCCACCAGATTCGCGTCCATCTTAGTCACATCGGGCACCCGCTGCTGGGAGACCGGCTCTACGGCGGACCCGGGGACCGGATCGGCCGTCAGGCGCTGCACGGCGAGACGCTGGAGTTTATCCATCCGTGGACGGGAGAGGAAATCCGAACCGTCTGTCCATGGCCGGAAGATCTCAAAGAGCTCGATAACCGCCTCGGGGAAGAATGAGAAAAACGCCCTTCTTCCCGCCAGATCGCCCGAAAACGCGAAAAAATTGGCATGACATCCTCCTTTGACCCATATACTTTACGGAAAACAAGAACAGGCATCATCTGCTGCATTGATGGGGTGACCGATCGAAAGGAGGATTCTTGGTGACTGAGCAACAATCGGGCTTGCGATTCGATATCTATGAACGCGTGCATTTGGCCGAAGGAGTGACTGGAATCAGGGAACTGGACGAGATTGAGCTGGTTCCCCATATTGAAGTTCACTCCCAGGACGAACAAGCGGTTCTCAAAGGACATTTGCTGCTGTCAGGCCAATATGACGGGGAAGAGGAGGCCGGTCGGCAGACGTTGGAGCATTGGATCCCGGTTGAAATCACCCTTCCGATGAACCGGATTCACCGGGTTGAGGATATCGCCGTTGAGATTGAGAATTTCGATGTGGATCTTCTTTCCTCCCGCAGCCTGAATATAACCGGGGTGTTGTCCCTGCACGGAATCCAGATTCCCCAACCGTCCGCCGGAACTCCCTGGGGCGAAGAAGAGATGGTATTCGTGCACGAGTCGGAGGCCGATTCAGAGCCGGAGCAGGCGGAATGGAGTTTGCCGCAGGCAGGGCCTGACTGGGAACATCGGTCCGAACCCGGAGCCATTGGAAGTGACGCCGTTTCGCCCCCCGCCAAATCCGTCCGCACGGAAGCGGGCGCTGCCGGGTCTGCGAGAAGGGAACGTACCGAAAAAGCGGCCGCGGAACCGGTGAATGGCGATCGTGCGGAAGATACGGCCGCGGAACCGGTGAATGCCGATCGTGCAGAAGATGCGGCCGCGGAACCGGTGAATGCCGATCGTGCGGAAGATACAGCCGCGGAACCGGTGAATGCCGATCGTGCGGAAGAAACGGCTGCGGAACCGGTGAACGCCGATCGTGCGGAAGAAACGGCCGCGGAACCGGTGAACGCCGATCGTGCGGAAGAAACGGCCGCGGAACCCGCAGGACCCGGGGAAGAAGCCGCGGTCAATGTTCACCCGGCGGAGGCCGAAACGGCGCAGGCGGTACAGCAGACGGAGGAAGAGGTTCTGGAAGGCTCCCTCGAAGATATGGCCGTCAAACCGGCTTCCGAAACCGAATCCAAGAAAGAAATGAAAATTGCGTTCGGCAAAAAAACGGAAGAAAACGAGGCGGGGGCGGCCCAGCAGTTCAAATCGATGCTAAGCAAGCTGATCAGCAGGGAGCCATCCGGGACGGCCGGGCCGGAAGCGGCGGCGGACGAAAAGCCGAAGACGGCCGGAACGGAATCAGAAGCCCAGAGAAGCCCGGGGGATGCGCTGGAATGGAAGCGGCTGTTCCTCGGTTCCCAGTCCGGAGAGCAGTTCCGCAAGCTGCGGATGTGCATTGTCCAGAAGGAAGAAACACTCGAAAGCATCGCCGACCGCTACAAGCTGAATCCGCGGGAAATTATGCTGTACAACCGTTTGAACGACCAGCAGCTTACGGAAGGACAGGTTATCTATATTCCCAAATAAGCCTGAAATAAGCAGATTCAAAGATGCCCCGGTCGCCCGGGGCATTTTTTCGGTATTCGGGATCCCTGAAGCCGTTTTAGTAGAAATGGAACAGAAACCCGAGGTAGGCCAGAAACAGGATAAACAGAATAAACACGTCAAAGGGGTTGGGCAGCAGCAGGGTTCGGACAAACTGCACGCAAATCAGGGGAAACAGCACTCCCCTGACGGTAAACCGGACTTTCCACCACCACTTCTGCAATCGGATCACCTCGAATCCCCGGCGTTTTTGGTAAACCGTAAAATGTCCCTACGCAAGTGTATGAAAAAGGCAAACCCGGTTATGCTTACAATTAAGAGTCTATCCTGCGGCATTCGCTTATTGACTCCCTATCCAAATATGTTTATCATTAGATGCAAAACATGAAATCTTTGGGGAAAGACCATGAAGAGGAGGAGTAGGCAGTGAACCCTTCAGAGAGCGGAGCCGCATGCTGGAAGGCCCCGCAGGATGTAATTGCCGAAGTCGCCTTGGAGTTGGCCGCCGGGAACAATCGCGATCCAGCGAATTCCGGGGCGGATCCGGCCGCAGCCGTTATCTGCATGGAGAGCCGCTCTCCGACCAACGGGGGAGCGGAATGAAGGTGGTACCACGGAAGCAAACCTTTCGTCCTTTGCGGCGGAAGGTTTTTTCTATTTTTAGGGGCCCGGGCCCGCACGCAGCCGGCGCTCTGGCCAAGGAGGCAGGAAACGAATGGCACAAACCGAAACATCCCGACAAACGACGGGCATGCCGACGACGTATAATCCGAAGGATGCCGAACAGAAATGGTACGCGTATTGGATGGAGGGGAAATATTTCGAGGCCGGCAGACGCGCGGATGCCAAGCCGTACTCGATCGTCATCCCGCCCCCCAACGTGACCGGCATGCTGCATATCGGGCATGCGCTTGATTTTACGCTGCAGGACATTCTGATTCGCGTAAAGCGAATGCAGGGCTACGATGCCCTGTGGCTGCCCGGCACCGACCATGCGGGAATCGCGACCCAGACGAAGGTGGAGCAGAAGCTGCGCGAACAGGGCGTAAGCCGCCACGATCTGGGACGCGAGAAGTTTCTGGAGAAGGTCTGGGAATGGAAGGAACAGTATGCCGGAACGATCCGCGAGCAGTGGGCCAAGATGGGACTTTCCCTCGATTACTCGCGCGAACGGTTCACCCTTGACGAAGGGCTGTCCCGGGCTGTCCGCGAAGTGTTCGTCAAACTGTACGAAAAAGGGCTGATTTACCGCGGGAAATACATTATCAACTGGGATCCCGCCGCCCGTACCGCATTGTCCGATATTGAGGTGGAATACAAGGAAGTGCAGGGCCACCTGTATCACCTCCGCTATCCGCTGAAGGATGGCAGCGGGTCGATTACGGTTGCGACCACCCGTCCGGAAACGATGCTCGGGGATACCGCCGTGGCCGTCCATCCGGACGACGAACGCTACCGACATCTGGTTGGCAAATCGCTCGTGCTGCCGATTATCGGCCGGGAAATCCCCGTGATCGCCGATGAATATGTCGAGAAGGAGTTCGGAAGCGGCGCCGTCAAGATTACCCCGGCGCACGACCCGAACGACTTTGAGGTAGGACTGCGTCATCAGTTGCCGCAGATACTTGTCATGGACGAGACCGGTACGATGAATGAAAATGCCGGGCCTTACCGGGGGCTGGACCGTTCCGAATGCCGAAAGAAAATTGTCGCCGACCTCAAGGAACAGGGCGTGCTTGTCAAAATCGAAGACCATGTGCATCAGGTTGGCCACAGCGAACGAAGCGGAGCGGTTGTCGAGCCGTATCTGTCCACCCAGTGGTTTGTCCGGATGAAGCCGCTCGCCGAACGGGCCATTGAATCGCAGCGCTCCGGGCGGGGGGTCCGCTTCGTGCCCGAACGGTTTGAGAAAATTTATTTGAATTGGATCGAGAACGTCCGTGACTGGTGCATTTCCCGCCAGCTTTGGTGGGGCCACCGGATTCCCGCCTGGTACTGCGGGGACTGCGGGGAGGTTACCGTATCCCGCGAAGAAGCCGAACGGTGTTCGCACTGCGGCGGCACGAATCTGCGGCAGGACGACGACGTGCTCGATACCTGGTTCAGCTCGGCGCTCTGGCCGTTTTCAACGCTTGGCTGGCCGGAGAACACCGCCGACCTGAAGCGGTATTACCCGACCAGCGTACTGGTAACAGGCTATGACATCATCTATTTCTGGGTTGCGCGGATGATCTTCAGCGCCCTCGAATTTACCGGTGAAATTCCGTTCAGGGATGTGCTGATCCACGGACTGGTGCGTGATGCCGAAGGGCGGAAAATGTCCAAGTCGCTGGGCAACGGGGTGGATCCGCTGGATGTCATCGAGAAATACGGCGCGGATGCGATGCGCTACATGATCTCGACCGGCAGCACTCCGGGCCAGGATCTGCGTTTTCGCTGGGAACGGGTCGAACAGGCCCGCAACTTTGCCAACAAGATCTGGAACGCTTCGCGGTTCGCCCTGATGAACCTCGAAGGGATCAAGGCGGAGGAAGTCCGTCTGGACGGAAAGCTGGGAACGGCGGACCGCTGGATTCTGCATCGCTTGAACGAAACCGCCCGCGATATTACGCGCCTCCTCGATCAGTATGAATTTGGCGAAACGGGCCGCCTGCTGTACAACTTTATCTGGGACGATTTGTGCGACTGGTATATCGAATTCAGCAAGCTGAGCCTTTATGGCAGCGATGCTGGGGCGAAGAAGCAGACACAGGCGGTATTGGCCTATGTGCTGGACCGTACCCTGCGCATGATTCATCCGTTCATGCCGTTTATCAGCGAGGAGATCTGGCAGCACCTGCCGCATGAAGGCGAAACGATTACACTGGCGCCATGGCCGGCCTACGACAATGAGCTGGAAGCCCCGGATGCCGTTGCCGGGATGGAGCTCCTGATGGATGTTATCCGGGCCGTCCGGAATATCCGCGCCGAGGTAAATGTGCCGATGGGCAAAAAGGTCGAGCTCCTGATCAAGCCGGGCAGCGGGGAAGCGAAGGAGATTCTGGAGCGAAACAAGGAATACGTGCAGCGCTTCTGCAACACGTCGCAGCTCGCGGTCGATCTGTCGCTGGCCGCTCCGGACAAAGCCATGACCGCCGTCGTCAGCGGGGCGGAGCTGTATCTGCCGCTCGCGGGTCTGATCGATCTCGATCAGGAAATCTCCCGGCTGGAGAAGGAGCTGGCAGCGCTCCACGGGGAGGTGGCCCGAATCGAGAAGAAGCTGGCCAACCCCGGTTTCGTATCCAAGGCTCCGGCCAAAGTGGTGGAGGAAGAGAAGGCCAAGCTGGCCGACTACGCCGACAAACGGGATAAAGTGATCGCCCGGCTCGCGGAGCTGCGGGGATAGAAGCAGCGGGTCCCCTGGCAGGGACGGCTCTTGCCGCCCGGTACCGGGGCCTGTGCTTGTTTTATGGGGAAATGGTCAAGTTCCCTATCAAGCTCCTATCCCTCAGGTCATATAATTTAGCAGAAGGATGAGAAACCATGAAGGATGAAAAAGCAGGCGGCGAGGCTTTTCGGGATTGTGACGATGCGGTGGAATGGATCACGCATCTGGTTGCTGCGGGGGAAAAGCCGGGATTGAGGCGCATGGAGGCCCTTATGGAGATGCTCGGGCATCCGGAACGCAGGCTGAAATTCATCCATGTGGCGGGGACCAACGGGAAAGGCTCCACCTGCGCGTTTATCACCCGGGCGTTAATTCGCGCCGGCTACGATGTCGGAACCTTCACCTCGCCGTATATGGAAACCTTTGCGGACCGGATCCGGTACAACGGGTCCAATATTCCGGAGGAAGAGCTGCTTTCGCTGGCCAACCGGATCAAACCGCTCTGCGATGAACTGGCGCAGATGGAGCTTGCGGCCCCGACCATGTTCGAAGTAACGACGGCGATTGCCCTTTTGTATTATGCAACCCGGGTCTATCCCGATTTCGTCGTCTGGGAAACCGGGCTTGGCGGAAGAGTGGATCCGACCAATATCGTGGTTCCGGTTGTATCCGTCATTACCAATATCGGACACGATCATATGGACATTCTGGGGGATACGCTGGAGAAAGTGGCGCGGGAAAAGGCGGGGATCGTCAAGGCGGGCGTTCCCCTCGTCAGCACGGCGGAACAGCCGGAGGTCATTCACGTCCTCGAAGAAGTCTGCCGGGAGCGGCAGAGCGCTTTTTACCTGATGGGCAGGCAGTTTCATGCCGAAACGTTGAGCCGGGAAGAGAATCTTCAGCGTTTCCGCTTCCGGGGACCGTTCCGCGAGCTTCCCGAGGTCGGGATCACGATGAACGGGGAGCACCAGATCCGCAATGCCGCCGCAGCCTTGATGACTCTGGAGGTTTTGCGGCAGTATTATGCGGTAATATTGGATGATGAAGAGCTTTTTTCCGCCATGCGGGATACGGAGTGGCCGGGCCGGCTGGAGATGCTCCGCCGGCACCCGCGCCTTCTGCTCGACGGCGCCCATAATCCGGAAGGAGCGGTATCCCTGGCCGGCGCCTTGCGGGAAATTTACTCTTACCGGAAACTGCACGTCATGATGGGAATGCTGTCCGGCAAAAACCATGCCGGGTATTTGGAGCAGATTATACCGCTTGCCGATACGCTGATCGTAACGGAGCCGGAATGGCGCAAAAAGCTTGATGCGGAGCGGCTGGCCCGTCTGGCCGGGGAACAGCGGGAACGCTTCGGAACGCGGACGGAAATCATTGTCGAGCCGGATTGGAAGGCGGCGTTGTCCCGCCTGCGGGCCATCACGGAGGACGAGGACCTGGCGGTGGTTTCCGGCACCCTGTATCTGATCTCTGCTGTCCGATCATGGATCATGGATCGGTCCGATAATGACAAAGGTTGGTGATGAAGGACGTGAACACGCCCGAGCATGTACATTTTGTAGGAATTGGCGGCTACGGCATGAGTGCCATCGCCAAAGTGCTTCTGGAGATGGGGTATTCCGTGTCCGGTTCGGATCAGGCCGAGCAGGAGCTGACCCGCAAGCTGGCGGCCAAAGGGGCCAAAGTATTTATCGGTCATGATGCAAGGCAGGTGCAGGGGGCGGATCTGGTCGTCTACTCAACGGCGGTCAAGAAAGACAATGTCGAGATTCAGGAAGCGGAGAGGCTTCACATTCCGGTGGTCCATCGCTCGCAAATGCTGGCCCGTCTGCTGAACGAGCATAAAGGCATTGCCGTTGCCGGCGCCCACGGCAAAACAACCACCTCTTCCATGATCGCCCTTGTGATGGAGCAAAGCGGTCTGGATCCCACGTTCGTCATCGGCGGGGAAATCATGAACGTCGGCAGCAACGCCAAGGCGGGCAAAAGCGAATATGTCGTGGCGGAAGCGGATGAGAGCGACGGCTCGTTCCTTCAGTATTACCCGGCGATCGCCCTGGTCAACAACATCGAGGCCGATCACCTCGAGCATTACGACGGGGACTTTGAGAAGCTGAAGCAGGCATACGCCCGTTTTCTCGGGCAGGTCAGGGAAGGCGGCAAGGCGGTCGTCTGCGCCGACGATCCGCATCTTCGCGAGATGATCCCGAACATCCGGAGCGAAGTCCTCACCTACGCCATCGACGGCGAAGGGGATTTTACCGCAAGAAATATTGTGCTCGGGGACCGCAGGGTCAGCTTCGATGCGTACCGCCAGGGAGATCGGCTGGGAACCATCACCCTGTCCGTGCCGGGACGGCATAACGTATATAACGCCTTGGCCGCCCTGATTACCTGCATGGAGGTCGGCCTGTCGTTTGACCAGATCGCTTCGGCCATCACTCTGTTCCGCGGAGCCAAGAGGCGGTTTCAGGTGCTGGGCGAGGTGGATGGCGTTCTGGTTATCGACGATTACGCCCATCACCCGACGGAAATTCAGGCGACCATCAGCGCGGCCAAAGCTACCGGCAAGCGCATCATCGCCGTATTCCAGCCGCAGCGCTACACGCGGACCTTTTTCCTGCTCGACGCGTTCAGCCGCGCTTTTCACGAAGCCGACGAAGTCGTGATCACCGATATTTATTCACCCGCGGGCGAGGCCCGGATTGAGGGAATATCCTCGGAGAGGCTGGCGGACATGATCCGTGAGAACAGCAACGAACATGTAAGCTATCTTCCCGCCAGGGAAGATGTGGAAAAGTATTTGGCCGCTCGCGTTGAAAGCGGCGACCTGGTGCTTACCATGGGGGCCGGAGACATTTACAAGGCTGCCGAGGAACTGGTCCGGTCGCTCGAGATCCGCAAGAAGCGGCATGCCTAGCGAAGGGGCAGGGCACCATGCGGTCGGGAGAAAACGGCAGACTGCCGCGGGCGGCCGCCCGGCATCTCCCGGCAAGTACAATTGGCAGGACCGGCCACGCCCCTGAAATACGGCCTTGCTCTTCCGGGAACAAGGGCGGCCGGCAGATCATTATGCGCGGCTTGGCATAATCCTCTCCTGTCTCTCATAGTCTGGTAGTAACAGAGAATGGACAAGGGAGAGATTCGATGAACAAGGCGCGAATTACCTACCGGTTCGATTCCCGGAGCCCCAGGGGCCGGGAGGTTTTCCCCAAGGAACCGCAACCCGGGATTATTCCGCTAAACCCTGAGGAATTTGAAGTGGTGAAGGAGGAAGGGCCGGCGGCGGGGACGGACACCGCGGCGGAGGGCGGCAAGGAGGAGCGGAAACGGGAATTTGCAGGCCCTTTGCTCAACCAGTATACGACCGATTTCGGAACCTGGAACAGCCCTTTTGATGCGGAGACGGAACGGCTGGAAAGGCTGATTCGCGGTACGGAGACCGGGGGACGGGCCCCCGCCGGCGGATCGCAGCGGCGGGAAGATTGGCCGGGCCCCGACGCCGGGCAGCCGGATGAAGCGTTACGCGGGACGGAAGGAGCTCTCCGGTCTGCGGAAGAAACCGGCGGCAATCCGGATCCCCATTCGCCGGGATATCGCCCCGAATACGGCGGGGCGGAAGACCGCGGGGGACGGCAGGGATCGGAGGATCGGCCGGTCCGGCAGGAGTTTCCCCGTTTCGAAGGCCCGTTCGTGGTCGACGAGCGTCTGACCACGCGCATGCTGCGGCCCTCCAGGCCTCCCTGGTTCAAAATTGCGGCCGCTGTGGCGGGTGCCGTGGCGACAGGGGTATGCTTTGGATTTTTCGTGCTCACGATGTTCGCCGATCAGCCGGGTACACAAAATGCGGCATCTCCCCCCCCGAGCGCGGCCACCGTCCAAAAGCCGCCGGAGAATGCGGCCAAGACTCCGGTCGGCGAAGCAGCCGCTCAAACGCCGGAAGCCACCGCGGCCGCCCAGCCGGCGACCGGGACGGTCACCCTGAATGTGCCCGCCCAAAGCTTCAGCATTCTGCAAGCCGGCGTGTTCAGCACACAGCAGGGAGCGGACGCCCTTCAGAGCGAACTGGCGAAGAAGGGGCTGGCGGCGGCAACGATGCCGGGCGACAAATTTACCGTCTATGCCGGCGTGGCGCTGAGCCGGGGAGATGCGCTCGCCCTCAGCACCCGCCTTCAGCAGGGGAACGTGGAAGTCTACATCAAGGATTTCACGCTTCCGGCGGCGGCGCAGGTAAAGTGGAACGGCTCCAAGACCGAGGCCTTAAGCAATTATCTCACCCAGGGGACCGCCCTTTTCAAGCAGATGAATCAGGTGACGGTCAGGCATCTGGGCGAAGCGCAGCCCGGCGCCTTGGCGGATGCGGAGCTGGCCGCGATCGCGTCGGCGCATCAGACCTGGACAGGACTGGCCCCTTCGGTGCAGGAAGGCGCTCCGGACGATGCCAGGGCGGCGCTTGCGGACATGGGCAAGGCCATGAATACCGCGCTCGAATCGCTCGGCAAATATAAGAAAAACACATCCGCTGCCTACCTGTGGCAAACGCAATCCTCGCTTATGCAGTATTTGACGGCGGAGAAACAGCTGCTTTCGGTGATTGCCGCCCCATAAGGGAAAAAGATGCGCAAGCCCCCTGCTTGAACCGGCGGATGGTCTGGCGGTCATCCGGCGGCGCCCGCATACCAAAAATCCCGCGAACCGGGGGAAGAGATTCCCCGATTGGCGGGATTTTTGCGCGTCTTTCGGCAGGCGGCGGTAAGACGCCCCGCCGCTTACGGAACGGGAGCCGCTGCTGCTTTTGCGCGTACGTACCGGTCGAGCATGGCGGCGATTTCCGCCCGGGTCATGCTCTTTTCCGGCAGAAACCGGTTGGGGGCGGCCCCGTCCAGCAAGCCCCGCTGCTTCAGGTAGTAGATCGGCCTGGCGGACCAGAGCGCCGCAGGCACATCCTGGAAGTCCGCCGAAAAACTCTTCATCCGGCTGCTGTTCGGGACGAGCATGCGGTCGAAGAGCGCGGCGGCCTCGCCCCGGGTAAGAGAGGCGTCCGGACGGACGGTTCCGTTGGCGTACCCGTCGATATAGCCTGCGGCGATGGCCTTCATGAACGTGCCGTAGGCCCAGTGGGATGCGGGCAGATCCCGGGGCGCCGCTGCAAGGGACGGCTTCCCGGCTGGTCCGGCGCCGGCGAGGTCTCCCTCCGTCGGGAAGGGGAAGATCCGGTTAAGCAGCGTCAAAAATTCCGCCCGGGTCACCGGCCGGTCCGGCTCAAAGCGGTTGTTTACGCCTTCCGCAATGCCCTTCTCCTTCAGGCGCAGGATCGCATCCCGGGCCCAGTGGCCCAGCGTGTCCGGGAAAACGACGTTCCCGCCGGTTCCGCCGCTGCCGGTATGTAGAAATTGCCCGATTCCGTCGGCAATGCCGGCGGCCATCTGTTTGCGGCTGGCGTCATCGGCCAGCCGGGCCGCATCGCCCGGGTTGGAGAGAAAAGCCGTTTCCACCAAAATGCCGGGAATGTGGCCCCGGCGGATGACGTATACGGCACTCGGAACAATTCCGCGGTTGACGGTGCCTGCCGACGCCGTCAGGCCGTCCAGCACGCTTTGCGCCAGCCGTTTGCTTTCCGGCGTCAGCCGCGCCATGGCGTCGCTGGCCGGATAGTCCGCCTGCGGGTAGGCGCTGTCATAATAAAGCACCAAAGACCCTTCCACAGCGGGGTTGGGATAGTCGTTGGCGTGGATGGATACAAACAGATCGGCTTTTTGCGCATCGGTCAGGTCCACTCTTTCCTGCAGGCCGATATAGCGGTCGCCGGTCCGGGTCATGGCGACCGTGAAGCCGCGGCGGATCAATTCGTCGCGCAGCTTCAGGGCGATGTCCAGATTCACGTCCTTCTCGCGCAGACCGTTGACGCCGATCGCCCCCGGATCGCTTCCCCCGTGCCCGGCATCGACCATGATTTTGGCCGCCCAGGCCGATTGGGGGACGGCCAGCAGTGCGGCGCACAGGAACACAAGTAAGCGAATTTTTTTCATCATATGGCTTGCTCCTTCCTCCCATTCCTCATTTTACTAAACGTCCGGCACGGGTGTATGCAGGAAATTATCGCCAGCTGCCGCGGGGGAATTCGTTGTTTTGTCCGCGAACGATCCGTATAATGTGGATAGGATTGGAGCAGCTGAAGGAAGGTGCGCCGTGAAAAAGACGAATTTGACGCTAATCGTGTTTGTGCTGCTGGGGCTGTTGGCCGGCACCCTGATCGGACAGCTTCTTTCGCCGGTACAGGCCCTTTCTTTTCTCGCCAAATCGCTCCCGGTCACCTGGGAACCGAAGGCCAACCTGCAGGTTGTGCAGTACGAGCTTCATCTGGTGATTCGGCTCAATCTGTTCAGCCTGCTGGGACTGGCCGGAGCGGTCTGGCTGTACCGCAGGCTGTAGGCGGGCCGACCAGGGGCCTTTGTGCCGGGAAGGATCTGAATCCCGCAAGCATCTTGCCGCCCCATCGATCCGAATTTTGCAACCGACAGGAGGAACAAACGTGAAGGAAACGATACCAACCGCGGCGCGGACTCTGATCCTGGCCTCTTCCTCGCCGCGCAGACAGGAGCTGATCCGCCGCCTGGGCCTGCCGGTGCGTGTGGTGCCGAGCCTTGCGGATGAGTCGGTAGAGACGAATGAGCCGCGCGGGATCGTCGAGCAGCTCTCGCTGCGCAAGGCTGAAGCGGTGGCCGTACGGCTTCCGGAAGGGGAGCGAACCGGCATCATCGTCGGTTCCGATACGATTGTCGCGCTGGACGGGCAGGTGCTCGGAAAACCGCGCGATGGCAGGCACGCGGCGGAGATGCTGCAGTCTCTCCAGGGACGCAGCCACGAAGTGTACAGCGGCGTAGCCCTGATCGATCTGGAAGATGGCCGGAGGATGGTCTCGAGCAGCAGAACGGTCGTCCGGATGAAGCCTCTCTCGGCGGAGCGGATCGAGCGCTATATCCGCACCGGAGAACCGGCGGATAAAGCCGGGGGCTATGCCATCCAGGGCCTGGGAGCGGCCCTTGTCGACCGGATCGAAGGCGATTATTATACCGTGGTCGGATTGCCGCTTTCGCTGCTCTCCGACATGCTGCGCGAGCTTGGGGCCGAAGTCCTGTAAACCGGGCGGCGGCCCCTGTTTTCCCTTAAATTTCAAACAGCATTTTTCCCCCGGTTGTGGTATTCTGATACGGAGAATATGAAGGAAATGAGGGAAAATGATGGAATCGCCCAATGGAACATTGCGCGATGTCCCCGTGGAAGAACGACCCAGAGAGCGCATGATGAAATATGGGGCTCACGCCTTGAACAACGCGGAGCTGCTGGCTATCCTCCTGAGAACCGGCACCTATTCGGAGAATGCGGTCGGGCTGGCCATGAAGCTGCTCAAAGAAATCGGAGGATTGCGGCAGCTGGTGGACCGGAGCACGGAGGAACTGATGTCCATCAAAGGCATCGGTCCGGCCAAGGCTCTTCAGCTGCAGGCCGGAATCGAGCTGGGACGCCGGATCGCCCGCAGCGTAATGGAAGACCGGGTTGTCATCCGCCATCCCCGGGATGTGGCGGAACTGCTGACGGAGGAACTCCGCTACCTGAAGAAAGAGCATTTTGTCTGTCTCTTCCTCAACACCAAGAACCATGTGATCGGACGGGAGACGCTGTCGATCGGCAGCCTGAACGCATCCATCGTCCATCCCCGCGAAGTATTTCTCGCTGCCATCAAACGGAGCAGCGCTTCCTTGATCTGCGTACACAACCATCCCAGCGGCGATCCGTCGCCAAGTCCGGAAGACATTGAAATTACCCGGCGCCTGTCCGAAGCCGGGGCGATCATCGGCATAGAAGTCCTGGACCACGTGATCATCGGGGACCGGGATTATGTCAGTTTGAAGGAGAAAGGGTTGTTATAATATAATGGTAAAGAGTTTGGACAAGAACTGACAAACAACGAGATTATCGGCTGAGAAGATGAAGGGAGATACATACCATGTTCGGTGGGTTTTCGAAAGATTTGGGGATCGACCTGGGAACGGCGAACACCCTTGTATATGCCAAAGGCAAAGGAATTGTGGTCCGCGAGCCGTCGGTTGTCGCGATGCGCACGGATACGAAAACCATTGAAGCGGTCGGCGACGCCGCGAAGAAAATGATCGGACGCACTCCGGGCAACATCCGTGCCATCCGGCCGATGAAGGACGGGGTAATCGCCGATTTCGACACGACCGCGACCATGATCCGCTACTTTTTGAAGCGGGCCCAGAAGGAGCGGCTG
>Ga0310822_100364_pt1 | contig 23530 bp, 16 predicted proteins | sample P4_ome_2_FD_201313 | JGI IMG/M metagenome (GOLD analysis project Ga0310822, IMG submission 201313) | Sorghum-adapted microbial communities from Joint BioEnergy Institute, Emeryville, California, United States - P4_Day56_Rep2 | ecosystem: Engineered > Bioreactor > SSF (Solid state fermentation) >... | reverse complement strand
ACGGGGCTGAAGGCGGTTCAGCATTTCCAGTTTTACGATGGCGTTCAGGCGATGCGCTGCTGGGTGGCGCTGAAGAACGAGGGGACTTGCGAAGCGGGCGTCGAATACGTTTCGTCGTTTGCGCTGACCGGATTGGACAAGGAAGGCACGCAGAATCGGGATGACAAAATGCGGCTGACCCTTGCGCACAACGGCTGGCAAAGCGAGCTGCAGCTGCGTTCGTACAAGCTGCCGGAACTCGGAATGTCGCATCTGATCGACCGTACGTCCAAGCGCGTGTCGTGCAGCAACACCGGCTCCTGGTCCGCGGCCGAATTTTTGCCGATGGCGGTGCTGGAAAACGAGGAGGCCGGCACGAGCCTGTTCTGGCAAATCGAGCACAACGGCTCCTGGCACTGGGAAATCGTCGACCAGGCCGACCGGCTGACGCTTTTGCTCAGCGGACCGACCGAGCATGACAACCACTGGTGGGTGCGGCTTCGCCCGGGGCAGGAGTTCGTTTCGGTTCCGGTCGCCGTCGGCTCCGTCGCGGGCGGCTTCGAGCGGGCGATCGGGGAGCTGACGGCATACCGCCGCAGCATTCGCCGGCCGAACGCCGACAACCGCGAGCTGCCGATCATTTTCAACGACTATATGAATTGCCTGTGGGGCGACCCGACGACGGCGAAGCTGCTGCCGCTCATCGATGCCGCGGCGGAAGCGGGCTGCGAATATTTCTGCATCGACGCGGGCTGGTATGCGTCCGGCGAATGGTGGGACGGCGTAGGCGAGTGGCTGCCGTCTGCGGAACGCTTCCCGGAGGGTATCAAATACGTGCTGGACTACATTCGCTCCAAAGGCATGGTTCCCGGCCTGTGGCTGGAGCTGGAAGTGATGGGCGTCAACAGCCCGAAGCTGGCGGAAGCGGATGAAAGCTGGTTCTTCAAGCGGCACGGAAAGCTTGTGAAGGACCGCAGCCGGTACCAGTTGGACTTCCGCAATCCGAAGGTGATTGCGCATGCGAACGAAGTCATCCGGCGCTTGGTCGAGGATTACAGCGTGGGCTACATCAAAATGGACTACAACATCAACGCGGGCATCGGCACGGAGACGGACGCCGACAGCTTCGGGGACGGCCTGCTTCAGCATAACCGCGCGTATCTCAGGTGGTTGGACTCGGTCTTCGAGCGTTATCCGGATCTTGTCATCGAGAACTGCTCCAGCGGCGGCATGCGCATGGACTATGCGATGCTCAGCCGCCACAGCATCCAGTCGACAAGCGACCAGGAAAACTACGTCCGCTATGCGGCGATCGCGGCAAGCTCGCCGGTGGGGCTGACGCCGGAGCAGGCCGCCGTATGGTCGTATCCGCTTCGCGAAGGCGACGACGAGGAGGTCGTCTTCAACATGGTTAACGCGCTGCTGCTGCGGGTACACCAGAGCGGCCATCTGGCCGAGCTCAGCCCGCGCCGGCGCAAGCTCGTCAAGGAGGCGCTCGACTACTACAAGTCGATCCGCAAGGACATTCCCGAGGCGCTGCCGTTTTGGCCGCTGGGTCTGCCGACCCCGCAGGCCGACTGGATCAGCCTCGGGCTCCGCAAGGGCGACCGCGCCTACGTGGCGGTATGGCGCGTTCGCGGCGGCTCGCCGTCGGCGGAGCTGCCGCTGCCGTTCGCCGGACGCGACCTGGACGTCCGCATCGCGTATCCGTCTGCGCACGACAGCTCGCTGGCGTGGGACGCGGCCGGCGGCAAGCTGACGGTCGTGCTGCCGAAGGCCCAGACGGCGCGGCTGATCGAGATCCGCGCCAAGTAAGCGTGCAAGCCCCGCAGCCGAAGGGTTGAGGGGCTTTTGCGCGTTGCGCGCCCGTTCGGCCGGTGTGGCCGGTTGGGCGATTTAGTTGCCGCTAAAGCACTTAGAACGGGTGCTCGCGCGAGAATCGGCTTTGCAGTTGTGGTTATAGCAACTGCATTCCCGCCCGGCCGGCCGGTGTGGCCCGTTGGGCGATTTAGTTGCCGTCAAAGCACTTAAAACGGGTGCTTGCGCGAGAATTGGCTTTGCAGTTGCTGCTATAGCAACTGCATTCCCGCCCGTTCGGTCCGGCGGTCAGGCTGTCCGGCGGCGGCCCGAATAAACAAAAGTTTGCGCCTCCATAACCGATTCCGTTCACTTCTGCCCCACACTCAACCGCTCATCCCGACTCTTTGAAGGTATAATGGACGAAGGGCCTCAAGAAGGAGATGCAGCCGTTGTGCCTAAGAGAGGGATTGTTTTTTTAACCCGAACAAATGCCTTGCTTGAAAAAATCATGCCGCTGCTCACGCCGACCGCCATTGCCGTCGGGGTTCTGTTTTCCTCGCGGCTGAGTCCTTATGAGGATCTGGTTCCGTGGATCTTCGCCGCGATGACGTTTATCGGCAGCCTGAAATCGAGCTTTGCCGATATCGGACGCGAGCTGTACCGCCCGCAGAAGCTGTTGGCGCTGATGCTCATTCTGCACGTCGTAATGCCTTGCGTCGGCTGGACGGCGGGCCGGCTGTTTTTTCCCGGCGATCCGTTGACGATAACCGGGTACGTGCTGCTGTTCGTCATCCCGACCGGAGTCGTGAGCGTCGTCTGGGTAACGATTTACAGAGGCAATCTTGCGCTTACGCTGTCGCTGATCTTGATCGATACGTTGCTTTCGCCGTTCATCGTGCCCGCCAGCCTGTACGTCATGATGGGCGAAACGGTTGAGATCCGGGTGTGGGAGATGATGAAGGGACTGCTCTGGATGGTCGTGATCCCTTCCCTGGCCGGCATGCTGGCCAACCAATGGACCCGCGGAAAAGCGGGAAAGACGTGGAGCCCGCCGCTCGCTCCGCTGGTCAAGATCGGTCTGTTCGCGGTCGTCGCCATTAACGGTTCGGCGATCGCGCCCTATTTCAAGCAGGTGAACGGCCATCTGGCGGCCGTCGTCGCGGTCACGCTCGGAACGGTGATCATCGGCTATCTGATCGGCTGGGGATGTTCTTCGGCGTTCCGCTGGAGCCGGGCGGATTCGGTTGCGATGCAATTCAATTCCGGCATGCGCAACTTAAGCGCGGGCGCGGTGCTTGCGGTGCAGTATTTTCCGCCGGCCGTCTCCTTGCCTGTCATCTCCGGGATGCTGTTTCAGCAAATGCTGGCGGCTTTGTTCGGATACCGGATCGCCCGAAAGGACGGGAAAATGTCCCGGGCCGACAGCGGCCCCGTATCGGACCAGGCCGTCTCCGATCATCCGTAGGGCCGGTATGGACAACAAGTTCGAAGCGCGATCGGCCGTGCCGGAGCGGCGTGCGGAGAATGGCGGACGGAGGTGGAACGAAGCGGCGTTTTAAGCTACACTTGTAAAGTCGCTGTCGTGCGAATGGCCATAACGAGGTGAAAAAGAGATGAAGCCGATAATTCTCGACGTAGATACGGGGGTCGACGACGCGCTTGCCATCGCATATGCGGTTCGTTCTCCCGAATTGCGCCTGCTTGGATTGACGACTTGCTTCGGCAATGTTCCCGTCGACGAAGCGACGCGCAATACGCTGTATGTGCTGGAACGGCTGGGGAGCGACGCTCCGGTGCTGCAGGGGGCGCAGGAGCCGCTGCGCCGCAAGCGCAAGGAGGCGGTTCGGCATATTCACGGCGAAAAAGGGCTCGGGGGCGTGCTCGATATCGCTCCGGCGCGCAAGGCCGAAAGGCAGCATGCGGTTGATTTTATCATCGAGCAGGTCCGGAAGCTGCCGGGACAGGTCACGATTGTGTCCGTCGGCCCGCTCACCAATCTGGCGCTGGCCGTGCAAAAAGATCCCGGCATAGCCGAATGGGTCGATCAAGTCGTCATTATGGGCGGCGCGGTGCGGGTGCCGGGCAATGTGACCCCGCATGCCGAGGCGAACATTCACAGCGATCCCGAAGCGGCGGACACCGTGTTCCGATCCGGCCTTCCGATTACGCTTGTCGGGCTGGACGTAACCCTCAAGACGCTGCTGGCGCGCGACGCGCTTGCGGCATGGCGGCGGAAAGACCCGGAGCTGGGCGGTTTTCTGGCCGAGATGACGGACTTCTACATCGATTTCTATGAATCGTGTCTGCCCGGCGCCGGCGGCTGCGCGCTTCACGATCCGCTCGCGGTGGGCGTAGCTGTTTCCGCCGATTTCGTTACCGCGGAACCGCTTCATGTTCAGGTCCGCCTGGACGGAGAAGAACTGGGGCGCACGGAGGAACTGCCGGGCGGCCGGCCGAACATGCGGGTCTGTCTGGATGTGCGGGCCGACGAATTTGTGAAGCATTTTCTCAGCCGTGTGATCTGATCCGGGCCCTCGGGCATAGGGTGCCTTTAACGACCTAGGATCGCGAGCGAGCAACGGACAAGCTTTCGGGGCTTTGGAGAAGCCAAGACGGTACAGCCCCTTAAATCTGGAGTGCGGCTCTTGATGGATACGGCTCTTGCCGATCCCTTGACGCTCCAACGTGAGCGGGTATCGGCAGGGGCCGTTTTGCGATTGGGGTCCGGCCGTCCGCAACCCCGTCCGCAGCCCCGTTCGTCCGGGAACATCGGACCACCGTTCCTTTATACGGCCCAAAGACCGCTGGAATCGAGAAACTCCGGACACAGGTTCCGCTATTCACGCAAAGCTTGCGCCTTTTTACGGTTTTCCGGGGGATTAACGGATCGCCTGTCCGCAACCATTCGTTTTTCCTGCCCAATGGCCTTCATAACGGATTGTCTGTCCGTTTACCTGCCTTCTTTCCTGCGCCGGCACCCCCGTGCAACCGCCCCTGCCCTATATACTCGCGTTCCTGCACGCCTCATGTAAACGTATTTCTAACATACCTGTGCTCCGCATTCCCTGTCCATGCTAACGTCCCGTGCACCCGTACCGGATCGGCTAAACGGAGTTGGCAAGCGCAGCGATCTTGATCCCCGGCAACGCCTCTTTCACGACGCGAAGTCGCCTTCCCTCGTACCATCTGCTTTTCTCAACCGAATCGTCTCCCCTCCAAAACCGTCAGAATTGATGCCAAAACAAACCGATAACCCGCGGATTCTGCGGGACATAAATTGGAATACGATGCATTATGCGAGAAAATATGGCGTTAAAGAAGGTTCGTCCAGAGAGGGCATGCGTTTTTTAAACGATCCGTCTAGTAAGGCTCCCAAATAACGTGATATAACATAAAAATTCCTTCTGTCTTGTACCCGGCGAACGGGCGGGGAGGTGCTTGTCCGCAGCGCCCGCATGGATAAGGCCCCAAATGGTAAAGGATATAGTTGGCAGCCGAGAGCGCGGGAATGGCCCTGAAACGCAGGCAGGCGCCGGTCCGCCGGTCCGCCTGTCCACCGCCAAGACGAGAGCAAGGAGTGAACCCAGATGAGGATCGGCGTTCCAAAAGAAATCAAAAACCACGAACAGCGCGCAGGCATGACGCCGGGATCGGTTGTTTCCTATATAAAGGCCGGCCACGAGGTGATCGTCGAGAAGGATGCGGGAGCGGGCGCCGGCTTTGCCGACCGGGATTACCGGGAAGCGGGGGCGCGCATTGCGGAAACGGCGGCCGAGGCTTGGGAGGCCGATATGGTCGTGAAGGTAAAGGAGCCGCTTCCGGAGGAATACGGTTATTTTCGGGAAAATCAAATCCTGTACGCGTATTTGCATCTTGCCCCGGAGAAGGAGCTGACGCAAGCGCTTGTCGACCGCAAGGTCGCGGCGATCGCTTACGAGACGATTCAACTGGACGACGGCAGCCTGCCGCTGCTGACGCCGATGAGCGAGGTGGCGGGGCGGATGTCGATCCAGATCGGCGCGCACTTTCTGGAAGGAGCCCACGGAGGCAAGGGCGTTCTGCTGAGCGGGGTGCCGGGCGTTCCGCCGGGCAGGGTGACGGTAATCGGCGGAGGCGTCGTCGGCACGAACGCCGCCCGGATGGCCCTCGGTCTTGGCGCCGACGTCACCATTTTGGATATTAACGCGGATCGTCTGAGGCAGATCGACGATTTGTTCCATGGACGGGTAAAGACGCTGATGTCCGGTCCGCACCATATCGCCGAAGCCGTCAGGCAGGCCGATCTTGTCGTCGGCGCCGTGCTTATTCCCGGCGCCCGCGCGCCGAAGCTTGTGACGGAGGAGATGGTCAAAAGCATGGCGCCCGGCTCGGTCATTGTCGACGTGGCGATCGATCAGGGCGGCTCGATCGAAACGATCGACCGGACAACGACGCACGACGATCCGATCTATGTGAAGCACGGAGTGGTGCATTACGCGGTCGCCAACATCCCCGGGGCTGTCGCGCGCACGTCCACGTTCGCCTTGACCAACGTGACGACGCCGTACGGTCTGCAAATCGCGTCCAAAGGCTACAAACAGGCGGCGCTGGATAACGCCGCCCTGGCCAGGGGAATCAATACGGCCGAAGGCAAGGTAACCTTCAAGGCCGTGGCGGAAGCCCACGGATATGCGTATACGAACGTTTATGAAGTGCTGAACGGCTCGGCCGCCGTCTCGTAACGGCGGCCCGACGGCAAGCGGACCGGTTGAAACGGTCCGCTTGTTTGTCTTTAAGCCGTGGCCGGGTCGGCGCTGCTTGCGATGCCTTGGGAGGGGAGACGGATTTCCACGGTCGTGCCTTTGCCCGGCTCGCTGCGGAACTCGATCGTTCCTTTGTGGTTGGCGATAATTTGCTGCGTGACCATCAGCCCGAGACCGTTGCCGTTCGGCTTGGTCGAGTAGAACGGCTCGCCCAGGCGGGAGAGCGCTTCTTCCGGAATGCCGCATCCGTTGTCGCAAATCCGCAGCAGGATTCCTTTGCCGTCCTCCTGCGGCCTCGCCTCGATTCGCAGAATGCCTCCGTCCGGCATCGCTTCGATGCCGTTTTTGATGATGTTGATGAACACTTGCTTCAGCTGGTCGACCGCGCATTTGATCGGCGGCAAGTCCGGCGGAATGTCCATTTCGATCTGAACGTTGCCGATGCGCGCCTGGGATTCGACCAAGAGCAAGATATCGTTCAAAATATCGGCCGCGTTGGCCGTCTCGGTCCGGGTTGCCTGCGGCTTGGCGAAGAAAAGCAGCTCGCTGACGATATAATTGATGCGGTTGAGCTCGGACAGCATGACATCCAGATAGACGGGAGGCAAGGAGCCTTTCTTCTGCTGCAGCTGCACGAACCCGTGCAGCGTGGTCAGCGGGTTGCGGATTTCGTGCGCAATGCCCGCCGCGAGCTGGCCGACGACGGACAGCTTCTCCGATCTGCGCAGCATCTCCTCCGTTTGCTTCTTTGCGGTTATATTCCGGGAGATCGTCGCGATGGCGACGATTTCCCCCTGTTCGTTCCGGATCGACGAGACGGTAATGCTGAGATCGATCAGGCTGCCGTCCTTCGTATAGCGGACCGTTTCATGGCCGGTCACGGAACCGCCCCGCAGGACGGTCTGCCGGATGTCCTCCCATTCCTGCCGGTACTCCTCCGGCACGTTGTCGAGCCGTTTGCCGAGCGTCTCCGCTTCGCTCCAGCCGTACATTTGCTCGAACGCCCGGTTGACCTGCGTGACCCGGCCGTCCAGATCGGCGACGTGAATCGCGTCCGAGGTATGGTTGACGAACGATTCCAGATACTGCTTCGTGTCCCGCAATTCGGCGGCGGTATTTTTCAGGCCCGACATATAAAACTGCAAATTGTCCTCCATCGTATTGACCCGCGACGCGAGCAGGCCGAGTTCGTCTTTGCGGCGGACGGGCAGCTTCTTGCCGAAGACGCCGTCGGCGATTTCGTTGACTTTGGTTACGATCTGATTCAGCGACCGGATCATGATGCCCGACATCATATAGCTGACGACGATCGAAACCGCAATAAGCGCGACGGAAATCAACGACAAAATGAAGATTTGCTGGTGGATCGACTTGTCTATGTAATTCTGATTGAACGTCACGCCGATGACGTACGGCTTGTCGCCCTGAACCGGCATGAAGCTGCGGATCACCTTGGTGCCGTTCAAACGGTCCTGCGTCGTGACCATGCTGCCGCTTCGGACGGCTTCGCCGACGAGCGCCGCGTCCTTTTGCGTCTGATTCCGGTAGCTGTAGGTCCCGAAGATGATGTCCCGTACGTCCAGATTGCGGACCGGCCTGCCTTGTTTGTATTTGATGATGGGCGGCTTGCCAAAAAACTCGGGATCGAACCCGGTGATCTCCATCAGGGCGGGATTGCTTTGCAAAATCTTTTCGACGATCGCGTCCGTTCCCAAATCCCGCTCGAAATCGACAAAAATCTCGGCGTGAATGTAAGGGTTGATCATATAGTTGGTCGATCCGTCGTAATAGTAGCCCCATTTGTTGATGTGGTTCGGATCGGAGGTGGCAAAGTTGATCGGACCCGACCAGAAGTTCTCCAGCTTCTGTCCTTGCGGAATCGTCACCTCGCGTTTTTCGAAAAGTTGCGAAAACGCCACGTACCAATAGTCCATGTTCCGGGAGCTGAGGCCGATTTCGTTCGGGTCCGACGATTTGACCGCCACGATGTCGTTATCCGTTTTCCGCCAAAGCGTGATATGGTCGACGCCAAGAAAGCGGCTTAATTCCTTAAGCTCCTCGTTGCTCACCTTGTCGATATCCGGATCAAGCTGCTGCTGGGCCGCGATCGCCGCATTGCGGAGCCGCTCGCCGAGCGTGTCCTCGATGAGTTTGCGGGATTGCTGCATCGCTTGCAGCGCGGCCCCGATTTGGTTGGCGATGGCGGTCATTTGATTTTCGGCGTCGCGCTGCAGCTGGTTTTTGGTCGAATAATAATAGATAGAGATGTTGAGCATCAAAATCATGGCGATCAATATCGAAATAAAGAGGGCGAGCTTTGACCTGATTGTCATGGAAAGCGCCTCCCGAAACATGATGTCGTCAATTCATTAGACAACGCGGCGTCAGGATCTGTCAATTGATGCGGAAGTCTGTCGCGAAGAAACGCAGGAAGCGGGGGAAAAGGAGCCGGGAGGAGGCGGGCGTGGAGTTCGCGAAGCGCCGCAACCGCTTGTTTACTCGAAGGCGTAAGCGCCGTAGCCGTCTCGTTCCCCGGAGGCGTAAGTCCTTAGCCGCTCTCCTCCTTGCGGTGCAAGGGACGGATTGACGGAGGACTAGCATGTCCCTATAATGGCTGCAATACGTACAACCCGTTTTCGGAAGGATGGCATTCATGAATCCCTCGTCCAATTCGCTTGCGCAGAACGGCTCCAAACGCATTTCGATCGCGCTGATTCTCGGTCTGTTGTCCGCTTTCGGCCCGTTTTCGCTGGATATGTATCTCCCGGCCCTCCCTATGGTGGCGGAAGATTTGCATACGAGCGCGCCGATGGCGCAGTTGAGCTTGACGGCATGCTTGCTGGGCCTGTCGCTGGGCCAACTGTTCATCGGTCCGATCAGCGATGTGCGGGGGCGAAAATTACCGCTTGCGATCGGCTTGGCGCTGTATGCGATCGTATCCGTGTTCTGTGTGTACAGTCCGTCCGCCGGTGCGTTTATCGCGCTGCGGTTCGTCCAAGGGCTCGCCGGCGCGGCCGGGATCGTCATATCCCGGGCGGTGGCGCGGGACTTGGCGTCGGGCAGCGAGTTGACCCGATTTTTCTCGTTGCTGATGCTTGTCAACGGCGCGGCGCCGGTGCTGGCGCCGGTTGCGGGCGGGCAACTGCTGCGCTTTACGGATTGGCGGGGCGTCTTTGTGGCGCTCGGACTCCTCGGGGTCGTATCGCTGCTCGCCGCCTTGTTCGGCTTGCCGGAGTCGCTTCCCGCGGAACGCCGGGCTCGCGGCGGAATCGGGCAGACGCTGCGCACCTTCCGCCGGATTGCGGGCGACCGCGAATTTATGGGGTACGCGCTGCCGCAAGGCTTCGTGACGGCGGCCATGTTTGCCTATATATCCGGTTCGCCTTTTGTTCTGCAGGGGATTTTCGGCGTTTCGCCGCAAACGTACAGCCTGATCTTTGCCTGCAACGGCCTGGGGATCATTCTGTTCAGCCAGGCGGCCGGACGGCTTGCCGGACGCGTCGACGAACGCAGGCTGCTGGCAGCGGGACTGGGTCTTGCGTCTGCCGGCGGACTCGGCTTGCTGGCCGTCCTGCTTCTGGGCGGCGGCCTGTGGGCCGTGCTTCCGCTGCTGTTTGTGGTCGTCTCTTGCGTCGGGCTGGTCGGGACGGCTTCGTTTCCGCTGGCGATGCGCAAGCAAAGCGAATCGGCGGGAAGCGCGTCGGCGCTGCTGGGGGTGCTTTCGTTCGTGTTCGGCGGGATCGTGTCCCCCCTGGTCGGCATCGGCGGCGAGCAAACGGCCGTTCCGATGGGGGTGGTCATGGCGGCTGCCAACGTGCTTGCAATCGCGCTGTACTATACGATGGTCGGGCGGAAAAAACGCGATCGCGGCATCGCCTGAGCGGCGGACGGCGATATGCGGTCGGCGGTTTGGCCGCCGGGGCCGTGTGAAAAATATCGCACCGTTTCGGCACGCCGGCTGGTATACTGGTAATATTGGAAGTAATTGAAAAAAAGGGGGCGTTTCCGTGATTCCGGAAGGCAATGTGAAAAGCAACATCGAGCGGTTCTCCGGCTTCGAGGGATTGTACGACTCGTACCGTCCGCAGGCGCCGGCGCTGGTCGTGGATTTGTTGACGGGTTACCTGGGCGGAAGGCCTTCGCTTGTCGTCGATGTGGGCTGCGGAACCGGATTGTCGTCCTTTATTTGGCGGAAGGCGGCCGACCGGGTCGTCGGGATCGAACCGAACGGCGACATGATCGGCAAAGCAAGGGAGAAGCTCGCGCTTCTGCCGCCGGACGACACGGGCCGCTTCGCCTTCGTGCAGGGCTATTCCAATGAACTAGACCTGGAATCCGGATCGGCGGACATCGTGACCTGCTCCCAGTCGTTTCACTGGATGGATCCGGTCAGTACGCTGCAGGAAGTCGGCCGTGTGCTTCGTCCGAACGGGATTTTCGCGGCCTACGATTGCGATTGGCCTCCCCAGGCGAGCTGGACCGTCGAAAGCGGCTACGAAAGACTGCTCCGCTTAGCGGACGAAGCGATTGCCCGGCGGGTGCCGGCTGCGGACCGGGCGGTGAAGCGGGACAAGGGCAAGCATCTGGAAAACCTTCGGGCGAGCGGCGTGTTTCGTTACGTGAAAGAAATGGTGTTCCATAACATCGAGCGCTGCGATGCCGATCGCTATATCGGCCTTGCGCTTAGCCAGGGGGGCGTACAGACGGCGCTCAAGCACGACGCGGAGGAGCTTCGGGATGAAATCGACGCGTTCCGGAAGGAAGTCGAGGCGTATTTTCGGGGGCGGACGCTGGATGTCATGTTCGGGTACCGGATGCGGCTCGGCATCAAATAAAAATGAAACAAGGATCGCAACCGCTCCGCCTGCAGCACGGGGGTGCGATCCTTCTTTTATGCGAGTTTGCGGCGAAAATAGCCGGAGATCAGGTCGATCAGCGTCACGGTGACGATAATGCCGAGCAGAATGATGCCGACCCGGTCCCAATGGCGGGTGGTAAGCGCGAAGATGAGCGGCGTGCCGATGCCGCCGGCGCCGATGATGCCGAGAATGGTGGCGGAGCGGACGTTGATCTCGAAGCGGTACAGGGTATAGGACAAAAAGCCGGGCAGCACCTGCGGGATGACGGCGAACCAAAGGACTTGCAGCCGGCTCGCTCCGGTGGCGATAAGCGCCTCGGTCGGCCCGGCGTCCATGTTCTCCACTTCCTCCGAAAACAGCTTGCCGAGCATCCCGATGGAATGCAGGCCGAGCGCCAGCGCGCCGGCGAACGAGCCGGGCCCGACCGCCTTGATGAACAAAAGCGCCATGACGATCTCCGGGAACGTCCGGATAAAGCTGAGCACGAACTTGCCCGCGCCGGACAGCGCCTTCGATTTGTTGCGGCTGGCGGCGGCCCAGAAGGCGAACGGAATGCACAGAACCGCGGAAATGAAGGTGCCGAGCGCCGCGATGGCGAGCGTGTCGAGCAGGCCGCGCAGCAAGTCCTCGCCGTCGGGCAAATAGACGTAGTCCCAATCCGGGGAGAAGATTCCCTGGATAATCGAGCGCGTGATTTTTCCCGCAGTCTCCTTGATTCCGGAAAATCGAATGTCCCAGAATGTCCAAACATAAATCAGCACAAGGGCAATAGCGATAAGCCAATGCAGCCACCGGTTGCGATTCATAGCAATTTCTCCCGCAGCTTCGTACTGAAATAATCGATCGCCAAGACGACCGCCAGCGTGAGCAGAATGATCGAATTGGTCTTGTCGTATTCGAGAAAGCCGAGCGTCTTCTCGTAGTAGAGGCCGATGCCCCCGGCGCCGACGAGCCCCAGCACGGCGGCCGCCCGCACGTTGATCTCGAACGTGTACAGCACGTAGGAGATGAAGTGAGGGAGGATCTGCGGCACAACGCCGAACGCAATCCACTGCAGCTTGCTCGCGCCGACCGACGTCATCGCCTCCAGCGGCCCGCGGTCGATCGTTTCCAGCGATTCGTACGTCAGCTTGGCGATCAGGCCGACCGAGAAGACGGCCAGCGCCAGAATGCCGGGAATGAGCCCGAGGCCGAAAATGGCGACGAAAATCGCGGCGAGCAGCAGATCCGGTATGGTGCGCAGCAGGTTCAGGATGAAGCGGGCGATCTGATAGACCCACGGCGACCGCACCATGTTGCGGGCGGCGAGAATGGAGAGCGGGATCGCGAAAACCGCGCCGAAGGTGGTGCCGGCAATCGCCATGCGGATCGTATCCAGCATCGGGTTTACGATGTTGTCGAAGTAAGCCCAATTGGGCGGAAACATCTCTTTAAGCAAATCCCACATATTCGGAATGCCGGAAATCAGCCTTCCGATCGAAGCTTCCGTCTGAACGGCACTGCCCCACAGCAAGAAAAGAACGATAACGAACGTGAGCGCATGCTTCAGCTTGCCGGGCGGCTTCGGCAGTTGTTTCGTCCGGGCGTTCATAGGGCCTTCTCTCCGAGCAGCTCGTCTTCCTGGATCGGACGGCCGTAGATTTCCGCGAACCGCTCGTCCGTCGCTTCGGACACCGGCCCGTCGAAGACCACTTCGCCGGCGCGAAGGCCCACGATGCGCGTCGCGTATTCCCTCGCCAGATCGATATAGTGCAGATTGACGATGGTCGTAATGCCGAGCTCTTGATTGATTCGCTTCAGGTCGTCCATCACTTGCTTGGTCGTAAGCGGGTCCAGCGAAGCGACGGGCTCGTCGGCAAGGATAATTTTGGCTTCCTGCGCCAGCACACGGGCGATGGCGACGCGCTGCTGCTGGCCGCCGGACAGCTGGTCGGCCCTTATGTACGCTTTTTCCGCTATGTTGACCCGATCCAGCGCTTGGAGGGCCAGGTGGATGTCCGCTTTGGGGAAGCCTAACAGGGTGCGCAGGCCGGAATGATAGCCGACTCGTCCGGCCAGTACGTTGCGGAGAACCGAAGAGCGCTTCACCAGGTTGAAGCTCTGGAACACCATGCCGATATCGCGGCGAATGCGGCGGAGCTCGGCGCCCTTTGCCGCCGTAATCGACTTGCCGTCAATCCGGATTTCGCCTTCCGTAATTTCGTGCAGCCGGTTGATCGAGCGCAGGAGCGTGGACTTGCCGGCGCCGGACAAGCCGACGATGACGACAAACTCGCCTTTTTCAAAGGTCAGATTAATGTTGCTTAGCCCCTTTGTTCCGTTGGGATAGGTTTTGGATACGTTGCGGAGTTCGATCACGGATCGATCAGTCCTTTGGCCGGTGGTTGAAAATAGAAGATCAGCCAGCGAATAACGCGTATTCGGCTGGCTGTGTATGAAGCGGTACGGAGAGCCGGAGTGTCCGGCGGGAAGGAAGCCTTTTGCCTGTTACTCGGTTTTGACTTTCTTATTGTATTCGCGGACGATATCGAAGATGCTATCGTTGGACTCGACATAGCCGCGATGGGAATAGATATCGTAAATGATTTTGCCGCCCTCTTCATCCTTGCCGATATCGATAAAGGCCGCTTTCAGCTTTTCGATAAATCCGGGGTCCATATCGGAACGCACCGAAATCGTGTCGTTCGGGATCGGCTCCGTAAACGTCAGCACCCGGGTATCCTCAAAAACGGTCGGGTAATCTTTCTTGACCGTATTGCGCGCATCCTGGAAAATCGCGGCGGCATCCACGTCACCGTTCAGAACGGCGATAACGCCCTGGTCATGCCCCTTGACCGTAATCGGCTCCACGTCTTTAAGCGGATCGAGTCCGGCTTCCATCAGCTTGGCGGCGGGCCATACGTATCCGGCGGAAGAGGTGACGTTCTGGTAGGCGATTTTTTTGCCTTTGAGGTCTTCCAGTTTTTGAATCGGCGAGTCCTTTTTGACGATGATCATCGACTTGTAAGAATCCACAAGCTCTGTCGTTTCCGCTCCGGTCGCGTCATCGACGCCGTAACGCTGGGCTTGCAGGATGACTTCGGCCGCCTCTTTTTCCTTCGCCAACACGTATGCGGTCGGAGGCAGGAAGCCGACGTCGACCTGTTTGGACGCCATCGCTTCGATGATCGTGTTGTAGTCGGTGGAGACGCTGACCTTGACGTCGATGCCCAGACGGTCGCTCAGCAGCTTTTCGAGCGGCTTTGCCTTGGCTTCGAGCGTATCCGCGCTTTGCGAAGGGACGAACTGAACGGTGAGCGTCTTCGGAACATAACCGGCGGGCGATTCGGAAGGGGACGGGCTTGAGGATTCGGCGGCCGCCGGACTCTCGCTGGGGCTTGCGGAAGGGCTGCCGTTTGAGCTACTGTTAGAGTTATTACCGCACCCCGCGACAAACACCAGTGCAATCGCCAACAAAAACGCGATTTTTGTAAAATTTCTTGACATACTATCCCTCCACTTTTCTATCATTTGGTATATCCTGCAATAATAGCTATCATAGCACAGGGGGTTTGACCCTGTCATGACAGAATTGTAAAAATGGAGTAAATTTTCTGTTAATTGCGAATGGAAAACAAATTGAACGCGAATTGTACAGGAGGTTATAAGATTGAACTCACAACAAACGGCCTTCGTCACGTTACTGTTCACCAGCGACATTCACGGGCATGTGTACCCGACGGATTATCGGGGACCGGGGGAACGAAATCTCGGCCTTGCCAAGCTTTCCACTCTCATCCGGAAAGAGCGGCTGTCGGACCCGTCCCTGCTGCTGCTGGACAACGGAGACCTGATTCAGGGGACGCCGTTTATGTATCACTATGCAAAATACGGCGGGAAGGGCGCGCATCCCGCCGCGCGTGCGCTGAATCATTTGCGGTATGACGCGGCCGTTGTCGGCAATCACGAGTTCGACTACGGGCTGGATTTGCTTCGCCGGACCGTCCGGGACTCCGCGTTTCCGTGGCTTTCCGCGAATATCGTGAACGGGGAGGACGGAAAGCCGGCGTTCGGGAAGCCTTATTTGATCCGAGAGACGGACGAAGGAATCCGGATCGCCGTGCTCGGCCTGACGACGCACTATATTCCGAATTGGGAGCATCCGGACAACATCCGGGGGCTTGTCTTCGAGGACGCGTTGGAGTCCGCCCGGCGCTGGATCGCGCATATTCGCGAAGCCGAACGGCCGGACGCCGTCGTCGTCTGCTATCACGGCGGCTTCGAACGGGATCTGGCGACCGGCGAGCCCGCCGAACCGCTGACCGGCGAGAACCAGGGCTATGCGATGTGCCTTCAGCTCGAGGGAATCGATGTCCTGCTGACCGGGCACCAGCACCGCCTTCTGGCCGGGGAGCTGAACGGCGTGACGATCGCGCAGCCGGGGAGCGCCGGGCAGGCTATCGCCAAAGTTCGGCTGGAGTTCGGGCGGAACGCCGGCGCAGGCTGGTCCCTCTGCGGCAAAAGCGCCGAGCTGCTGGCGGTAGACGGGACGGTTGAAGCCGATCCGGAAATGCTGGCCCTATTTGCGGACGACGAGCGGAACACGCAGCAATGGCTCGACCAGCCGATCGGAGCGGCGGAAGGCGACATGTCGATTCCCGATTCGTTCGAGGCGCGGCTTGCCGATCATGCGTTCACCGAATTCGTGAACCGGGTGCAGATGGAGGCGACGGGGGCGGACATTTCCTGCACGGCGATATTTACCGATGAGGCGAGAGGGTTCGGGGAACGGATCACGATGCGCGATATCGTCTCGAACTATATTTATCCGAATACGCTCAAGGTGCTGCGTTTGACCGGACGCGACATCAAGGCGGCGCTGGAGAAGAGCGCCTGTTACTTCATGCTGCAGGGGGAAGGGCGGCACATCCGGATTTGCCCCGCTTATTTGGCTCCGAAACCGCAGCATTACAACTACGACATGTGGGAGGGCATCGAATACGAGCTGGACATTTCGAAGCCGGAGGGCGAGCGGGTCGTCAAGCTGCTCCGCGGCGGCGTTCCGCTGGAACCCGATCAGCCGTACGAGGTCGTCATGAACAGCTACCGCGCAGGGGGCGGAGGCAATTTCGACATGTTCCGCGGCAAGCCGGTCGTCCGCGAAATTCCGACCGACATGACGGAAATCATGGCGGATTACATCCTGGCGCGCAAAACGATCCGGGCGACGTGCGACCATAACTGGAAAGTCGTGTATTGACGGCGACATGGCTTGAACGGCGCGCAAGCGGCGGCCTTGCACCGATCCGGCAGGGATCCCGCAGGGACCGCCGCATGCGGCTCGTGCAACCGCGTTGGCCGGCTGTTCGCCAGTAAGTTGGCCTGGGGGCAGGGCGTTTTGCCCGGCCAGTGGGGGTCAGCGCGATCCCGAATTGCTTTTTCCGCACTTGGAGCGGGGATTCGCCCCAACGGGCAGTGCAGTTGCCTTTACAGCAACTGCGTGGCGTTTTGCCCGGCCAGTGGGGGTCAGCGCGATCCCGAATTGCCTTTTCCGCACTTGGATTGCGGGGATTCGCCCCAACGGGCCGTGCAGTTGCCTTTACAGCAACTGCGTGGCGTTTTGCCCGGCCAGTGGGGGTCAGCGCGATCCCGAATTGCCTTTTCCGCACTTGGTTCGCGGGAATTCGCCCCAATGGGCCGTGCAGTTGCCTTTACAGCAACTGCGTGGCGTTTTGCCCGGCCAGTGGGGGTCAGCGCGATCCCGAATTGCTTTTTCCGCACTTGGTTCGCAGGTATTCGCCCGAATAGGCTGTGCAGTTGCCTTTACAGCAACTGCGTGGCGTTTTGCCCGGCCAGTGGGGGGTCAGCGCGATCCCGAATTGCCATTTCCGCACTTGGATTGCGGGGATTCGTCCCAATGGGCCGTGCAGTTGCCTTTACAGCAACTGCACACCTTCTCTCTCGCAGGCACGATCATAAAGCTAGGCCCTCGCCGTGCAATCGTTCGGTATCGGACAGAAGACACTCGCCGTCCGCGATTTCGGACGCTGCCAGGTCGAAGGAGCGAGCCGGACGGCATGGACGGCATAAACGGAGGGCCGCCTTCGCCGTGCCGAGCCGCTCGGCTCGCGCCGCTCCGTCGGTCCGATTTACGTTTTGGATAGCTTCAAATACGCGCGAAAAAACATGATTTCCCGGGCAATTTCGTCGAAACGGCCATTTAGGCACGACGCCTTGCAGTAGACGCCCAGCTTGAAGATACGATAAGATGCGGACAAGCGCCGCTATCCTTTTTTATGCGCGGGTTTGCCCGACGTATCGGGCGGTTTTCCGGCATTTGCAGACGGGAGAAGGCGTTTTTGAGACGAGAAACGGATGGTTAAAGATAAAGAGGAGCCGACCGATGAAATTTGCGATTCAGTATTTGTCTTTCTTTGTGATACAGAACGACGGATCGTCCGATCAGGAGCATGCGAGGCGGTACAAACACTACCAGACGCTGGATCATGCCGGCTACGAGGGCAGCGAGATCAAATCGTTTTTGGACGCGGAATTTACGCGCATCGCCAAGCGCAAGGCCGACGTTCACGCGGAGTCGGAGAACGCGCCGACCAAGATCGGAAGATTTGTCGTCGAGCCGGGGCACGATCCCGACAGCAACCCGAACTACAATTTGTTCCAGAGGCTGCGCACCGCGGCGGACAAGCAGCAGTTCCAGTACGCCGCCGACGACATGGTCAGGATCTACATGAATACGAGCGCGGTCCGGGGCGGGGCGTTTATCGTGGCGCTGGGCAAGCTGAACGAGCTGTTCGACGATCCGTTCGTGTTTGTGCTCAAGTGCGATTTCGAGTCGAAAATCGCCCGCGTATCCGATGAGCGGAGCCTGATCTCGCGCGTGGAAATGGCGATCAGCGCCCGCAACATCAAGTCTATCCAGTACCCGCACATGCCGGAGGAGGGAATGCTGGAGCCGTTCGAGCTGAAGATTCACCAGGCTTCCCATGCCCGTTACTTCGAGGATTTCCTGAAATACGTCTCCTACGAAAAGTCGAAGCCCGAAATCGTGACCGACCAGGTGCTGAGCCTGGTTCAACAGTATATCGAAACGAAGTGGCAGGGCGGCAAAGAGGGCGAAAACAACGATCCGGCCTTTCTGGCCGCAGCCGCGGCTTACGAATCCGCGAACCCGGAAGAAAGCGGCGAGTCCCTTGAAGAGGCCAGCGCGCATGCGGAGGCGGAAGCGGGGGTAGCGGAAGGAGAGGCGGAGCGGGACGAAGGGCTGCGGAAGCTGACCGGGGAACCTGAAAGCGGCGCGGAGCCGTACGGCCATCCGGGCCGGATTCTCGAGGAGAGCCAGTACGAGGCTTGGGCGGCCAGCGACAAACGGCAATTGCAGGAAAAATGGACCCACGAGGACGTGATGGAAGCGACGTCGCGAATCGTTGAGCTCCAGCCGGAACTGGAGCTGAGGTTCAAGCTGGACGGCATTTCGGTCAAGGCGCGAATGGCCGATTACGGCAACAGCCTGCACATCGCCCGGTTCAACGGGCGTTACGTCGTGCTGCTCGAAGGCGACGCGTTCCAGTTCGAAAAAGGGCTGTCGCCGGTCGAACTGCTGTACCCCGACGAATTAAAAGACGTTCTGGAGAGGATCGGGAAGACGGATCGCGGCGCATCTTACGAAGTTTGAAGCTGGGTTCATCGGGCGCCATACGCGTCTCTCTCAGCGCGCGTTGCGGCGCAGGATGGCGCACGGGTTGCCCAAAACGGCGCTGCCGCCTAACTCGTAACGGCGGCGCGCTTAGACCAGTAAAATGAGGCGTTGATCATGAGGTCGACTATCCCGTACGAATCGGCAAACACAGCCCCGCTCGGCAAGCGGATCGCGGCCCGGCTGCGCCCGGAGCGCGGGCGGCTGTACCGGTACGACACCGCGCTGTGGCGGGCGGCGTCGGCCGGCGTATGGACCGCCGGGAGCGCAATGGCGGCGGTCAGCATCCTGGGCGCGCCTACAGGACTTGGGGCGGGGCTCGACATCGCGGCGGCCGTCGCCATGAATACGGCCGGGCTGATGCTTGCGGGGCGGCTTGCCGCTTGGCTGTTTGCCGCGCTGCGCCTGGCCGCGCCGGGGTTTGCGGCGGGAGCGGCGCTCTATACGGTTGCCGAAATTGCGCTCTTGCTGTATGTCAACGATCTCGGCTGGGCGTTCTCTCTTGTCTTTGCCCTGGTTTCGACTGCCGTGGCCGCGCTGGCCGGCGCGCTGCTCCGGCTGACGCTCAGCCGCCGCTTCGCCTGGCGCGTCAAGCTGGGGGCCTGGCTTGCTGCGGCGCTGCTTGCCGCGTCGGCTGCCTATGCGGCGGACCGAGCCGGGGAACCGGCGGGTCTTCCGGCATCGGCGCAAGCCGGCAGGGCCGGCGCCTCCGCCGGGCCTTGGCTGGCGGACGATCCCAGCCAACCGGGCGGCTACGCATACTTCGCTTTTACATACGGCAGCGGCCAAGACCGGTGGCGGCCGGAATACGGAAGCGATGCCGATATCGTGTCCTCTTCCGTGGACGCCTCCGCTTACATTGACGATTGGCCATGGCTTCGGAAATGGTTCTGGGGATTCGACGAGCGCTCTCTGCCGCTGAACGGCAGCGTGTGGATGCCGGAAGGAGAAGGGCCGTTTCCGCTTGTTCTGATCGTTCACGGCAATCACCTGATGGAGGATTTTTCCGACGGCGGCTACGCGTATTTGGGCGAACTGCTGGCCAGCCGCGGTTTTATCGCGGTTTCGATTGACGAAAATTTCCTGAACTACTCGGCCTGGTCCGGCATTCCCGATGAGGATATGAAGCCGCGGGCGTGGCTGCTGCTGAAGCATATCCAGCAAATCCAGGCTTTTGCCGCGGATGCGTCGACGCCCTTTTTCGGCCGCGTCGATTTTGGCCGGATCGCCCTCATCGGCCACTCCAGAGGGGGGCAGGCGGTGGCGATGGCGGCCGCTGCGGACCAATGGTTTGCACAGGACGGTTCTTTGCCGGACAGGGGCAGCTATACCATTCAAAGCGTGGCGGCGCTTGCGCCGACGGACACGGCGGTCGACGGCAAGAGGACGGCGCTCCGGGACATATCTTATTTGACCCTGCAAGGGGCGGCCGACGCGGATATCACCAATTTTTACGGGGATCGGCAATATCGGCGCGTCAGCTTTTCTCCTTCATCGCATCGGTTTAAGGCATCGCTGTATATCGCAGGCGCCAATCACGGGCAGTTCAATACATCCTGGGGAAGGTTGGACGATTCGCTCCCGGCCGGCTTGTTTCTTCGCGCTCCGGCTCTTTCGGGCGAGCAGCAGCGGCAAATTGCGAAGGTCTACCTGGCCGCTTTTGCGGAAGCGACATTGCATGGCAAAGACGAGTACAGGCGGCTGTTTCGCGATTACCGTGCCGGGGCTCCGTTTTTGCCCGATACGGGCTACTGGAGCCGATACGAGGATGGAGGGTTCGTGCCTGTCGTCCGGTATGAGGAGGCCGGCGATATCCGGTCGCTGCCGCACGGCGTCAAGGCGGAGGCGGCGGGCGTGTCCTTCTGGTCGCACGAAGAAGCGAAGGACCGGGACGGGAACGGAACCGGCAACAAAGCGGTGAAGCTGAAATGGAACGAGGCGGCGAAGTATACCCTCTTTTCCAAAGGGGCGCTGGCGCTGCCCGGCGTTTGGGAGAACGGAGCGGACGGCGCCAGCCTTACCTTTGCGATGGCCGATCCGGGCGAAGAGCCGGGCGACGAAACGGAAGACCCCGATTCCGCCGAAGAGCCGGATGAAGCCCGCCCGAATCAAGAAGAGGACATGCGGCAAAAGGAGGACGGAACGCCCGACCCGCTGTCGGCGGTAGAAGTGGAGCTTGCGGACGAGTTCGGCGCCGCCGTTCGCATTAAGCTTAGCGATATCATGCCGGTGTCGCCTTCGCCCGCTACGACGTTCACGCGTTTGCCCTGGCTGGAAAAAACGATGGACGGCGGCAAGTACGATGAGTCGGTTCAATCCGTGTTCCAGACGTATGAGATTCCGCTCGAGCGGTTTGAAGAGCAGAATCCCGATTTCGATGCGGAGGACATCACCCGAATTACGTTTGTGTTTCCGGAAGGACCGGGCCAGGCGATGTTGGACGATATCGGATTTTCATGATCGGTCGGGTTGACAGCCGAAAAGTTGAGAATTATACTGTGCGTAAAAAAGCACAGATAACTTCCGAGCGATTACGATGCTTATAGGTGTAACACGATCCTAAAACAGAGGAGTGGGAGAAATGTCCCTGGAAACAGAAGCGAAACAACAGGTGAGCTTCGATTCGGTCATCCGCGAGCGGCGTTCGGTTCGCCATTACGATCCTTCCGTCTCGATTTCCGAGCAGGAACTGAAGGACATGATCAAGGAAGCGACGCTTGCGCCTTCGAGCAACAACATCCAGCCGTGGCGCTTTCTGATCATTCAAGATCCGGAGCAAAAGCAGCGCCTGCTGCCCATCGCCTTCAACCAACAGCAGGTCGTCGAAGCGGCCGCCGTCATTGCCGTGCTTGGCGACAAGGAAGGCTACAAGCAGCTGGGCAAGATCTGCCGGCTTGCGGTTGAAGCGGGCTATATGACCGAAGAGTTCGCTTCCCAGTATACCGAGAGAACCGTCAAAACATACGGCTCTTTGCCCGAAGAAAGACTGGAACGAATTCTCCTCATCGATGGCGGACTGGTCAGCATGCAGTTTATGCTTGTGGCGAAAGCCCGCGGCTACGACACCGTTCCGATGGGCGGCTACGATGCGCAAAAGCTGATCGCCGAATTCCGCATTCCGAGCCGGTACGTTCCGATTATGCTTATTGCGGTCGGCAAAGCGGCTTCCCCGGGACGGCCCACTTCCCGGCTGCCGGTCGAAGATATCACGTTCTGGAATACGTTTTGACCTTGTAAAAGGTCCTTTCTGCCTCCTTCCGGAATGGCAGAGAAGCCCGTTTTCGGTCCGAGCGGCCCGAAAGCGGGTTTTTTGTTTGCTCAAGCGTTTAATGAATCAGCCTGCTTTCGCGGGCTCTTGCGACCATGGCGGCGGAGGCGCGGTTGATGATTCGTTTCAGCGAAAGTCCGACGACAAGCGAGGCGGCCGCGTACGCGGACAGCCGGAGCAAATCGGCGCGGACGAGCTTCCCCACGATGCCGCCGGTTGCTTCGCGCATCAGGCCGATCGCGGTGAAGGAAACGGGGCCGTCATGCCTTGTTTTTCGCCATGCGCGATTCGCGTATGAACCTCCGTCCGGACTGAAAAACTAAAGGAACGACGCTTCGAAACGGAAAGGAGAACCTTCATGCCGGTATGGTCGATCGCGCTTATCGCCGTTTGCGGCGTCGCCGCGCTGCTGATCTTTTTCTGTCTGTACTTGTACCGTTTCGCTTTTGTACGTAACCGAAAAATGTTTATGAACCGCAATTCGGACATGCCTCATGTGGACGCAAGCGTGATCCGGGAAGCACAGGAATGGTTCCGGTCGCAGCCGTTCGAGCAAGTGAAGATCCGGGCGGAAGACGGCATCCCGCTGCACGGCCACTATTTGGAAACGCCGTCCGCCGGCAACAAGGCCGTCATTCTCGCTCACGGCTACTCCGGCCAAGGCGAGGATATGGCCATTCTGGCGAGGATTTACAAAGAGATGGGGTATGCGGTGCTGATGCCCGACAACCGCGGCCACGGCGGCAGCGGAGGGCGCTATATCGGGTTCGGATGGAAGGATCGCAAGGACTATGTCCGTTGGATCGATTATCTGATCAAGCGAAAGGGCGATGACGTCCAAATCGTGCTGCACGGCGTCTCCATGGGAGGCGGCACGGTGCTGATGACCGGCGGCGAACCGCTTCCGCCCCAGGTGAAGTGCATCATTTCCGACTGCGCCTACAGTTCGCTGAAAGGCATTCTGTCGTATCAGCTCAAGAAATTGTTCAGACTGCCGTCGTTCCCGTTCATTCCGCTGACGAGCCTGATCTGCAAATTAAGTTCCGGATATTTCTTCGGGGAAGCCTCCGTCGTCCGGCAGCTTGGCCGCAATTCGAAACCTGTGCTGCTGATTCACGGCGGGGAGGATACCTTTGTGCCGACCTCGATGGTCAACGAATTGTATGACGCGATCCGGTCCGCCAAGGAG
>Ga0310822_100363_pt1 | contig 23591 bp, 21 predicted proteins | sample P4_ome_2_FD_201313 | JGI IMG/M metagenome (GOLD analysis project Ga0310822, IMG submission 201313) | Sorghum-adapted microbial communities from Joint BioEnergy Institute, Emeryville, California, United States - P4_Day56_Rep2 | ecosystem: Engineered > Bioreactor > SSF (Solid state fermentation) >... | reverse complement strand
ACTTTCGTCGATACGCTTCTACGTACAGATTTCGCCATACGTAGGTATCCTAGCTACGCGGGGGCTTGGCCCTTCCCGCGACCGGACTTTCACCGGCTAGAAGATGCGTGCTTAGCTGGGCACGCCGAACACAAAAAATGCCGCAGTTCTTGCGGCTCTTAGCTCTAAGACGGGGCCTTATCACGTTTCTGGCATCTCTTTGCGGGATTATCCCTTTGGTTCAGAGAGGGGACCGTCGGAATTTATACTTTACTTGTATAGTGGGTTCACTCAAGCCCCACTGAATAGTGAGGCTCTTGCGCAGTTTCGTCCAACTGCGTGTAGAACTAACTCTTAATAAGCAATTTCTCAAAATAACTATAAATCCAATTGAAAATAAATCCTATTATCATTGATGCAACAAGAAATATTGAGAATAATATTACAGTAGCAATTAAAACATGAAACATTACTAATTTATCATTAAAACTTAAAATCCAAGGAACTAAATCACTATCAATCCATATAGCTTGTCTAGTTGGGGGATTCTCATGAATTAGGTATACCCCAAACACATACTTAGATAAGAAATTAATTTTAGTTGATTTGATTTGAATACCTGCAAAATATTTAAAAAAAGAGTAGGTCATCAACAGAACAATTGGAGAATTGTAGAAATAATATTGTCCATATGGCACTCTATCTGTGATATTTTGACAAATGATGAATGTATTAATAACTGCTAAGATAACAAAAAAAAGTAAGTATACATTGTGGTTTAATTTCTTTAAGAAACATTCATATTTTCGAATATAACTTCCGAGAAAATATAGGAATATAAAATAACCAAGACTGTATCCCTTTTGGATACCAAATTCATCAATTTTAATAACGAATCCCCAAAAGCAAAAAACAATGAATAGAATCAATAGTAAACTTGCATGTTCCCTTTTATTAATAGAATTTATAAATTTATTTAGATAAGGAGAGAGTATTAGAAGTACAAAATATACTGTTACGAACCAATACTCTCTAAAAATTAGTGCGAAAATGGATTCTTTTAATTGTGAAATATCGAATGACGTTGTGTTAAATGTGATATTTAAGAGGAACATTATAGTACAAAAAAAACTAGTTTCCAAGAATAATTTTACTGCTTTCCTCGCTGAAAACTTTGATTCACATAAAAAATATGCACTAATTAAAACATATACATTTACTGCTATTATAGAAATCGAGCGTAAAAAATGAAAAATAAACTGGTCATAAGGAGAAAAATCTTCGTTTATATTAATAGCCCTTTGGATTCCGAATGTCCCCATATGCAATAGAACTACCATAAACATAGATATAATTCTCAGAAGCTCAAAATTGGATTTTCGGATTAATATATTATTCAATTTAAGACCCCTCTCTTATATTAGAGTATACAAAGAAGGGCATTAAATTGAAACTTTAAAATCAATTTCGTAGTCTAAGTCGTTATCTGGATAACTGATCAAATATCGCTTTTAAACAATGTACAGAGCATAAAATCACACACTCTCGATCAATATTTATTATTACATTATTGCTTTACCAAATACTATTTCCTATCTAATGACCAGGTAACGTTTTCTTTCATTATTTTCGCCGGAACACCTGCAATCATGACATGGCTTTGATTGACGCTTTTAACTACCATTGCTTTTGCTCCGACGATAATATCATCTGCCAAGACAACGCCTTTACTAATTATCGTTTGCATTCCGATCCATACATGGTTTCCAATTTTTATACTTTTTGCAGGGTTTAAGCGTTCTTTTGTCGTGTAATCAAGGACAGAGTGTGCATCCGTTGTTCTTATCTCAGTCTGATAGGAAAATAAAGCGTCATCACCAATCTCAATACTAGTGTTTTCTTGTGCGTTCAACCCAACATTACCGAAATGAGCGCCTTTTCCGACTGTTATTCGCTGTCCTTCACCGTGCAGGATCACATTCGTTCTAAAAGTTCGGTAGTTTTTATCAACGGCGAAAGTATTATTATTACCTTTCATGTTCAGCGTGATTTCAACATTTGTTCATCCCTCTGCAAGGAATACTCGATTATTATCACCATCAATTGTTATATTGATTTTTTTAATTGCAGCCTCATTTGTCAATATGATTACTTCGTTGTTATTACCTTTATCAATTAAAGTTACGTTTTTGGGTAGGTTCAAAACGCACTCTCCTCACCATAATTTTTTATTAACTCAATTATGATAATAACTATGGTTAGGCTTCAAAATCAAGCTTAAGCGAATGAGAAGAATTGTACCACAACATACTACACTGCTGTTGTGGAAATCTTAACCCACGCGCTCCACGTATCGTCGTCGTTAGCTGTTCTCATATATGCTTCAGTCCTAGCATGATGCTTGTACGTTTGTTTCACATACCCTAGCGATGTTCCAAAACGCTCGGTAATTAGCACACCAGCTCTTGCACCAGGCATACTACCAGCACTTGCCCCCGGTATCTCTTTATAAACGACCTTGTTTGCCGGAAAAGAGCTTGGAGGCTCGGTTCCAACTAACGTTGTTTGCCCATAAATTGTTCTATGTTGGAGTCCGCTTACATTCGTATACTCCGCAAGATCAGCTCCGATTATATAGTATGGACGCCCACTGATATTGTTATTACCTAGTTCCAATTTGTTGCAATACCGTCTAAAAGCCTCATCATAGGTTACAACGCTGACGTTATTAGCAACGCAAAAGTTTAAGACATCTTGAATTGCAGCAATATTGCCCTCGGGAGGCGATTCGTCGCTAGACCAAATATGAGTCATAAATATAATCCAACGCCCTTCTGACTTTGCGGTTAAGATTCGGTTTTTAATTTCCGAGGTAGTCAAATCTTGGTAGGAACCTAACCCAATACGGCTTATCTTAGCTGTTGTTAGAGGGGGTAATAATCCGTTTTGTTGAGCGGCTACCTTTGTCGCTACTCCGCTATGATAATATCTCAGTGCGTTATCCATCGTGAAGTTGTTGTAATCTCCATATGGATATACAATATGATTCGGCACTATACCATGTGAAAGCAACATCTTCTTACTTTCTTGTAATTCAATGATTTGTTCTGCATCGGTCAACTGTGATAATCTACGGTGCGTATGTGTATGACTTTCAATTCCGTACCCTTGATTTTTTAAATCAACAATTTGTTCCCAAGTCATATAGTTTGCATCAGCACCTGCGAAAGAGGTTATAATCGCCGAAGTAAACTTTTTGCCTTCAGCATCAAACATAGGTTTAAGGATGTTGTAAACGTCTTTATGTCCGTCATCATCTAAAAAAGTGACAAACCCGTTTCCTGGCCCAAAAGTGTATTGATCATATTTATTTTCGATTTGAATAAGTGCATTCGTAGTATCCGCCAACTGCGCATCAAAGACATTCAACAGATTACCTAATACATTAACAACTCCTGTTGCAGACCGCTATATTATATAGCTTGTTGTTCAGCAACTTAAGATTTATTTCATTCCGTATAAAACCCTAATAAATTATAGGGTACTACACCGCTATTTCAAACTGTTATGTGTGTATTAAACTTGCTTGCATCATCACTCCCCCATAACACCTTCAATAAAAGGTATTCCCATCCTTTTGGAACTCCGTAATCAACTCTTTTTTGGGAAGTTCCCGGTAGATTCAGGAATACGGTTGACGAATGCGCACATTTTCTTTATGGTCGTTCTATGCCAAACCCCAATGGAGGACATTATGGAGAGAAAAGCAAAACTGGAGGAGATTGAAGCGCTTCGCGGGATCGCCTTCCTGGCGGTCGTGCTGCAGCACGCCATTGCCGGCTTGTTTGTTCAACCCGACATGTCGCCGTTATCCGTCGGCTTAGGGACAACCTTTCTCGGATTGATTCGGTTCGCTGTACCGCTCTTTGTGTTTATCACGGGCGTGGTGTTGTTTTATAATTACGACCGATCCTTTCAATATGGACGTTTCTTAAAAAGAAGAGGACAGCAGGTCGTCCTCCCCTATCTGTTTTGGACGGTCTTCTACTATATATGGGTGAGTCTTCGCAGCGGAGATGCCGTTTTCAGCCATTGGAAGGACCTTCTTCATGTGCTGGAGCTGGCTCTGACGGGAAAAGCCTCGTATCACTTGTGGTTTATGGTCATGATTATCCCGTTTTATCTGCTGTTTCCCGTGTTCCGCCTGTTTCTGTCCGGTAAGCGGCCGGCTCCGATGAACCTGGCTGTAACTTTAGCGTTCCTGGCAGCCAACTTGTTCTTGCTGGAGGCGCTGGCGAAGGGCGTTTTTCAATCGGATCAACCTATCTTGAACACCCTCTATCGCTTCTTGGACCGAAACTTTCTGTTCTGGACGTTTTATTTCGTACTAGGCGGATGGGTCGGCTTGTACTATGAACGTTGGAAAAAAGCCGTACGCTCCCTCTGGGGCATCAGCCTTGCGCTTACTGTACTTTTCTTGATCTATATAGGAACCAAAATAGCCGCCATCAACCAAGGCGCGGCAGCTGGCGACTATTTGACTAGCGCCAACGTTACAGGGCCGCTGAAGCCGCTGATGTTGTGGGCCACGCTCGCGATGCTTCCGTTTCTTTTTTATGGGGTACAACGCCTGCTCACCCGGCCTACCAAGGCGGGACTCGCATTAAGCCTCATCGGTAAATATTCCTTTGGCGCCTATCTGGTGCATGCCTTTATTTTGCGATATACAAATCTACTAGCTTTGAATTATCTCGGCGGCCTTGGTGTATACGCCCAAACTCTGATTTCATTCATCCTGTGCGCCTGTGTCAGCATAGGCTTGTGCATCGGTTACCGCAAAATGCGAGGGCGTTGGCGGAAGATGCAAGTTGGCACGGATCGAGGAATGGCAGGGTGAGGAGATGGAAGGATCTAAAAGCCAAAACGGCCTCTTCGAAGTGAAGAGACCGTTTTTTGTGAGGGGATAGCCTGTTAGTATGCGTTTTTGTTGACGAAACCATTTACGACGGTTTTCAGTACGATTTTGATATCTAATAAAATTGACCAGTTCTCAATATAGAAAAGATCGTACTTAATTCGTTCCTCAATCGACGTGTCTCCGCGAAGCCCATGGGTTTGCGCCCAACCGGTGATCCCCGGCCTCACATGGTGCTTCACCATATATTTCGGGATTTCCTCTTTAAACTGATCCACGTAATAAGGTCGTTCCGGACGCGGTCCCACCACACTCATATGCCCCGCCAATACATTAAAGAACTGCGGCAGCTCATCAAGGCTTGTCTTTCGAATAAACGCCCCGAACTTGGTGCGACGCGGATCGTTTTGGGTCGTCCATCCCGTGTCCTCAACCCCTTCGGGCAATACCCGCATGGAACGGAACTTGTACATTTGGAATGTCCGCCGATTCAGCCCTACCCGCTCCTGCTTAAAGATGATCGGGCCTTTGGACGTCAGTTTGACGCCAATCGCAACAATCAACATAATTGGTGAGGTGATGATGATCGCCAGCAGCGAAAAGACGATATCAAATATCCGCTTGGCGACCCGGTTCCCGGCCAAATCCAGCGGAATATCTCTAACGTTAATCATCGGCATTCCCGCAAAGTTATCAAAGTAGGGCCGGGCCGGCAAATAATCAAAGAAGTCCGGGATAATTAACGTTCTTACGCCGGCTTTTTCACATACGGCTATGATCTGAGCATATCGGTGATGCGCCTCCAGCGGGAGCGCCAGAACCACTTCGTCAATCAACTTCTGTTCCAGAATACGCTCCAACTCATCGATCCTTCCGAGGATCGGTTTATAGCGAGCTGCCTCGCCTCTCTCCCAAACTTTCTGATCATCTAGAAATCCGACGATCTCATAGCCAAGTTCAGGATATTGCCGCAAATTATCATGGAAGCGTTGGCCCAATGATCCGGCTCCAAGAATCAAGACAAACTGTTTATTGTAGCCCTTCTTCCGCAGCTGCTTTAGGGCATTTTTCAAAAAATACCGATAAAACATAATCAAGAGCAAATTGAACGTCACAAATAACGCCAAATAATGACGGGAGATGTCCACCTGTCGGAAGAAGAACATCAAGCTCAGCAACAGGAACAGGCTTACAACATGAACCTGCAAGATCTTCCAGGCTTCATCGGCGAAACGCTTTTTGCGTTTTGGGGTGTACAAGGAAATTAAGATCCCCACAAACACCGCAATCGCACCATAGATAACGCTCCAGAAGGCGTAAATTTCTACGGGAAGCGGCCGCTCGTACTGAATCCAACCGCTTTCGAACTTCACCCACCAAGCAAGCAGGAAGGCAATTTGGATAAAAACGAAATCCGTGAGAATATATAGTTGCGTTAAGAACCGTTGGTTCTTACGGATCATGATTTCACCTCCGCTTTGACTTCCGCCAACTCCGGCTGGCTTGCCCCTGATGGAGATTTCATGCCTACCGGGAATAGTTTGTTTTTGGCTAGAGATAAGAGGAACTTTAATGAGATCCCACAATACACAGCTGCATTCGTTACCCAAGAATAGTTGCGAACATAATGCTTCCTATGAAAAACCCACATCGCGCGGTGAAATTCATAGATAATCTTGAAGGGCTTACGCCGGCTGCTAGCTCCCTTATAGTGAACAATGTATGTGGCGGGATGGTAATGTATCCCCCACCCCGCTTGCTTGATGCGATAGCACCAATCCACATCTTCTCCGTACATGAAAAAGGTTTCGTCCAAACCGCCAACCTGACGAATCGTCTCCTGTCTCACCAGCATAAAGGCGCCAACAAGGCAGTCGACCGGATACGTCTCGTTCGGATCCAAAAACCCGAGCTGGTACTGGTTAAAGCGCGGATGGTTAGGAAAGAGCTTCGAGAATCCGAAAGCATAGTAAAAGGACGCGGACGGTGTAGGAAATCCTCTTCTACACGCTTTATCCAGCGAGCCGTCCGGCAGGATAACTTTGCATCCTGATGCCCCGAGTTCCGGATGTTCATCCATATAGGAAACCATAATCTGAAACGTATCGGGCTGCACTACGGTGTCTGAATTCAAGAGGAGAACATAGCGTCCCTGCGCGATCGCCATCCCTTGATTGTTCGCTTTGGCAAATCCCGTGTTCTCCTGATTCGCGATCAGCACCACTTCCGGATACTCGGCTCGAATTGCCTCCACGGAACCATCCCTCGAAGCATTGTCCACCACAATGACTTCATACGAATAGACCGTCTCGGAGTCGTATACCGACCGCAGACAGTCCAACGTCAGCTGGCGCGTATTATAATTGACGATCAATATACTTAAATCCATGATTTGTGCGCTCCGAATCTACAAATAAAGTAATCTATCGACATTATAGCACATCATGGCGTTTATTTTGATTTTCTGCGCTGTATCTCCCGTCGTTTCTCCCTCAATTCTGGCAATTTATCAAAAAAGTCCTTCCAGGCCCCAAGGACCTTAGGTTCTCTTAATAGCATATACCCATTACTCGCCAGTTCGTAGGCAAGTAGCTTCGGCAGATGTTGAATCCAACGATATCCCGATAGATTCTTATAAATCATTTTATATCGGTTGATGTAAGAATATTGGCGAATGAACAAAGGCTGCGTATGACGGCTCCCCTTCTTCCAACCTCTCTCATGGGTCGCTACGGCCTCCGCGCAATAATAGGCTTTCCAGCCAAGCAAATTTGCCCGCCAAGCTACATCAACATCCTCTTTGTAAGCAAAAAAATCCGCATCAAAAAACTCGCCATCCATCGATAGCTCATCGATCATCGCGCGTCTGTACATGGCCGCAGCACCGGATACGCCAAATACTTCACCGGATTCTCTCCACCTGCTCGCCGGTTCCCCCGCCCCACGGTCAAATGCACGCCATATCCCGTTCATTACTATACCGGTACTGTCCACGACATCCGGGGACGACTTTAGGATAAGCAACCCCGTGGCACTGCCCACCTCTGGACGTTGCTCCATGACACCCACAAGCCGCTCGACATATTCGGATCTAAGCTGTACGTCCGGATTCAACACCAACACATAATCACTTTGCGTCATGCGGATCCCCTGATTGTGGGCTGGAGCGAATCCGGTGTTTGTTGGATTTACAACCAAGTGTATGTTGCTCGCATGGGTCTGCTCTATATAGGCTCGTACCCGCTCCACCGTCCCGTCTTTGGACGCATTATCGATAACGATAATTTCCTTAATCGGATAGGATTGCTGCCGAACGCCCTCCAGGCACTCCGCGATATCATTGGCGCTATTGTAGGTGACGATCTGAATGGTGACAGATGGATTCATGGGGTGAGGTTCCTTTGCTATGGGTTTGATGTATGTATTATATCAAACCGTCTATGTATCGTGGTAATACGGAGGTTAAAACAAAAGCTAACCAGAATTTATGTATCCTGGTTAGCTTTTAGTTCAATCAAAAAAGCTCTAAGTGCCTCTCTCCATGGCCGCAAATCCTGAAATCCATTTGTGCGAATGGACAAGTGATCGATCACCGAGTTTCGAGGGCGCGGAGCTGGGCGCGGAAAGTCTTTGGTTGTGCACGGCACCACTCGTACCGCAAAAGCTTGCCCAAGGACATCAGAAGCTTCTTCAAAGATAGCCTGCGCAAACTCAAACCATGTACACTCCCCTGTATTTGAAGCGTGATAGATGCCATATTTCTCGGTTTGAATCAATTCCAACAGAAATGTTGCTAAATCAATCGTGTAGGTAGGCGACCCCTTTTGATCGTTTACAACGTTAAGTATCGGCTTTTCCTGCCCCAGTTTCAGCATCGTCTTCACAAAATTTTGCCCATGCAAACCGTATACCCAGGATGTTCGAACAATAAAAAATGTGGAAGATAGGCTCTGAACCAAGATTTCTCCGGCTCGTTTTGACTTCCCATAGACACTCTGGGGATTGGTATTATCGTATTCCTGATAAGGCGAAACATTGGTTCCATCGAAAACATAATCCGTACTAATGTAGCAGAACTTCGCCTTCACTCGCTCAGCCGCTAACACCATATTGCGCGTTCCTACGGCATTCACGGCATACGCCGCATCGACATCGGTTTCCGCCTGATCGACCGCTGTGTAAGCTGCACAATGGATGATCGCATCGGGCTTAAACTGTTTAACACGTTCCAAACACATCGTCTCATCAGTTATGTCCAACGAGTCTCGATCACATGCCAGCACAAGATGCCCTGCATACTCAAAAAGATGCACGACATCATGCCCCAGCTGACCGTTTGCTCCGGTTACAAGCACTCTCATGATGGATCACCCAAACGATTACCATACTGTTTTGCGTAATACTCTTGGTAGGCCCCAGTTTGAATTCGGGTCCACCATTCCTTATTATCCAAATACCAGCGAATGGTTTCTTTAATTCCGGTTTCAAACGAGTGCTTTGGCTTCCAACCAAGCTCCTTCATGATTTTGGTAGGATCGATACCATAGCGGCGATCATGTCCAGGACGATCCTGCACAAGCTTGATCAACGATTCCGGCTTGCCGAGCTGCTCCAAAATCGTACGCACAATATGCAAGTTGGTTCGCTCATTATTTCCGCCTATATTATAAATTTCACCGTCACGTCCGTGATGAATTACTAGATCGATCGCACTGCAGTGATCCTCAACATAAAGCCAATCGCGAATATTTAGACCATCCCCATACACAGGCAATGCTTCATCTGCAAGGGCTCTGGATATCATTAATGGGATTAATTTCTCCGGGAATTGATAAGGGCCGTAGTTATTGGAACAGCGCGTGATATTTACAGGAAGTCCGAAGGTCTCATGATAAGCGCGAACTAACAGGTCCCCACCAGCTTTACTTGCCGAATAAGGACTGTTCGGAGCAAGCGGTGTCTCTTCTGTGAACAATCCCGTTTCCCCCAGCGAACCATAGACCTCATCGGTAGATACTTGAACGAACTTCTTGACCCCGTGCTTTTTCGCCGCATCAAGCAAAACTTGCGTCCCCAGTACATTCGTTTTCACAAAAATATCCGGTTCCAAGATACTGCGATCCACGTGCGACTCTGCCGCAAAGTTAACGATGACGTCAACGCCTTGACTAATTAGTTTATCCATTGCTTTAGCGTCCGTGATATCCGCCTTCACAAAAGCATGATTAGGATTACCTTCAACCGACTTCAGATTCTCCAGGTTCCCGGCATAAGTCAGTGCATCTACATTGATAATTTGGTAATTAGGATGCTGCTTCAGCATATATAAAACAAAGTTGCTGCCGATAAATCCAGCACCGCCTGTAACGAGAAGTTTCATGAAAGGAATCCTCCTAATCAAAATTCATTTCTGCTTCCGCAAATGTCGGATGCCTCCGGTCTTTATCCGAAAGCAATGGCTCACTGACCGGCCAATCAATTTGTAAAGCCGGATCATTCCATAATATGCCGCGATCATGTTCCGGCGAATAGTATTCGTCCACTTTATATAAAACTTGGGTGTTTGGCACCAAGGTGCAGAAACCGTGAGCAAAGCCCTTCGGCACCAAGAGTTGACGCTTGTTTGCTTCACTTAAAGTAACCCCAATCCACTGACCAAAAGTTGGTGAGGACCTGCGGATATCTAATACCACATCATAGATGGCACCTGTCAGGACGCGGACCAGTTTGGCTTGCGCCTTCGGATTCAGTTGATAATGTAATCCCCTCAGGACACCTACTTCTGAAGACAAGGATTGATTATCTTGGACAAAATGATAGTTAATCCCCAGTTGCTTCAATACAGCTTCATTATAACTCTCCATAAAAAAACCCCGGTGATCTCCATGTACCACCGGTTCAAGCAAGAAAACCCCTTCCAATTTTAATGGGGTTAATTTCATAACCAAGCTCCCTCCCGTCAAAGCTTGAGTTGCCCAAATTCCTCACCATATACTAAATCCTTAGCCAATTCATTAGCTCTAGCCAATGACGAATGCGTCCCTGCATCCGTCCACCAGCCTTGCAACACATCAAAGGTGAGTTCCCCTCGTTTAATATATGCGTTATTGACATCCGTGATCTCCAATTCGCCCCGTGCAGACGGCTTTAGGCTGCGAATGATTTCAAAAACTTTATGATCATACATATATATTCCGGTCACTGCGTAACTGGATTTGGGTATCCGAGGCTTTTCTTCGATGGAGATGATACGATTCCCTTCAAGTTCAGGAACGCCAAACCGGCTAGGATCTGGAACCTTCTGAATCAATATTTTAGCTCCAGTCTGCTGATTTTTAAAGTGTTCAACATATGGTGTGATGTCATCAGCAAACACATTGTCACCGAGTATGACGACCATTTGATCATTTCCCACAAACTGCTCGGCCAAACCGAGAGCTTGCGCAATTCCCCCGGCTTCATCCTGTACTTTATAAGTAAAGGAAACCCCCATCTCACTCCCGCTGCCGAGTAAACTCACAACGTCACCCATGTGTTCCTTCCCGGTAACGAGGAGGATGTCGGTAAGTCCTGCTTGTTTTAGCTTATATACGGCGTGAAAAACCATAGGGTACTTTCCAACGGGAAGCAGATGTTTGTTGGTGACTTTAGTTAAGGGAAACAGGCGGGAGCCTGTCCCGCCTGCTAGGATGATGGCTTTCATGAAGAAACCCCCGATTATTTATGAAATTATAAACTGATATTTTCAAACTCAGTCTTTAAGAGAAGAATACATTGCTCATATTGATCTTGACTCACCCAACCTACATTCGCCTTTTGTTGGGTTGCCTGGGTAATCAATGAAATCCCCTTAACTTCCTGTTCTTTCATCCGTGGGATTAGATGCAGATGCAAATGCCTTACTGCTTCACTTATGGTAACGATATACAATCTTTCGATTGGGAACTGCTTCATTAGAATCTTCTCCACCAAAGGGATTGCTTTGGCCATCTCAAGCAATTCTTCTGTAGTGAGCTCCCCCCAATATTCAACATGTCTTAGAGGTTCCAGATATAAATATCCAGGAACATGGGATTCATAGGGACCTGCGTATAGGCTCCAGCATTTTCCCTCGAATATAAGAGATGTGTTTAGTTTCAACTTATGCTTTTCACATATCGGGCAACTATTGGAATGATTCATTTGCCTAGTTCCTTTGCAATGTCCAAGTATCGACTGACTCTATTTAGATCCTCGGGGGTATCAACACTGATTAATTCATGGTTAGTCTCAATAACTAGAATGTTCGTTCCATTTTCAAGAGCCCTTAATTGCTCGAGAGATTCCGCAAGTTCCAGCGGTGACTGAGGTAAAGTTACAAACTTCTTTAGAAACTTTTCCTTATAAGCATATACTCCAATATGCTTATAATAATCTACTTCCCTATTATCGCGGTTATAAGGGATTGGTGATCTTGAGAAATAAATGGCATAACCCGAACCATTTGTAATCACCTTTACTATGTTCGGATCTTGTACATCTTCTACATTATTGATTTTAGTCTTAAATGTAGCCATTTCAAGGGAAGGATTATCTAAAAAGGGACGAACTAGTTCATCAAGCATGGTACCTTGTATCAAAGGCTCATCACCTTGAACATTAATAACCAAGTCCGCAGCTAAATGTTCACTTGCCTCTGCAAGACGATCCGTTCCTGTTTGATGGGTTGGACTTGTCATTACGCACTTCCCACCAAAACTAGAAACAGCCTGTCTAATCCGTTCATCGTCTGTTGCTACCCACACCTCATCGATCAGCTTTGAACTTTGTACGTTTCTGTAGACATGTTCAATCATTGGTATCCCTTGAATTTTAGCCAAAGGTTTTCCAGGAAATCGAGTTGAAGCATAACGCGCCGGGATAATTGCGATAACTTTCATGATAACTCTCCTATTTTTGATAATTTAATAAGATATCTGATGATCTCTTCACTTGTGTGATTGGTAAACTGAAGCGGGTAACATACTTTCCTATAATTCTGAACAAATTCATCTACTTTATTAGTATCGGTTATTGAAAGGTTCTCTTCTATAATCTGAAGTATTTTTTTCATTAGCAGATTTAAGTCTTTAACTTTTTCCCCAAGCCCAGGTCCATCATAAATGGAATCCCCTAATACAAACACACTTTTTTCCATTTTCAATGCTTGATAACCGACGCTAGAATTTATGGTAATCACAGCGGCGGCATTCTTGATCAATTGGTTTGTGTCAGCATATCGAGTAAAAACTACATCAGGATATCTTACCTGCTTCATCAGCTGCTTCATATACCTGTGCGTTTCCTGTCTAGGATGTTCTTTAACGATAAGTTGAATTGGTTTCGTCCGCTCTGTATTTATTTGATGTAACAGCAGTGCAATTTGTTTTACTGTCTCTGCTTGTTCATGGTCATAATTCTCAATCAACTGCGAATCAGTAATAACCTGAAGGGGGAAAAAGATATACGGTTCCCTAGGTTCAAATTTGCGGATGTGAAAAAGTCTCTCCGTCATATGGAGTAACTTAGTACAAAAGGATTGAGAAAATTCATACCTAAGCAAATTTGCCTTGTGATATTTAAACTGATATAACTTTATTTTCAACCTTAAAGCAATATAATCTATAACCCTGGTTCGAACTGAAGATCTCTCGGTTTTTGTTCCATTTGAAGTTATAGCTTGCCCCATTTCGGATAAAGTTATTTTCAAGTTACTTTTTGCATTTATCCCCTTTGGATCCATGACAAATGTATTTGGTTCATAACCATTCTCAAAGAATAGAACTTGAAGCCCCTTCTGCTTAGCACGGATGACAAGGGTTTCCTGCGGTACAATATATCCATTCCAGATATAAAGGATATCAATTCCGTGCTTTTCTAAAAAGCTATCCCAAATTTGCAAATAAACATGTGCTTCCTGTTGAATGCGATTAGCCGATAGCTTTCTTCGATTACTGTGATACTTGTCCTCAACTTTCAGTTTCCTTAGCTCAAATAGATCATATCTAAGATCTGTCTCATCATTTAGATGCTGAAGCCTTTTGGAAACCTTAGCTTGTGTTAATAAATCGGCTGTTAAAAAACAAGGAAACTTGCTTTTTACATATTCATAACTGCTCACCGACGGGCAGATAAACAAGACTTTGCCGGCAATCCCCGATCTTAATAATGCTTTTGCCAGATTGCAGAACAGCTCTGCCTGATAACGAACGATTGGAAAGAAACATATGGTTTTAGTCATTGCTATTTACCGCACCCTAAAATTTCTCGAGATAAGTGCAAATATCTGCGAAGCCATCTTGTTTTGTTGGTATCCAATAACCCTGAAAGTAACACATTGGATTTTTTTTCTCTTAATGAAACTAGTTTTCTGAGCACAGAACGGCAATCCGCCTGCTGCTTTAGATCCCAATTATAATAATTCGGATAATAAATTAGCGCTCCTGCCACCAACTCATCGATGCTTAATTTCCGCATTCTTCTCGGAAAATCAAGTAAATCTGTCGTTAGTCCCCAACCGGCATAAAAAGGCCCCCCATAAGTAAAAACCTTTTTTCCTCTCAGTAGTGCATCAAAGCCCGTTTGGGAGGTTAACGTATGGACTTCATCAGCTCGTTTTATACATTGAAGTACACTTGCTTTCGTTTCCACATGATCACAAAGTTTACTTAAAACATCATCATTATGCATTCCCTGGCGATTTCGCTTTACTACGTCAGGATGAGGTTTAAATAAAATAAATGCATCCGGATACATCTCACGCAAATAAGTCAGAAGCCCTTCTATTGAACGAAGACGATTGGTACATCCATATAAAATTGATGCATCATCGGCAACTTGCCCCGGGACAAACAAAACCTTACGATTTCCTTCAACATGAATATTAGGCTCATCAGAAGAGTCCGTGTTATATTTTGAAAGCTCCTGCTCTACAATATACTCACGGATCAAGCGCGCTTCTTTCAGATCCATGTCGTCAAATGTCTGGGTGTTTAGAATCTCTTCCAGTCGACTTGGCGTCTGTGGATTAAAATACATCCCTATGCCATCTTTGACCAAAGACCAAGGAGCGTGGAAGTTTGATCCTAATCCTACTGATCGGAAAAAGCCATCCTCTATACGCTCGATTTGAGATTCAGGTAATGTTTTAACGGACTCCCCCGCCTGATAACTCCATACTACATATTTACAATCATCTATTTGGGCAACTTCTGTTTGAGAAGATACAAACTTCAAATTCACGTTTCTATCAAAAAATGGTCTGATAAATTGTCTCTTCCACACAGGAAATCCAACAGCATAATAAACTTTATTTTCCTTCGCTTGTGATTTATGAATTACAATATATTGCAGTACGTCCATTAACCGTCCAGGCACACCCGTGTCAGGCCTTATATAAGAAGGATAACACAAATAAGCGGCCGCAAATAATTCTAAAACCGACCGCTTTTTTTTTCGTCTACCACATGTCAAATGATCTTCGGTTAAACCCCAATTAGCATAAAACGGTATTCCAAAGCACGACACCTTCTTACCAAGTAACAATGCTTCAAAACCTAATTGGGAAGTAACCACCATAACATGATCCATATGATAGATTAAGTCGATAGGATTCGTATCTTCCGAGATCACTTTCACTGAGGAGTTCAAGGGTAGTTCAGACAAATAGCCCTTTTTCTTTCCGGCTATGACATCAGGATGTACTTTTATATATATATTTTCGTCTGGATAACTCTTAAGTGCATGCTCATACATCTGCTTAAAGGATCCAGCATCAGCCAATCCAAGTTCAACAGACATATCATTAGCAGTCTGGTCTACCAACAAAATATTCTTCTTATCATGATTATCCGGGGTAAATCGTTTAGTTGTATGATTATACTTACTGATTCTATTCTTTACAATAAAATCAATACACTCCCGTGCTTCATTAAGCAGTTCGTTAGAAAAAACATCTTGGTTTAGCATGTTTTCCAAACGAGATGGTTGAGTTGCATCGTAATAAATTCCAACAGGATCAACAATTAAGGAAAAACGCCGAGTCTCATGCACCCCCAATCCTACAGAACGAATGAATCCGTCTTCTAAAGAAAGATAAGGAATATTGCGTTTTTCAGCCTTTTTAATAGCTATAGCGGCACTTGGCTTTCTGCCCCAACCTGCAATGTAAGACAAGGGGCAAGAATTCTTAGGATTCAGTATCACTTCATCCTGCAAAAAGGACTCTAAAAAAGGAATCTGTGCGATTCCTTTTGAATATATACCAATCATTCCTTACTCTCCCCTTAGATTCGTTGCTTGTTTGACAGTTTCATAGTTATTCAATATTCGGTTTACTAACCGTTCTACCGAAGCAGCATCGGGATGCAAATAGAAAATTTCACTAAAATAATTGAACCGAATGTAATACAAAAAGCGGTTTACTAACGTTTGATTACGAGGTTTATGAATGGTTCGATAAATTCCATCCAAAAGTTGGTCAGGAGTCTTTACATGTTCCACTATACCATCAATATTGTAAAAGGCTTGTCCCAGTGTCATTACCTTTTTCCCTTGGGTTAACGCCTCAATACCAACAGTTGAATTTATTGTTGCGACAAACTCACAATCTTTGATTAAAGTTGTTGTGCTTAATGAAGTATTCATGTAGCAATTTTTAAACTTCTTACAGACCTCCAAAATATCCAACAGGTTCAAGTTAGGTTCTTTTATTTGGTACATAGGATGTGGTTTAAAGACAATATTCAAATTAGTTTGATATTTATCATTGTACTCAGCTACAGCTTCTGACATGAAAGTAACAAGTTGCAACATGGTCTTAATATAAGGAGAGTATAATACGGTTTGTGTGTCTGTTTGAAGTTGAAATGGCACAAATATATACTGACCGCCTGAACTGATCATTTGCTCGGACAATTGATTGTATGCATTCAAATGATAATTGACACGTTTATGGGTCAATGGCTGATTGATATACTTATTTTTAGCTCGTCTAGCTATCTTAACCAGGCTGCTTATACTCAAATTAGATATATAAGGACTTAGCTTTGGTATACTTTTCACTTGCTTAGTACGACTATGAGATTCACATATTTTTTTATAATTCTCAGTTATACGTGCATCTTTTATAGCTGTTTCTGGAGCATTCAAGTATTTTTTCAAGCGTTCTTCATCAATAATCTGATTCAGATAAAATTCACTTGATCTTGGCAACGAGTTTTCGAAATTAATCCCTTCTGTATCAACTGTAAGCGTAAATGGTCTAAAATAACCGTGCTCAAATATATAAATAGGGATATTGTGTTTTCTGGCATATTGGTAAATTATCCGTTCTCGAAAACGCATACTCCATACAATAAACATGTCTATTCGATATCTTTCATCAGCCTCACGAATACATTCTAAATAGCTTCTCACCTCATGTTTGTATATCTCCGTCTTGTCCAGCCCATTTTTCATTAACTCTAGTTCGCGATTTAGCTTAATCATATCATTCATTTCAACTTTAGAATAAAGCTGATATTCGTTATATTTCATGGACTTATCTTTTATGAGATCAAAGCGAACGGCATTGATTTCTAGTTTATGATAAAGTTCTTCGTCTCCGTCAATACCTTTCCCATTAGGTATGGTGAAATAGAAGCAGCGACATTGCCGCTTATTTAATTCGTCAGTTAATCTTTTAAGTAACACTGGAATGCCAAACTCTACATTACCCATACTTGATAAGAATATATTTATCTAAACCACGCCCTAACAAAGAAAGATTCTAGCGATTTGAAAAAACCTTGTACTCCTTCAATATATCCAAAGTATCTCCCTGTGCTATTAGTTTGCCTTTATCCAGCCAAATGACTTCATTACACAGTTCTTTGATTTGATCCTCGTTGTGGGAAACCATAACTACGGTTCGATCCGATTTAATTAACTCTTTAATTTTGGCACTGCTTTTTTTGCGGAAACGTGCATCACCTACGCTAAATACTTCATCAATGAATAACAAGTCAGGGTTCACATGGCTTGCAATGGAAAAGGCTAGCTTAGATTTCATCCCTGAGGAATACGTGCGTACCGGGTTGCTTAAAAATTCTCCCAGTTCAGAAAAGCTCGCAATTTCTTCAAATTTCTCATCCAGCTCTTTTTTACTTAAACCTAATAGCAATCCATTAATATAAATATTCTCTAGTCCAGTAAGTTCGGATTTGAAGCCTGTAGCTAAGGTCAGTAAAGAAACAGAATCCGTGTTAATTTTGACGGTCCCTTCATCTGGTGCATAGACGTTCGCCAGCACCTTCAACAATGTTGATTTCCCAGCCCCATTTTCTCCTATTATACCTACCGTTTTTCCCTTTTCGATCTTAAAAGAAACATCCTGTAGAGCCTTAAACGTCCTTGTCTTTGATTGCTTCTTCCCCAATGAAAAAGAATTTATGGCCCATTCTTTAAAACTTAGGCTTTTTATAAAACGATAATTAAGGCTTAAATTTTCAACTTCTATTATATATTCCATAGAATGAACACCTGCTAAATGATTTTGGAGTAACTGCGATCAAATTGATAAATAATTCGAAGACCGACATATATAAGAATTAAACTAATTACGTCCCAAATGATCAAAGAAATATAATGAGGGGATTTACTATACATTATTACATTGCGATAACTCTCAAAAAAAGCTGTGTTTGGATTCAACCAAAATACCCATCTGTATTTTTCAGAAATAAAATTCAAGCTATACATACCAGGGGAAAGGTACCACCAAATACGGATTAAATGACCTAAAAGATTCTTTAAATCCGCAATAAAAACCCCTAAATGGGTGAGAATCAAAGAGACAGCAAAGATAAATAAATAATTTGAAAAAACAATTGGAATGATCTCGAAAAAATGAATGGTCGGAACAATTTTGAAGAAAAACAGCATTACAAACAATATAATAAATCCGAACAAAAACTTAACAAAATTGACTGTAGTTTCTTGTAACGGAAACAGAAACTTAGGTACATACACTTGATTTAATACCCCGCTATTGGATTTGATGCAACTCACGCTGTAGTTCATTGTCGAACTAAACCACTTCCAACTTAAAAGGCCGCAAAATACAAAAACAGGAAAGTTAGCCTCTCCTCGTCTAAAAATAAAATCCACGATTATGGTATAAACTAACATTTGGAGCAGCGGATCAAGCAGCCACCATAGATAACCTAAAAAAGTATTTGAAACCTTCAATCTAAGATTTACTCGAACATTATACGCGAAATAATCTTTAAATTTAAAAAAATCATTTAAAGCATTTTTTATCATTAATTTTTCCCCTTAATTCGACTTCTATTGATATAATATAATATGTTATTCTTTTTGGCCTAATGTAAAAATTTTCAAGGGATTGTTTTGGAGTTTTTAAACCTTTATAATCGCTTTCAGTTTTTTCAAAAACTAACAACAAATATATTTTTAATCAAACAAGCAATAAATCCATGATATACTCAGATCAATGTGCCATTTTTGTCAAGGAGTTGGAGGAAACACAATATTATAATCTTTGACAACAATTAACTAGCAAACTTTGCTGCCTATATAAATTAATATTATATAGCTAAAAATAAATCATATGAGGTGTTACACCTAGATGGCTTATGACATTAGTATTATTATACCCGTTTATAATGTTGAAAAATATATACAAGAGTGTATTGAATCAATAATTAATCAAACATATAAGAACTTTGAAGTTATTATAGTTGACAATGGTTCTGAGGATTCCACTTTGGAAATTGCCACAGCGTTTCAAACTAATTACGATTGGATCCATGTATACCAACATCCATACGGATTAGTTGGAGGGGCTAGAAACTTTGGTATAAAAAAGGCTACAGGTACTTATATAATGTTTGTTGATGGTGATGATCTCTTACCTGAATTTGCGCTTGAAAAGTTAATTACCGCTGCAACTAATAATGATGCAGATATTGCGATGGGAAATATCGTAAAATACTTGCCTGATAAAACGAAAGATTTTACAGACCTTGAGGAAATTCATAAAAGAGATTTTTTGGTTAATACTATTCAGGATTATAGCGTTTTACTAAAATCACAGACCCCATGTAATAAACTTTTTAGAAGAAGTTTGATTATTGAAAAAAATATTAATTTCCCAGAAAACTTAGTTCATGAGGATTTATATTTTACTACCGTTGCTTTTTTAAATGCACAAAAAATTGCTGTGATTAAAGAGACTGTATATTACTATAGAAAATTCGAACAGGAGTCTATTACATCTCACAACAATGAGTATAAATATTTTGAGAACCGTATCACTATATTGAATTTATTAGATGATTACATCTTAAATAACAACTTAAAACATTTAAAATCAGTTGTTGATGTTTATAAACTCGAAAAATTTCTATCACCAATTGAATGGAGATTATTTAATGTTTATAGCGAAGATGAAACACAAGTAATCTTCTTGAAAATGAGCGAACATTTATCTAATGTGTCTAATGATGTCATCGAATCAACAGATTATAAAAAAATAGAATATTTCTTAATTAAAGACGGAAACTATGAAGCTTATAAATTGTTCAAATTATATGGTGAACTTGACTATGATGTAATCGATGGCAGAATATTTCTTTCGTCTACTAATTATAAAGTAGACTTGTCAACTTATATTAAGAAGCTTCCCTTTCGCTATCGTATTGAAGAAGCAGTAATAAATAATTCTGAGTTTATATTAAAAGGCTATGCATTTTTTGAAGGACTAACAATAAAATTTCCTCATCTTTTTATCACTTCTATTTATATTAAAGAGAAAAGGGGAAGTTCGTATTTCTTTAATCTAAAAAAAGTAAATCGGTCTGATATTGCTGATATCTATAATGCAGATCTTAATTCAGGATTTGAAGCTCATTTAGACTTATCTCAGATAGAGGGTTTGTATGAAAAAACATTTCAACTTTACATCAATATATTCTATTTAGGGGTGCAAAGAGAAGAATTAATTCAAATAAGTGAACACTTGATGATTGCACTTTCAACTCAAACTGATTGGAATCTAATAAGACGATTGACTAATGTGAAAAAGAACTACCTCGAACAATTAATGAATAAAGAAGCTCAACTCCTGTTAAAAAATATCGATACAACAAATAACTATATCTCCTCACTTTCGAATGGTCATGAATCTAATATCCATTGGTTATTGAGACAATTTAAAAAATTACTAAGAAACCCATTTGCATTTGCAAAGGATCTTAGAAACTGGATGAAAGCAAGGAGAGGGTAATATGCAAATTGGATTTGTTAGTTTTGCTCACATGGATGGAAAGGGAGAAGAGAACAATGAAATAGTTTTTCTTAATAAAATTCTTAAAGAATTAAAATCACGGAATGTAAAGACAAGTTATTTTTACATTGGTTCTTCTCGAGGAATAAATCCCCTTCCTGTTTTTAATTATATGGAGGTACCGGCTGAAAGAGTAAATCTCGAGTCATACACTTTATTTCCTTACCAAGAGTACCAACAATATAGCGAAGAAGAAATCGCTTATGCTTATAATGGTCATATTCCTGTAAATAGAACATATAGCGAACAACAAAAAATGATAAGAAACTATAAGGAATTTACTTTTAAAGTCTTAGAAAACTTATCTATATATCACAAAAAAAACCCTGTGAATTTATTTGTAGTATTTGGGAATTATTTAGCAAGTAATATCACTAAAATTTTTTGTAAGAAGCATAATATACCTTATTTTGTTTTAGAAAATGGTTATTTTCGTCCCTTTACACTTATGATAGATCCAAAAGGGGTTAATTTTGAATCGTCTATTCCTAAAGATTTTAGTTTTTATTCATCTATCCAAGTTGATGAAAAACGTTTAAAAAAATATATGCTCAAACCTGAAATGGCAGTATACAATCGAAAAGATACTTTTAAGGAAAGAAAAAAATTCTATAGTTATTATGGAATCAAAATTAAAAATCAAAAAAGTGTACGAAAATCATCATCAAAAAACGTTCTGCCTATTAACAAGTTTGGAAGGTATATCTATGTTCCTTGGCAATTACAAACCGATTCTCAAATAACCAAACATTCACCTTATATTAAAACAATGTATGATCTAGTAAGGATCACCTCATCTGCCTTGGAGCAATATAACAAGAAGAATAATGATAATCTAAAAATCATATATAAAGCCCATCCTTTATATAAATCAGAATTAGAACAATTACGCTTAAATGAAATTGAGAGATTCTGTAATTCATATTCTAATCTAATCTTTTTAACAGAAGGCGATAATCAAGCCTTATTACAGCACTGCCAAGCAGTTATAACAATAAATTCAACTGTTGGGTTCGAAGCACTTATGAACTATAAACCCGTTACAACACTAGGTAATTCTTTTTACTCTATACCAGGCATTACCAATACTTGGTCTATTGAAGAAGACCTTTCATTGAAAATTGAGTCAATGATGAAAGAGGGAGCACCTACAGAAAACATAAAAAAATTCATTTATTATTTGAGATTCATGTATTTCTTTGAGATATATTGGAAGAACCCGGACGACAAGTCTATCAAGAGGCTAGCAGACAAATTAATTATGCATGCCAATCAGCTCAATTAAGTTGCATTTTTCATAAATAAAAAAACAAAAAAACTGCTATATTTATTGTGATTCAACATAATCTATTTACATTCTTAGCAGGAGATTTGCTTTATCAAAAACTCGTTTCTTCTCAATTGGCTTCATTAAATTTATTGCAATTTTTATGGTAACAGGTTATCACGTGCGGCGAATTATTGGTGAATCAATACAAGTTTTGTATGGATGTGTGGGCATACTATTTTTCTATAAAGTCACACTTTTTGTCGGGGCTTTGATTGAGTTTTGATAACGTTGAGTATACTAATCATCATTCTTTCATCTTGGATAGATAAGTTAACACTTGGTTTGAAAGATGCAATTACACTTATTTCAACAACTTCGTAATTTAATATAGGGCTTGCTGAATAATCAAAAAATCCTTATCTCACAAGGGTTTAGAGACACTTTTGTCGAATTCATCTGCAAAGAAAACACGGAAAATCGGTAAAAAACCTTGCAGATGGAGTGAGCGAAAGTGTTCGTGCTGAATCGAGATATGGCAGACTTGTTGGAAAACTTCTATTTGCCCTTTGGCGGAAAATTAAATCCAACCAATCGGTGGGTGCAGCTTGCGGCGATCATCCCTTGGGACAAAGTAGAAGAGAAATATGTGAGCTCGTTCAAGTCCCCAGCCATCGGCCAAAAGGCGTACTCGGCACGTATCGCCCTCGGCTCGCTCATCATCAAGGAGCGCCTTGGTTTAAGTGACCGCGAGACCACCTTACAAATCCAGGAAAATCCATATTTGCAGTTCTTCTTGGGCTACACCGCGTATGTCGATGAAGTGCCGTTTCATCACTCCCTGCTCACGCATTTTCGGGAACGGCTCGGCTTGGAAATCCTAGCTGAAGTCAACGACTGGATCGCCCAAGCCGCGCTGCAAGCAGAGCGAGAGGTCGAGGCGAAACCGAAATCGTCCAAGCGAGATCGCGATGACGATGACAACGACGCGGGCGGCTCGCAGCTCACCATGGAGGTAGGGGACGCTTTCTCTATTCCCGAGGAGCCCCCTGTTGTGGCGAAGA
>Ga0310822_100362_pt1 | contig 23713 bp, 26 predicted proteins | sample P4_ome_2_FD_201313 | JGI IMG/M metagenome (GOLD analysis project Ga0310822, IMG submission 201313) | Sorghum-adapted microbial communities from Joint BioEnergy Institute, Emeryville, California, United States - P4_Day56_Rep2 | ecosystem: Engineered > Bioreactor > SSF (Solid state fermentation) >... | reverse complement strand
AGACAATGCCTTTTTCTACATTGGATCTTTTTTTCTCCCTCTTCTCCTTCTTTCTTCGTGATTTTCACAGAAAAAGGAGGAATACTATGCCAAACAATATAGAAGGACGTGGACTGACGGATCGTGAGATGATGCAGTTGTGTCTCGAATTGGAAAAAGGCCGCTGCCGCAGCATTGCCAATTCATTGCTGGAGACAAGCCACGACGAACTGCGTGCGATTTATCAGCGCTGTCTGGAAACCGCCATTACGCACCAGCAGCACATCTTTGAAAACATGCAGCAGAGCGGCTATTATATGGTGCCGCAGGCAACTCCCGAGCAGATCTTTGAAGTACAAGGATTGCTGCAGAACAATTTAAACCCGGGAAATCAAGTGTAAGCAGACGGAAAATAAGGAAAGAACCGTATAGATAGTGCGGTTCTTTTTTCTGTTTTTTCGGGTTTTGCTTTCACGTTTTTCACAGTTTTATGCCTTCCCATATGAAGAATTTGGGGGCAAAATGTAGAAAAGAGGGCGGATAGGGTTACAATAGAAGGGATAGAGTAATTTTGGCAGAAAGTGGTGAACCGCTTGTATCCGAGAGGACCATTGCGTTTAATGTATCGCTTATATCGGCATATCTTTCCCGCTGTCCGTGCGGAAGTGGAGCGCTGGCGCAAGCGTGCCGAACGAATTCCCGACCCGGAACTGCGCAAGCAGGCGCTTGACAGTATTAGCAATAAATTGTTTCACTGCGAAGGCGGATCGGTCTACGCGGCCGCACATATGGAATGGAAAGATTCGCTTGTTCGGCTTATCGTAGCGTATCAGACGATTAGTGATTATTTGGACAATCTATGTGACCGATCGACAACGCTCGGTGCGCAAAACTTTGATCGACTGCACCAGGCCATGCGGGATGCGGTGTCCGGTACTTTCTCGTTGATAGATTATTATGAATTTAATAAGGAAAAAGACGACGGCGGTTATTTAAAGGCGTTAGTAGCCGTCTGCCACACAGAAATCCGCAAGCTTCCGGGCTATGATCTTGTCCGGGATGACGTGTGCGAATTGGTATCACTGTATTGTGATCTGCAGGTGCATAAGCATGTGGTCAAAGAAGAGCGGGAAGTGCGCCTGCTTGCCTGGTGGCAAGAACATAAGCAGAAAGCACCGCACCTGTTCTGGAACGAGTTTGCGGCCGCTACCGGCTCTACGCTGGCCTTGTTTCATATGTTTCAGATTGCATCGTACCCGGACGTATCACCGAAACGGGTTACGCTGCTGAGACAGGCGTATTTTCCGTGGATTTGTTCCTTGCATATTCTGCTTGACTATTTAATCGATCTCGAAGAAGATGAAGTGGGCGGTGACTTAAATTTTATCGCTTACTATGAGAGTGACAAGATCATTTATGAACGGATTCACTATATTGTGCAGGAAGCCAAAAAACATATTCAACTGCTGCCGGACCGAAAGTTTCACAGCATGATCGTGGACGGACTGCTGGGGCTGTATTTGTCCGACGGCAAAGTACAGCGCCACCCGACGGTCAAGCGCGTCGCCCGGTGGATTATCCGCTCTTCTTCGCTTCCGACCCGTTTTTTCTTTCTTAACAGCCGCGGCTACCGCGGCAGCAAAGCGGTGCTGCAGGCACCGCCGACCGCAAAATAAGTCGGTTCCTTTTGCAGAAAAAATAGGGTATGATGAAGTTTGTTATCTATAAAAGACACAGTCAAGGGAACGAGTGAGAGAGAACAGTGATAGTAACTACACGGCATGAAGCACCGACTGAAGTGCAAAAGCAGGCTAAAGCGCTTGCGCACAACCTTGGTGTACAGTTTGTTGAACGTAGAAAAATGTCTATCGCCCGCCTGCATGAAATAGACGAGCGTGTTCTTGTTGTTACTGACGGTGGAATTAAGGCATACAGTAAAGGCTCCGGGGAGCCGTTCTTTTTCCACCCGGGCATGGCCATGCTTCGTATAAAAAGGCTGATGGCCGGTGATACTGATGTAATGGTTCAGGCTTGTGGACTTCAAGCAGGCGATACATTTCTTGATTGTACGCTTGGCCTCGGATCCGATTCGATAGTTGCATCGTTTGTCGTAGGGCAGGGGGGGCGCGTGGTGGGACTGGAATCAGAGTGCGCTCTATCCGTTGTCGTCGGGGATGGGCTGAAACGGTACGAAAGCCCTCTGTCCGAAGCGGTGGAAGCCATGCGTCGTATCGAAGTGAAGCCTATCCATCATTTGACTTTTTTGCGTCAATGTGAAAATAATAGTTTTGATATTGTTTATTTCGACCCAATGTTTTTTCAAGCGATTGAATCTTCCGAGAGCATAGCGCCGCTTCGTCCGTTTGCCAATTATGAGATGGTGGCGGCAGAAGCGGTGGAAGAGGCGAAACGGGTGGCCTGCCGGCGCGTCGTAATGAAAAACCACCGGGAGAGTCCAGACTTTGCGCGCTTAGGATTTACGCGCATCCGGAAAATCGAACGTTCTTTTACATATGGAATTATCGAGGTCGGAGGCGAAGTCAGATGAGCTATAGACAACAGCGGGTGCTTGCGATTGTCGGTCCGACTTCAGTGGGGAAGACCGCGCTTAGCCTGGAGCTTGCGCGGCGATTCAGGGGAGAGATTATCTCCGGCGACTCCATGCAGTTTTACCGGGGCATGGATATTGGTACAGCGAAAGCGACGGAAGAGGAAAGGGCGGAAGTTCCGCATCATTTAATCGATATTCGCGATCCGGACGAAGAGGTAACAGTGGCTGAATTTCAACGCCTGTGCGCCGATCTTATCGCACGCATTAACGCACGGGGCAAATTGCCGATAATGGTAGGCGGTACAGGATTGTATGTTCAGTCCGTACTCTATGATTATCGCTTCTCTTCGGCTGGCGAAGACAAAGCCTATCGTCAAGAATTGATGGCATTCTCCGAGACGCATGGCAGAGAGGCGCTGCACGCAAGGCTCGCTGCCATCGATCCGGAAACAGCCGATAGGCTACACCCCAACGATGTAAAACGGATTATCCGGGCACTTGAAGTGTACCATGTTACCGGCACGCCGATGTCGCAGTATCAGGCACGGAGCGAAGAATCGCCATATGATTTGTTGCTGCTCGGCCTGACGATGGATCGGGCACGATTGTATGAACGAATCAATCGTCGCGTCGATTTGATGATTGCGGAAGGATTGATTGAAGAGGTGGAAGGGCTGCTTGCCAAAGGCTATGATGCCTCTTTGCGGTCAATGAAGGCGCTCGGATACAAAGAGATTATTGAGTATCTTGAAGGTCGCACGACACGTGAGGAAGCCATTGAATTGGTAAAAAAGCGAACCCGTAATTTTGCCAAACGTCAGCTTACCTGGTTCCGCGCCATGAAGGATATTGTCTGGTTCGATGTAACGCCGATACATAAAGATGCTCTTATGTCTACATATGAAGCAATTTATGAGACGGTGGCAGGAAAGTTCGAATAAGTGACGAATATAATAAAAAAATTATTTAAAGATAAATATAGGAGGTATTACCATGGCAAATACCATCAACATCCAAGATACGTTCTTAAACCACCTGCGCAAGGAAAATGTCCCTGTCACCATTTACCTCGTAAATGGTTTTCAACTGCGCGGACTTGTGAAAGCATTCGACAACTTTACTGTTGTAATTGATACAGAAGGAAAGCAGCAGTTAGTATACAAGCATGCCATTTCTACCTTCTTACCGCAACGACCGGTTTCTTTAATGCCTGACAACGAGTAATCATCTTCCTTTGAGGTACCTGCCGGACAGCCGCGATGCTGTCCGGTTTTTTGTGTTTCGATACAGCAGGTAAGGAAAAATACAGGTAAAAGCGGGAAAATTGCGTCTTTTTTACCGGAAGAAAAACAGCGGTATTTGATGTAATGTAATAGTAGGGGGAGGTGCGTATGAGGATTACGTTCTTGGATGAAGATGGGGATGAGTATGTCATTGAGTTGTCGGACGGGGAGGGACTGCTTTCTGCATTGCAAAAGTCCCGCAGCATCGCTTTTAAACATAAATGGTACAACGTAGGAGACATCATAAGAATAGCATGTCCGGACGAGAAAACAGAACCGGAAGTCATCGTGTCGTTAATCAACAAGACGGTCATGAGCAATCAGGAAATTCTTTGAGAGAATGGAAAATAAAAAAGGCAGGGAAAATAAGGGTTGACCCGGCGGATTGCCGGGTATTTTTTATTTGACTTATGTTGTACAAATAGATTAAATTATTTATTGTGCTTGGACACACCGGCGCCTTGAAAGCAAAGGACGGCGCATGAATAGTGTAAAATATAAATTTTACTTGATGTATCAACTTTAGATAAGAGAGAATGCGGTGCCCTCTTTTGTCTGTGCAAAAGGGGCTTTTTCGTATGAAGACAAGCATCGAACGTTTAAGGAGGGAACACGTTGATTTCAGTCCGCAATCTGGAAAAAGTGTACGGCAGCGGCAGTACGGCCGTGCACGCAATTAAAAACGCCAACTTTGAAATCGAAAAAGGCGAAATTTTCGGCGTCATCGGGTTCAGCGGCGCCGGAAAAAGTTCATTGATTCGCTGCATTAACCTGTTGGAACGTCCGACTTCGGGGGAAGTGATTGTAAACGGTACGGATTTAACCAAACTGTCCACAGACGAACTGCGTAAAGCGCGTCGTAAAATCGGCATGATTTTTCAGCACTTCAACCTGCTGTCGTCCGCTACGGTTTTTGATAATGTGGCCGCACCGCTTAAGCTGAACAAGGCACCGAAAGAAGTAATTCGGAAGAAAGTAAGCGAGCTGCTTGAAGTCGTAGGTCTATCCAATCGTGCCCAGGCGTATCCGTCCCAATTATCGGGGGGACAGAAGCAGCGTGTCGCCATTGCACGGGCACTGGCGAACGACCCGGAAATTCTGCTGTGCGACGAGGCGACTTCGGCGCTTGACCCGCAGACGACCGAGTCGATTCTTGATTTGCTGCTCGACATTAACAAGCAATACAATCTGACCATTATGCTGATTACGCACGAAATGCATGTCGTGAAAAAGATTTGTGATCGCGTGGCAGTAATGGAAGAAGGACAAATCGTCGAAATGGGATCCGTGCTTGATATTTTCTCCAGCCCGAAGACCGCAACAACGAGAAACTTTATTCGCAATATTTTTGATGATCAATTGCCGGAAGGCTTTCTCGAGCGTATGCAGCACGTACCGGGCAGCCGGATTGTGCGCTTGACATTCATTGGAGAGAGCACGGGGCACCCAGTGCTTGCGGAGCTGACGGAGAAATATCATTTGAAACCGAATATTCTGTTTGGCCACATTACGCAGATAAAAGATACGACGTTCGGCTACCTGGTGATTTCGCTGACCGGGGAGGCCGCAGTGCTTGATGCGGCATTGAAGTATGTGAATGAACGAGGAGTCCGCGCGGAGGTGATACACCATGTTTAACGGAATGGATCCGCATTGGGATCTGTATTTGCCCGCACTGCAGGAAACGCTGTATATGGTGGGCTGGTCCATCTTTCTTGGTACATTAATTGGAATTCCGCTCGGCGTATTGCTCGTCATTACGCGGCCGGGCCACATTTTTGAACAGCCGGTATTCTATCAGATTGTAAGCACAGTTATCAATATTATTCGTTCGGTGCCGTTTATCATCCTGCTGTTTGCATTAATTCCGTTCACGAAGCTTGTTGTCGGGACGTTTATCGGCGTAGAAGGCGCCATCGTACCGCTAGTCGTGTATGTGTCGCCGTATATTGCCCGCCTGATGGAATCGGCGCTGCTTGAAGTGGACGCCGGGCTGATTGAAGCGTTCCAGGCAATGGGTGCGACCCGTCGCCAGATTATTTTTAACGTCATGCTGAAAGAGGCACGGCCGGCACTTGTTTTGTCGCTTACGATTGCCATTATCGGTTTGATTGACGCCACCGCAATGGCGGGGATCATTGGTGCAGGCGGCCTCGGTAACCTGGCGTACCGCTACGGATTCCAGCGCTGGGAAACGCTCGTGATGATTATTACCGTCATTATCCTGATTATGCTGGTGCAGCTGCTGCAAACGTTGGGTAACCGAATTGCGCGTTCCATGCGCAAGGATTAACAGGGGCATATGTAACGGATATTTACAGAATGAGAGGGAAGATGAGAACAGGATTATCATGTAGAAAAAGGCGACGGCCTTTTTCTTCTCTGGATCTTATTTCCTCTTCTCCTCTTTCCTCATGATTTTCACAAAAAAAGGGGAGCAGGGCAGTGAAAGCGTTGAAATTTCAGCCGTCAGATGCGATGAACCGCCTGCCGGATCAGTTTTTTTCCGGACTTGCGGGCAAAGTGCAGAGAAAAATCGAAGCGGGATACGATGTAATTAACCTGGGGCAGGGCAATCCTGACAAACCTACCCCGGCTCATATTGTGGACGCGCTAAAGCGTGAGGCGGAAAACCCGCTCAACCACAAATATTCACCGTTCCAGGGACGCCGGGAGCTGAAAGCGGCGATCGCACACTGGTACAAACAGGAGCGCGGCGTGACACTGGACCCGGATACGGAGGTTGCCATTCTGTTCGGCGGCAAGGCCGGGCTGGTCGAACTCAGCAATATCTTCCTGAACCCGGGTGACGTTTGCCTTGTACCGGACCCTGGATATCCGGATTACTGGTCGGGTGTGGCGATGGCCGGAGGCGTGATGGAGATGATGCCGCTCCGCGAAGAGAATGAGTTTCTTCCGGACTTTTCACAGATTTCACCGGATGTGGCGCGGCGGGCGAAAATGATGTTTCTTAATTATCCGAACAACCCGACCGGTGCGGTGGCGACACCTGCGTTCATCGAGGCAGCGGTGAAATTCTGCCGTGACCATGAGATTTTGCTGATTCACGATTACGCATATGGGGCAATCGGATTTGATGGCGTAACACCACCCAGCTTCCTGTCCCATCCGGATGCCAAAGATGTCGGCATCGAAGTCTATACCTTGTCAAAGACATATAATATGGCCGGCTGGCGCGTCGGTTTTGCGCTCGGCAATGCAGACGTGGTACGCCTGATTAACCTGTATCAGGACCATTATTTTGTCAGTTTATTCGGTGCGATCCAGATGGCGTCTGTCGAAGCGCTGACAGCATCTCAGCAGTGCGTATATGACCTGTGCGCGATGTATGAATCACGTCGTAACACGCTGTACGGGGCACTGCATCGTATCGGTTGGAAGGCGCGGCCGACACCGGGATCGTTCTTTGCCTGGCTGCCGGTGCCTGCGGGCTATTCCTCAGCTTCCTTCGCAGATTTTTTGCTGGATGAGGCACAGGTAGCGGTCGCGCCGGGGGTTGGCTTCGGCGTGCAGGGCGAAGGTTATGTGCGGGTTGGTCTGCTCGTGGATGAGCCGCGCCTTGCGGAAGCGGCGGAGCGAATTCGTAAACTGCGGTTGTTTGAAAAATGGTAAGAGCCCGGCTGTGCGTCGGGCTCCTTTTTTCTGTGAAAATCAGAGAAAAGAAGGAAAGGGAGGAGGAAATAAGATCCAGGGTAGAAAAAGGCGGTCGCCTTTTTCTACATTAAAATCCTCGCCTCATTCTTTCCTCTCTTTTCCTTCGTACCACAAAAGTCAGCCGCCCTTCCCTTCATTTTCATGGCAGGGCTTGCGGCTGGAGAGCCATGGAGGTTTTGTGTGTGTCGTGTGACCGTCTTTCGTCTGTCTCCTTTTTAATGTACATTTCCTCTGTTGTCTATCTGTTCTGCCTGTACTTCTTGCGTTTCCACCGCTTCGTCCACCCTGCAATCCCCACAAATCCAATGCTTGCCGATTTCCTGCCCCTGACTGGTTTTTCCACAGGTTTCACATGTAATCATTTTCATTCCTCCTGAGGATGAGTTTGAGGTACTTACATTTTAATGCAGATTGGATAAAATTGAAACATCCGTGTAGCTAATACGTATGAAACTGGTGTAAAAAGATGTAAGAAGGAGGTCAAGCGAATGAACCCGAAACCGGCTTGTATCATTATACACGGAAGTACGTTTTTTGCGCCCGTGCTCGTACCGCTGGTGTTTTATTTTCTGTCCGATCATCCATATGTAAAAGAGAAAGCAATGGAGGCATTGCTGTTTCACATTATGATGGGGGCGGTAATCGCGATTTCGTCATTTTTGATGATTGTGCTCATCGGATTTATCCTTGTACCGATTTTCTCCATTATTGCGATTTACTATCCAATCAAAGGAATCATCCGGGCGCTGGCGGAGAAACCGTTTCACTATCCGATCGTGCACAGCTGGGTACGTTAAGAGAGGACGAAAACGTCTAGATATAACGCGTTTCGCTTATGCGGCCATCTTTTCCTGATAACGATGGGGAAAAGATGGCCCTGTTTTTTGGATCAAGTGAATCGTATCGATCTTCTGGCGCTGGCATCCCGCCCCCTGAGACGCGATGCCGGTGTCTATCATCAACGGAACCGCGATGGAATAGTTATTTTTGTCATGGCCGCTTCTATTTTCTCTATTTGTGCATATAGATATAAAGGTGTGAATGAAGAAGTGGAGGGGATTGCCATGTACCTGGGTGTGTTTGACATGAAGGAAAGGCTTGAACAAATGCGTAAACTGTTAAAGGAGAAAAGACGTCTCAAAGAATTGCTTGAGCAAGACATCGAAGATATTGAACGCGACATTGTCATGATTGAGAACCAACTTGAGGCCGCAGAACGCAGCTTTTTCGTATAACCGCATGAATGGGCATTTGCCCCTCTTCCTTCCTGCCCGCCTGCTGCGTACGATATAAAAGAAGCACGCAAGCAAAGAAGGTGAAGCGATGACCAAGAAAGAGTTAAAACGGTTTGCGAGGCAACACCCGGAGTTTGCGACGTGGGCGAGGTCACAACGTCAGAAAGTACGGAATCTGGCCCGGCAGCGCAATTACGAGCTGATTGTGCAGGAATGGGAGAAGAGCAAGCAGCCAAAGCCGGTCCAGCGTAAAGTTATGGCGCATCAAATCGCCGAATCCATGCGGGATGTGCAGAATTTCATGCAGAATGTGGAGAGCGTCTTCGGCAAAATCAAAGCCTTGCACGGATATACGAGAAACCTCAAAAGGTAGTCTTTTGGGGTTTTTTTTGTTGAGTACGCCATGTCCTGAAATTGTTGCTTGATTTTTCTCTAAAATCGTTTAAAATGAACATGGATTCACGGAAAAATACTGTTTATAACGTAAAAACGAAACTCTTTTTTACTATTGTCGTAGAATCTAAAGGGCTAGACAGTAGCAACGATACGGAAGAAGAAGGGGAGATAGCAGGGTGAAAGCAGCTGAATGGTCGGTGAAAAAGCCGGTCACCATTGTAATGCTGATCGTGGCGGTTGTCCTATTTGGTATCATTTCGCTGCCGAAGTTGAAAGTGGATTTATATCCAGAACTCAATATTCCGGTAGCGGTTGTCGTGACCAGCTATGAAGGAGCCGCGCCGGAGGAGGTGGAAAACCTCATCTCAAAGCCGCTTGAGGGTGCGATCGGAACGGTTAGTAATATTAAAACCATTAGTTCGGTTTCCATTAACGGAGCTTCACAGGTAATTGCCCAATTCAATTGGGGTACTGATATGGATCAGGCGGCACTGGACATGCGGGAGAAAGTAGACTTGGTGCGCAACAGTCTGCCGGACAACGCAGGTTCGCCTCGGGTTATGAAGTTTGACCCGAATAGTATGCCGATACTGTCACTGGCCGTATCAGGTCCGATGGATGTCGTCGAGTTAAACAAGATTGCTGAAGATATCATACAGCCGCGTATTGAGCGGGTGGACGGTGTCGCCTCTCTTGGAATTTCCGGCGGAAAAACGCGTGAAATTCAACTAACAATAAATCCGGATGCCCTCAATACATACGGATTGACGATAGAACAAATTACACAGAGCCTGAATGCGCGCAACCTGGCGGGTACGGCGGGAAGTGTGACGGAAGGCGATCGTAATATCAGTATTAAAGTTACAGGAGAATTCGACAGTCCGCAGGATATCGGTGCCACACCGGTTGCGCTGCCGCAGGGCGGAACGATTCAATTGGCGGACTTGCTTACGGTAACGGACGGATATAAGAAAATTACCCAGAAAGCAACCGTGAACAATCAACCCAGCCTTGGTCTGGAAGTTACCAAAGCCTCGGGCGCCAATACGGTAGAGGTGGCCGATGCCGTGAAGGCGGAACTGGAAGAGATTAAGCCCCTATTGCCGCAGGGCGTGAAGATTTCTACGATTATGGATACCTCCATCTTCGTAAAAGATTCTATCTTTACGGTTGCAGAGCACGCCATTGTTGGTGGCCTTTTTGCCGTCATTATTTTATATCTGTTCCTGCATAGCTTTCGAGCTATGTTGGTTGTCGCTATTGTCATTCCGATTTCTGTAATCGCTACGTTTGCGCTTATGTATTTTGGCGGACAGACGATTAACTTAATCTCGCTGGCCGGTTTAACGCTGGGGCTTGGTTCACTGGTGGACTTTGCCGTTGTAGTATTGGAAAGCATTTATCGAAAACGGCAGGCCGGACACGATATTACAGTGGCCTCCATCGTAGGAACGAAAGAAGTGGGCACTGCCGTTATGGCATCAGCGTTAGCGCAAATCTGCGTATTCCTGCCGATTGTATTCGTAGAAGGTCTGGCGGCGCAACTGTTCGGACCGCTGGCGCTTACTGTGGTATTCTCGCACATTGCTGCGCTGCTTGCATCGATTACACTGGTGCCAATGATGTCTTCGAAGCTGTTGAAAGAGCCTCCACATGAGGTGGAAGACTATCTGCGCTCTAAGAAAAAGACGCCGATGGTGCTGTTCCAAAAAGGCTTTCACCGCGTCAGTGAAGGGTATGGACGTCTGATTCGCTGGGCGCTTACCCACCGCAAAACCGTCATTGTATCAACGCTTGCCGCCATGGTGGTCACAATCGGCGTATTTGTATCCCCGCTCATTGGCAAAGAATTCATTAGCACGTTTGATCAGGGTCAAATATCGGTCAACATAGAGCTTCCTGCAGGCTCTAAACTGGAAGAAACAGAGAAAATTGTCCAGCAAGTAGAAGCGTTTGTAAAACAGGTCCCGGAGAAGGATATTATCTATACGTCCATAGGACGCGCCGGTGGAGCTGCGATTGTCCAGACGGAACTAACTCATATGGCATCTGTCCAATTAAAGCTGGTGCCGAAAGAGGAGCGGGAACGCTCAACAGAGCAAGTAGTAGAGGAGCTCCGAGCAAAAGTGAGCGGTATTGCCGGAGCGGATATCGTAGTAGATATTTCTGATACCAGCGGTGCTCCTGCGGGATCGCCCATTGATATTGCGATTCGCGGCGATGATATGAATGTGCTGGCCGACATTAGCGAGACCATTAAAACTATGGTGAAAGAAGTGGAAGGCACTCGCAATGTTGTCTCTTCGCTTGAAGATGGAGTGGAGCAGTTCCAGTTGAAAGTCGATAGCAACATGGCCGCACAGTATGGGATTACCACCAATCAGGTTATCTCTGCGGTACGCACAGCCTTTGATGGTCAAATTGCAACCCGTTTCCGCACGGGTGACGATGAAATTGATGTGCGTGTGAAATTCCCGGACAACTTCAAATCCGAGATGAACAATATTGAGAGTTTAATGCTGTCAACACCGAGCGGGGCACAGGTAGCAGTCGGACAGGTAGCGACGATTACGAAGGAAATCACCCCGCAGCAAATCAACCGTACGAATCAGACGCGCCAGGTGAGCGTGACCGGGGATATTGTCGGCCGCCCTCTGAACGTAGTCAATCAGGAGATTAGTGCTAAGCTGGCCGAATTGAATTTGCCGGAAGGCTATTTCATTGAAACAGGCGGCCAGGCGAAAGAAATGGCTGAATCGTTCTCCAGCTTAGGTCTTGCCATTGCGCTTGCCATTGTGCTTGTGTACATGGTTATGGCAAGTCAGTTTGAGTCGCTGTTCTATCCGTTTGTTATTATGTTCTCCATTCCGCCTACGCTGATTGGGGTCGTTATCGGTCTCTTGGTTACCGGTTATCCACTTAGCGTAACGTCGTTAATGGGTTGCATTTTGCTTGTAGGAATTGTCGTAAACAACGCGATTGTATTAATTGATTATGTAAATACGCTGCGTAAGGAAGGGATGGACAGAGATGAAGCCATTAAAGTAGCCGGTCCGGTCCGTTTGCGCCCGATTTTAATGACTACGCTCACCACCGTACTTGCAATTTTGCCGCTGGCATTCGGCGGCGGGGAAGGTTCGGAAGCACAGGCGCCGCTTGCGGTCGTCGTCGCATTCGGTTTGACATTCTCTACATTAATTACCCTTGTGTTAGTTCCGGTCGTATACACGTTGTTTGATGACATGATTCAGAAGTGGAGAAAACGTCGGACAGAGCGTCGTGAGAAGAAGAGACAGCGCAGAGAGAAGGAAACAGGAGGAGAAGCAATCAATGCGTAAAATGGTAATAGGAATGACGATTGCCGGTCTGGTGGCAACCAGTGCGCTTGCAGCGGGCTGCGGCATAGGCGAAAGCAAAGAAGCGTCCGCTCCCGTTCAGGTCAAAACGGTTCCGGTGGAGGTGGCGGCCGCTTTTACCGGATCTCTGGATAAGGGCCGGACATTGACAGGTACAACGCAGGCATCGCAGCTGGTCAATGTGGTGCCGAAAGTAAGCGCGAAAGTCACGTCAATCTCCGTGAAAGTCGGACAAAAAGTACGTGCGGGTGATGTGTTGTTCCGTCTTGACGATAAAGATCTGCGCAATGCGGTAGATCAGGCACAGCAGAGCGTGGCGCTTTCCCGCGCATCGCTTGCTCAGACCCAGGCACAGACAAGAAATGGCGTCGATTCGGCACAGGCGGGAGTGAACCAGGCGAGCAGCGGACTTTCACAGGCAAATAGCGCTTATGAACAGGCCATAAACGGTATTTCCAATGCACGCAATGGTTTAGAACAGGCCAGTGCGCAAATGGAGCGCGCCCAGCAGGCATATAACGATGCTAAAACGAACGCTGACCGCATGCAGATGCTGTTTAATCAGGGGGCAGTAACAAAGCAACAGCTTGAACAGGCACAAACGCAGCTCAAGAATGCGCAAATCGCCATTCAGGAAGCGCAAATCGGCCTGAAAAACGCCAGCGTCGCGTTGAAAAATGCGGAAGCAGCCAAGAAAAGTGCGGAAGAGTCACGTAAAAACGCGCAGGCATCACTTGCCACCGCCAAGAAGCAGGTCAGCAACGCTGCCGGTGGAGAAGGCGTAGAAGTGGCCCGCCAGCAGCTTGCCCAGGCGGAGCTGAATCTTCGAATTGCGCGTGATAACTTAAATAACGCGGTTGTTACCGCGCCGATTTCCGGTACGATTGGGGCGATAAACGGAGAGGTAGGCGACTTCTCCTCACCGCAAAGTCCGTTTATCGTTCTGGCGAACCTGGACCCGATGAAAGTGGTGGTTAACACGCCGGAGAACTTAATCGGTCTGTTCGGTATGAATCAGTCGGTCGGTATCTCCATTCCTTCACTGAAGCTGAATACGAACGGAAAAGTGACAAGTATCAGTCCGCTTAACCAGCAGTCAAAAGGCTATCCGGTTACGGTGGAAGTACCGAATCCGGACGGCAAGATTAAAGCTGGCATGGCGATTCAGGTGAATGTGGCTTCTCCGACCGCTAAGAAGGGGATTGTGATTCCGACAAGCGCAATTTTGACGGAAGAAAATAAGCCGTACGTGTATGTGGCTCAAGGAGATAAGCCGGTGCGCAAGGCCATTACCATCATTGAGCAGAACAGCGACAATACGCTTGTAGCCGGCCTGAAGGAAGGCGAAAAAGTAATCGTCAAAGGGCAAACGCTTCTTGATGACAATGTGAAAATTTCGGTAAAGAAATAAAAACGCCGTTCTTCTGTTTAGAATCGGCCGCTCCTGTCCATCCTGTGAAAAAAGGCTCTATACAGGAGGACAGGAACTATGAAAAAAGCGTTTGGGTACGCGCTGATACTGCTTGCCGCGACAGGGCTTACGGGCTGTCAGGAGCAGGAGCCGCTGCCGGATGAAACGGCGAAAAGTCAGGAAGTGCTCGCGCAGTCGCCTGCGCTTGCCGTTTCGCATTCGATCGAAGGCAATACCGTGTATTTGACCTTTCTGACGCGGAATTTTATGTATGCACCGGCCGGTGAGCCGCAGATGAAACCGGGTGAAGGGCATGTGCATGTGTGGGTGGACAACAAACTAACCCGGGTCTATGCCAATACGTTCAAAGTGTCTAATTTAAAGCCCGGTCCACATACATTTTCGGTTGAATTGGTGCGAAACAATCATAAGCCATATGCGAATACAAAAATTACATTTACGATTCAAATTAAATAATTCGTATTAATTTATGGATAGGAGAATGCCTTAAAAATAAGCCATTCTCTTTTTTTGAAAAAATAGTTTAAATATATAAAATATATTGACTATTAAAATGATGCTAAGGTATGATAGAGGAAATCAAAATGCTGTAGATATGGAGTCGCTTATGGATCGCACAGGAAAACTGTTGGGAGATTTAAAGCAGGCTTTGAGCCGCGAGTACAACCATGTGAATAAATCCTTGTTCGACGTGGGGGTACGCAAGCAGCAGGTTGATATAATCGGCAATAAAATCATGTTTATTACGCTCCATAAGCGTGTACATGCAATGCGGACGATCGACGGAAAGAATCGTGGGTTAACCAGAACGATGGACGTTATGCTTATCGATGAGTTCAAAGAACATCTTCGTGAGCATTTCACCAAGACGTTCGGTTTTTCGATTGTATCGATTCTCAAAGATTACGACCCGCAGAAGGAGCTTGCGGCGACGGTCATTATCCTCGATGATGACGTAGAACGCTATCTGCATCCACGCCAATCGAATATCGATAGACGGGCCGAATGAACTCAGGGAATGAGAGCAGGACAGCCGTCAGTATTTTTACGCACAGGACACAAGTGCGGATATACTGGCGGCTGTTTTTTATTTGCTACACATAACGAGGAGGCGAGGAAATGGCGACAGTACGAGACGTAGTGAAAGCATTGGATGATATCACCGGAGGACGGGTTCTATGCCGGCCTGAGGATGTAACGCTTGGCAGGCATCCGTTTATGATTATGAAATCATCCGGTATTCCTGGTAAGGAAGTAATTGAGACACCCGGGCTGGTATACGGGGACCCGAACTGGCCGGTGAGGAAGGTAGCAGTAGCGATGACGCTATCCGAACAGGACATTGAGCTGGCACAGGCCACCGGTGTCGATGCAATTATCGCCCACCATCCGATTGCGGATGCAGCCAGCTCAGGAGGGGTTACACTCAAGCACTACCTGGATTTATACGGAATTGCGGTACTGGAACTACATGAGGCGTTCCATGGTCTGCATCCCGGTATTCCCGCACTGCACGGTCATGAAGTGTATTACGTGAACACGCATTTTGGCGGATTGGAAGGTAACGTGCTGTATACGGGTATGGCTTTACCCGGAATAAAGACGTTAGGAGACATTATTGTACGGCTGTCTGGATATATGGGATACGAACAAGATGACGCTCTGCTGGAAAATGAGCGAATCGTCTACGGATCGTCCCTGCTGCAGGAAAGCGGGCAGGCGACCCGGGCCAGAATCGTACTGGGTGAAAGAAGCACGCCGGTGAAGCATATTTTGCATATTTTTCCGCATACGGGATTTACCGCTGAACATCTTCGCGAGGCTGTCCGCCTGTTTCCTGATGCCGATACAGTTATTGCTTCGATCAGTCGGTTGCGTCCCGGACATCCGCTGATTCAAACCGCAAAGGAACTTGGACTGAACATGATGTTCGGTAATTCGCACGCGTTGGAGATTTTCGAGAATGGACTCCCGCTTGCCTGTGCGTTGGACAAGCTACTTTCCGATGTGGAAGTGGCCGTGTTCCGTGAACGGGTAGTGTCGATGCCCCTTCAGGCTGCGGGTTGTACAGCTATCCGCACATACGGACAGGAAATGGCGCTGTCCCATCTGGTTAGGAAAGTCCCTGTATAACCCGTATTTATTATGTTTAATCATAAGGAGGAAATCACATGTCCAAACCAGCGGAACAATTGCGTGAGATCGTCGATTTAGGAGCGGGAACTGAACGGGTAGGGAGGGCGGCAGAGCGAAAGAATAGGGTTGGTCTGGTGATGGTAGCGCTACTTGGTATTCTCTTCGTGGTGGATCCAGAGATTATCGGTAACGCCTTCACCAGCATGTTAGATAAGGTTAAGCCGATTGTGGTGGATGTGTTTCTGATGGGAAATGTCGGCGTATCGATTGTATTGAGCGTAATGATTGGACGTGCGTTGGAGCGGATGGGCTTTACGGACGCATTGGTCCGGCTATTCGTACCGCTAACCAATAGAATCAAGGTCAATCCTTCGGTCGTTATTCCAGGCGTATATAATATTTTGGGCGATATTAACGCTGCAGGACGAATTGGCGGTCCAATTCTGAAACAAGCTGGAGCAACAAGGGACGAGCAGTGTATCGCGATTGCGACCATGGTACAATCGCAGCAATCGTTCTCCTGTTTCATGCTTGGTCTAATCGCGCTTTCCATCGCGGGAATTAACGCGCTTCCTATTGTAGCACTTGCAATATTCGCGCCGCTGGTCGTCGTACCGTTCGTATTAAGCCGGACAATTTACCGGAATACACGGGCGGTGGCGCTCAAAGACCTGCCGAGTTTTACGCCGCAGACGCCGGTGTTCCAAACGATTTTTCAAGGGGCACGTGAAGGGGCGGAGCTGCTGTTCCTGCTGGTGATTCCGGCGATTGCGGTCATCTATAGCTTAATCGGACTGCTGGATTACGCAGGGGTATGGAAACCTTTCGAACAATCGTTGTCCGCTTTCCTTGGCGTTATCGGCGTACATCCGGCGACGGGAATTACGGCCATCATGGCATCTCCTACCCTTGCCATGGGCCAGCTCCAGGAAATCGCCGCAAACATTGACCCAAGACTGGTTGTCGGCGCCTTCGTACTGGCCGCATCCGGTTTGCCCCTGTCAGATGTTCTGGGACAAATTCCGGCTATTTGGTCCACCAACTCGGATCTAACGGCGAAAGAAGCACTGACAGCCGCCATTATTGGAACGATCATGCGGTTTGTAACCGTAGCCGTCATTGCGTTCGGACTTACGCCGCTGCTGGTATAACGCCGATACGCATAATCATCGGTATGCACGAAGATACTAAGCGGGCATGGGGAGCCGTTAAATGAAAGGAAGCCAGACTCAACATGAGCCTGGCTTCCTCGTGTGCGTTATCTTATCCTTTGAACATTTGTGTAAACATCTTGCCGTACGGGCCGCCATCCACGATGCCGATACCTACTTCGGTAAACGCCGGGTTCAGGATGTTTTTGCGGTGTCCGTCAGAGTTCATGAGGGACTTATGCGCACCTTGTACGGAAGAATTACCCGCGATGTTTTCCCCTGCCGTACGGTATTGAACTCCATACTTGTTCATCATGTCGAACGGAGAGCCGTATGTCGGGGATTGATGGCTGAAATAGTTTTTATCAATCATGTCTTTTGACTTCATACGAGCAAGCTTTTGCAGTTCCATGTTAATCTTCAGCGGAGCCAGTCCTTGCTTCGCGCGTTCCTGATTGACAAGGTCAAGCATCTGTTTTTCATCGGCAGTCAGGCCCTGTGTTGCGGATTGGCCATCTACAGGTGCTTGAGCTTGAGTAGGAGCGTTTGTTTGTGCGGGTTTCGCTGCAGGTTGTGTCTGCTGCCCTACCGCAGGTTTTTGTACTTGTTGAAAGTTCGGTTGAATTCCCGCTTTCAGACATTGCTGCTTAAGCTGCTCGAAACTTGGCTTCACGCCTGCTTGCTGACACTGCTTCAGGTACTGGTCTACTAATTTTTGCAGATTGAATGGTGTTATGCCGCCGTTTTGCGTGATGGGCTTAACAATCACCGGCGTCGGACATTCATTCGCTGCTTGTGTTACTGAGAAGCTTGCTCCCAGCAAGGATGTGCATAGTACGGATGCTGCGATAATCTTTTTCATGTCATCACTCCTATTGTCTTGTAATCTAGCAAATTGCCGTGACCTCATTCATCGTAACATACAATTCTGGGGAAAAGACCTGGTAATGTTTTCATACGGTGATGTTTTGTCGGCGGACTTTTGCGGTACGAAGGAAAAGAGAGAAGAGAACGAGACAATGATTTCAATGGGGAAAAAGGCGAACGCCTTTTTCTTCCCTGAATCTTATTTCCTCTTCCCTTTCCTTCTTTTCTCATGATTTTCACAGAAAAAGGACAGACATATTTTTGCTCCTTCCTTCGTATCTCGACTCCTATTTCCAGGCTTCGTCACATACAGTAATAAAAACGCAAAACGAAACGCTGGAGCGATTCGGGGTGAGAGAATGAAGTCGACGGGTCAGACTACCACCGGCAACCAGATTAAAGTGGTGTTTCGCAATGACAATCCAAGGCCTGCGAGCCGTGAACAAATCATCAGTTCGCGCATGGAGAAGTCGCTTGAAAGAGAATCCGGCGCGCTAAAGGAACTGGAAAGCCTGGTCGGGCTGGATGAAGTTAAGAAGCTGGTGTACGAAATCTACGCGTTTTTAACCATTCGTAAGCTGCGGGAAGAACAGGGCCTGTATAACGCGCCGCATATGTTTCATATGGTATTTCGCGGCAATCCGGGCACAGGAAAGACGACGGTGGCCCGAATTCTCGGTAAGCTGTTTAAGGACATGGGGGTGCTTGAGAAAGGGCACCTTGTGGAAGTAGAGCGGGCGGATTTGGTCGGAGAATACATCGGGCATACCGCTTCACGAACGCGGGACATTATCAAGAAAGCGCTGGGAGGCGTTTTATTTATTGATGAAGCGTATTCGCTTGTTCGGGGCGGGGAAAAAGATTTCGGCAAGGAATGTATCGACACGCTCATTAAGAGTCTGGAAGACGACCGTAAACAACTTATTGTCATTTTAGCCGGCTATAATGAAGAGATGGATTCGTTTCTCGCATCCAATCCCGGTCTGCCGTCCCGTTTCCCGATTAAGCTCGATTTTCCCGATTATACGACCCAACAACTGCTTGATATTGCGGATGCGATGTGTAAGGAACAAGCGTACTATTTATCATCGGGAGCCCGCTTTCTGGTTCGCAGACAGTTAACGAGCGAACAGGAGAGGGGCACAGAGCATTTCAGCAACGCCCGCTTCGTGCGGAACATGATCGAGAAAGCGATTCGCCAGCAGGCCATTCGCATTGTCACTGACCATGTAGCGCATGAGGTAAACCGGGATATGCTGATGGAATTAAGAGCGGAAGATTTTGAGAAAGAATAAATAAGAACTTCCAAAGACACTGTTCTCCTATACTGGAGCAGGAGAAAATGCGGGAAGCCATGTGGGGATGTTGTGCGAGATGAAAGGGTGATATTCCCTCCATTGTTAATCGAGGAAAAACGTGCGGGGCGTGTGCTGGCCGTTGCTTTTTTTGTGTGGAGCGTGTGGCCTGAAGGGAGGGAAAAGACCGGCAATGGTCTCCCTTCCCATTTTTGAAACACGCGGTGGCCCTTTCGTTATTGATTTAGCTTTTTCACCAACAACTCTACCTTCTGTTCAGCCTGTTGCGCCCGCTTTATGCCTTCCATAACCTTGGCAGGTTCGGCGTTTTTCATTCCCTCCAATTGCAACGTCAATCCCTCCCGGTACACCATAAGGATGGACTCATACTCGTTTTTTTGTTTCTGGAGATCGGCATTATCGGGATGAAAGTCATTATGCATTGTGTTCCATAAGTAAAGCATCTCCTGCCGCGCCGTGTCGATGCTTTCTTGCGCTTCGATGAATTCGTCGTTGTGCTGCATTTCTGTAAGTATTGCCTGCAGTTCTCTGGCAATTGTTTGCGCCTGGGTTACGGATGCTTTGAAAGCCTGGAGAAAGGCTTTGTCATTGGAACTTAACGATGAGGAAGATAAGGAAGACGAGGATGCGTCTGCGGAAAATCCCGGCTTTTCCCCATTTACGTTTTGTATTTCCGCAGTTGTTGCTATTTCGCTTATTTTCTTTATGGCGCATCCGGCAGAAAGAACAGAAAGCAGGAGTAAAGCCACCGCTATTCTTTTTCTCTTGCTTGACATACGGGTCACCTCCTGCTTTCAGTATATGAGCTTGTCCGAGAAAGCATGAAAAACATAAGTAATCTTCGTAATTTTTTTTGCAACTATTGTCTGCTATTATCCGTATATATAGGTATAAAATTCCAAGCAAAAAGGAGAGGAAGGGGGATGTTGGAGCTCTATTGGGCATGTTTTATCATTGGAGTGGTCTTTGCGCTTGTTACGATTCTAGCAGGTGACATAATTGACAATGCGCTGGATGGGCTGCTCGACTTTCTGCATCTGGACGGCGTACATACGCTGCGTCCGCTGGTAGTCATCGGTGGATTGGCCGGATTTGGCGGTACCGGTATCGTATTAACCCAGCTTCTATTGGTGGGGCAAATGGTCATCCTTGGTGTTTCGCTTGTGCTCGGGATTCTTCTTGCGGCTCTTATGTATGTTATCTTTGTCAGGCCGATGCGAAATGCGGAAAGTACGACCGGATTTTCTCTACGGGAGTTAAACGGACGCTTAGGAGAAGTAATTACGACGATCCCGGGCCAGGGCTGTGGCGAGGTGCTGCTGAAAGTTGGGACAGGACATACAAACCAGATTGCTGAAAGTGTTACACACAAAGAAATTCCAAGCGGGACACGGGTTGTGGTCATCGATGTAGGAAAAGACGGTACCCTGTACGTGTCTCCGTTTGAAGAAAACTAGCACAAGGGGAGGGCCTCTGATGTTGTTCGGTTTTGGTGTTTTATTTGTTCCGATTGTAGTTGTCGCGGTTTTGCTGCTGCTCGGCCTGGCGTTCTGGGCCCGGTATAAAACGGTGGGGCCGGATGAAGCGATGATTGTGACCGGCTCGTTTCTTGGCAGCAAAAATGTCGTCACCGACGATTCCGGCCGCAGCATTAAGATTGTTCGCGGCGGCGGGGCGTTCATCCTGCCGATTTTTCAGAATGCTGAATTTATTTCTTTACTGTCGCACAAACTTGATATCTCCACTCCCGAAGTGTATACCGAGCAGGGCGTGCCTGTCATGGCAGATGGGGTGGCCATTATTAAAATCGGTAGCTCGATTGAAGACGTATCGACCGCAGCCGAGCAATTCATGGGCAAACCGATTGAAGCGCTCAAAAGCGAGGCGCAGGAGGTGCTAGAAGGTCATCTGCGGGCCATTTTAGGCTCCATGACCGTGGAAGAAGTGTACCGCAACCGGGACCGTTTCGCACAGGAAGTGCAGGGGGTAGCGGCGAAAGATTTAAAGAAGATGGGCTTGCAGATTGTCTCGTTTACGATTAAAGACGTACGGGATAAACATGGTTATCTGGACGCGTTGGGACGTCCGCGCATCGCAATGGTCAAACGTGACGCCGATATCGCGGAAGCGGAAGCGGTGCGTGATGCTCGGATTAAAAAGGCGCTGGCAGAAGAAGAAGGGCAGAAGGCGGAACTGCTGCGCGATACGAATATTGCGGAAGCGACCAAGGCAAAAGAGTTGAAAGTCGCCTCCTTCAAAAAAGAGCAGGATATGGCCCGTGCCGAAGCCGATCAGGCGTATTTCATTCAGGAGGCGCGTTCGAAGCAATCGGTAGTGGAAGAGCAGATGAAGGTCGAGCTGGTCCGCAAAGAGCGCGAGATTGATCTAGAAGAAAAAGAAATTCTGCGCCGCGAGAAACAATATGACGCGGAAGTGAAGAAAAAAGCGGATGCCGACCGCTATGCGGTGGAGCAGGCTGCGGAGGCGGAAAAAGCGAAACGGATGCGGGAAGCGGATGCCCACAAGTACCGGATCGAGACGGAAGCGAAAGCGATGGCGGAACAGAAGCGCCTGGACGGCCTGGCCATTGCCGAAGCGGAGCGCGCCAAGGGTGCAGCCGAAGCGGAAGTCATACGCCTGCGCGGGTTGGCGGAAGCGGAAGCGAAAGAAAAGCTGGCCGAAGCGTTCCAGAAGTTCGGCGAGGCTGCTGTGCTTGATATTATCGTGAAGATGCTGCCGGAGCTGGCGGGCAGGATTGCCGAGCCGATGGCGAACATCGAGAAGCTGACGGTGGTAGATACCGGAAATGGGGCCGGCGCGACCCGCGTCAGCAACTACGTAACCGAGCTTATGGCAACGGCGCCGCAGATGGTAAAAGACGTCTCCGGCATCGATATCGAGCAATTGGTTGAGAATTTGACAAGGAAGAAGGAAACGGCACCGCCTTCGCTTCGTGACCTTAAAGAGGAACGAAGCTTGGATACGGGAATAGACGGAATAAGAGAATAAAGGAGAAAACGGCCATCCTCCCGGTGAAAATCCAGGAAGAGTGGCCGTTTTTGTTAGCGTGGGGGATACGTTGCCACCTGGTTAAGCGGATAGCTGTATTCGATCGGCTCATCAAATGTAACATAGTCCAGGTATACCATAAGCAGAACATACCGCCTGCCGGTTTGGGGATCGCTGATAATAATATGGTCGCGCCCTGCCGCCTCAACTACGCCGGTGAATACTTTCTTCTCTCCGCCCTCAAATGTCATATGAACTGTTGCGGTCTTTCCTCTATTTAAACGAAGAATATTTTCGATGTATGATTGTTCGGTTGGAAGCATTGCCTGCGAACCAGCTGCCCCCGGAGCTCCCGGCGTAGCCAGGGGCGTCATGGATTGGCTGCCGGCGGGAATTTGAGGAGGGGATGCCGCCCCCTGACCCTGCGGTGTACTCTGCTGCATTTGATAGCCGGGATAATAGTACTGCGGATATCCGGATGAAGTGTAGACATAAGGATTATACATTCTATTTCCTCCCTTAATACGTTTTAATATACGCGCGGGCAATCTTCCACGCTTGGCCGGTAGAAGCAGTGCGCTTTAAACCGTCCTGCATACCACTGGTTATACCACTGCGGGGGACAATCGCCTGGCGGCTTAAAAAACCATAGAGCGTTTGTGGCAGGGTGGAACCGTTCCCCGTTTATGTTTCTTTGCGCCAGGCGAATTTCTTGTGGCCTGGCCCGTTGATAAAAGTATCCTTTCTGTGTGGCCTCAAAGCCGCCGGGGGATTGAAATACCATCTGCTCAATTGTTCGGAGATCCTTAAAGTCAAGACAGTTGGCAATTACACGGTTCACTCCGACATTGCCCACCATCAGCATGCCCAGAACGCCTTCGCCTTCCGCCTCTGCACGTATCAGCCTTGCCAACAATTCCACATCTTTTCTAGTTGCGGGTACGACCGCCAACACTCTCACCTCCTGCTACACTACTCATCATATTAAGTGGGCTGTTTTTGGTGATTTGCCCATTGAAAAATAATTTGTAAAAGAGGGTGTACGGGAAGGAAACAGGTTACGTTTCGTCGAGCAAGCACAGGGCCGGATAAATATTTGGAAATAATTTTATAGCGTTTTTATACATATAAAGGAAAATGGTGATGAAAGGGAAAATATGAACACTAGAAAAAGACGATTTTCAATAAAAATTTTGTTGACACATACATATAAGGGGTATAGTATATAGATGAAAAGGAAGGCGGAACAAGAGACGGGGGAGGAGCTTTGATATCAGCGAATTTTTTGTTAGGCATCTTTAATAGGAGCGCCAGGGTACAATTGCAT
>Ga0310822_100357_pt1 | contig 24175 bp, 24 predicted proteins | sample P4_ome_2_FD_201313 | JGI IMG/M metagenome (GOLD analysis project Ga0310822, IMG submission 201313) | Sorghum-adapted microbial communities from Joint BioEnergy Institute, Emeryville, California, United States - P4_Day56_Rep2 | ecosystem: Engineered > Bioreactor > SSF (Solid state fermentation) >... | reverse complement strand
CTCGAGCCTGCCGTACAGGCGGCTTCTGAGCGCTTTCCCGTGGCTGATCGATTTCAGCTTGCCGCGCACGCCCGGCACGACAGGGCTCGGGTCGATGCCCCGAGCCGTCTGCCAGTAATATTCCGCCTGAATGTCGCTTTGCCTGCCCATCTCCCGGCGCATCCGCCGCTTGAATTCGTCGAGCGGAAGCCGCGCGATATCGCCGATCCGGTTCAGGCCCATTGGTATGAAATGCTTCGTCATCCTCGAGCCAACCATAAACATTTGCTGAACGGGCAAGGGCCACAGATCCGGTTCCAGCCGGTCGAAAGAGAGCGTGAAAATGCCGTCCGGCCGCTTCTTGGCAAAGTTGTCCGTGGCCATCTTGGCCAAAATCTTCGTCGGACCGATACCCACGCGCGTCCATACGCCCGTTGATAGCAATACCTTGTGCTGAATGCTACGGGCGATCTCTTCGGCTTCGCCGTATTGCATGACCGAGCCGGTTACGTCCAGAAACTGCTCGTCGATGCTGTAGGGCTCCACCTGCTCGGTAAACGATTCGTAAATCTCGGTCATAAACAGCGAAATGGAAATGTACGTCTGCATCCTCGGGCGGATCACAACCAACTCAGGGCACTTGGCAAGCGCCTCGCCCACCCGCTCCGCCGTCGTCACGCCGCGGGCCTTGGCGACCGGGCAGGCGGCCAGAATAATGCCCGACTTGCGGGCCGGATCGCCAACCGCAACCGGCTTGCCGTTCAATTCCGGACGCCCCGCCTTCTCGATCGACGCGTAAAACGATTGGGCGTCGATTAGCATAATGACTCGATCAGGCATAGATTGTCACCAACTGCACAGCCAGAATGTCTCTGCGTCAAACACTGCAATGACCACTTGTCAAAGTCAAAAACCCCAACAACGATCCGTATCTTCGTGTTACTGCAACTGTGGTCCAAGTAGATAATTGTGACGGTGTAGCCGATGTTTTGTAGGCAAAATAATACGACCCCAAAACAGAACACTTGTTCTTATTTTATAGCATCAAATTCAAATGTCAATGTTCGTATTTGCTTGTATAACACAAGTTGTGCGGGTGTTTGTATGTTTTAAGCATCGCAGAACCCGTATACCATCCTAGTACCGATTCCCAACCATCTTTTATGAAGTAGCACTAATTACTTTGTGATATAATACAGATGAGAAGTTATACTTTCGTGAACACAAAGATGTCTAAAACAAATAACTTGAGACGTTCGGAAGCACCGGTCGTTTTGACTCGGTGTTTTTATTTTTAGAAAGGGGTTCTTACATGACATTAAAGAAGACTATCATTATTTTTCTGATTGTATACATTACAATCGGAATCCTTGCATTCGTACCTTCACTCATCAAAAAGGATCACTCAGAAGTAATAAAAAAAAGCGGAATGAAAGTAGAGCTGGAATGGGATGTTCATAACGAATTAAATGGAAATTATAGAACGCCTGCTTGGCTAAAAAATAACGATCTTATGAAATATGTAGAGGAGGTCGAATATACCGGAGAAGACGTGGGTGGACCGGCATTAACTTCCGCTTATCAATTGATGTCATTATTTGCACAGCTCCAACTTGGTGATCCAACAATTACATCCAGCTTTATAAATCCGGATATTTCCTACACGGATTATGAAAGCCATAGAGTCCATGACATTATAAACACGGCCACTTCTTTGGCAAACGAAATCACCAAGGATAAATCCCTTATAAAAGTAAAAGTCTCCTCCCCTATTCCTGGAAAGGATAACGAAGTAACGCATACCGTAATCCTTCAATACCGTAATGGAGAGGAAATAGAAATCTCGAATATCCCTATGATTTTAATTAGATCAGAAGAAAATCATGAAGACAACGATGAAGAAGGAATGTGGTACATGAACATCAATTTACAGGAGCTTGCTCAACGAGTAAAAAAAACGGAAGGAAGTTAACAGGTTCGTCTGGACCGCCTACATACATCTCCACTTTTACTTCTCTAAAGCCCTCCTGATTTATAATAGGAGGGCTTTCCATTAACAAGCTCACAACAACAAATTCCCTACAAGAACTTTCCTGATTTAATTCCGTATACATCAATAACAGTCCCCCTTGACTGATATCTTGCTTAAATTATAAAACGATTTTGCTGTTTGAACTAAACAACTTTTGAATGTTCAATAATCAAATTCACTCTCCGGCAACTTCAGACAAATATCGCTTTTTCACGGTCTTTTCTTATGTTCAGACGTTACCCACTCTCTCCATTCGTTTCAGGTATTTTCTCTTAACGTGATCCGGAATGTGTTCTTCACATTGAGGATTATTCCATTCATACATTTTGAGAAGTTCTTCATTTACATAGTTATTGCAACCTGGTCGAATACACTTTCGACGAGTCTCTTTGCCGCCCTCTTCTTCGTCTACAAATCCTTTTCGCTGCGGAACACCTGTTCCCGGGTTTTTTGACCACTTTCGTCCTAAATCAATCCATCCCATTTCAAATGAATCACAAGCATCAACGAATGCTAGACTGGCAGCTGCTTTACAACGTTCGCTGAAAAATTTAATTCGCTTGGTTCGTTCATCGCGTTCGAATTCTACAAACCCCTGACCTTCATAGCTCGCATCAACGATTTGAAGAACTCCGCGCATTTCCAGCAGCTTCTCATTCTCATGAATAATTGGATGTTCGGTCGTTAACCTCCACGAAGCAAAATTTCCTGCAACCGAATTGATCCTATGTTGATAGGCTTGAACCGGAATATGTGCACTGGCAGCACTTTGGTTTTTATACTCCACCGTACCCGGGGGAAACGGAGCAATCAACTTTTGATAAATCTCCTGAAATAATTTTTGACGTTCTTCCATTTCACTCATCGCTGATCACGAATCCTTTTCTTCTCATGATATTGTTCGAATTCGTCAACCGAGATTAGCCCTAAATAATAATAGAGCTTCACCGCCTCAGCGTTGACAATTGGAATAAATGTTTCTTGCTTCAGTGCTTCTCTCAAACATTCAAGTTGGGTTTCACTAATAACCACCGAATGAAAGTTGCGTTCCAGGTTATGTGCTTCCTGCTCCAGTAACCAGTATCGATCTACTTCATTTCGGGACTTGTCGGGATAAATTTCATAATATTTGTTTTGATTGTCTAGATAGAAAAATCGAACCCCCTTATCGATGAGTGTCATCAGCGAGTCCTTCTCCATTACAACATCACCGCCTTCTCGAAATGAATATTTAATCGTTGAACCTTCCTCAAGACCCATTCGCTTTCGAATTTCCATTGGTATTGTTGTCTGGCCTTTACTGGTAACTTTTGAATAGAATACTTCCGCCATTTCCTCATCCTCCCCTTACCTTGCCTTACCAAAAGAGTAAGGCAAGGTAAGGAATATTGTCAATGATTCTCTTCATAAAAAAGTGGCCACCAATTTCCGGTGGCTACAGAAAACGCAAAATGTTGGGAATGATGTAAAGCAGGAATAAAATGATCGGTGAGATCAAAACCATGCCAACACCCTTACGTTTTCTCATAGGATTATTGGCACCAAGCCCCCGAACAAGAAGGCCTAACAACATAACTGTTACCGTAATAGGGATTCCGATAATTAATATCACATGAAACATGCCGGCCATCCCGTTATGTGTTTTATCGAACACCTCATCGATCTGCGTGTCAGCAGGAGCGTGTCCCCCACCGGTATAGTAATAATACAGTACGGGTAAATAAGCAAAAATGAAGATAAAAACTCCGAAAATGATGCCCATCATCAAGCCCAACCTCTTGATAATGGGGTTGTTTCCAGCAACCAAATATAGCAGCAAACCAAGTAGTGCAAGCAATGCCATGAAAATGATACCCGTTTCCTGCATAAAACCCACAAATTTCTGAAGAAAATTACTGATATTCGATCCCACTTGATCAAGACTCATGAATTGACACCCTCTATTTATCTTGTAATGGGCCTAAGAAAATCATAGGATCAAATGCTTTTTCAGCTTGGGACATTGGAGCCATAGGATTCTTTTTATTCGGAATCGCAACTTCAAAGTGAAGGTGTGGTCCTGTAACGTGCCCCGTGGATCCTTGTTTTCCAATTTGCTGCCCCGCTTTCACTTGTTCTCCCTCCTTGACGGTAATAGCGCTCATATGAGCGTAACGGGTCTGTAGTCCATCTTCATGAGCAATAACGACTAAGTTCCCGTAAGTGCCTCTAGCACCTGCCCAAATGACAAGGCCGGCTTTAGCCGCGAGGATAGGCGCATTGGGCCACCGTCTCCCCCCCAAATCAACCCCATAATGAAATTTCCCCCACCGAGGACCAAAGCTACTATTTATACCGCGATAATCAATCGCGATCGGCCACACCCAACCATCTATGATTTCACCCGTGTACGTATAATCCGCGTTGGTGTATAGAGAATCACCTTCCTGGTATTCGCCCGCATAAAGTTCAACCGGAAAGTCAGGATCAGCTGCTTTCAGATACTCAAAAAACTCGTCCAAATTTTGTTCCTTAACACCTTTGGAAACAAGAAACTCTTTAAACTTCTCTGCATCAAACCCTGTTTCCGGAATGCCGCGGTCATCCACCATCGTTTTTTCCCATCGTTTGTACGTGGTTGTTGTGCATCTTCCGACGGAAGAAGTCCCCATCAATTGCCACTCATCATTTGGTTCATAACTTCCTCCTGGATAGTACCTTTTGGCCGAAGGTATTTCCGTCGTCCCAAATGGAATCTCTACTTTTGAGAGAATTTTGCGAGAAGGCATTTTGCTGGATGTTACAGATTTAACCGGTGGATCGTCAACTGTTGTCGTAATGGGGTTTCCATTCGAGTCTTTGACAACATTTCCTCTACTGTCTCTAACCTGTACAACCCTATAGCAGGATGTAATGGTTTTGGTGTACTCGATATCATCTGTAACGGTCATATAGGTGAAAGTAGGCTCCAGATTTGCGAATATTTCCTTTGGATCGGGCAGTGTTATCTTCTCATCAGAGTGAGAGATCTGATATCGAACCAATGAAACGGGAATGGCCCAGCTTGGTATGACGATGTTTTTGAGTGTCGCTTTCCATGTTTCACTAGCTTCTTCGTTATCGATCGCAGCAACACTTTCAGCAGAAAGATCTCTGAATTGTTGTTCATATTGCCGGTCCGCCGTCTCCTCAGCTTGCGTTCTTTCCCCTCCCTTTAAAAACCAATCCGCAAACGGAATGGCCATAAGGATTGCCGAGAAAATAAGTAGAGCAAGAAAAAAAACAATACCTTCTGCTCCGACAATCGCAACGACAAATTTAACAGCAGCGATCAAGAACTTCTTTATGAGAGTGACGACCAATTTCTTGATACTTTTTGCCATTCTGCCGGCAGCTTTACGTGCGAGTTTGCTGCCGGCTTTTCTCCCAAAATTAGCCGCTTGCTCTGCAGCTTGCTGCCCCATTTCTTGTGCAGAAGAAATAACCACCACCTCCCTACATCATGAAAATGGTTATACAACGCCCTTAACCCGTGAGGCATTAGATTTTTGAAATTCATTAGCTATTTGAGTCAATTTTTGTGTATACGCCTCCCGTTTACGGAGCTCTTCCACAGAAGTTGTGCCAATCACTTTATCTACTACCCGACCGGCAGCAGATCCAGTTTTCAACCCTGGCGCACTATGAATAAAATACGAATCAACATTAATAGATGAAGCATTCAGGCCGGAATAATGATACTTTTGACCATTACTATCCATCGTATATGCTTCACCAATTCGCAGGAACGACTCGGTTGAACCTTGCAGTCCGACAGTCGGCGTAGTGATCGATTGACCTGGCATGGGAGCCGACTGATTGGATCCTGCTGAACCCATAATCGAACCCGGTGTAGGAATCGACTGACTCGATCCAGAAGATGTGGCAGGATACGATCTTGCCATCGAGTAGGTGCCGTTAATTCCTCGGGTAACAGATGCACCCGCAGGAGGAGTTTTAAACGGTACATACACAGGGTTTTTCAAATCCGCCATACCGCCGCCGAGTGCGGAGATAAGCGTTTCTTGTCCGTTACGTTTCATATAGAAACCAGACTTCATTGAATCTGCTTTCCAATAGATTTCAGCTTCAGGATACTTAGCAGCATATTCCTGAGCCGTCATTCCGCCGAATTGCTCGGTTTGAATCCTTCGCCGTGTTGCCAGTGAAAGAGCATTTCCAGCTGCGCGGCCCACCGTACCACCAGCTTGCCCCCCAACCATCGAGCCAAGCGATTCTCCCAGGTTCCCCATTAAGTGACGGCGCTGAGCAAGATTTCGATTCCAATCGCCGCTTCTGGCCAATGAAACAATGCCGCCGATGGCTCTGCTTGCATTAACACCGCCAGATACCATATTGCTCCCTGCTGAGACCAATCCGCCTCCAACTTTCGAACCTACTACACCGCCAACTACGGCACCACCGGGGCCGGCTACCATACCGGCAAGAGCACCCACCGTTCCTCCAACGACGGCACCAGTGTTTTTGGCCATGTTCAGCACCTTTCCAAAACCAGTGCGACTTTTTGCGGCAGCGTTGGAAATAGCAGTAGATCCGTAATCAGATCCGGAAGCCGTAAAGTTAGCAGAACCCGGCTCCCCGCCGGCGGAACCCCCGCCCATCTTGCGTAAGCCTCCTGCCATTTGGAAAGCTCCGCGGCCAAGCACCATCGCACCCGCAACGCCACTCATACCTGCCATCGTAAGAGCGCTACCGAGCTTAGAACCGCTATCTCCAAGTTGAAGCCAACGGCTTACGATGCCTGAAGCGGGAATGAACATAATCAACATACCCAGTTTAAAAAATGTTCCCGCGCCTAATGCTGATAACGATGCAAAGGTGTAAATAATGATGCCGTGGATACAGGGCAAGAAAATATTGCCGAGAAGCTCTTTTACCCATGTTCCGAAAAATTGGCGAGTACGTGCAAACATAAGCGCATATGCAGCAAACGGAGACAAGATAACCAGAAAGATAATGACAATCTTCCGGGAAATATAAATAAAGTTGAGGATCACAGTTAAAATCCATTCACCCAGGAAGATAATGATGTCACCAAGTCCGAAAAAATCTTGGTTTGTGCCTGCCGCTGCAATTATGGAGACACTATTACTGTTTAATCCGTTTGCAACCATCGTCTGCGCAATCGTACCGGAAATCGCAGCATTCATCTCACAGATGGCTTGAAAGAAAAACCAAAAGGATCCCATGAACAATGCCGACAGAATCCACATTTGGATGTCTTTCCAAAAGTCCGCCCTGGCCTGCGGACTATGCGCCGTTACACCCAATTTTAAACTGGAGAGCATAATGGCAAGTGTAGCAAACGTGACAAAGCCAGACGTAAAAGCCATAATCAACGGATTAATAATTCCGTTCATTTCCCGATCATAAAAGAGGTTATAGTTCAAATTGCCACCATTAGTAATCCCCCAATACTTATAGGGGTTTCCAAAAATAAGATCGGGGATGGGTGCAATTCCGGCAAGCTTAAACAGGCTATTAATGAGCTTCATGACAGCTCGCTCGAAGAAATTGGCCTCATCCATGGACTTTTCCATTTGCGCCTGAAAATTGCTGTCTGTAAAACCTGTTGTTTGCTCTCCATTGGAAACCGGCTGATCGCTGACTGCCGCCATCGCTACGGTACTTGCACAAAACATCATCAAAGTAAGCAAAAGCATTGAGAGCGCCAAAAGCTTCGTCCAAATGGTTTGTCTTGATCGACCAAAGAAATTTGCGATCACTGAGCCACTCCCCCAATGCGATCGGATCGAACACGTCCCATTTGAACATTCTGATTGGTATTAAGGTAAACCCATTCCTCTGGAGTGGGTTCACTTTGAAAGTAAACAATCTGCTTGTTTGCTTTCATTAGAACTTCCCCTGTCGAGAATGTCCGAATCATTTCGCCTACATCCCGAGAAAGACGAAATGTGCGGAGAATGGGTTCAACATCTTGGTCTGCTTGCCGCAAAAAGCAAATGGTATCAAATTGCGATACAACATCTCGTGCCGTATCATCTCTATCAAACATTTCATAGCGTTGCGAAACCAGAGTAAGAGAAGTATTCCATTTCCGGCCACGCAAGGATAGAACTTTAAGCCAGGACATCATGGCTTTATAGGGAATCTGCTGCCACGCCTCGTCGATCAAAACACGTTTTTTCACCTTTGGATTGGAAGTGATGAATCTCCCCCATACCCAAGTCGTAATCACATGCATAGCCAGCGGTCGTTCAATCCCGTTCTGCGAAAGCCGGCTAATGTCGAAAGTAACAACGGGTGCCTCGTCTAATCCCACATTATTTCCTTCGGATATAATGCGAGTTTGCCCGTCAAACATTCCGAATGCGCGGCCGGCAGTAAAAAGCTCTATGATCATCGCAAGTTCCTTCAACTCGTCATATCCATTGTTCCAATACTCTTTTATTTTTTCGTATATTTCGGATATCGTGGGCATCGCAATATAATGCTTCTCATACTTAATGTGCCCTGAAGGATCAATGGATTGGACCTGCTCGTAAATCGAATCTGGATCTTCCGTTATGCCCCTGCTTTTATAGGCATCAACCAAAATATCGTTTAGAACGCCCAATTCAACAGCACCCAGAATAGAATCAGGTCCGTTTACCGATTGTTTCATAATTTTAAAAAATTCGATGGCTTCCTTAACTTTTTCATTGATGTTTACCTTTTCAACGGTATACTCGTCAGGAGTGCCTTTATTAATAATTTCTTTCTCCGTGTAGATATCGAGAGGGTTGATTCGACTAGCAGTTTCCGAATTTGTTGGATAAATCGGAATAACGACTCCACCGAGTGCTTTGGTCAGTTCCACATATTCTGGTTCAACGTCTATGATGACGTTTTTAGCGATCCCGTCCGAAAAGCCACGCCCGATAAATTGCTTAACAAGAACGGATTTACCTGATCCAGAAGCACCGAAAATACCAACCGAGTAATTATTCAAGCTTGGATCGAAATTGTTGTAATACACATAATCCCGCCCCGATCGACCAATCGGGAAGCCCCCCTGATGGTTCAACTTGGAGGAAGCATGAGGAAAAATGGCCGTTAAACTGCGTTGGTCCAAATTTCGGTCCGTTTTAGCCAGATAGTTTTTCCCAAGAGGAAGGCAAGACAAAAAACCATCCCGTTGACGGCCGTAGGCATTCAAAATTTCAATCGACTCACCGCCGACCATATTTTCAATCTCAACGCACTTTGCGTTGAGTTCTTCAAGGGAATTGGCATAGACCGTCGCCTGAATCGAAACGTAAAACAACCCGTTAGTGTTGTTTTTGATTTCCCGCTGAATAATCTTGGTGTCTTCCGACTTCTGAAGTGCATCATCGTACTTGGCCTGGTCAGCTCGCTTTTGAGCCGAATACATGACCACGGCCAATTCGTCAATCTTATCTTGAAGTTTTTTGATTGCCGCATTACGATCCAACGGGTCAATATGTACTGACACATCAATGTCATCGCCAGAGAATAAATTTTCAAGCCATCCAATACGGACAGTCCGGGGATAACCCGATGGCTTAACAAAGAAAGATCGAGCATACTTAATGTTTCCAAGTCCCGTCTGAATAATGAAATGATCACGATGAAAGGTAATACCGTCGTTCAACATATTATCGACCAATGAAGGAATCTGCAGCTCGAGGTTTTCCTTAATCTCTTGCTGTATCAGTTTGCTCTGTACCTTCTTCGACTTTTTCTTCGAGAATATTTTGAACAATGGCTTGTACCTCCTCTATGTTGTTTACCAAGTCTTCATATCCCGGCACGGTAGTAAAATCCCATGTTACATAGGATGCCAGTTTCTCATCTACAACGACGCTGTCTATCGGATGAGCCAACATCCGGTCACGATTCAGGGCACGTTTCATGACTTCCATCGCTTTTAAACTGTCGAGAATGCGTGCTTCAATTTCGCTTTGACGAAGCATGCTGATGACGGTCCATGCTCGCTGCTGCAGATTCGATCGTATCATTTCATCCCGTTTTTCCGGTGTCAGCGTTCCCATCCTACTAGGCTGCGGGACAAAAGGAATAACGTAATATACCTTTCTTGTAACACGAAACTCCAATTCCGACCGATTTTTGATAAACTTTATCACGCGGTTATTGTAATCGCGGACATGCTCATTAAAATTTTTGAGGTTCTCATTAAAACGGATCTCTTCTTTTCTGAGATCCTGTGTCACAGCCTGACCCAGAATTTGTATAGGAAACTTTATGACACGAAAAAGAGAATTGTAGCTCATAATAATACCTTGACGAGCTCCTTCACTGAGCAAGTCGTAGTTGACCGAATCAGCCTCGACGATCACACAATATTCGTTGTGCTTCTTTTTGAAAATCCCGTATTCAATTTTCTCGATTCCAATAAGATCCTTGAGTGACTCCATCCCCTTTTCATTTGATTTTTTACCTTTGCTTTGGGCCGCTTGGCCGGTTTCCTGAAGATGCTGCTTTCGTTGCCAGCCGAAAATTGGTTCGTTTCGATCTTTACGTTGTTTTGCAAAAAAAATAAAAATGCTGAATAAAATCATGAATCCAAACAAAATGAACATGAAAATATCCATTACAATCTCCCACTTTTTTTAGTAGTAAACCTTCTGAGACTTCCTGAATCTTAATTGCGTGAGGAGAAATTCAGAAAAATACTGCTCGTATTTTTCGATCTTATAGAATGCACACGCCACCATGAACAGATCGACTAACAGACAAATCACTGCCCGGATGATGAAGCTCACTAAGCCATTGACAAAGGGAATATCTCCCCAAACCAGAAAGATGAATGTGAACACGGCTGACGGCGCGATAAAGAAAAATTGTCGTAATGAGAAAATTGCAAGAACCGATTTTTCTTCCGCTGTAATATCAATCGGGACAACGATCTCGTTCATGCTTAAGTACACTCCCTTCCTTACTAAAAAGAAGGGTGTGAGCTCACCCTTCTTTCTTTATGGACTTCGCCGGATTACGTCAGCGCCTTTATGATACCCGGCAGGGCATATGCCATAAAAAACACAAATGCCGCTCCTCCACAGATGAAAAATGCTTTCCATAACGTTGCAGCTCTTTGCGGATTCAAAGATCCAAACGCCAGGAACAACCCAATGATCATGAAAGCCAGTGCAAATACAGTCGCCCCTCCACCACCAACAATTTTAAGAATGGTATTTCCGGCATTGTCCAGCTGAGTTGAGCCCGTGGAGTCACCATAAATAGATTTGTCGACAGCAGCGAACGCTGATTGTGTGGTCAACGAAATCGTTGAAACAGAGGCGCCGATCGCGGACAAATATTTTTTTCTTAATTTCATTAATTCGTACATCCTCCTTGTCCGAACGAAGAAAAAAGCACCGATGGGATTAGGCTATAAAAAAGCCTAAATCCATCGGTGCTTCCGTGGATCGTTCGATGTTATTTTGATTTCTATTATTGATCGAAAGCTTAGTTCTGTCAAGAATCGAAAGCTTGTTCTCAAACAAGATGGAATTCAATCATTACATTTCAACTTTTACGTGTTCCCGAATGGTTATTGTAAAATAAACAATTTTCCCTCTTTTCGTAATAGTATGTATCGAGACATCACTAATATCTAACTGTGGATGTCTCGCCAGCCCGGATTGAAGCAACTCAAAAAAATAATCCAATTGGGAAGGATCCATCCCATCTACATTCTTTCTCGCGATTCCACCAACCATAACTTCGTTCTCATAGTTATATCTTCTTGCAATATGCCCTTTTCGGGTCGAAAAATCCAACTTGCACTCCGATTGCTTCGACAAAAGCTGGTCGAAGTATGTACTTCTTACTAATTTTTTGATTTCCTGATATAGTGCCTCGTTGTTCATTTTAATGCCACTCTCCTTAGAGAATCGATGCAAAATGCTCTTGAGTTCGAATGATTAACTCTAAGTATGCAAGTTCTCCGTTCTCATCCGCCTCGTAATCAACGAACAAATCTGCGTAGAGAATTGTTTTTCGCTTTTTCAATGCTTCTTCAAGATGGTTAAGCATATTGATCAATCCTTTACGTGAAAGTCCTCCGGACTGATCTTCATATTCATTAACCAGTTCAATACAATTAGGTTTATAAAAAGTTCGAAGCATTCCATCCTTAACAAAAAATGATAACTGCCCTTGCTTATTTTTACTAAGATAATGGGTCGATGTTCCTATGATATGCAGCTTCATCTGAGAAAAAAGCTGGTCATTTGTTTTCGGAACCAGCACATTGGGCTTATATTCTCGGTACATAAATACCCCTTCGTCGCATAAATTCAAGTTTCGACAACATGAATTTTACCAAAAATTTCACCTTTATTAAATATGTTTTTTTCGAGAAAAAACATTCCTTCCTCCTTTATATCCATGACATATGAAACGGTAATCCCGCATTCCTTAAAATCAACATAGGCTATTAGTCCTTTGTTGATTCTAAGGAAAACGGGATTCAACCCGTTTTCAAATTGCTTGTTGGGATACAACTTGTTGAGCCAGTTGGATCTTGCTGGCCAGAAACAATTGTTCTGAAACAAAGTACCCCGAAACAAGGACTGTTTCACCAGCAAAAGATCTGGCGTTTTGGGATATCGGAATTCTCACTCCCCTAAAATCCAGGTAAACAACATCGCACTCGATCAAAACCTTCCCCAGCATCACATCCTCAGCCATTCTTGGACCAAGTGCAGGTGTTGTTGTCACCCGCTCTGCAAGTGACCCGTATAGCCTGTGGATGTAATGATAGTCGGAAAACGGAATATGATAGGGTTCCTGATCCGGAGTACGAAACGAATCTATTGTTACAGGAAATGGAAGTACCCTTCCCATAGCCTCCCCAGCAGGCTCATCAGCGAAACTGAAGACCAGATCCTCGTAGCCTTCGGGTACAGACATATCGGATTCCGTGAATTCTAGCACATAATCGTCATCAGCCATGTCTGAGAAGACAATAGCTGCGTCGATTTCATCGTTGAAGGAATTAGCTCCATTAACCGTTTCAGTTTCTGTAGCTAAATCCCAAGCTTCCGATTTCACTTCCACGATTGACTGGATTTCTGAAGACGGTATTTCATCCAATGAAGCTAACAGTTCTGAGATCGAATCTTCCATTTCCTCCGGAATAACAGAAACGGAAAAATCACTCTGCTCTTCGTGACTTTCAGGAATAACCGAAACTGCTTTAAAGGACACAGCAGGGTTCTCTATATCGTTAACCTGTGCCATGGACGTTTCCGTTTGGTCCATTAACACTTCCTGATAAGACAAGTATTTTCCAATGTTAGTCTCACTTCGGGAAGTGAAAGCTGAATTCACAAGCCCTAATACACCGCCAATGGCCAGAAGTCCAATGATCCAGTATACGAAACTTGCCATATCGATTACGCCACCGTCGAAATGATGATAATTCCAACGATACCAAGCACGATCGTCGCAATACCTGCAGCAATCATCGTATCCTGTAACATCCACTTGGCCCTCTGAATAAATGCTTTACGCTTCGATGCTCGGCGCAATTGAGATCTGGAGCGATGAGGATTTTGCTCCAGCTCCTTACTCAAAAAGTCCAATTCGAGTTCTGACATACCATCTCGAATAGACACATATTCACCAAGATAAAATTGAATCTTGCTCATTTTTTATCTCTCCAATCAATGCGTTTTTTTATATAAAAAAACGCCCTGCAGAAAAGGAGAACTGTCCGAAGACTTCTCACTTCCCCGCAGGGCGTTTTGGATATTCTGGGCACAAAAAAACCACTAATATGCCGAAGAATTATCCTTCAAGCACCTAATGGCGGTGTTTTACACAAAAAGTGTATACGATCCCTATAAAATTAATGATGGGTCTTTTAAAAGCAACATAACTCCATGAGCCGCTTGGCAGGAGCAAAAAATGAAAGAATAATATGTCTACATTCTATCATTGCAAGTCACGTAAGTAAAGAAAGAATCCCTCGATTTGTGTCGAGGGATTCCATAACTTAAAAGAACGAAAGTTGCCCAGAAACAGTACAATGCTTTCGGCTGCTGTTTTCAACCACATGCAGTTGCAGCTGACCCGAACCATTAACATCCACTTTGTCCATTTCGCTCTCCACATCCGGATCTGATAAAACAGGTGCATGTAATTGAGGTTCTTCACCATCAGCCATCTCTGCTTCGGCAGCTGGCCCGTCATTCCCGGCTCCAATCCATTCCGGAGTATTTGATTCTTCAAGAATGTCGGTTGAACCCGCTTCAACGTTCAGATGATGATCTGCTTCATTTTCTTCAGACAGCAGCTCACCTTCCTCTTCTATAAATTGAAGCGATGGACCCATGACAAGCGTTTGTTCATTGTCATCTATATGAAGAGAAAACTCCTCTTCTTCTACAAATTCAAGCGAGAATTCTTCCTCAAATGAGAGTTCGAATTCCTCCTCACTTTCTTCTATTGAATCCTGAGCTTCTTCCTCCTCCCCAGAAAGCGGCGTAGTCAGCTCAAAAATCAGACGATCCAGGCGTCCATGTGCACGTATTCGACTTTCATAGTCTAGATCTATTTCGCCACTCATGCGAACCGGGATAAGGTCTTCATCTATAACTATAGCTCCGCCATTACCCGTTACTTCTTCGGGACGATAATACAATCCGAATGGTTCAAAATATGATGGGGCAACCGCCAAGTTTGAGGCGATTACATCAAGCCCCACCCGTAGACGTTCGCGGTAATCTTCAACAACTGCTGGAATCAGGTCGATAAAGTTCTGGATACTCCCTTTAATTGTGGGAGAATTAAGCGGCCTCATTCCCGTTTCAAAGTTTCGCCAGTTGGCCAGCCACCAACCGACTATCCCGTTTTGAAACACTTCCTTGCATTCAAATGGATGCTCCTTCTCTTTCACATATCGTTTCATCCACGTCGGCATTCTCCCCTCAAAATACACCCGAATGATTTTGGATGCATCTTTGGGGTGAAATTGAAGCTTGATTGGCTTCGCTTCAAAGTAATGCTTGGTGGGCGACGAAGAATTTGCTTTTTGCTCAAACCATTCGATTACGACCATACCGGTTGACTTTTCGTAGAAGGGAACCGCCATAATTAGGTCCCCTCCCTTATCAAAACGATTATGTTGGAAAACATCGTCTCTCCCCCAATTAGGCAATTTGTTTACGGGTCGTACCACTTTTGAGCATTTCTCGTGCAAACTCTTCTATGTCAACGGACTTTGCTGCCGCGAGCGCATCACCTTCAAATTCTTCTGCAACTTGCTCAAAATCTAATGCCTCTCGGTCAATTGCCAAATCCACGCCACTGTTTTTTGACAAACAAAGACCGTGCATATTAACATCAATGGTACCAACATTCAGAAGCCAGTGAATGTCAACCACATCCTTTTGACCCAAGCGAACCGCACGAGAATAGCATTGTTCGATCCGCTTCCCGTTAAAGTCAAGATCAAATAAAAAAACGGCTTTGGCCTCGGTCAATGTATACGATTCTGCACCAGTCCGATGCGTGAGAATCAAAATCGACAGCGGATCATTGGGATCTTGAAATGATTTAATCAACTTCCACCGATCTTCTTTCTTGACGCCCCCGTGAATAAATTCTGCTCGCTTCCCATAAACGATATTATCCAGAGCGAGTTTCAAATATTCGACTGTTTCCTTGTGGCCGGAAAAGATAAGCATCTTCTTGTTTCTACGTAAGAGATCGATGGCTTTTGACTCAAGATACTGGATCTTGGCCGTTTTGATCCCTTTAGAAGTGTCGTAATCTGAAAACACCCACGGACAGGAAGCAACCTGTTGCAGCTTGCGCATCCACGTACAAATTTCAATCGTGTTAATGCGATAAGTTTCACGACGTGTCGCTGCCGCTTCCTTTTTCATCAATTCTTTCTCGTACCAGTCCGAAAAGGCTTGAACTGTATCTTCATAAAGTTCTTTTTCAGCTGGGAGCATTTCAATGTGATACCGATGGTGTTCTGGCTTCGGAACAGCAATGTGGGCCTGAACATCAGTATCGCGTTTCCTTTTTCGATACATGATGCTATCAAGCACCCGCCACAATTTTTCGTGGTTGGATACGCGAGCTTGTACCGAATCGATGTCCAGTACCGCACGTTTTTTCCCACCACCGTAGTAATCACGGAAGTGGACAAAACCAACTTTTCCGTAACCCTGAAAGGGCCGCGGATTTCCCATCATATCCTCAACAGGATCATCATATCTGGAGGAGAAACCGGTCAGCCATCCGAGAATCCAATACAAATCCTCTGTGCCGTTTTCAGCTGGCGTTCCAGATAACGCTACTTTCGTTCTAGTCTTCACGCGTCGGACCGCACGTGCCCTTCTCGTATCACCGCTCTTGATATAATGGGCCTCGTCTACAATACAGGCATCGTATCCGTTGTGATAATACTGATACAATGCCGGCTTTTTGGATTCAATAATCGAGTACCCACAGACACTTTTCTTTTTGTAGGGGAAACGATCCACCACCTTCACACAGATATGCTGGCCTTCTTTCCAAGTGCTCCCGCACTTTGGACAACTTCCTGGCATATCCTTATCGCTCCAACGATCACTCGAAGGTGCTGCTTGTCTTTTGCAAATCGTACAGTAGCGCAAATGTTTTTTGAACCCAAGGGATGTTTTACAATACGGACATGAGGTCCGTTCCTTATGGCGATAAACGACCCGGCCAGCCTCATTCGCCCATTTCTCGTATGAAGCGATATGAAACCGTTTGGAGCTGTGCAGGTCGCTAGGATTGGATAGCAAAATGTAGTCATCTCCAAAGCCTAGATTCTCTAACTCGCTAATCCAATCGTTTAGATTCCGCGACATCGTGATGATGAGAACCCGTTTATTCGCATCATCCGAAGCAACCCCCACGATGGAAGTTCGGGTTTTGCCAAGGCCCATATCCATCGCATTCAGCAGGCGCTTTTTCACCACAATAAACGCTGCGCATTCCTTCTGATAGTCGAACAGTCGCGTGCCATCAGCGAACACGCCGCCAAACTTGCTTTCCACCAATTTTAAGGCATCATTAAATTGTTTCGTCTTTTTAACCTCTTCAAGTGGCATCATATCCAGCTCATATTTCTTCCGTTTCCGCCGAAGAACCGATTGGATTTTCGCCAGCTCTTTGGGATTGACATCAAGTCCCCAATTCTTAAGCTGTTGAATTGAAGAATGATCGGTTAACGAAACATTACTTCTCGTCACAAGATAATGCCAGGACAATTCGTGATCCTGCACACCTTCGGAAGAAAAACATTCGGAAACAGCAAGTGAATCATGAATGGTTTTCCCCCTGAACAAAAGTGCTTTATCATCGTAGTTCACTTGAATATTGCTCATCAAAAAGCCTCCGCGAAATACATTCGCGGAGGCACTCACCTCGCTTTTTCTATGATGATTACTTATGCGCCGGCCACAGCCGCCGTAGTTTTCGGTGTCTTTGCAAAACCCGAAGAACCATTAAGCTTCTCTACTTCGGTGGTGATGACCGGAAGAACCGTCATGTTTACCCGGTCCTGGCCATCAACGCCAATGGTAATCGGCGACTTATGACTATTCACATGTAGCACGATTTCATCCGACCTACTATTGGCCGGCAATTGAAAGAACGTTGCGGCAATCTCCATATGGCTGGCATGAAACGCGATCGCTTCAACACCTGCCCCTTCGATAGTACCCGACATATCCTGTACAAGCTCACCACCAGGCGTTTGTGCCACGATATGACCATTTTTTAAGACCAAGATGGTGTAAGGTTTGTTTGATGCCGAAACGGTTCGTACGCGCCGCAACAGCTCGATAAACTCTAGTCGATCAAGACGGATTTTGGATTTGGCATTGTAATTAAATGCCGTATCGAGATGCTCACTTGGAAGAAGTCCATTGAGCGGAGTCGTAACGCACGTGGCAAGACCTGTCTTAAACATGACCAAGCCCGACTTACTGATACCAACCGTAATTTCCGCATCCGGTGACAACACATCGGAAACCGCTTGAAGAATTCGTGCTTCAAGCGCAAGAGGTTTATCAAACCAGTTCAATTTCGCTGCGAGGCAACGGATATACTTGAAGCTATCCGTAGCCCGCAATAACACTTCACCGGTTTCATCCTTGGTAAATTGAATACCAAGAATAGCTGGCATGGTCGATGCTTTCTCGTGGCCGGGAGATGCACAAAACGGAAGCATCATCCTGACGATACCGTGCAATGCTCCAGGTTTCCACGAAACGGTAGTGTCCGGAGTTGGAGGTTCCAGTATCGGCATCGTTTCTGGAAGAAGGTCAACTGAGATGTGGGAATCACGTCCGCCCCACTTCATCTTCAGTTGATTATCCTGTACTTGCAAGAGAATTTCTTCATGCGACGGAAGAGCTGAGACCTTCTGGTCCAGTTCGAATAGGGAAGTGGCGACAGCCAATTCACTTTCAATGGCTGCATTCACTTTTCGTTCCACACTCAAGGCTGCGTCTGCGTAATAAAACGAGACAGCCCCTTCCTCCGTCGTGGAGATATACACCGTTTTGTTACCAGCTCCTGATTTCCGGGCAGATTTTGCGAGTGGATTAACCACTCCTTTTAACATCTCAGCGGGAATTTTGAACATAAAAATGGAGATCCCTCAGTACAGGATCCCCTTCACCTCCCCAAAAAGTATTCTGATTTTCAAATCAAATAGCCTTTTGTTGCCGCTTGATTTCTCACCTCCAATTTTTGAGGACAACAAAAAAGCCCTCAAAGGAGACTTCTGCTTTAGAGAAAGCCTAAAGCTTACCGTCACCCTTGAGGGCGTTTTGAGCACATTACACCTATCATGAGCTTAAAACTAACAGTATCCCTTGAGCCGCATGGCAGGGACAAAGAAAAAGAATAGGTATAACCACATTTTATAAAAACCTTACCTTTAAATCAAGGCGCACGCCACTAAAAACCCATCCATTTGATGTGAAATAACCTTGTTCTAAATTCGCTCTTTCCTCCCTCCACCCCATACAATGAAAGCAGAGAAATATCGAATTAACCTGTTTATTAGGGAGACGAGACGATGCAAGTCGCCAAAAAGATCATGGATATCTTCGAACAAGAAAAACCAGAGGAAGCGGGACTTGAGGTTATTAAAGGTCGAAAGAAAGCGAGAACAGAAGTTGAGGAAGCAATATCCCGCTTCCTCCAGACATACAGACCGGAAGATCGGTTAATGAAAAAGGCGCTTGTCGCTCAGATCGAGCAATCGCCATTATATATCGAGCCAGCCAACAACGTTGGTGAGAGTAAACGTTTTGGGTGGAACAGAGGAATGGCCCTCAAACTGGAAACGATTATTCGCGGCCGTTGGATATCCTGGTTAAACATTCTACATAAGCAAAAATACGACCCTTCATTGGATGAAGTGCCGGATTGTACGTTAAACATGATCGATGGTACATCACAAGTTCAAAACATGTTAAGAAAATGCATGGAGCATGCATACAATAACGGTTATCGAGGCCATGATTTCATGGAATGGCTTGGCTATTCACTCGGAATCGCATGGTTTGAAAAACCTAAAGTTGACGACAAAACATGGCGCCATTGGTACGAAACATTTGACCTTTCACTCATGCTGCTTTACCCGAGTGATTATCTATCCTTATTTCTTATCGATTTTCAAGGACAATCAGGAGTTGGAGGATACTATCCTACGCCTCTCAACTTAACAAAAGCCATTACTTTACTGCTTTCAGGATCTAATGCCGAAAAACAAAAGCGGGTAGAAAGTGTGTTTGAACCCTGCCTTGGAGCCGGCGCGATGCTTTTGCCATCCGAGAGTCTGAATCTCGTGGGCGCGGACTTTAATATCTCTATGGTCAAAGCAGCCAGCATTCAAGCCTTCCTTTATCAACCGTGGCTTTTGTATGTGCCTCATCCGATCGTTGGAATTCACTTATCTGAATCAGAAATGCGTGTCAACCGCTATTTCGAATTCGACACCAATACAAGAATTTATTATGGCGATAGTTTATTAGGAGAATACACCGCCCCGCCGGATATATTTGCTGAAAGTAATGAGCGCGTCGACATCTACTTGCAGCCTTTAGACTTGTGGAAAAACAGCGCCCTGAAATGGGAAAAAGAATTCCTGACGATCCCCTGGGAAGAGATGACTAACGAAATGAAATGGGAAATTGTAAAGGCCCAAGCACGCAATCTCAATTTCGAAGTTGTGGTATCGAACCCTCCATTTGGTGCTGCCAACAAATATACGGTCGAACAGATAAAGAAGTACCAAAAATCGAATGAGGAATTTCTGGCTAAACGAAAAACATGGCTTGATGAGCTTAACACTCCGCACTTACCGTATACCGAAGAAATAATTGAACATGCACTTCATTTGATCGAAGAAAAAACGGGGCAATTGGCCTTTTTCTAAAATGATGGTAATAAGCAAAAAAGCGATGGTATAGACCCACCGCTTTTTTGCATCTTATTGACTCGTGCTGCCTGTTCCTTGAGCAGCTTTGGTTTTCATTTCGATCGGCTGATGATTCATTTCAGCTGCTTTCTTTGTCTCGACAAGTTTTCGGTACCACTCATATCGCATCAACAACATGGATACTCCTCACCTTCCTATTGCAAACTGGAATTCTGTTTAATGGATTCGATCAAATCAGCACAAATGTAAACATTCGGCCGATCGTTTTGGTCGAGTCAGAAGCTTTCCAAATAACAAACCGCATGTTTTCCAGCGGTTTACTTCCAACTACGAAACAAAATCATCCCTCAGAATTCATATCCATGCGCTTAATTTTTTTTAGTTCTCCCGATGTAATACGGAAAATTTCATTTTGTAACCATACCTTGTGCTCTTTCGAACGCCTTGATCTGATCGGCCGTCAATAACGTCGGCTTCATCTGCGCAAATTGCGCGTTGAAGTTCACCACCGAAGTGTAGATGCTTTTGGTATGAAAAAGGTTATTCATTATCATAGTGGCCACTTGTGCGGCCAAATGATTGGTCATGATCCGTTGCGGGTTTTCTGGTAGCAGCTCGCCGCAGGATTGCCCTGGAAAACTCGTATGGTCGTTTTCCAAAATGTTCGGGTAAACCCTCGTCACTGGAGGCAAGATTTCCACGCCGTGCCATTTGAGACCGATCACACACTGTCCGCCGAACCCGCTTTCGTTCATGATTTTTTGCTGTTCATTGTTCGGAGATTCAAAAAGTGTCATCCCCTCAATCCCCAAGTCGATCCAGACTAAGTCCGACACCTTGTCCGAATAAAAAAATTCATCGAACAGCTGTCTAGAACGGTCGTTATCGACCATACCTACCAGTACCGGAATGACTTGTCTGCCATTATCGACCGTGGGAAACAGCCGGCTTAGCATATCAACAGATGTGATGTATTCAGTCACTCGTTTTGCATCCACATCATAATGAGTGCCGTACCGATCCGTCAGGGAAACGACCTTCTTTTCAGAAATATCCTCCTCGGTAAACAGCTGGTTTCTCAAGTTTTTTTTCTCAACCTCATCGCCATCAGCAATGAGTACATCAAACAAAACCTTATCCCTGTTGTAAGGATTCATGGATTTGTAAGACGAAATGAGTTGAAGCAAATTCCGAAAGAAATAACCCCCGTTTCCTCCAGCACCAATCTGCCGGATCATAAAGTGAATATACGGTTTTTCTTGAAGACAGATCGTTTTCATGTAATTCACCGTTCCTTTACAAGTTCGCTTGTTCAAGCGGAATAGGTGAATAGCCTTCTTTTAATTTTTTTGAAATTCCGCTCCGGAACGCCTCGAGAAGTCCGTTCCAACTCACTCCCTCAAACCAAATTTCTTGAGACTCATCAGAACTCCAACCGGCCACCCACTTGCAATCTGACTCTTTAATAAAAACTTTGGCCGTTTTCTTCTGTCCATTTGAGGACGTTAACATGATCGAAAATACTTCCTCGACCACTTCGAAGCCTCCTTGATTGGATTCACTTGAATTTTCAATTTGTACTCGCTGATGCCATTCAACCGGATATGTGCCTTCGCGAGCCAAATCCGGTTTATCGAAAATATATTCAAGCGGAAGCGGGAGAAATTGACCTCTGGCGCCAACTCTCAATTTCATCTCCGGCACTTCATCTAATAATCCACCGACCACTGCGTAAAGCATATAGGCTTGTTCATCTGAGTTATCTTTCGAGGAGAAAAAAGCCGGCATCGCATTGTGGGAATGAATTTGAAGCACCTGGACATAACGGGGATCATTAAACCGTTGAGTACAATCGGCTTCAATGGAATCCCAACGAACAATCTGCTCCGGACAATCAATTTCATATTGACCGGTTTGCCGATCGTAAAATATCTGGACCATAACTTCATTCTGAGCATCTTGGCTACAATATGCTTTAAAGAATGAAATTGCGGTGGTAAGTAACTCACCAGGGATTTTAGGTAATCGATATTCAAATCCTTCCTGAATCACATCGAAATCCGGAACAAGCGGCCTGTGAAGCACAAGCCGCCCGAATAAACTGTCCCTGATTTCATATAGCCGTCCATCTTGACCAGCTATAATGTTGTTAGGCTGACGATTCTCAGCCTTCAGGAAATCGCGTAGTTTCCAGAAGTAACCCGGCATTAGCAGCCCCCCTTTGAAGTGCCGAATGCCACAGGAAACAGACGTTTTTGTTCCTCTTCCGCGTCCCATTTTGTTCGTGCCTGTGTCAGCTCTACACACCCTTCAGCCGTCGCAAGTTTCTCACGGATTTCATCCAACGTAGCTTCCGTCTTTCCATCCGCGATTTCTTCTTCGAACAGTGTGTTCACGATGTAGGTTTGTCCGGCGTAATGAACCGTCCAAGATTCAGGCTCGCTTAATGGGACTTTTTCCAGTTTCGGTTTTAATGCCGCAGCAGAAGTCTTTGGTGCAGATTTCTTGCCGACCTTGGATTCTGCTTTGGTAGACGCAGCACTCTTACCCTTTTTTTCATCTACCTTTTTCGCATCTTCCAGATCCGGACCAAACAGTGAGAGCTGACCATCCGAATTGATCGTAATTTCCACGCCGAATGTGGAACTATCATTAACCGCAGACTCAACTTGTCCTTTACCTTCAGAAACAACAGCATTCTCCGAAAAAAGCCCTTTTTCCAATTCCTTTTTCTCCATGTTTCTATCTCCTCTCAATAGTAATGATTTTTAAACAGCTCTACGCGTAGATTCTTCACTGTTCTCATTCAGATTATCACTGCCGCTGGCTTCAGCTGCCGATTTAAACATCTCGAAGAAATCCTGAACATTCACTTTAAGGGGAGTAAGTTCTTTATCGTCAAAATCCTTGTTCTGGAGCTTATAAAACCAATCCCGGAGGTTTTCGCCTTGGAAGAGGTCGTTATTTGCTGGGGAGTTAAAAAACAGATCCGGCAAATTTTGCAGCTCGAACAGATGATTGATTTTGATGGACCGGATCTCCGGCCAACATGCACGATTGTCCGGATAGACATTTGAAAACGGATAACGAAACAGCTTCGTCGTCGGTTTTACCATTACGTCCTTGACCGCAACAATTTGGCAATCCTGAATTTTCTTTTGTCTCACCAAAAAAGCGAAAAGAAGTTTCGGGTGCCCAACCTGACGATACGGAGTGTTGTGAAAAATCACATCCCGTCTTGCCCGTTCCCGCTCCAACACAACGATCTTTGTCCCATCGGATTCTTCTTGATATAACACCGTACCTTTGGGCAAGATCGGTGTACAAACCGTCTTGACCTTCGGTATGAATTCAGCGATAACTTCACGGAAGAACTCTTTGACTTCAGCATCTTGAATACACGAGAGCGCACTAAGAACACCGCGAAGCAGTTGAACGTTACGTGTACTGGCCAACTTCACTTTTGAGAGCAATATTAAGAACAATTCAGCAAATACTTCATCATTCTTAATCTCCCTCACTCGGAGTAGAAGGTGTTGCAAAAAAACGACGAGACTTTTCTCACTCAATTTGCTGAGATGAGACTGTAAAATAATTTGTGTAAACTCCTAAACCAAGTTACTCTAGCAGTAGACGATACGAGACGGGAGACGGAGAACACAATGGGCATGTTTACCAAAGAGCAATTGAGACAG
>Ga0310822_100356_pt1 | contig 24181 bp, 16 predicted proteins | sample P4_ome_2_FD_201313 | JGI IMG/M metagenome (GOLD analysis project Ga0310822, IMG submission 201313) | Sorghum-adapted microbial communities from Joint BioEnergy Institute, Emeryville, California, United States - P4_Day56_Rep2 | ecosystem: Engineered > Bioreactor > SSF (Solid state fermentation) >... | reverse complement strand
AAGCTTTAGCAACTTCCATTTTACCAAACAAGAAAGGTGTTTTTCTGTCAAGAACGAGATTTTTCGATAAGAAATCCTAGCTCCATCAAGGCTTAGCACAGATTTTCAAGCTGCGAAAGTTGAGTTAAATAAGTAAATGAATATAAAAAAAGATTGCGATTAAATAGGTATAACAGATCATAAAAAAATACACCGTACCCCGCATACGGTGCATGTGGAGTGCTGCTCACTGTTAGTGCGGAAGGACAATTAAATTGGAGATGTATTGGCCGAAATAGCAAAGAGGGGCGGAGAACCCCTCTTTTTTTGTAATTGTATTGCAAGTTTGATTGGTAAATCCTAAAAAGGCCATGCACTACTTCGCAAAAGACCGGCGCTGATTTATCCGTTCATCCACAGACACCGCTTGCAGTTCCGTGTCGCGAAGATGTGCTCCGTGTTCGGCGTTTCCAAAAGCGGTTACTACGAATGGACGAAACGCAAGGAAAGCAATCGCAGCAAATGCCGTAAGCAGCTTGAAAAATGGATCCGTAGAATTTTCTTGGATTCCAGGCGGTTGTACGGCAGCCCGAAGATTTGGAACGCATTGAAACATCAAGGCGTTCATGTCTCCCAGAAAACCGTTGCCCGCATGATGAAAGAGCTTGGATTAAAATCGCGTACCGTCAAAAAATATAAGGCCACGACAAACTCAAAACATAACATGCCGGTTGCGGAAAACGTCCTCAACCAGGCGTTCACCGCGGAGAAGCCGAATCAGGTCTGGATGGCCGATATCACGTATATTCCAACGGATGAAGGATGGCTCTATCTTGCCAGCCTAGAGGACCTTTGCACGCGCAAAATGTCGGTTTCCATATGGACGAACGGATGACGAAGGAACTTTGTCTGAAAGCTCTGGACCAGGCATATCGCCTTCAGAAGCCGAAAGGGAACGTATTGCATCATTCTGATCGCGGCAGTCAGTATGCGTCCTTAGACGATCAGCAGCGGCTGCGCCGATACGGCATGACAAGCAGCATGAGCCGCAAGGGCAATTGTTACGACAACGGTGTGCCACGAAGGTTAGCCTAATCTAAGGCATAATCATGCTTAATCAGAGATGAGGGTCGGCCCCTCGAAGTCGTCATGTAGGTGAAGACTTCAAACCACCGTAAGCTGCCCTAGTCAAAAGCTATGGTGGTGAGCGTTACGGAAAAGGCGGAGCCAGACTCTGTCAGGTAAGTGCCAATGGAGACGAACACCAGTGAACCGTCGATTACGTGTCGAAATAGCAGGGATGTCATCAAAACCAGGTTTGCGTTGTTGATCTGGGACAAATCCGGAAGAAACCTACTTACTGACCGGATGGTGGCCGGCATAGAGGCGGCGTGAACGTGGCACAGGCTTTGGTTAGGAACGTGGGAACCTGTATTTCGATGTGAAGAGAAACCTCCAAGCGAAAGAATCGCAAGGACAAAAGTATCAATGCGGAATACAGGGACGGAACAACCCGTAGTAGTGAGGAAGCTTCGTAATGGAAGTGGAGCGAAGGGGTTGTGTTATCCTGTTTTGGAACAGAGGTCAACCGCAAGGGAGGAGCCCATGAACAAAACAAAGCCCTACAACATCTCCAAGCAGGTCGTAGTAGAAGCATTCCGTCGCGTGAAAGCAAACGCAGGCGCACCTGGAGTAGACCAGATCAGTTTGGAAAAGTTTGAAGCCAATTTGAAGAACAACCTCTACACGATATGGAACAGAATGTCATCCGGCAGTTACTTCCCTCCCCCGGTTCAAGCGGTAGAGATCCCGAAGAAAAGCGGAGGAATTCGTCTGCTCGGGGTACCAACGGTGGCAGATCGCGTGGCGCAAATGGTCGCTAAAATCTACTTTGAACCTTGTGTCGAGCCCTATTTTCACCAGGACTCCTATGGGTACAGATCTGGAAAATCCGCGATGGACGCGTTAGCCGTAACGAGACAACGCTGCTGGAAGTATGACTGGGTACTCGAATTTGACATTAAAGGTCTGTTTGACAATATCAATCACGAACTCCTGATGAAAGCCGTGCGCAAGCATACGGACAACCCATGGCTCATTCTCTATATTCAAAGGTGGCTTGAAGCTCCCATACAAATGCCGAATAAGGAACTGGTGATGAGAACAAAAGGCACGCCTCAGGGCGGAGTAATCAGTCCTGTGCTTGCGAATTTGTTTCTTCATTACACCTTTGACAAATGGATGGAGAAAGTACATCCAGACAAACCGTTTGCACGATATGCAGATGATGCGGTTGCTCATTGTCATAGCGAGAGGGCAGCAGTGCAACTGAAGAGTGAACTTGAGGCAAGATTAAGTGAGTGCGGTTTGGAACTACACCCGGTAAAGACACGCATCGTGTACTGTAAAGATGGCAATCGCAGACTACAACATAAAGAGATTGCGTTCGACTTTCTGGGATATACGTTTCGGCCGCGCCGAGCCAAGAATCGAGAAGGAAAATATTTCATCAGCTTCATTCCGGGCGCGAGCAACTCGGCCAAGAGGGCGATGCGGCAAACGATCCGAACGTGGCGAATTCAGCTAAAGTCAGAAAAGGGGTTGGAAGATATGTCCAGGATGTTCAATCCTATTCTAAGAGGTTGGGTCAACTACTATGGACGCTACTACAAAGCGGAAATGCACTCGGTATATCGACGCATGAATCGTGCGCTACTAGAGTGGACGATGAGAAAGTACAAAAGGTTCAGACAGCGACGCAAGCGGGCCTGGAATTGGCTCATACAGATTGCGAAGCGGGAACCCAAACTTTTCGTCCAATGGGAGAAGAATTATTTAAGTTGGGCTGGATAATGGGAGCCGGATGAGCCGAGAGGTTCAAGTCCGGTTCTGAGAGAGCCTGGGGGTGCGATCCCCCCGGGCTACTCAACCCTGCATCGAATCGTTTCCACAGCGTACTCAAAAAAGAACTCGTTTATCTGGAAAAGTTCAAGACCCGCAAGGAAGCGCAAAGTAAGATTTTTGAATATATCGAGTTTTTCTACAATCGCAAACGAGTCCATTCGGCGATCGGGTATCTCACACCCATTCAATGCGAACAAATGTACGATTGTGTTGCGTAATTTTCTCGATTCCATGTGTCCAATCTATTGACAGAGGCCCACATGGATATGATCGAGGAATGGATGAGAAGCAAAGCACACTTATCAGTTTAGCAAACATCAAATATACAGCAGGAAAAGTCTCCGTAAGAGGCCTTACCTGCTGTTTTTGGTTATCACTCAAATAATTATTAGGGTTGATATAATAATCACAAGAGCAATGAGATTGATATTTTGAGGGAGGGGATCGCTTTTGGAAAAGGATATTGATGGATTGATTGAATATTTTGAACGAAACATAGTCGAATTACAGCAAGAACTTCAATTGGAACCTAATGATGAATTTTTAAAAGGAAAAATCGCTGGCATCAAGCATGCACTCATTATATGCCGCATGTACAATAGACCCGAAAATGGGAATCAAATAGATGTGATCATTGATTGATATCCGTTAAGACAATAAGATTCTAACCAGAAGCTTCTCCTGTGTTATAATCAGATTCAAAGCCAATACTGGTGTAACAGGATGGTGAGCCAATGAATCAAATCAAAGATCTTCAGAAGCTGATTAAGCTTACGGGTGATCGCGCAAAGTTAGATGCTAAAGCCAACGAAACATACATTGTATATAAGACGGCCGAAGGCCAGATCGTAAGGGAATACAGTGACGGAAATGTCATCCCTGTATCCGAACAGGATGAATCTCATGCATGAAGCGATGCCGATTATGTATGTTTTTGCCGGTAACAATGGCAGCGGGAAAAGTACAATCCGAAATCTAATTGTCGATCGGCTTGGGATTAGCATAAACATTGACCCTGATACTTTGGCTCGAGGAATTGATTCCAATCATCCAGAGAGACGAAAAGTATCTGCAGGGAAAGAGGCTATAAAATTAGCCAGAGATTGCATTCGTGACAGCCGTGACTTCTCAATTGAAACAACATTGGCTGGGGGCAACGTCATTCGTCTTATGCGTAATGCCAAGGCAAGCGGATTCGAAGTTACCATGTTTTACGTGGGTCTGGGAGATTATCGTTTGAATATCGAGAGAGTAGCAGCCCGTGTTAAAAATGGTGGTCATCTCGTTCCTGCTGAGGATATAATCAGACGACATGACACTTCAATTCAAAATTTAATTTCTCACCTTCATTTGATTGACCACCTTATCGTTATAGATAACAGCCGCGCCGAAGGTGAAATTGCTCTTGTTATAAGGTGTAGTTCGATCATACATCGAGCGGATTCGCTACCACTCTGGATTGAAAAAATTGAGCAGCAATATTTAACATGAGAAGAACAGCCAAGGGTTCTGGGTGTTCTTCTTTTTCATTAGATGGAATACGAACATATACTCGCTGACAGACATGTGTCAACAATGTTATGTAAAATGGTAAATGAGCTGAAGTAATTATGGGCAGGAATAAGCCTTGGGGTTGTCGAAATAGTTCTTGAGATTCATTTTTTGGTATCAAATGAATGGATGACCGGAGTGAATTATGTCTAATATACAAGAATTGATTGCCTTGGCAGTCGAGGCTTCTAGAAGCAAGAGAAATAAAATGTTATTTGTTGTGGTGAGTCGGAATTCGCAAGAAGAATTGCAAGGTGCCATTGAACGAATGGAAATTCCTACACTTAACGTAGGCCTGCTTTTGTCTGAGCAGTTACGAGTACTCCCACCTGAAAGACGTCCTTTTGAAGTAGGAAGGATACTTAGGTCTCTTATTGTACGAGAGAATAAGGACGTAATCTTCCTTGACCATATTGAGTATTTATTTGATACTGAATTGAAGCAGAACCCTGTTCGGTTGTTCGAAAATTTGAGCGGGAACAAGACGCTCGTAATCCACTGGCCAGGCACATTGGAGAACGGCGCTTTAATATACGCAACACCCGAACATCCTGAATATTATCAAAGTGATAACTCGTATTCCAGTTATATTATCGAAATCTAATAGTGAAGGGGCTTTTTTAAGTATGAAATATCGCGAACTTGTTCAGTTTGAACCCATTCGCTCCATTATCGAATTAAGAACCGCTGATGATAGCATTATTGATAATTATGTCATTTCTAATCGGATGGCTGAAGTGTTAAATGATATCATCATCGAACAATTGCAATTTGAACGTCCTATTGACCATAAGGGGATTATGGTTGTCGGAAATTATGGAACAGGTAAATCGCATTTGATGAGTGTTATAGCTGCTTTGGCTGAACATTCGGGTACGAGTGCACGATTGAATAACCAGACAGTTGCAGCCAAAGCTAAAGAAATCGAAGGAAAGTTTAAAGTACTTCGAATCGAGTTCGACGGTATTGATATGCCGTTTCGCGAAGTGCTGTTTCGGGAGATGACGGAATACTTACAAAGCATTGGTGTTAACTATGAAATGCCGGAGTTTTCTCAGGTTGTCAGCAATAAAGATGAGCTCGTCAAATTGATGTCCGCATTTCACGAGACGTATCCAGATCATGGATTTCTTCTCATAATAGACGAATTGTTGGATTATTTGCGCAGCCGGAAAGAACAGGAACTGATGCTGGACCTTAACTTCCTGCGGGCCATGGGCGAGATTACACAGTCGACAAGGTTCCGCTTTATGACCGGAGTGCAGGAAATGCTGTTTGATAATCCGCGATTTGCCTTTGTAGCTGAGCAATTAAGAAGAGTTAAGGAACGTACGGTTCAGGCTATTATTGCTCGTGAAGATATTGAATTTGTCGTTTCGCAGCGGCTACTTAAGAAGAACGATACCCAAAAAGCTTATATCCGCGAGCATTTGCAAAAATTCGCATCATTATATGATAAGTTAGGGGAGCAACTTGAAAAGTATGTAGAACTGTTCCCGATTCATCCGGCTTATTTAACTGCGTTTCAGAAGGTCAAGATTGCGGAGAAACGCGTTGCTCTAACGACCATTAGCGATGAAATTGAAAAACTTCTCGATCAAGATGTTCCGGCAGACAGCCCCGGGATTGTTTCTTTTGATAGCTATTGGACATATATACAATCCGATAGCACATTGCGTTCAGATCCGGATGTTCGGGAAGTCATGGAGAAAGCAGATGTCCTGCTGGACAGGGTCGAATATGCATTCCAAAAACCGTCATACAAACCGATGGCCAAACGAATCGTTCAGGCTCTATCTGTCTTCCGACTTACAACGGATGATCTAAGAGTTCGAATTGGAATGACACCATCGGAAATGCGGGATCAGTTGTTCTTGTTCGATAAAAACTGTGATATGGACGTAGAATTTCTCGATGCTACTGTTGAATCAACGTTGAAAGAGATATTGAAGTCTGTTAGCTATCAATTTATTTCCACGAATCAAGAAAATGGACAGTACTATCTTGACCTAGACAAGGACGTTCCCGTAGACGATCACATTGCAAGTAAGGCAGAAACACTAAGTGGTGAGCAATTAGATCGTTATTACTTTCAAGTATTAGAACGGGTGCTGGAATGTTCACCTTCTACTTATGTTACGGGTTATCGAATCTGGCAACACGAGCTGGATTGGTATAGTCACAAAGCAACAAGGCCGGGTTATCTTTTCTTCGGAGCGCCTAATGAACGTTCCACGGCTCAGCCGGAGCGGGATTTCTATATCTATTTCTTACAAGCTTTCGATGTTCCAAAATTTAAGGATGAGAAGAAGCCGGACGAAGTTTTCTTCGTGCTTGATACGAAGGATCAGACGCTGTTCCATAATTTGAGGCAGTATGCCGGGGCTAAGGAAATGGCGTTAACGGCTTCAACCGCTACGAAGGGGTTATACGAAGAAAAAGCTAACCATTACATTAAGGAATTAACCTCGTGGTTCAAGGTAAATATGCCAACCGCGTTTAAAATGACTTATAGAGGTATTACGAAAAAGTTGGCAGATTGGAGCTTTGCTGCACCCGCGCAAGCGACAGTTCGTGAAATTGTGGACACCGCGGCCGATGAATGCTTAACACAATGGTTCGAGGAGAAATATCCGGATTACCCTGTATTTCGAACAGACAGGACATGCCTGAAATGGGATGTATTGAAGACTACTTATATTCCGGAGGCGTTAAGCTCGATCCAATCAGCTACGAAAACTAAAACTGCTAGGGCGATTCTGGAAGGACTTGTATTGCTCGATGGCGATAAATTGAACGTTCAAAAATCCGGATATGCGAATTGGATTATGCAGCTTGTGAACTCCAAAGGTCATAATCAAGTTGTTAATGCTTCTGAGCTGCTGCATACGGAGCGAATCGCCGGCGGGATGGAAGTAAAGAGAACGGTACAGTTCAAATTAGAGCCGGAACTGCTGGCGGTATTGTTGGTTGCGCTTGTATATAGCGGAGATATCGTCATCACAATCAACGGCACGACTTATGATTCAATGAAACTTGATGAATTAATTCGTCTTAAAGCAGAGGGCATTATGGAGTTTTCTCACATTAAGAAGCCTTCTGATTTGCCGTTAGCAGAATTGCGAGCATTATTTGATCTGTTTGCAATCAGTCATGGACTTCTCCAACCCCAATCCCAAACAACTGGGGTCGCTCAGTTGCAAGTGGAAGTCGATAAGTTGTTGAAAGAGATCGTAAAGTTGGAACAGGATATTAAATCTGGAATTCCAACATGGGATTTCCCGTTGCTTTCTGAGACGGAAATTAGAGAGAATCAGCAAAAACTGCGAAAGCTAAACGAATTTTTGCAAAGCTTGACTGTATATAATACACCGGCCAGGTTGAAAAACTTCAAATATACTATTGCTGATATTGAGTTAATGCAGGAACATATACAACTGGCTAAACAGTTGAGAGCATTAGAGCAAAAGGCGATCGATGTAACGCAAAAGGCGCAGTATATCGTAAATGCGCTCAATCACGTACAAGTGAAGCATGAATGGCACGCGAAAGCCGAAGGAGCATTAGAAGACGTTCTTCATGCTTTGAAAACGGGAGGAGATTGCCAGAAGGAAATTCAAAGCTTACAGAAGTTGAAGGAACAATATATCGATCTTTATTATGCGATGCATAGCAGTGTTCGACTCGGTATTACCGATCAGAACAAAAAGGATCAACTATTGCAAGATGGCAGATATGCAACATTGCGTCAATTGGTAAGCATCTCTATCCTTCCTTCAAGACAACTGGAGGAATGGAAATCCAAGTTGGATCAGCTAAAGTTCTGCTGGAATTTGAAGAAAGATGACTTGGAACATGCGGTCATTTGTCCTCATTGCCGATATCGCCCGAAGGATGAGCCTTACATTCAACAAGTTAGTATTGCTAAGCTGAATGATGAACTTGATGAATTAGTAACATCCTGGACAGGGACTGTAGTTAATACACTGAATGATGCCGAGATAAAAGAAAGTATTTCGTTACTTAATGCTGAGCAAAAACAATTAATCGAACAATTCGCCCAAGACGGAAAATTCTCTTCCCCTGTAGACTTAAAACTAGTCCAAACATTGAAGGACTTGTTCGAGGGGATACGTAAAGTGGAGCTATCGGTAGATCAATTGGTCCAGATGGCTGGGAATGGCCATCCATTAACAGTAGATGAGTTGAGAAACCGATTTGAAGCACTAGTCAGAGATCATATAGGAACTGGCCATGGTAATCGAGTTCGGATCTTACTGCGAAAAGGTGATATACAGAATGGCTGACAAGGTTGAACAACTTGAAATGCTTAATGAAAATCAAAAAGCCCAAACAGGTCCGGTGACCTGTTTGGGTATGACTTTTGAAAATGATAAAGCTCGCCGCGCTTATTTTACCGAAGAATTGAGAAAGAAACTTCCGGAGCTTAGAAAGATTGAAGGATTTCCAATCGGTGAAGATGAGGATATACTTGCTCTATCCGATCCTCCATATTATACGGCATGTCCAAACCCATGGATAAACGATTTTGTTGCTTATTGGAATTTAAATACTACAAAATCATCAAATAGTGAGGAGTATCATAGGGAGCCGTTGGCAAAAGATATTTCAGAGGGTAAAAACGATCCAGTCTATACAGCTCATACCTATCATACTAAAGTGCCTCATAAAGCTATTATGAGATATATTTTACACTACACAGAACCAGGAGATATTATATTTGATGGATTTTCTGGTTCCGGCATGACAGGGGTAGCTGGAAATGGATGCTCAGATAAAGATTACTTGTCAACTTTCACTGACGATTTTCACAACATCGGAGATCGGTTGGTGATACTAAACGACTTGTCTCCAGTTTCCGCACACATTTCTTCTGGGTTTAATCATCTTGTTTTTAATGATTCAGTTACAAACGAACTACGCAGCTTAATTGACGAACTTGAAAACAAGCATAATTGGATGTATCAAACTTTACATGGACCTAATAATGATAAAGGGACTATCAATTATGTTATTTATAGTGATGTATTTATTTGTCCTGAATGTAATAATGAAATTAACTTTTGGGACTCAGCTATTAATAGAGAAACTGGTGAGGTAAAAGAGGAGTTTGCTTGTAGTAACTGTGGTGTGAAGGTAATGAAAAAGGATTTAGAAAAATCCTTAGAAGTTAAATATGATAAGATTAATAAGGTTACCTACCATCAAAATAAATTGGTGCCTGTGATAATAAATTATAGCATTAATGGAAAGAGATTTGAAAAAGTTCCTGATGAACACGACTTTGAATTATTATCCAAAATAGATGATGTAGATATTGATAGTTTTATTCCTAACAATGATCTTATACCCGGTGATGAAATTGGAAGGTTACTGAAACACTACTCGAAAGTATATCAACTTTGCTCACGAAGAAATCTCATAGTTTTGAGTGATTTCTTAGAACACGCAAAAAAACTGTCTTATCAACGCGAGGCACTATTTTTGTTCACATCAGTTTTACCAAACCTTACATGGTTGTATAGGTGGCGAGCAAATAATAAGGGAGGAACAACTTCTGGAACATATTATATTTGCTCTACTCCACAGGATAATAATCCGTTTAACCAATTGAGAAGGAAACTTACTGATCTAACTAAGATACGTCCAATAGGAAAATACCAAAATGTTATAGGAGTTCAATCAACAACCAAATTACAATTGAATGATTCATCAGTAGATTATATATTTACTGATCCACCTTTCGGTTCGAATTTAATGTACTCAGAATTGAATTATTTATGGGAGTCTTGGTTAAGGATTTTTACTAATAATGCTTCTGAGGCAATTGTAAATAATCATCAAAGAAAGCACAATGATGAATATAAAGAGTTAATGTTTCAGTGTTTCAATGAAATGTTTCGAATTCTCAAACCTGGTAAATGGATGACAGTAGTTTTTAGTAATTCAAAAGCTAGTGTGTGGAATGTTATCCGTGAATCTATTGAAAAAGCAGGATTCGTTATTGCGAATGTATCGGCATTGGACAAAAAACAGGGTAGCTTTAAAGCTGTAACTACTACAACCGCTGTTAAACAAGATCTTGTTATTTCGGCGTATAAACCTACTGATGAGTTAAGAAAAAGAATTTCAAACAACCAGAATACTGAAGACTCAGCATGGTGTTTTTTACAATATCATTTGGCTCAACTACCAGTATTTACAGGACAAAAAGGGTTTGCAGAGATCATTGTTGAAAGAACCCCACGTATATTATTTGATAGAATGGTAGCATATCATGTCCAAAACGGTTATTCGGTTCCTCTTTCATCAGGTGAATTTCAAGTTGGGATTGAGCAACGTTTTCCGATGCGAGATGGTATGGCTTTCTTAGAATCACAAGTTGCTGAATACGATAAAAAACGAATTCTTGCTAAAGAATTTACTCAACTTAGCCTTTTCGTCTCTGACGAAAATAGTGCCATTGAATGGCTACGCCAACAATTGCTAAAGAAACCACAAACTCGTCAGGATCTACATCCAAATTTCATGAAAGAAATACAACATATCGCCAAACATGAACTGTTGCCGGAATTGGATGAGCTTCTCGAGCAGAATTTCCTTAAGTATGATGGCGAAGGAGAAGTACCAAGTCAAATTCATGCTTATTTAAGTTCGGATTATAAGGATTTGCGCAATTTGTCAAAAAATGATCCGAGATTGAAGGAGAAAGCCAAAGATCGTTGGTATGTTCCAGATCCGAACAAACAAGCGGATTTGGAAAAGCTGCGTGAGAAGTCACTGTTGAGAGAATTCAACCATTATGTCGAGGAATTGTCTAATAATAAGAAAAAGTTGAAGCAATTCCGCACGGAAGCGATTCGAGTTGGGTTTCATAAGGCTTGGACCGAGAAAGACTATAAAACTATTGTCGAAATTGGAAATCGTCTACCCGAATCGATTCTGCAAGAAGATGAGAAGCTTCTACGGTACTACGACAATGCACAAACCAAGCTCGGACTGTAAGGAAGTGAACATAATTGAACGGTTGGCGTCAAAAGGTGCTTGAATGTTTTCAGGCACCTTTCCCCCATCTTACGATTGTAAGCGATCCAGACCAATTGCTCGAAGATGAAAACATCCTTTCCACATTAACGGGGCAAGGATTAGAAATTATAAAGCTTCAGGATCGAGCGTCATTTCGTTACGAAATTGAAAGCCGATTTAAGAAAAAAGATCAAAATGTAAATTGCGTTGTTGTTAGCCAATTGGAAGACTTAAGAGAAATCCCCTTTGACATATGGAGCAATGCACAGAAGGTTGAGTTGCGGAAGAGCAGTCTGTTCCCCAGGCTTTCTGCTCATGTTGTTCGCCAATTGGATACACGAACATTGGACTTGTTATCCGGTATAACCATCAGTGGCACTGTATCCTCCGAACGAGCAACGATCGACTTTATCTTAAGACAAGTCTATGGGTTATCCTATGATTCCGTTCATTCACTATCCGATTGTCTGTTGCTAGCCATGCGATATCATCGACTTCAATGTGAAGTTCCGGAAGTGATACAACAATATCTGATTGACGATCTGAAACGTCGAATAACGGATGTTCCTATTCAAGGTTGGATATCCTCACATCACGCTTTTGTGCAGTATCTGCAGCAGGAGTGGCATGGATTTGTTGAAGATCATTTTCCGGAATCACATGCTTTCTGGGACCCCGAGGTACGTGCTGTGTTAAGCATGCTTTTCATCGAAGGTGATCTGTCACCTGTTTCGATTAATCACGATTCTTTCCCGAATGTGTTCTTCTGGGGCGTATCTTTTGATGATAAGCGACAGAAATTCGAAATGATGAAAGAAATAGAGCGACAAGTGGAGACGTTACTTTCTTCCTCACCAGATCGCCGCGCCTGGATACAGATCGCTCGTCTCTTTGGGAAGGCCAAAAGTATCGCATTAGAATTGCAGCTAGAGGATGAAGACAGCAACCTATTAGTAGACATGGAGGAAAGAGTTGAGGCAGGTTTTGAACAGTGGTTATCGGATCACTATGGATCATTGGCTACGTTAACGGATCGAAATGTTCCGGTAATGGTGCATAAAACGGTTGAGGTGCTCAGGCTGAAGGGACAAGAGAAGGTCGCGCTTATTGTCTGTGATGGGCTGAGTTTTGTTCAATGGGCTCAAATGGAGCGGGAATTAGTGAAAGATTTTCAGTGTGAGGTCTATGGTTCATACGCGTGGATTCCTACCCTAACTTCTGTATCCAGACAGTCTATTTTCTCTGGCGAAATTCCGCGATTCTTCTACGATTCAATTAACACAACCTCCAAAGAGGAAAAAGCCTGGAAGACAGTCTGGGAAAGAAATGGCGTTCCCTCAGTTTATGTTACTTACGAACGTGGTTTAGGACAAGGAGAGTATGATCGATCCAATATTGCAGCATTGGCCAAATCGAACACCAAAGTTGCGGGTCTTGTTATCGATACGATCGATCAACTTACTCACCATACCATACAAGGCCAGTTAGGCATGTATGCTGCAATTGACGTTTGGTTGAAACAAAAATTTTTGCAAACGCTTCTTTTGGACTTGTTGAACGCGGGTTTCAATGTTTATCTTACCTCCGATCATGGAAACAAGGAAAGTAAAGGGGTAGGGCGAACAAATGATGGGACACTTCCTGAAACCCGTGGGGAGCGTGTAAGGGTATATCGCGATGTTGTCCTAAGGGATCAGGCCGCAGTACAATATTCAAGTAAACGATGGTCAGGTACGGGATTGCCGGATGACTATTACGTCTTAATCGCTCAATCTGGGGAAGCCTTCGTGCGCGAAGGAGAGATTGTGGTTAGTCATGGCGGTGCAAGCATAGAAGAGGTTATTGTCCCTTTTGTCCACATTCAAAAAAGATAATGTAGGTGTACGATGAAAAAAGCAGTCGGTTTCGATCAAAAAATTCAACTTCATCAGCTTGATTTTATTGCTAATGAAATCCCTAGAATGTCATCAAGGGATGCATTGTACCAGTTGGTTGATGAACGGCTCATGGCCGATATTGGTGGTGCAAAATCGCGTGCTAATGCCCGTACGATTTTGTTTAAAATTTGGTTCTTAGTTTCAGACGAGCATATCGAGCTTCGAGACAGGGCGTTGGAGATGTTTCAATGTGCAACGCGGGAAGAAAAGCTTGTGCTTCATTGGGGTATGTGTCTCCTTTCGTATCCTTTCTTCAAGGACACGGTAGAGCAGCTAGGCTATTTGTTTCACTTGCAAGATGAGGTGACTAGCGAACAGATCGGCCGAAAGATAAAAGGGCTGTATGGTGAACGTCGGCGAGTTGAAGTATCTGTGAATGCCGTACTTAGTTCACTTCGCTCCTGGGGTGTCCTTGAAATGGGGAAACGTAATTCTCATACCATGGCAGCGAAAATAAATATTTCATCGACGGAATTAAAGAAGTGGCTCGTACAAGTCATACTTATCGTTACAGGTAAGACCGTCATTGAACTAAATCATTTATCAGGAGAACCCTGTATTTTCCCATTCGAACTAAGTGTACTGGAATCTGAGCTTTCCGGCAATCATTTGGAGATTACACGTCAAGGAATTGGACGGTTATTAGTTGGGCTTAAATAAACGCTAACTCTGCTCGCGTGCGCCGCGGCAGAGTCTTTTTGCAAAGTGGGTGATGATCATGCTAGTCAAAGGCGATATTGTACGCGCTCCCCAGTTTCCGGAAACGGTGGAGATTAACAGCGTTGAACTGGTAGACGAGTATTTTGTTAATATTTCAGCTATTGGACGGGAATCGAATCAATATTACGAATTGATGATCGAACGAAGTGATTTGGTAGGCTTTAAGAGGATAAATGAGTCTGTTACATCAGAAATAGTAAACGCGCAAGAGTTGCAACATTATCTACAGTACTTTGTTTTCTCAATGGATACAAAGTATTCCTCCAAGAGGGCTTTGGGGAATAACAAATTGATCCCGCTCCCTCATCAAATCGAAGCTGTATATAGTCGTATGCTTCAAACTCCTCAAATCCGATTTTTACTAGCGGATGATCCAGGGGCAGGCAAAACGATCATGTCCGGCATGCTCATAAAAGAGTTGATGGCTCGTGATCGTATCCAAAGGGTTCTAATTCTTGTTCCGCCACTTGTACTAAAGCAGTGGCAAGAGGAACTTAGTGAGAAGTTTGGGGAGATATTTTTTATTATCAATCGTTCTACCATCAAACAATATGGGTCTGAAAATCCTTTTCTTAAGCATGACTTATGTCTGGCCTCTATGTACTGGGCAGCACGAGACGAAGTGAAAAGTATGCTTAGCGAAGTCGATTTCGACCTTGTTATCGTGGATGAAGCACATAAAATGGCTGCATATACACACGGTACGATCAACAAAAAGACGTCCAAAACGAAACTCTATCAACTTGGTGAATTGTTGTTGCGCCGTAGTGAGCATTGTGTTTTACTCACCGCTACTCCGCATAAAGGAGATATGGAAAACTTTCGTCACTTGATGAAATTGGTTGATGGAGATATTTTCTCGAGTCTATCTGTCAATGAAACGTTGAAGGAGAAAGCTAATCCATTTATTATTCGAAGATTGAAAGAGAATATAAAGAATTTTGACGGGACACCACTATTTCCAAAGCGTACAGTGAAAACGATTCAATATGAACTCTCTAAGCCAGAGTTACAGCTATATGAGGATGTAACGAACTACGTACGACATTATTTTAATCGGGCTATTAATTCTGGAAGCAATAGTACAGCGTTTGCTATGATGCTTCTTCAACGCCGACTCAGTTCGTCTATTGCAGCAATTGATTTGTCATTACGCCGGCGTAGGAAACGGTTGCAACACTTACTAGAGCTTACGGTAAAAGAACGCAAACAATTCATCGATAAGACTAAAGCCATTAATATAGACGAATATTCAGATGAAGCGCTAGATTTACAAGAAAAGATAGAGAAACAGCTCGAGTTAGCGGTAGATCAAGTAGACCCGGAAGAACTTCAAATTGAGATTGACCAGTTGTCCCGATTAATTAAACAAACCACTCATTTGAAGGCGAATGCGATCGAACGAAAGTATGATGAGTTGGAAAAGACATTATTTGGTCTGAATGGGTTACTTAATCAAGGAGAGAAACTACTCCTGTTTACGGAATCTGCAGATACGTTGGAGTATTTGGAGAAGAGATTACTAGAAAGATTGCCTAAGGTAGCAAAGATTATTGGCAAGTTCTCGATGGATGAGCGAAGAAGACAAGTGGAGTTATTCCGTAATGAATGTCAAGTAATGATTGCCACGGATGCCGGCGGCGAGTCGATCAATCTGCAATTCTGTAATCAGATGATTAATTACGACATCCCATGGAATCCGAATCGATTAGAGCAACGAATGGGTAGAATCCATCGTATCGGCCAGAAAAACGACGTATCTGTATTTAACTTGGTGGCATCCAATACTCGGGAAGGCGATGTCATGATTCGTTTGCTGGATAAGATGGATCAAATGCGCAACGACCTTGGATCGGATCTTGTATATGATTTTATCGGTGAGATATTTAATGGTGAAGATCACGATCTTCCTTCACTCATGCAAGCTGCAATTTTAGAACGCGAAAATCTAGATGACATAATAGCATCCATGGAACGATCGATATCGGAAGAGCACCAAAGATTGCTAGAGTTTGTCCAACAAGAGCGATTAGCCGAAGATGCATTTGATTTGCCGAAAATGAGACGTGAACAGCATGACATAGCCGTATCGAAATTGTCTCACCGCAGTTATGCTGAATTTGCCGAACAAGTACTACTTAGGAACAACGTACGAGTGTATGCGTCACAACAGGAGAAAGTAAAGCGGATTGATCGGTTTCCTAAGTACATCAGGGACTTATGCCGAATCCATAACTTACCATACAGTCAAATGAATGAGGCAGTTCGTTTTACACCGTACTCCGAATATAGTGATGAAAATGTAATGCTGCTGTCCGACGATCATCCATTATTTCGACTGTCTATGTTACTAGCTCAGAAAGATCAAAATAAATTGACAGTTCAGCGGTTTATGGTCTCATACCCCATTCCAGAGCCGATGACAGTGGACGTTTATTCAGTCAATGTCGTTGATGGAACTGGTAAAGAGCTTGACGGTGAAGTCATCTGCATCGCTAGAAAAGAAGATGGCTCGGTGTTTAGACTCGATAATTATTGGCTATTTCAGCAGCAGTTTATTGGGGAGCCAATGGTATTGGATGTCATTGATGATAAGTCCATGCGTTCAGCGGCGGTTCAGCAAGCCATTGAGATTAGAGATCATGTAAGGGCTAAGCGCAATCAATATTTAAACCGCGTTCATCAGTATCTTGATCAAACATTTACGAAGCAAATACATGAGCTGATGGACCGCAGAGCTGAATATGAACGAGATAATCATGATAATCGCAACAGTGCTTTAATCAATCAATTGGATGCAAGTCTTATTGATATCGAATTGCGAAAAGAAAACCGGCTAACCCAGGTTGAACGACAAAAAAATATTACCATGAAACCGCCGAAACGAATCATGCAGCTAGAAGTAGTTCCAAGAGGAGTTTCGGAGAGGCTTTTATCTGTGGACTACAAAGAGGTTGTAGAAGCCTACGAACGCCAACATGGTCGGAGCAATGTGAAAATGTTTGATCCATTGGCGAGAGTTGATTTCTATAGTGAGCGTTTTAACGGTGAGCCGCGCTTCATTATTTTGACCGACAATAAAGATTTCCTTCCGTCGGAGGAATACCTCGAAGATTTGTCGGATATTGCCGAGCATACATATGTTTATTATGTTCAAGGTGATGTGATTATTAGTGAAGAAAAACTAAATCAACGTGCTATGGTGTGACAATTAGATAGACTTATGATTTGATTGGAATACAAGGTCGATATGTGTAAGTATTTTGAAATTAATTCGATCTCTGTTATTCTAGTAATAAATGCCTATTTACAATTTTGAGGAAATATGGAGGTGTGGGAGTGAGCAAAGCTGTCATTGCCCGGATGCAAGGTGATGAATATCAAGCATTGTATTTCTGGTATAAAGCTTGTGGATTGTTCCATCCTCACTCAACGATTAAATCAATTTCTTATGAATACGATGTTGCTAAATCATTTGATGATGTGGTAATTGAGTACAATCAACCAATCGCAGACGAGTATGATGGAATGATTGACATGGATTTTTATCAGATAAAATTCCATGTTACAAATAACGGGGAAATGACTTATTCAAGCCTAACAGATCCTTCTTTCATAAATGCAACTTCGGTATCATTTCTGCAGAGACTGAAAGACTCTGTTTTATCTATGACAGCTCAAGGTAAAAGATGCAGATTTTATCTTGTTACTCCTTGGGGAATTTCAGCAAGTGACCAACTTGCAGAGCTCGTGAGTAATGTGGGGGGGGAACTTCGGTTAGATAAGTTGATGGACGGAACAACAGACAGAAGTCGAATGGGTAAGGTAAGGAAACTATGGCGTGAGCATCTAGGGGTAAATGATGACCATGAATTGCTCAACATTGTTAGATATCTTCGCATCTTTCCAAACTCGGGGAATATGAGGGTTCTAATTGAAAAGTTAAACTATGGCTTGCTCTCAGTGGGACTCTTGCCTATAGAAGAGGGTACTGTAACCCACAAATATGTGGATATGATAACAGGATTACTTAAAAAGGGACGTTTTACATTTACAAAAGAAGAACTTTTGGAGAAATGTAAAATCGAAGGCTTATGGAATGGTATAACTCAAAAAGAAGGTGAACAGATTATCAATCTTGGAATCCGTAGTTTTTCACGTTGGGCAGAAAACATGGAGAATGAAACCGATAATATGAAGTGTCTAGTAAAGTATTTTGACGGTCGTTACCTTAAGGATAATTTTTCCTGGGATGATGATATAGTTAAGGAAGTTAGAGGTTTTCTAGAATCCAACATTACACCGGGTAAAGTATATAATCTGCATCTTGATACTCATTCATCTATAGCTTTTGCTGCAGGGTATGAACTAAATGTAAAATCTGGTATAAGTGTAGCCCCAATCCAAAAGGGATTCAATGGACGAAAACAAATTTGGCGCCCCACAGATATCGATCTTTCAGGAGAGTATACAGACTGGATCTATAATGAATTATTGTTAGGAAAAGGGGATGATGTAGCTATAGCTATAGCGCCAACACACGATATATCTGAAGATGTAGTTCATTATATAAACGGAAATAAATTGCCTGTTAACCGTATAATTACTTGCTTTATTGATGGTAAAGGACCGGGTGCAACAACTGTAAAAGACGCAAATCACGCTTCGTTTCTTGCTAATAGGATAGCCACAAAGATCCGAAGTCGAAATATTTCTGAGAGAGCAGCTCGGTTACATATATTCTACGCTGGGCCTAATGGCCTAATGTTTTTTATCGGTCAACTTTCACACTCTTTTGGTGTATGCACACTATATGAATATGATTTTACAAAACAAATACCGGGTGGGTATCAACCGTCAATTTCATTTCCTTATAAGAGAGGGGAACAAGAGTGAAATTAACGACCTATTTTAATGACTTTTTGAGAAACATTCGATTAACGAAGAGCCAGGTTGATGATTTAATTACCGGACATACAACATTAAGAAACAGGCTAAATGACGATGAAGATTTATCCAAGATTATTGTCAGTACATTTCTTCAAGGGAGCTATAGAAGATCAACAGCTGTCAAACCTAAAAGCGGAAATCGATCAGATGTTGATGTAATAGTAGTTACAAAGCTAGATAAAGACGAATATACTCCTGACGAAGCAATGAAGGTCTTCGAACCATTTATGGAAAAGCACTACGCTGGGAAATATCGTTTTCAAGGTCGATCCATTGGAATAGAACTTAGCTATGTTGATCTTGATGTGGTAATAACCTCAGCTCCTTCAGAAGCAGAAACAGGAATTTTACAAACCGAAAGTATTAATACAAATTCATCCATTGAGGAAATTGGGGAGTTGATCAAATCAATATCGTCAAGTCACTATACCAGGGAAGTTAATGAATTTTTGAAATTCGTTCGAAATGAGTCCGGCTGGAGAACGTCTCCTCTTTATATCCCTGACCGTAATGTGGAGGAATGGAAGGAAACACATCCATTAGAACAGATTCGTTGGACATGGAACAAAAATGCTTCATGTAATGGTCACTATATCAATGTGGTTAAAGCCATCAAATGGTGGAAACGCATCAATGATCCGGATACCCATCCTAAAAGTTACCCATTAGAGCATCTAATTGGGCAGGCTTGCCCAGATGGAATCTCTTCCGTTGCTGAGGGGGTAACTTTGACGTTGGAGGCAATTGTTAAAGATTATTCTAATAAGCCAATCCTTCCTGACCACGGTGTACCAGGGCATGATGTCTTTGATAAAATTACTGAAGAAGAGTATCAGGCATTTTACGAAAAAATCGTTACCGCGGCGGGTGTAGCACGGGAAGCTTACGATTTAGACACAGTAAGAGAAAGTGCCAACAAGTGGAGAGAACTATTTGGAACAGAATTTCCTGCCCCGCCGGATAATTCAAACAATAGTGCTACAAGTGGTTTTTCTCAAAGACAAGAAATTACTACCCCTAGTGGTGGTAGATTTGCATAATATTGAAATAAAACAACCTTCGGAGATATTATTACTTGGTAGAAGGGCAATAGAAAATCTAAAAGAAGTGGAAATACTCGAGGATTTCCGCTGGAATCCATTGTTAAGAAAGTGGATGCTTTTTTGCCAAATTAGTATTGATACATCGTCTGTTTATATAGGAACAAAGACGAATTGGTATGTATTGGTCGATAGTGATTATCCATTTGGATCTATTGATTTTTATCCAGCATTACAAGAAGGCATAGTCAGAACGTTTCCACATCAGAACTATAATGGAATATATGATGATGATAGACCATGGAGGAAAGGCAAATTATGCCTTGATACTAGTGTTAAGGCTCTTGGAAGATACGGAAATGATGAGGAACCACGCAACGGCGAAAATAGGCTATTGTGGCATTTTCTTCGAGCAATCCTTTGGCTAAAACTGGCTTCAAAAGGTGAACTGGTAAAGTCAGACGATTACTTTGAATTACCACACTTTCCTGCTGCAACACTGGACTTAATAGTATTTTCTGAGAGTCCTGTTACCTTGCAGCGTTGGAATGATTCAGATATTAATTATGGATTAGTTCAATTTGTTGAATTAAAGAAAGATCCTCAAATCTTGATAGTCAAAAGATTCAAAGACATTAGAAACAATGATTTATATCTTCCAAAATGGGGAACAGAAATTTCTGATGCAGTAGCCTACCCTATCGTTGGGTTATGGATAAAATTAAAAGAAATTCCTGTAATGCAACCATGGCAAGCACCGGCTACTTGGGGAGAGTTGCATGAAGTTTTGATGCATCAAGGTATTGACTTAATGCGTCATTTAATGAATAATGCTAGATTTTGTAGAGATGGATTTCCTCATGTTTTGATGTTAGGCTTTCCTATTCCTGAATATTTTTCTGGAGTACGTACTGTTATGAACTGGCAAGCAGCGAAATTGCCTGTTTTGTCACATGGAAACAAATTCGCCAATGGATTTAGAAAAGGGGAACGCGGTTACTGGCATAGAGATAAGACAACCATTTTACGAAAAAAAGAGAAACTTCAATGGATTAATACAGAGAACTGGCATCGTAACGAAATCCTGAACAGGGGCAAACTAAGTGCTAAAGTATCGCAAACGTCAATCTTACAAATTGGTGCGGGTTCTTTGGGATCTATGATTGCTGAACAATTAGTAAGAGCAGATCTACAGAAACTTACGGTTGTAGATCCGGACATCGTTCAAGTCGGTAATTTAACCCGACATATGTTGGGTATGCATCAAATTGGTGAGAATAAAGCTATTCAATTGGCTCATAAATTAAACTCTTCCATTCCTCACAGCAAAGTGAAAGCTGTCAATGAGAAATTTAATGATTTGAGCCAATTTGCTTGTTCTGATTATAGAGTTGTTATTGACTGTACAGGTGAAGATCAAGTATTGCATTCGCTTAATCAGATTTCTTGGGATAGCTCAAAAATATTTATTTCGGCGTCGTTAGGCTTTGCAGCAAGACGGTTATTTTTTTACACAGAATATAGTAAGTCATTTTCGTCATCTACATATTTTAAGTTAGTAGCTCCGTGGATCGAAAGAGAACGTCAAAGTTACACGGAGAATGACTTGCCGCGTGATGGCATTGGATGTTGGAATCCAGTTTTTCCTGCCCGAGTTGATGATGTTTGGATGATGTCTTCGGTTGCTGTTAAGAACATTGAAAAATACATTCAAAACCCAAGTTGCCGACCCGTTCTACTTGTTTATGAGCAAATATGGGATGGAGACAGTTTCTGTGGTATAGAATTAATAAGCAAAGAGGAAGGGGATGAATAAAAAATCATTTTCTATCATGAACACCTTCCATATAGTGTAGTTTTTGAGGAAAATATTATTGCTGAAATGTTAGAGTTATGCAAAGAAAAGATGCCTCTTGAGACTGGAGGCATATTAATTGGGAAATATTCTGAGGATGGAACTAAAGCAATGGTACGTAAAATTACGGGACCACCACAGGATTCTAAGCATGGAAGTCATTCGTTTTACAGAGGAATAAAGGATCTAGCTTTGTTATTATCTAATCTTTGGAGTTCCACAGGGGAATTTTACTTGGGGGAATGGCATTTCCATCCAAACTCTTGGCCAATTCCAAGCTTAACGGACAAAAAGCAAATGAAAATGATAGCAAACGATACTCGGTATCACTGCCCAGAACCAATACTTTATATAATTGGCGGAAATCCATTTGCACAATGGAATTCATCGTGTCATGTCTTTTTGCGAAGAGAGTCAATAAAACTTATCGAGGATATATAGTGGAAAATGGATAATGACTAAGGAAGCATCACACATTTGTGTGCCGAGTCACGGCCATGAGATCTGATTCTAACATAACACATTTTAATAGGGCCAGAGTTTGGTCAAGGTATACCGTCAGTTGCATCATGGTTGATGCTTCCGGCGGTTTTTACTTTAGATAGCGATTCGGTTTCCTTACATATCTTCTAGTCTATGAAGCGAGAAGTGTAGTACGATATACCTATAATATTTGGGATCGGTGGCTGGAAGATGATGCGATACAAACAAAAACTGATAGACTTTTTATGCACATTTCCCAAGGTAACGGTTGGTCTCTCGGACCTTGAGCGAGCGTTCCAAGGCGAGCAGATTGACTATGAAACATTCGCCGGGATCGTTTTGGAGCTCGAAAATGAGGGGAGTCTTGGAGCAGTAAATTCGCACGGCCGGAACGGAAAGCCTCTTTCGTTAGCCTACCACTATCGCATACACAAGCGACTGCTGCAAGAAGAGTATGTTCGAGAACTGCATCAGTGGAGCTCGAGATTGCACCCCGACATTAGTCTAGATATTTATTATGGCCTCAGTCCGGACATATGGCGTGCGGACCTGCCTTATATTGAACAGATCGACGCGTATTTAAAGCGGGGATCGCGGCCAACACGGAAAGCACCGGCACCCGAACGCAGCTATGAGCTTGTCCGAGACGAGAAGTGGATTACGGATCACGGAGGACAAGCCTTGTTGGAACGTTTGGGCATCTGGGAGCAGCTCCAGATTGTCCCGGTCAGCGATCCCTTGATGTTAGCGGTTAACCCTTCAATCAGATTTGCAAGCAAAAAACACTTGCATCTCATCGTGGAGAACAAGTCGACATTCCAAGGGTTGGTGCCGGAGCTTCCGGGGATGGCCTTCTCTTCCTTGATTTTAGGCTATGGCCGAAAAATTGTAGGAAATCTGGGGATGCTCCGTCTGCAGTACCCGGTTCAAAGCGCGGAACATGAAATTTACTATTTTGGCGATCTCGATCTGGAAGGGATACTGATCTGGTACGACCTTCATGTGAAATTCGGGGTAGAGCTGGCGCTGCCCTTTTATCAGGCATGCTTGAAAAAGCCCCCGGCTAGAGGGAAACAAAATCACCGATTGAATGAAGAGGCTTTACGGGCCTTTACAAGATGTTTTAACAAAGAGGAATCAAATCAGATCACCGCCATGCTGGGTGAGGGGTGCTATATCCCGCAAGAAACTTTGAAAAGTGAAGAATTGATTCGAGTTGGGAGGGAAGCCGTATGGAGTCAAAAGGGATGCCAATCGAATTGAATGACATACTGTCCGGCTTCCAAGAGCGAATGGGCAAGCTTGCATTGTTCGATCCGTTATTCGAGCTGAGTCGGCAAAGGAAAACTGACCGCAGCGGGAAACAAGTGGCGATGATGGAGCTGGGACTGTTGACGCTGCTGTTTTTCTTTGAGAAAAAACTGATGCGAAGTAGGAAGATCAGTGTTAAGGATCTGGTCGGTTTTCTGGCCGTTGTGCTGGAGGACAAGTATGATCTCGACCAGGAAGAGCTGGAAGATATCGGCCGAAGGATTATGCATGTATTTCGTCCTTCATCCGGACGGAAGCGGGAGTTTCCTTTTTTTCATTAGCTGTGTTTAGGTTTGCTGTTGTTTTTTTCTTGTTTCTTGGTGTTAGGAGGCAAACCGTGCTTGTCGCAGACTGGTTTCGGTCTCAAACGTGCTGGGCGTGCATGCGGCCACAAACATCGATCG
>Ga0310822_100354_pt1 | contig 24425 bp, 25 predicted proteins | sample P4_ome_2_FD_201313 | JGI IMG/M metagenome (GOLD analysis project Ga0310822, IMG submission 201313) | Sorghum-adapted microbial communities from Joint BioEnergy Institute, Emeryville, California, United States - P4_Day56_Rep2 | ecosystem: Engineered > Bioreactor > SSF (Solid state fermentation) >... | reverse complement strand
GGATCATCCTCATCCCCTTCGACGACCCGGGCGAAGAGGTCGGCGACTCCGACCGCATGGTGGCGGATGACGTGTGCGTAGACGCGGAGGGTGATGGACGGGTCGGCATGGCCGAGTCGTTCAGCGACGACGTGAACCGGGACACCGGCGAGCAGCCTCCTGCCTCCAACAGCTCCCGGTACAACTTCGTGAGCATCGCCGGCCGGACCGCTCTGAAGCCGAACCCCACCGATCCGGCGAAGTACATACCGCGCCGTGAGGTCTCGATATCCGGCCAGAGTCTTCGGCTTGACCTCAACCGCATGCACATCGAGCCACTCCGCCAAATACTCCCCCACCGTGATCCGGTTCCGGTCGACATACTCGCCGCGTCTGGCTCTCACGCGGGCTTCGTCGCGAGCCGCCTTGGCGGCAGCTTCGGTGTGCCTGCCGAGATGTACAGCGATGCCGCTGTGTGCCGGAGGCCGTGAATGGTCAGCCCGTCCAGACCGGCCGCCCTGACCGCCGGGTGCCAGACGCTTCGACGGAAGTTGGTCAGCCGTAGCGGTCCGCCACGAGGCGAGGTGCGGGCACGATCAGCAAATGGCGTACTGGCAAACCGCAGAGAACACGTAGACGGCCTGCTGGATGTCGGTTGCCGAGAGCCGTGAACTACCGAGTTCACTGCGGATCTTCTGTTCTGCAAGCCAACGTGGAGCGTCAATCTTGCGGCAGAAGTTCCTATTGCGTTCACGCCGGGATGTCGGCCGGGCAGTGCATCGGAACTCTAGAACTCTGTGTCGGAGTGATCTCGTACCGTGATCACCGTGCATGTGTTCGTGGACGAGGCGAAGCGGACGGAGTTCCTGATAGTCGCAGTCCTTGTAGCACCGTGTGACCTGGCGGTATGCAGACGTACGCTGCGAGGCCTGCTGATCGGCGCGCAGGGCGAATTCATTTCAAGGGCGAGCGGGAGTCGCGGAGGCGGCAGATTCTCGCGGCCATCCTCGAACTCCCCGTGTCGGTTCGGATCTACTCTAGTGATCTTCGGTACGAGCTCGATGCGCAACAGGCGTGCCTGGCCAAGCTGGTATCGGACATCGCGGCCGCCGGCGCATCGCGACTGGTGATCGAGCGAGACGACTCGATGGTGCGGCATGACCGACGGACGTTGATCGAGGCTGTGGCAAAGGCCGGCTGCCGAGACCGGCTGCGCTATGATCACTACGGTCAGACGAGGACAGTCTGTTGTGGATATCAGATGCGGTCGCCTGGTGCTGGTCGAAGGGAGGCCGCTGGCGCCGCCAAGTCGAGCCGATCGTCTTCGAGGTCATCAAAGTGCCCTAAAATGCGCGAACCCGGCTCACCGGTCATTCCGGCCGGCTGCCGGGTCTACGACTTCGCAGGCTGATCCTGCCAGACACAAGAGGTGCGTTCAACCGCTTTCATTGGCTGCGCGTGTGTCCTCGAGGTCAACGTCTGCCCATCGCAGGTCAGTAGCTCACCCCGACGCGCGCCGGTATAGGCGGCGAGGTGGAAGAACGCATAGAGCCGGTGTCGTGACGCAACCGTGAGGAATGCACATCGAGCCACTCCGCCTTGAGGTCGTCGACGCAGAGTGGCCGGCGTCCTTGCCGCCCTAGGTGGTCTTCTCGCCGTCGCTCGCGGTGTCGGTGGTGTCGGGTTGGCCCGTCAACTGCCAAGGGGGTATACGCAGGTCTACACTCTGGTGGTCCAGCCGACCGACGCGGGTAACGGAGAGGGGAGCCTCCTGGTCTTCGCCGGCATCACCCCCAGGGCTCACTTGGTGTGGCGCGGTATCTCATCGACGAAATCTTCGAGCTGTACCGCCAGCTTCGCACTCACACCTTCTCCGTCATCGTCGGCACCGAGTACGACCCATCAACCAGCGAGCCTCGCAACGTTGAGCTGCTGACTCCCTCCTACCGCCACAAGGACGCCTGACATGTACATCACTCTCGCGACGGAGCCAGCACGATCCGACCGGCCCAACGAAGACTTCGTGGCGACCACGCTCGACACCCTGGTGGTGCTTGACGGGGTGGGCACAGCTGGTACGAAGTCCGGCTGCATCCACGGCACTCCCGGTTCGTCCAGCAGCTGGGCAGCACTCTTCTCGCGATGTTGACCGCCCAGCCCGGGGCAGATCTCGCAGAGGTGCTGGAGGAGGCAATCATCGCAGTGCGCAGCCGGCACGGTGACAGCTGCGTGGTCGACCACCCCGGCACCCCCTCCTCCACCGTGATCCTGCTTCAGGAGCACGCCGATCAGGTGCACTACCTAGTCTTGGCCGACTCCGTCCTGCTCTTGGACTCGACTGACGGGCTGCAGGTCGTCACGGACGACCGCGAAGCCGCCTTTGCCGCCCGAGTCCGCGGCGACTTGGATGCCACCACCAACGGCATGCCCGAGCGCGAGTCCGCCCTAGCCAACTTCATGACCCGCATCCAGGCCTACCGCAACCGCCCCAACGGGTTCTGGGCCGCCGCTGCCATACCCGAAGCCGCCCGACAGGCCATCACCGGCAGCGTCCCCGCCGCTTCCGTCCGCCGGGTGGCTGTGCTCACCGACGGCGCGACCCGCCTCGTCGACCGCTTCGAACTCTTGGACTGGCCTGACCTGCTCGACATCCTCGACACTGCCGGACCTGTCGAACTCATCCGACGCACGCGCGAAGCCGAAGCCAGCGACCCTCACGGCCGCCGGTGGAAGCGCGGCAAAGCCACCGACGACGCCACCGCCGCCTACTGCACCGCATTCGCCCGCACCGCTGCGTCGCTGCATTGACCTCTGAGCCAGACATCCGAACGCCAGTGGTGATCGCTTTCGTCTCGGCTTTGGCCGAGTGCATGCTCGCGTAGATGGCCGGAGACCGACACCTTGATCGTCAGAGGTTAAGCTCACTTCTTGGTAGCGGCGGCACGCCGGGTCCACACCTCGGCCTCTTCTGGTCTACCCCGATGCCTCAGCAGGCGACCTAGCTCCCTCATCGCCCTGGTGTCGCCGGCCTCAGCCGCCTTCCGCCACCACTTCTCAGCCTCGTCCAGCTCACCCCGCTCGTGCAGCAGCGCCATCGCTGCGCTTTCGGCGGCGTCGGCTACCTTCCGATACCAGGCCTCAGCCTCATCCAGCTCACCCCGCTCGTACAGCAGCTGACCCAGGCCTATCATTGCTAGACTGTCGTCGGCCTCGGCACCCTTCCGAAACCATTCCTCAGCCTCGTCCAGCTCACCCCGCTTGCCCAGCAGCAGCAGGTAACCCAGATCCGCCATCGCCGCGGAGTTGCCGGCTTCGGCGCCTTTCCGAAACCACTCCTCAGCCTCCTCGGTCGCACCCCGCTCCCGGAGCAAGTAGCCAAGCCACCTCATGGACTCGGTGTCGCCGCTGTCTGCACCTTTCCGAAACGCCTGCTCGGCTATATCCAGGCGTTGTTCGTGTCGAGCGGCAAAACCGATGGACACGCGTACGTCTGGGCTCGCCTGCTGGATAACCAGGTTCCACTCTTCGGCAGAAACAGCGTGTGCTGGCGCATCGGCGCAGGAGCTGGCGTGTTGAACGAGCACGTCGGAGACCCGGTAGCCGTCGACGACACCGACCGAGCTTGCCTGCGGAACCAGTGGCGCGGCCTGCCCGCGCACCGGTTGGCAAGCCCACGCAACAGCGTGCTCGAACCAGTCCCGGGGTGCCGTGGCACGCTGATCGGCAGAAAGCTCGTGCTCGGCCAGAGGCTTGACAACCTTCACCGGGATCGGTTCGCTGTGGCCGCAACGACGCGCCACCACCGCAGCCGTGATCACCGCGGCACCGAACGGATCCGAAGGGTTACACCACCGGGCGATCAACTCCGGTGCGGCAGCCAGTGTCTCCGCGATCCTCGGATCGTCAAGCCGCGTCGCTTCGGCCAGCCGTGGGTCATGCTCGGCGAGCTCTCTGGCGCGTTCCTGCTCCTGGCTGGTGAAGACCGACGGCAGGTCGATGCGAAGGTCGACCATCGACAAAACGTCGCGTGCGTCGTCCCCGCCTTCCGGCAGCATCAGCCCATCGCTCGACTTCCTGACCGGCCGCATGTAGCGGTCGAAGGTCTCCGGCCAGAGAGTGCCGACAAAGATCACCGGGCGATCCCGGTTCGCCAGAAGACGCCGTACCGTGGCGGCGGTCAACCCGCCGCCACCGAGGACGTTGTGCAGGTCGTTCAGCCAGACCACGGTGCGCGACAAGTCAGCCCCAGCAGCCACCAGCTCGTTGACCTGCGCGCCGTTGCTCGGCCGAAACAGCCACCAGTCCGGCACAACAGCACGCACCGCCTCGTACAGACACCGACTCTTGCCAGACGCAGCCTGACCCACCACAAGAGCGAAGCCACCCCTGCGCTGCCGCGCCGTCAGCCACGTACGCAGACGGGCATCGACATCACGGGGCACATACGTCGGCAACTCCACAGACAGGTCAGTGCCCACGCCATCCGGCAGCGGAATCGCCGGATGAATCCCCAACCACGCCCGATCAGACTCATCCAGATCCCGAATGCGAGGAAACCCGCCGCCACCAGTGGCCTCCTGAATCAACTCCTCACGGCGCTGAGCCTGCTCAACCCGCCGCACAGGCCGCCGAGCCCACGCCCCAACACAAGCATCCACGGCCGGCTTCACCACCGCACCCAGCGCAGTCGCCACCGCGCCAACCAACGCCACCAGCCACGCAGGCCACGAAACATTCACCGCCCGCAACACCGCCGGAGCAGCCGCCAACACACCCACGAACACCACACCCGCGGCCAACAGCCAGCCGCCAACCCAACCGACACGCAACCGCACCACAGCCCTCCCCCGAAGGCTCGACCCACAACCTGTGATCATCCCACGCTGCACTTATGGAGCGCCACCGGCGCATGAAGGCAGTCTCTTCTACCGGCCAGCTGTCTCGCACCCCAGCTGAATGTCCCGACCAAGTCGTCAGAGTCTTCTTGTCGGGGTGGGCTCGTGGAGACCGCCTCCCGACCGGACTCCCACCGACTCGTACGCGCAGCTCCAGCTTGCTGGCGATGATCTGCCACGCTGTCGACCATGAGAGAGCCATTGGTCCTCCAGTACGCAACGCCCAATGCGTGGATCCTCCATCCGCCAACTGACCCGTGGGGCGATGGCTATGTCGCGGTGATGCGAGCGGAGCTGCGTGGCCACGGCCTCCACGCCAGTACCGACGTCAAGGTTTCGCTACCGTCCGAGGACGAGGACCCAGACCTGCTCCCGTTCTTCCAAGGGCTGGCCCGCGACTGGCGAGGCTGGTCCGGTGAGCGTGCATGGCGATCGCTAGACGGAAAGCTCTGGATCCACGCCGTCCATGACGGGGCGGGCCACGTCAGTATGACGGCGACTCTGCGGGAGAGTGCGAGCGCTCCGGACGCCTGGACAGCACGTGTCACCGTGAGCGTCGAAGCTGGCGAGCAGATGAGCACACTTGTCGCAGACCTGAGATCGCTGTTCGCGCGGTAGCGCGATGCGTCTCAGTGCACAGTTGCACTGCCGTTTCATGATCTTGTTTACCGCCCTGCATCCGAGTGTCAGCGGTGATCGATCCCGCATCGCCTTGGCTGATGCATGCACGCACAGGTCCCGGCATCTCGGCCTACCCAGAGCGCAGGGGCAGCCACCGATGGGACCGAAGCCATCGATCTCCGTATCCCTGGGCGATCTCGTAGGCCGACTGCTTCAACACGAAAGACCCGGTCTCCCATGACGTTCCCGGCTATGCTCGCTGCCGTTGTACGGGGGGCGGCGCCGCGACCGGCCTGACCCATGGCGGTGCCACGAGCAGACCGAGGCGTCGAATGCGAAGACTCATCATTGTCTTGTTCGTGCTCGGCCTCATGTTCGTCGTGGTCGACCGCGTCGCCGTTGTGGCTGTCCAACGAGAGATGGCCGCTCGAGCGCAGACTGGCGCTGGTTTGAATGCGCGGCCCGACGTGGTGATCCGCGGCTTCCCCTTTCTGACCCAGGCGATTCGTGGGCGGTACGACCACATCGAGGTCTCACTCGGAGACGTGTCACGAGGCGACATCGAGCTGCGTGACGTACGGCTGGAGCTACATGACGTACGCGCACCCCTCAGCTCACTTCTCGACCAGAACCGACAGCTGCAACCGCAAGCACAGACCGTGCAGGCCTTCGCGGTCGTGCCCTACGCCGTTGTGACCCGGAGCTTGCCGCACACCGTCCTGCAGGTTCGAGACGTACGCCCACAGGGCGAGTCGCTGCAGCTCACGGGAGAGCTCACCCTGGCGGGACTGCCGACCATCCCGATTTCTGCCACCCTCGACATCTCCGCCCTGGCTGATGCCATCGCCATCAGACCGTCCCAGGTCGACGCCGGCCCGCTTCCCAGCCTTCCCGTTCACAGGGCGCTCACCATTACCGTCCCGGTTGACCTTCCGGCTGGCTTCGAACTTTCTGGCGTACGCGTAACACGAACCGGCCTTCAGATCACCGGGCACGGTCGAGACATCGTGCTGGCCCGCGTCCGGTGACAAGACCAGCAAGGAGAAAGGCCCATCAGTCCAGGGGCGCATGGGAGTGCGGAGCGTTTGCCGCCCGAACCGCGTCACGCATCACGGTGTCGCCACGTTCGTCGTATCCATCGATGACGCCCTTGACATCGGCGGCTGGGCGATTCTGGCTCATTTTGACCTTCGCCTCTATGCGAGTGATGCAGAGTTCCACCCCCACGATGGCGCGAAGCTGGCCGGCAATGAAGTCGGCAGGCGCGTCGTCGACGGACCACGGATGTGGCAGATCTGCCTCATGATGATCAGTAAGCCGACGTACCAATTGTTCCAGCCATGCCGCGTCATCGTGTACGACAAGCCTTCCGTACACATGCGCTGTGATGTAGTTCCACGTCGGTACGACGCGTCCGTGCTCTGACTTTGATGCGTACCAGGAAGGCGTCACGTACGCATCGGGACCGTGCACGATCACGAGCGACTCGCCTTCGACCGGCTCCCGCCACTGGTCGTTGTTGCGTGCGACGTGCCCGAGCAGTGCACCGCGCTCTCCCACGCTGGGGTCGTACAGCAGCGGCAGAGGTACGTCGCGAGCAGCCCCCGAGGTGTTGACGTGATGAGGTCTGCGGCATGGCAGCGAGAGAGCAGCTCGTGCACCTGCGTGTCGTCGGCGGCGAAGTGACCTGGTACGTACATAGGCTAGTCATCTTTCCTGCAGTCAGAGAACTGCAGTTCGTGGTATGCCGTTTTCGCAGTGCTCCGCTGGAACACCACTTCAGAGCCTATGGGCAGTGCAAAGACGAACTGGATGTCGATCAGCGCCCGGCCGGTCGCCGCCTGCCCGATGGGCCTTGAGCCGCAGGAGGCGGAGTCAACATGTCTACCAGCGCCCGCGCGGCAGTGGACAGTTCGACATCGCGACGCTGCGCCAACAGGATCGTCCGGCTGAGCCCGGGCGCGGCAAACGACACTACCCGAAACCGCTCGTCCGCCACCGTGCGCGGAACCACGGCCAGGCCGAGGCCGGCGCGGACGAACTCGAGGGCGGCGTCCATCTCCCCGCCCTCGATGGCGAAGGTTGGGGAGAACCCGGCCTCGCGGCAGGCGGCCACGGTGGTTTCGCGCAAGTCGTAGCCGGCACGGAACATCACCAGCGGCTGCCCCTCGAGCTCGGCCACGGTGATTCGGTTTCGGCGACCGATCGGGCTGGGGGCCGATCGCGAGGCGATGACCACGAGCTCCTCGGTAAAGAGCGGCAGCGTGGCCAGTTGCGGATCATCGCCCAGACGGGTGTCGACCACCAGGGCAAAATCGAGCGCTCCCTCGGCCAGCCTTCGCTGGAGGTCACGGGAGCCACCCTCCTGGATCATCAGCTCGATACCCGGATGGTCTCGGTGGAACTTGGCCAGCACCCCGGGGAGCAGCCCCGTGCAAAGGCTTGGCGTCGCCCCGAGTCGGACCCGTACGCGATGCAGCTGCAGCACCTCCCGGATCCGGTGACGGGCGGCGTCGGCATCGGCCAGCATTCGGCGGGCCACCGGGAGCAGGGCCTCGCCGGCGTCGGTCAGCGACACATTCCCCTAGTCCGATGGAAAAGGGGCGCACCGAGCTCCCGTTCGAGAGCACGCACTTGTTGGGACAGTGAGGCGTCGGCTACCCGCTCGCCGGCCTCCTCACCCAGATTGGTGGCGTACGCGTCGCCTACGGCCTCGGGCTGTTCGTCACCGGGGCCGCGTTCCTGGCCGCGTGGTTCGCCATTCCTGCCGCACCCGAAGGACGCACTGCACGGGTCCACGTCACCGGCGCGGTCCTGCTCGTGTGTGGACTGTTCGTCGTGCTTTTGCTGGCCAGCGAGACCGACCTGTGGACCCGACACCTGACCCTCGCCGTGATCCTTGCCGTCGGCACGATCCTCCTACTCTGCGCGTAGATTGCCTCCGAACTGCGTAGTGAGACGCCCCTGGTCGATGTTCGGGTGGTACGACACCCGGCGGTCGCAGGGCGAACCTCGCCATGTTCGTCGCCGGCGTCGGCATGTACCTCCTGCTGACGCTCATCACCCGGTACGCACAGACGCCGCAGAGCGCCGGCTATGGCTTCGGCCTGAGCATGTTCGTCGCCGGGCTGGTCCTCGTCCCGTTCTCGCTGCTGGGCTTCGTCGCCGGCAAGGTCGTCCCACGAGTACGCATTGGCGCCCCATTGCTCCTCGCCGGTAGCGCCGCCATCGTCCTCGGCGGATTCGCCCTTTTCGCGGCGGCCCGGTCGACCCTGGCCGACCTGTTCCTCGCAATGGGCGTGCTCGGCTTCGGGGTCGGCAGCTTCTCCGCCGCCATGCCCGTCGTCATCCTGGCCGTCACCCCCGCAAGCGAAACCTCCAGCGCCATGAGCTTCAACTACGTCGTCCGCACCGTCGGGTACTCCCTGGGCAGCGCCGTAGGCGGTCTCGTCCTCGCGGCTGGCACCGACACCGGCCGGCTTTTTCCCAACGAAGGCGCCTACACCATGGCAGCGTTGGTGGGCATGGCGACGATGGCGCTCGCGGCGTCGACGAGCCTTGCTCTCGCTCGTCAGCGAGCGACTGGAAGCCAACCGGCCGCCGCACCGAGCACGTACGGATCAAGCCGGTAAACCACCCGAGCTCTCCGGTGCCGCTTGACACTTTCAGCGACATCCTCAATGACGTTCGAGCAAGGACGCCGTAGACCCGAGCGACGTTCTCCCACTGAGGTGCAGGGAGAAGTGCCAGGCGAGGCGCCTCAGGCGGCATGCGTTGGCCGTCATAGGAGATTCCCGAAGATCTCGAACGCGCGTTCCCAGTGCTCGGTCTGGGGATTCTTCAGACCGGGGTCAAGGACTTTGAAGGTCCGGGCGAGGGCCAGGCTGAGGCCTCCAGCGACGAAAGGCAGCTTGGCGATCGTCGCCTCGCTTGGCGTGATGTCAGGCGGCGTGGGCGACGCCAGACGTTCGAGGAGTGGACTCACGTCGATCTCCTCGTCCAGTTTCTCGAACTCGTGCATGCCTTCCTGAAGGCCCTTGGTAATCGGCAGGTCATGGGGCTCCACGATGTCGCGTCCGTTGGCGTTCGCCACGGCTTTCCCGACCACCAGCATGTCGTAGATCTTCATGTCGACGAAGTCGCTGTAGCGCTTGAGGTCGTTCTTGTCGACATCAAGGCTCGCGGCCTTGCGGAAGAATCGTTCGAACTTCGCAATCCCCATGACCGGCACGGCGCCGCACCTCCACTCGCGCACACCTCGATGCCAGCCGACCAGAGCAGGGGGAACCAGCTTCAGGGCCACGAGTCCCTCCGCCTCCCGGCCGTTCGACTCCGCCGACGGTCACGAATGTGTCAGTGTCCGCCGCCCCGGAGAGAGCGACACTAGCCGAGAGCCGACAGACGCTACGAGGCGCGAAGGCCGGTCTCTCGTCGTGAAGGAGCACGACATGGCTGAAACGGGCTTTTCGTCGTTCAGTACGACAGTGGACAAGACCAACCGCGTGATGCGGGAGATCGAGGAGGCGTACGGATGGCCGAAGGAGCGTCGCCGCCAGTCGTACGCCGCCCTGCGAGCCGTCCTCCATGCCCTTCGTGACCGCCTCGGTATCGAGGAGGCGGCGCAACTCGGCGCCCAGCTCCCCATGCTGATCCGTGGGATCTACTACGAAGGGTGGGACCCGACGAAGGTTCCGGTGAAGATGACCAAGGAGGAATTCCTCCGAAGGGTCCAAGAGGACTTCCGCTTCCAGGTCCAAGGCGGCGCCGAACTCCTCGTGCAGCGGGTCGTGAAGGCATTGCGTCGCTACATCACCGAAGGCGAATGGCAAGACATCAAGGCCAGCATGTCGAAAGACCTCGCGTCCGTCCTGCCGTAGCACCGACCGCGACACGAGGCGATGGGAATGCCGCGCGACGGGATCGCCCCCGTCTCGGGGAAAGGGGTTCAAGCATGGCGGACGGCGAGTCGAGGGACGTCCTGCGGGAGCAGCTGCGGGAGGTGGAGGAGCGCCAGGCGGCCCTTCGCCGAGCTGCCGCCGACTTGCGACGTCAGATCGGTGAGTCCGGCGGCCTCGGTGACGCTGCCGAAGCGGCGGAGATCCTCCGAGAGGCGGAGGAGCAGGAGGCCCTTGCTGCGAGTCTCGAGGCACGACGGCGTGACCTACTGAGCAAGTTGGAGGAATGAGGACGCCGGAGCGCTCTCGCGTCGGCTCTCCCCTCGTCAAGGGATCAGGGCGACATCGACGGCGGCGCCGACGATGTCGACCCCGCCGAGCCGGCGCTGGTCAGGAAGACACGCGTCACCCACCTCGCGACGTCACCACTTGTAGTCGAGGAACTTGCCGTCGAAGGTGACGACGACCCGGTCCCCCTCGGGGTCCGGCCGTCGGGAGAGATCTACGCGGAAGTTGATGGCACTCATGATGCCGTCGCCGAACTCCTCGTGAATGAGCTCCTTCAAAGCGGGACCGTAGACCGACAGCGCCTCGACGAAGCGATAGATCGTCGGATCACGCAACGCCGACCGGTCGGCGCCACGGAACGGCTGCCTTTGCAGGCTTTCCGCCACCGCTTCGTCGAGGCCGAGGATCTCACACGCGCGTTCCGCTTGTTCCCGGGTCAGAGGATGCTGCCCGAGGAGCGCTGCCGTGGTCCACACGACCGGGGCGCCGATCTCCTCGGCGATCCGTGACCAGGTAAGACCGCGGCGGGTTCGAGCGGCCACCACGAGCTCGGCGGCCTCGTGTTTGCTCATGATCGGGGTCATGCGGGCTCCTTCGGATGGTTTGAGGCGCTCACAGTTTTCCCACTCCCCACACCGACACGCCAGCTCCGACACCTCCTGACGCGCACTCTTCATCGGCACGACACAAGGCGGCAGCCCACACTGGTGTGTGACGAGAAGAGCAGCGAGCCATGAACCAGTCGACTCCCCTAGGTGCCTGCGGGCGAGGGCCGAGCGCTCGAAGGCTCGTATCGACTCGGTGGGGCTAGCACCACCGTTGGATGGGCGCTGGCCCTGTTGTTGCGCAGCCTCGTCCTCGAAAGACTGCTCTCACGTTCATTCCACGCCATGCCTGGCAGCGTGAACCAACGGCAAAGCCGGTGGCATTCATGCCCGAGGGACCGTTGCGCACCTGCATGGCATTTCTGTCCAATCGACCAAAGCGCCTGCAAGAGAACATCATGCACGACGAGGGGGTCTAGGAAGTGAGGACGAGAAGGACTCTGGGTCGGCTCGTCGCGGTCGTCGGCGTGCTCGGTACGGCCTTGATTGCGGCATGGCTACAGCCCGCAAGCGCCCACGACTTCACCCACCACCATGGCGCAGACAAAGGCGGAGTAGATCGTTACCACAGCCGTGTGTGGGTCGAGGACAACGAACGCGATGGCAACCGCGCCTACCTGCACTACCAAATTGCAAACTCCTTCGGTTACCGCGCGTTCGGCCAGCTGCTAGACCCGAGCGAGGCCTATGGAGGCCGGTACTACGGTCAAATCGCTGAAACCTGGCACGTCGAGCGGTCACGTCTTTGCGAGCAGCGGCCAGGCAAGGACAGCTGCACACCGTGGCGCTGGCACCCGTTCCGCTATCGTCACGGGCAAGACACCGCCCTCATCACACGGACACACGATGGCGTCCGTGTCGCTGACCGAGAATGTGACGGCAACGTGGTGCGCCTGGAAGTCCGCGCCGGAACCAGATTGGAAGAGCGCAAGGACTTCACGGTCCGCGACCCGGATGGATGCGGTGGTGCTGTCGGACGCAAGACCGTGAAAGGGTGGCACATCAACCTCACCCGACTCTGCGAGAAGCGACCCGGCGGCTGGAACTGCACACGGTGGCGCTACCACAGCTGATACCCGACCGCACACTTAAGCGAGCTCTTCTTACAACCTCAACGGCGGCCCCCAAACGAGGCCGCCAGAAGACTGACGACCCACAACGACAAACAACCGTTCACCTCCTCCCGCTGATGGCCGGGCGGGCGCCTTCCCCCCGGGGCGCCCACCCGGCCCCACCATTACCCGTTCGGTGCCGACCAGGAGACTGGGTAGCCGTCTTCCAGGTACGCCACCGCCGCTTTAGTGCGCGCCTCCAAACAGGCCATGATCCACCGCGCTACGAGCGATGACAGCCTCTTTCTTGCCTCTCGAAGAAACAGAACGCCCATGTACGATGCTCGTCCTCCGGGAGTGTGATCTCCGTAGCCATATCGACAGGTACAACGCCGCCGCCAAAGACCGAACATCAGGCCCTCCGTGCGCCCACCGTCCTGAGGCGGTACCCAGTCGACAACCAAAAGCCCGCCCACCGGCAGACGCAGGCCGAGCTCCTCCTTCAGCTCCTGGCACGCGGCCTGATAGAAGACTCGTCAGCCTCGACAACGCCACTGGGGATTTCCCAGTGGTCCTTGTACGTCGGCTCGACGGGAGGACTCGATTCTCAGGGTCGAGGAGCAGCACGTCTGCTCCTAGAGGAGACGACGGACCTGGATAAGAACCGCCGTGCGGTCGCCTATTAGGTATGCCATGGCGCTCCAGGCCCATCGAGTAGGGTGCGTATGCGCGAGCCCATCAGTGCCGTACGCCTTACCCCCGTCTCGAGCCGTTCGGGGCCATCGCCAAGAGCGCAACCGTATCGGCCGTGAGCTTGAGGTTCCTCATCGTGATCACGTCATCTCACGTAGCGGGCTGGGACGGCACACCGCCTGACTAGCAGCGCCGCGGTAGAGCCGGGCTGCACGTAATCGACTAGGCTCGGCGACCGTGAGATCTCAGAGCAGCTGCGCTGCTGCTCGGTCGATCGACGGGCCCTGCAGGACGAGCCAGATGAGACCTTTCCAGCTTACGGACTCCAGCGCGCTCCCGAGGGCTCGAAACATGCCGAGTTCCGACTCAAGGTTTGTGTCACGGACCCTCTCATGAACCAGCGCCACATCCTCGGTTGCCTCACGACCGTCGCCTTCGTGTTCGTCGGCGTAGTGCTCGGCCTTAGCCTGGTCGTTGCCTGGTGGTGGCTGGACGATGCACGCGTTCTGGTGCCGCTACAGGTCTACACAGCGCCGCCGGGTCAGATCTACCAAGCTGAATCAGGGCACAAGGTTGTGCTAGCCCGGATCGATAACCACCTCGGTGGAGTCCAGGGCTACGAGGTGTGGCTAGGCCGAGCCGTGGGCACCGAGAGCCCGTATGGGCACGTCGTCAAGGTCCCTTCAGGCTGGGAAACGAAGGGCATGCGTGTCAATTGGCGCGCCACCGGGGTCGAATTGATCTTTTCTAACGGCGGACGGATCTTCGTCCCGGACGACCACTTCACCGGCGGCCGATAACCATCTCTGCGCGTAATCCAACCAGGTAGATGCAGGAACCCTGAGGTGGCGGAGCCATCGGGCCACACTGGCAAGAAGCCGTCGGAACCTGGCAACGCTGAACCGGCCGCCGGGCAGGTCTGTCACGGCTGGTTCTCTGGTCGCGCCACTAGCTCTTTCATCGGCCCTGCGAGTCGCGCGGCAAGCTCTGGGGCGGCCTGGGCGATCTCCGCAAGGAGTAGGCGTGTGGTCGCGACGAACGCACGATGCAGCTCGTCGAGTTCTACATCTTTCGCCCTCGTCTCGCAAAGTCCTTGCAGGAACCCTCCAGGGAGCTGGTCGACGCCGCGTCCCTGGTGAGCCGGCAGTCCATGGCGCGCACAGGCAAGTCCCACCACCTGATCACGCATTCCGTCGAGCATGTGCACGGCCTGCCACAAACGGCCGCGGGCTAAAGCAGACCGGACGTGCAGCGCATAGAGCCATCCCATCCCAGCCAGATGCTCCACGGACGGAGCAGGGTCTATGCGCGGCGGAGCAGCCTCACCGAACAGCAGCCGGAACGAAGGAGTCGTGGCGCGAAAGTCGTCTGCTGACCAGAACGACAAGTCGACCTGGAGCGAGTTGGCGAAAAGGAAGACGCGGTAGAGCGTCTCTCCCCTCCACACATCAAGGTGGTGCACCGCGCCGTGGTCGGCATACATCACGTCTGTCCATGCCTGCACGACTGCACTCAGTTCGGCGTCGAGGCCAAGCTGCAAGGCCAGATCGATGTCGGACCAGTCGTCCTCCGAGCCGGCTGCAGCTGACCCAACGAGCGCAGCTCCGATCACGTGCTCATCTGAGCGTGCCCTGGCTACGAGATTGTCCCGCAGCGCACGCCGTTCTTCAGAGGTGAACATCGCCCCAAGACTAACGCCAGTTGCTTACCAGGCCATGAGGTCGCACCATGACCCTGCGGCACGTGTGCTGGGCGGCGGCCAAAGCTCGATGCGCTTGAGCCACCACGAGCACCGTCAGTACGTCACCCAGATGCGACGGGCGGGCCCGTCGATCCGAATCCGACCTCCGATCGGAATGATCAGCTGCGGGTCGGTATGACCGAAGTCGACGTCGAAGACGGTCAGCACCCTGGGTGATACTCGTCGAGGGCCCGACAGATCGCGTTGGCCTGGGCGGCGGCGTACTCACGTCGCTCCTCGAGCGTGGTACGCCGTGAGATGTTCCAGGCCTTCGGGCGCCCGACGAGCACAGCAGCAAACCGTTGCAGCAGTCCCGCCTCACCGAAGTTGCGCAGGATCCGGTAGACCTGATCGGAGGACGGCATCTCCTCAGACGTCTCGATCAGCAGGACGGCACCGTCGTACGCCTCGAAGGGCGCCAGCCACCGACGCACCGCGAGCTGCCAATCCAGGATCTCCAGACATCCGCCGAACGTGACGCCTTCGATCACCTGGTCGGCATTGCGCCACCGCCATCCGTCGTTGGGGCGTATCGGTGCGGCGCTGGTCAGCGCCTCAGGCGTGCTCCAGTCGATTGACTCGTCAGTGTGCTCACCGGGTGGTATGAGCTCGACCTCACCGGACTCGAACAACGCGCGCCGCAGCGACCCGATGCTGTACGGGTGCAGCCGTCCGCGTCCCAGGTGTACCAACACCGAGCCACCGTGGTAGCTCACGATCCCGAGCTGCCACAGGTAGGTGAGGAAGTTGGTGTTGTCGGAGTAACCGAAGAACGGCTTGGGGTGCGTTCGCACCAAATCGGGATCCAGATGCGGCAGTACGGTGATCTGGTCGTCGCCGCGATAGACGCCATCAGAACGGTGATCTCGGGATCCGACAACGCGGCGTGGATGTCCTCGGCCCGCGCCGGCGGACTCGCGCCCATCTTGCGAGTGGTGGGAAACTCCACCGGCTCTAGGCCGAGTTCCTCACGAATGCGACGCAGCCCAAGCTCGAACACCTCGGGGAGCAGCTCTGGCAACCCCGAGGATGGAGAGAGAGCACGGCGACCTTGTCACCGGGCTTGGGTTTCGGCGGATACCTCAGGTGCATGATCGCACTGTAGGTCGGCTACCACGACGAACGCGCGGGATTTTTCTGCAACGGCAGGGCTCGGGCGACGTTCTCCGCTTCGCGTGCCTTGGCTGCCTCTTCGATCACTATCGGCGCGGCCTCCATCGCATCTTGGCTACAGTGCCCAGGTACTCGCGCCTGTTGTCCGTCGCTTCGGGAGTAGTCACATGCAGACCACTCGGGCTCGCGTCGTCACACTTGTGTTCGCAGGACTGCTGACCCTCGCCCTCGGGTGCAATCCCGCTGCCAAGCACACAGGGCCAGAAGAATCGCCCATCCCGAGCCGTACGCCAACCGCCCGCGACACCACACTGCTCCCGACTGAGTCGCCTCCGGGTCTTCACATCGCCAGGGTCGAGCTCGCGTCAGCCGACGAGGATGCTTCCGCAGCCAACGAGTACAGCGGTCGGCTCGTGACGGTGTACGGCGACCCGAACCTCGAGGACCCCCTGAAAGGTCCACTCCTGGTAGCCGGCAGGGACTGGGGCGAGGAGTGGGCAAGCTTTGGTTGTGAATCAGAAGACAAGACAGGTGCCCGCTCCAAGCACGGCCCTGTGGTGTCGTGCTCCGGCGAGCTCTGGGTGAGCTGGGAGAACCCGACAAAGGACTACACCGAAGAGGACGTGGGGGTCATGGGCCGCAACGTGTCGCCTGAGCTGGTCGCCCGCGCAGCAGATGCACTCAGTCCGCCCAAGGGCGCCGTCGGCGTTCCGCATGAGCCACTCGAGATCCCGGCCGACGTCCTGCCCGCTGGAATGAGGCAATTGGCCAGCGGACCTGTCTGGGGACAGGCTCCTGACATCCGCCCGGTGGGGGAAGACATCTACCAGTGGAAGCGTCACAGATCTTCGGCACGCATCTACCTGCGCGTGACCAACGCCAGTGACGACCTGTCGCTGCTGACGCGGGTGGACCTCGGCGGCACGTTCCGTCAAATCCGCGGCGGCCCGGGCGCCGTCCGCTCCAGCCAGAGTGTCCACGCTCTCACCTGGCGCGAAGGCGATCTTCTCGTCGCCGTCGACGCCCAAGGCGTTGACCGTGCGACCGTCGATGCGTTCGTCAGGTCCTTGCAGAAGGTACCGATCGACAAGGCCTGGGAGCTCAAAGACTCCTTCCTGACCGGCCCACCCCAAACCTTCCTCCCACCAGGCGAGAAGGTGGCGCTTGCCGGCCGTCGGGGAAGCCAACGGTGGATCGTCGGAGTCAGCGCCGACGGCCACCACGAGACCATCCTGACCGTCACCAAGGACGGCGACCGGGGCGGCAAGGGTGGTGCTCCAGGTCGGCCCAGCCGCTATGAGATCATCGCCAAACGTCTGCGTACCGACGGCGGCGCCCTGATCATCTTCCACGTGCACAAGGACGTCACCAAGCTGGTCGTGACCACACATCGCGACGGCAAAGAGATCGAGCTACCGCTCGCCGAATCAGTGCTACCCGACGGGTCCCGCTACGCAGGCACGCTGCAACCAGGCCCCACCGACGTGGAGTTGGTCACCACATACGACTCCGAGGGCGACGTCATCACACGCAAGCCCGAAGAAGCTCTCCTCTGGTGAGCCAGACGAACGTCTGCGAATCCCGTTCCGACGTTGGAGGCCTCGAGAAGTCGGAGCTAGGGTCTTGCGGCATGGGTACCGACCTGTTCGATCTCCTAGCCGAGAACGCCTGGACGCTGCCCACGACCGACGGCGTGGCGACGTTATACGTGACCGAACTGGGCACGGGAACGCCAGTGGTGACGTTGCACGGCGGGCCCGGGGCCCACCATGCCTACCTGGTCGATGCCGTCAGAGGCTGCCTGACCCGAGCACAGTTCGTACTCTTCGATCAGCGGGGAAGCCTGTTGTCAGCAATGCCCGACGACAAGCTCGACCAGCTCACCGCTGACCAACTTGTCGCCGACCTTGAAACCCTGCGCCTCGCCCTCGGCCAGAACCAGCTGTTCCTGTTCGGCCACTCGTGGGGTTCGCTCCTCGCGCAGCTGTACTACCTTGCTCACCCCGAGCGGGTCGCGGGCATGATCCTGACCGGCGCCATGTGGCCGTCCAAGCCGCCGGCCTCCTACTGGGCCGAGGCGCAGGACAGGCAAGAGCGGCTACGCAACCGGGCTGAGGTCGAGGCAGCTCTCCGCAATGCTGGGCTCGACGGAGACCCCGACCGACTGAGCCCGAGGCAGAAGTCACTTCGGTATCGGATCACCGGCCTCGTGGCACCCAGCATCTACCGAATCGAGAACTGGCGTCGCGTCCGAGCGTTGCACTGGAACCAACGAGCAGCGATCGCCATCGACAAGAGCCTTCCAGCATGCCACGACATCCGGCCCGTCCTGCGTACTCATCCGATCCCCGTCAGCGTCATCCAGGGCGACCACGACTACGTCGATCCCAGCGCCAGCCACTGGCAGCGACTTGCTCGCGATCACACGACGGTTGACGTCACGGTCATCGAGCGCGCCGGCCACGCCGCATGGATTGACGACGTCGACGCGTTCACCCGAGCCCTCGATTCCGCACTGCGGCGCATCGGCATCGCCTCCGGGTGAACCCTCTGCCGGTCCTGCAAGGTCCCGGAGCGTCTGAGTCCACCCGGGTGTCAAGTGAACGGTCTGGCCGGAGACCACCTGCCGCGACTCAATGGTGGCCGCCCACTGGCGGCAGGAATGCCGGCACATGCGGAGTGGCACCGTCGTCTCCCCAGGTGAGCACGGCCGCATACATCACCCGCCTGCGGTTCGGATCGGTGACGACACCGTCGAAGTCGCACGGCTCATTGCTGTCCGAACACACCCAACCGTGCAGGAAGATCCGGCTGAGGCCGTCCTCGGTGACAACGACGTCGGCGCCGCCCGGACCGCAGAGACCGGTGTTGGCCCTGTCCAACAGCACGTGCTCAGTCTTGTCGGCGAACGACCACATGTCCGTGGATCGCAGCCACACCGTGGCGTACTTGCACTGATCGAACCAGTTCGCGGAAGCGAACAGGACGTAGTGCTTGCCGCGCTGCACCATGACAGGGTTCTCGATGCTGTCGGAGTGCCGGACCAGTTCGCGGCTGGGCTCTCCTCGGCCATGCAGTCCGTCGTCGGACAGCGGGAACATCCGGATCGTGCCCGGTGTCTTCTGGGTCTTGTAGAGCAGGTACCGCTTGCCGTCGGCGGCCTGGAACGGCGAAGGGTCGATCACGCCGGAGGTGGGGTTCGGCCGGTCCGCAGCGGGATCCTCGCCGTTGAGGATCGGACAGATGAGCGGCGAGTCGGACGGTTCGTACGGTCCGGTGGGCTGCTCCGCGACTGCCGTCCCGATACAGCGTTGGCCGCCGAAATCCCTGGCGATGGCGGCGAAGTAGAGCACCCATCCTGCCGAGGTGTGCGTTGCGTCGGGTGCCCAGACAGCGCCTTGCCCCGCCGCCCAGTCCGGCCATCTCGTCAGTGCATCCGGCATGGCGGTCCACGGGCCCTGTGGCGTCTCCGCTCGAGCCACCCGCGCGCGCCCGCCGGTCATGAAGGCGATGTAGTCATGGCCGTCGTAGATGACACCGGGATCGGCGGCCGTCGGTCCGTACACCGGCTTCGGTACCGGCGCGGACGCCTGAGCCGCGGACCCGGGCGCGGCCAGCGCCGCGGCCGCAGAGACGCAGGCCACGCCAACCGTCACCAGTGCTCGTCGAATCCGCATCTTCCCTCCTACGGCGGCGCTTCGGACGCCAGCTGTCAGGTGCATCATCGTCCCAACAACGCTCGCGTTGCGGTCGGCGGTGTCGACGACGCCCAGTCCTTCACGACGCCCGAGCGTTTCGGCGCGGGGCCGCTAGAAGGGCTGCACGGAGAGGTCGTCGAACGTCGCGCTCGTGGTGGCGAAGAGCCCAACATTGCCGCCCTCCCATGGCTTGGGATCCTTCCAACTCAGAACCCTCATGCCGTCGACGTAGACATCGATCGTGTTTCCCGCGTTGACGATGCGCAGCCGGTAGGTGGACCCAACCTGGACTGGAGCAGTGAGCTGGCCCTCGGCGGCGACCTGCGACGCCCCGTCGTCCACTCGGCTGAGTCGTACCCGGTCGGAGCCGGCTACCAGCTCGGTCACGTATCCGTTCAGCTGCATCTGGCCAGGCTTACCGGCGGGCCCGGTGGTGCCGTGGGTCACGAGGCCGGCCGTGCCGTGCTCGTCGTTCAGCTGGACGTCGGCCTCGGTCGTCGCGTCGAGGAAGTACGTGGCCGCCGCCATCGCCCGAGCCTTCCCGTCGGTCACCACCTGCAGACGTGCGTCTTCGGTTGGGCTCCACGTTCCGCCGTACGCTGCGAATCCGTCGGGAAGGTGGGTTGCAGCACGGACGACATCAAACGGTTCGTGCAGCGGGAACGCCGCCGCCCAGCGCTGCCAGCTGTGCATGAGCCGCTGGCGGTCGGAGGCGTAATGAGGGTTGCCGATCTCGTTGTGCTGCTCGGTAAAGCCGTCTGCTCGGCCGTCGCCGTCGTAGTCACGACCCAGGTCGAACACGTACTCGCTCGCTTCGCCGGTCGGTGTCACGTCGCGGAGGTACTTCAGGTCCCCGGACCTCACAGCCAGCCGGGCGGTGCCAAGCGGTGCACGCTTGGCGGCGTCGCTGTAGTAACGCCACCAGAGCGTGTCGTGCGCGACCCCGCCCGAGAGGACGGGCGGTACGAGATCCATGCCCTCGCGATTGCCGTTGGACCAGTCCACACCAGCCGCGGTGGCGAAAGTTGGCAGCAGGTCGAGTGCGCTGACCATTCCGTCGTACGTTCGGTGCGCCGGAATCCGCGCCGGCCACCGCATCGCGAACGGGACCCGAACGCCACCCTCGAAGGCCGTGTACTTCCCCTCACGAAGGTCGCCGGTCTGCCATTCGTGCTCGGGCCCGTTGTCGGACATGAACACCACAATGGTGTTCTGCACGTTCGGATCGGTTGCGGGATTGCCGACGATCCCGTCGGCGGCGTCCAGGGCGCCCAGCACCGTGCCGACACCCTCGTCAAGGATCCGGACCATCTCCTCGTAACGTGCTCGCCGCTCCGACTCCGGCGGCGGGGTCGAGCACTCCGTGCGGGTCTGCAGTGGTGCATGCGGCGCGTTGTACGCCAGGTAGAGGAAGAACGGGTCGTCCTTGCCTGCCTGGTCAGCGACGAACTCCGCCGCCCGCTCACTGAACTCGTCGGTCAGGTACTGGTCCGGATCGTCGCTCACGTACCGCCCAGAACTGCTGTCCCAGCGGTAGGTCTCATTGTCGTCCTGGGGGCAGTACCGCCCGATGCCGGCGAGGATCCCGTAGTACTCGTCGAATCCCACCGTGTGCGGCAGGTTCGGGTTGTCCTGCACGGTCTCTTCGGTGTCACCGGTCGTGACGCCTGAGAGGTCCCACTTGCCCACGGCCATCGTGGAGTAGCCGGCGTCGTGCAGGAGCATCGCGATGGTGGGACCCGGTCCAGCCGGGTCCGTGAGGTCTGCCGGCTGCCGCCGGGACAACACGTTGCTGTTCCCGCCCCAGCTCGGAGCACTCTGGCCCGTCATCAATCCGAACCGGGACGGCGAGCACACAGGCGCCGCTGCGTAACCGTTGGTGAAGGTGACGCCAGCGCTGGCCAGCGCCTCGATGTTCGGTGTGTCGATGGTGCCGCCGTACAGGCTGGTGTCGGCGTACCCGAGGTCGTCTGCCAGGATCATGATGACGTTCGGACGACTCGCGGTCTCGGACGCCCCGGCGGCATGCGTCTGCGTGCCAGCTCCACCTGGGGCCGCGGCGGCTGCAGTGGCCACCCCCAGCGTGAGCGCCGTGAGCAGACTCGACGTGCGTCCTGCCATCGCAGCAACCTCGGATCTCTAGCAGCGCGGCAACCAACCCGCGGACGCTCGAGCGTGCTGTGTCTGCAGGCTAGGCCAGGTCTACAACGTTGTACACAGCGCCGGTGAGACCATGACCGGCATCGGTCGACTCAGCCGAGGCGTTCGTCGGGCGTCCGGAGCTGCGAGCGAGGTGTTCGCCGCGTGACAGTGTGGAAGCCGTAGCGTCACGAACCGCCACTGGCTTTGGCGGCACATCAGCCGGCAACGCTGCGAGATTCGCGGGCGCCGCTGTGATCGTGTGCCGACTGTTAGCATGCCGTACATCGATGTAGGCCGGGACAGGTACGCAGAGTGGATCCGGAAGCAATTCTTCGGTGGGCCAGTTCTGGCACAATGACGTGCCTCAACGCCGATGGTGGCGAGAGCGGAAAGAGGGTAGCGTGCGCGCGACGTTGAAACGCGCGACGTTGAAAGATGTCGCAAAGCTGGCGGGTGTCTCGACCAAGACTGTCTCGAACGTCATCAACGGGTACGCCTACCTGCGACCGGAGACCCGCGCGAAGGTCGAGCGGGCGATCAAAGAGCTGAACTACCGACCGAACGTCACGGCACGCAACCTCCGTCGGGGCAGCACCGGCCTGATCGCCCTCGCTTTGCCCATGATCAGCAATCCGTACTTCTCCGAGCTGGCCCAGCACGTCGTCGAGGAGGCCGAGCGGCACGAGCTGACGGTGCTCATCGACAGCACGCAAGGCATCCTGGAACGCGAGAAGCTCGTCGCCGACGGTTTCCACCAGCAGATCATCGACGGGCTGATCATGATCCCGCAGTCACTGTCCGTCGACGACCTGCGGCGACGGGCCGACGAGACACCCCTCGTCCTGCTCGGTGAACGGGTGGAGAACTACGCCGACTGCGTTGCGATCGACAGCCGCGCTGCCGCGCGAACCGCCACCGAGCACCTCATCTCGCTCGGTCGCCGCCGCATCGGCATGGTCGGCGGCACGTCGAAGACCCCTGGGCCGGTCCCCTGGCGTCGTCTGGAGGGCTACAAGGAAGCCCTCACCGCGGCGGGGATACCTGTGGACCCCGACCTGATCGCCATTCCCAGTGCCTACACGGCTTCGGCGGGCGCTGCCGCAGTGGACCGGCTGCTCAACGACGGCGTACGCGTGGACGCCCTGTTCTGCCACAACGACCTGCTCGCGCTCGGTGCAATCCGGGCAGTGCTTTCGCACGGGCTCCGGGTCCCCGAGGATGTGGCGGTGATCGGGGTGGACGACATCGAGACCAGCCGGTACTCCAACCCGTCGCTCTCCACCATCTCGCCGGACAAGGCCTACATCGCGCGTACGTCCGTCCGGATGCTCGTGGAGCGGTTCACGCCCGACGGAGCCGGCCCGCCTCGTCAGGTGACCGCGGGTTTCACGCTCGTGGCTCGGGAAAGCACGGTCGGCGCACGCGCAAGTGGCTGACGAGCGCGTGGCCATCCGACTCTGACGGCGGGCGGACCGTGTGAGAAGTCTCGTCGTTCGGCAGCGCACCGAGTAGGCAACCGAAAAGTTGCAACTGGCGAACGAGTCTTTACAACGTTGTCTACGACGATGTAGAACCCTCCTCACGGAGCCGTCCTGACGCTCGGGCGAGGCCTGGCGGCATCCACACTCGGAAGGACAGTCATGAGCCGATTCTCTCGACGGCAGTTGATGCAACTCGGCGGCGTGCTGGCGGGGGCGGCCGCACTCGGCGCCTGCGACACCAGACCCTCCCAGGTTCCGACCAACGACACTCGTGAAACCGGCACGCTGCGCTGGTGGGACCAGTTCGAGCCGAACGCCGAGTTCGAAAGGGAGCTGTTCGCCAAGTTCGCCAAGGAGCCGGGCGGCATGCCCGTCGACTACACCGTCTACAACCCGGTGAAGATGGGTCAGGCGCTGCAACTGGCCCAGTCGAGCAAGCAGATGCCCGACGTGTTCACCCTCGTCGGCGTGGGCCTGCCGCCGGCTGCCCTGGTCGCGCAGGGCTGGTTCAGCCCACTACAGCTCGACGACGCCCACAAGGCGATGCTGCCCGAAGGGTCCCTGATCGAGGGCAAGTCGGTATTCGACGGGAAGGTCTACACGTTCCCCATCCAGAGCTACCGCAAGCACGACACGCTGAACTGGTTCAACCGCGAACTGTTCGAGAAGGCCGGACTGGAGCCCGAGAATCCGCCGAAGACCTACGACGAGTTCCGGGCGGCTGCCCGCGCGATCAAGAAGAAGGGCGGCGAAAACGTCAGCGGCTGGATCGCACCGATACAACTGACCGGCCGACTTGCCGGCCAGATCGAACAACTCGCGATGGCCGCCGGATCGCCGACCGTCGGGGGGATCGACATCCGCACCGGCGAATACGCGTACCACACCCAGCCGTTCATCGACGCCATCGAGTTCTGGCTCGCCCTCAAGAAGGACGGGGTCCTGTTTCCGGCCTCGTCGTCCCTGGACGCCCGACAGGCGCGGGCCCGCTGGGCCACCGGCGTCGCCGGGATGTTCTTCGACGGCCAGTACTGCATCGGCGTGCTCGTCAGCTCGTTGAAGCAGTTCGTGGACAAAGTGGGGGTCGGCCCGATCGTGGTGCCCGACGCGTCCAAGCCGATCGTGATCAACACCTTGCCTCAGGTCGGCGGGTTCTGGATCTCGGCGCAGTCCAAGTATGTCGAGGCCGCGAGCCGACTCGTCTCGAAGTTCGCCGAGCCCG